>Ga0172373_10000143_pt1 | contig 105204 bp, 101 predicted proteins | sample Lak10m_2_FD_114546 | JGI IMG/M metagenome (GOLD analysis project Ga0172373, IMG submission 114546) | Freshwater microbial communities from Kabuno Bay, South-Kivu, Congo - kab_092012_10m | ecosystem: Environmental > Aquatic > Freshwater > Lake | place: Democratic Republic of the Congo...
AGCCGATCGGGTATATCCCTCCGGCAGAAGCTGAGGCAAACTATTGGCGGCAACACGCCAATCAGGTCCTTGCAATAGCCTGACTTAAACCAAATGGCCTCCTCGAAACCCGGGGCGATTCATAGCGCTTGTATGAATTTGCCTTTGCATAGCGCATCAACGTGAGAATTAAGCGCCGGATTTCGATAAGGCGCACATTGCCCGCGTGCCATGTCCTGCGAAGTATTGGCTTGCTGGTAAATGCCTGAACCAGCACCTAGTTGCCTTTGCGCTTCGTAGGGTTGGCTTTCAGCGTTTAAGGCGAGCGCTAAGGGCATGATTAATAACAATAATCTTTTCATTACTCCCCCTGCGGTCGCTTTTAGCAATTAAAGGGACCGTCGTCGATTTTTATACTAACGCTGCGCCGCCACCCGCAACGCCAATTTGCCGGCGCTTGCGGCGTTCCTACTGCGCAAACCGCAGCGAAAGACTCGCCGCCCGCAACGCCTTTCCGCCCTCGAGCGCCTTGAGCACTTCGGTCTTGTTAAGCCCCGCAGGCAGCGCACCGGGCTCCAGCGTGGTGGCGATAATCGTCATCACATAGTGCTGCGGCGCATTCCCTTTCGGCGGACAGGGTCCGACCCAGTGCGTGGGGAACAGGCTCTTGCCCGGAACGAAGCGGCTGCCTGTCGGCGCAACAGCAAGCTCTCCCTCCGCGAAGACATTGACGTTCGCGGGAATGCCGTAGACCACCCCATGCGAAACGCCGAGGCCATTACGGCCGGCCTGATCATCCCAGAGGATCACGAAGCTGCGGGTCTTGTCCGGCGCATGGCTCCACGCGAGCGGCGGCGAGATGTTCTGGCCGGTGCAGTTCGGATTCTTGGCGAAGTTGCCGGCCATCTTCGGCGGCAGCATCGCGTTGTCCGGCATGCCGGGCGCGGTCAGCCGGAATGCGGTCGGCGGCCCCTCCTGCGTTGTGGCGCAGCCGGTGAGGATCGTGACAACAAACGTCAGCAACAAAAACAGTCGCATGGCTCACTTCCTTTCCTTGGAAGAAACGACGCCTCTTGCTGCGTCCTGCCACCGATACTACGTCAACTGAGCCTCGCCGCCACTGCAAACAGCGCCCACGGTGCCGCAGCCATCAGAACAGCCTCCAACCAGGTCGCAATACCCGCAGGCGCCGGTGGCGGGCCATAGGCATTGGGACTGGCGTCGCCGCGGGCCCACGCGAGGTAACCGAGAAAGACCAGCACAATCGGACCGGTACCCAAGGACAGCCAGAACCCGAGAAATATCTGCCACCAGGGCCGTCCGAGATCGTGGCCACGTAGCACCGAGGCGATGAATGCGCCGATCAGACAGAGACCGATGAGCACGAACAGCACCGTTTGTGCATGGGCGGCGCCACCCCGACCGCGTGTCGCGAGATCCAGCGCAAACAGTGCGAGGGCGATCGCATTAAGCGCGGTCATCACGCCGTAGGCCACAAACCGGGCCCGGTCGAATCGTTTCATGGCGTGATGACCACCCGGATTCCGCTGTTACGTGCCTGCGCACGCAACAGCCATCGATTTAAAAACCAAAGGGGCCAAAGCCCCTTTGATTATGGAATGACCACTCAGTCCGCCGTAATCCCCAGCGCCTTCACCACCTTGCCCCACTTGTTGATGTCATCGCGGATCAACTGGTCAAACGCTTCCGGCGTGTGGCCGGCAGGTTCGGCACCCAGTTGATCAAGTCGCGCGCGGATCTCCGGGGTTTTCATCGTGGCGATGGTGACGTTGTAGAGCTTGTCGAGGACCGGCTTCGGCGTCTTCGCCGGCGCCAGCAGGCCCCACCACGCCGTTGACTCGAATCCGGGCACGCCAGCTTCGTCCAGTGTCGGCACATCCGGCAAGGCCCCGGAACGCTTCAGTGAAGTCACACCCAGCGCGCGCAGGCGATTGGCCTTCAGATAAGGCACCGCCACCAGCACCGTGGTGAAAGTAATTTGTGTTTCACCCGAGACCAGCGCCACCAGCGATGGTGCAGCCCCTTTGTAGGGCACGTGGGTGGTTTTCACGCCGGCCATTGAATTGAACAGCTCGGCAGTCAGATGCGACGGCGAGGCCGGGCCAATGGATGCATAGAGGATATCGCCGGGACGCCGCTTGGCCAGCGCGATGAGTTCCTTGACCGTCTTCACCGGCAGCGAGGGATTGGAGACGAGGATGTTCGGCACCGTGCCGAACACGGTGATCGGTGCAAAATCGCGCAGCGTGTCGAAGGGCAGTTTGCGGTAAAGAATCTGGTTCTGCGAGTGGCTGGAGAAGGTGCCGAGCAGCGTGTAACCATCCGCCGGAGATTTGGCCACCACTTCGGTGCCGAGCGTGCCGCTGGCCCCGGCGCGGTTGTCGATGATCAGTTGCTGCCCTAGCGATTCAGACATCTTCGGCGCGAGGATGCGGATCACGGTATCGATGCCGCCGCCCGCCGGAAACGGCACGATGGCGCGGATCGGCTTGGTCGGATAAGCCGGTGCAGTGCCCTGCGCCTCCGCCCACAAAGGAGTCAGCGAAACACCGCCAAGGAACGCACAAAGTCCGAGTCTGAAGCTGTTGCCCTTCATTCGATTAACCTCCCGTTGTTATCAGCAGTAGCAGCAGTAGCGCGATGACCGCGCAGCGTGTGTGGGGAATCGTGCGGCATTTCGGGGTGGATGGCAACCGGTCAAAATGCTTCGATCAGCGTAGGGCGCAATAAGCGCAGCGCATTGCGCCGAATGCCAACAAGAACCTCCGATGATTCATTGCGGTTACCACAACACCTTCGTATATCAAACGACTGCAACTGGCTCCAGCGTATAAACGCGCCCGATCCAGACGTTGCACATCCATCAGCGACGGTAAGGCGACCACGACGTCTCGTCCTCAATGATTGTGACTTCAACCTCCGCCACATGGCGGTTTTTCGTGAAAGGGTTTCGTCTTGTGTCTTTTCATCATTTCGTACTCCATCAAGCCCTGGTGCCGATCATTCAATAAGCAGCAAGCACTCTGCACGAATTTTCTGTTCATCATTTAACAAGCACATCCATACGGCGCATTACGCTGCGCTAATGCGCCCTACGCAATCTGCATGCTGGAATGACGGCGACTTGATCAAACCGAACATCAGTGCCCCCCCGGTGACATTTCGATGCGGAACAACAAGCCGGAAACCTGCATTCGCGTTCAACACGGAAAAATATTGTATAAGTATTTGTATTTATTGGTTTATTTATAAATGAACGCCCGGCGAATCCATCTCCATCCATCGCCGTCTTTCACGCCCCGCGCCGCCCTTCGCGCAGCAGCTCGCGCGCCACCTGCGCCGCCGCCTGACGGAATTCGCCCACCAGCCCTTCGCGCTGCAGGCCTTTGGGGAATGCCACTGAAAAACGCTGCTCGATGCGTTCCGCCAGTGGCCGCAGCACCACGCCGCGGTCGGTGAACTGCGCGCCGAGCAACTCGGGCACCAGTGCGATGCCGAGGCCGCTGGCGGCAAAGCCGCAGGCCGCACCCACGGCATGGGTCTCCAGCCGCACCATCGGCGTGTCGCCGCTGCGGCTTAACAGCGTGCGGATTTCCTGCAGCCAGCCGGCATGGCGGCCCAGCACGACCAGCGGTTCGCGCGCGAGATCGCTGGCACGGATCACGCGCCCGCGCGCCAGCGGATGCTTCGGCGGCAGCGCGCAGGCCACACAGCTGTCGACCAATGGCAGTGTCGAAATGCCGCTGTGCGCGACCGGCTCCTTGAGAATGCCGATGTCCACCTCGCGCTTGGCGACCATCGCCGCGATCGCCTCGTAGCGGCCGAGTTCGACGGCATAACGCAGATCCGGATGGCGCAGCGCGAGGCGCGCGATGATCCGCGGCAGCAGCACCTCGCAGGCGCTGTAGGGCGCGGCGATGCGCAGCGTGCCGGTGTTGTTGGCGCGCATCTTGCGCACCAGGTTCAGCACGCGCTCGACGCCCTCGAAGGCATGCGACACCTCGCGGTACAGCGCCAGCGCATGCGCCGTCGGCATCAGGCGGCCGCGCTCGCGCGCAAACAGGTCAATATCAAAATCCGCCTCCAGCCGGGCGACCTTGCGGCTCACCTCCGGCTGCGACACGCCGAGCAGGCGCGCTGCCGCGCTCACCGATCCGGCGTCCATCACCGCACGAAACACCTCCAGTTGCCGGTAGTCCATGGCCATAGCGCCTCTCATACCTGAATGGCATAGGTTAATACGTTTTTTGAATCTTGTTGCAGGATCGCTGCGCGCTGGCGACACTGGCCGCACCCCGCAGAACAGGATCGCAACATGAGCATGCCCCAAACCGGTATCGCCCTTCCCGTCATCGTGCGCGCCCCGCAGGGCACGCCGGTGCCGCTGCTGTTCGATTCGCCGCACAGCGGGTTCATGGTGCCGCCGCACATGACCCCGGCCGCGCCGGCCACAGCCCTCGCCACCAGCTGCGACGCCTATGTGGATGAACTCTACGGCGCAGCCACCCGCCACGGCTGCACGCTGATCGCCGCCACCTTCCCGCGCTGGATGATCGACCCCAACCGCGCCCGCGACGACATCGACCCGGAACTGCTCGATTCCCCGTGGCCGCAGCCGATCACGGTGTCCGACAAATCGCTCAGCGGCATGGGCCTGATCCGCCGCCTCGCGTTGCCCGGCGTGCCGGTGCACGGCCGCAAATTCACCGTCGCCGAAGTCGAAGCCCTGATCCGTGACTATTACGATCCCTACCATGCCGCCGTCAGCACACAGCTCGATGCGCTGCATGCCCGCTTCGGCGGCGTGTGGCATGTGGATTGCCATTCGATGAAATCACGCGGCAATGCGATGAACATCGATGCCGGCCAGGCGCGTCCGGATTTTGTGATCAGCGACCGCGAAGGCAGCACCAGCGAACCGGGCTTCATCGGCTGCGCCGTCGATACGCTGCGCGGGCTGGGTTACAGGGTCAACGTCAACAACCCGTACAAGGGTGCGGAACTGGTGCGCCGTTATTCCAACCCCGCCGCCAACCGCCACAGCATCCAGATCGAGGTCAACCGCGCGCTGTACATGGACGAGAGCAGCCGCGAGCGACACGAAGGGTTTGCGACGCTGGCCGCGAATCTCGAACGCCTGATCGTTGCGCTGGCAGCGTTCATCACATCAAATCGCGCCGATGCCCGACCGACCGCTATTGCCAATCAATAACATAACGAACATAACGAGGAAAACACCATGAACAATCCGACCACAGCAGCCCCAATCAAAGCGCGCGGCAAACAATTGTGTGCCGCCATCGTCGCCGCATCATTAGCAACCGTCGCCGCCAGCACCGCGCTCGCCGCTGGTTATCCGGAACGCCCGGTGCGTCTGATCCTCGGCACCGGCGCCGGCGCGGCCCCCGACGTCACCGCGCGCATCTACACCGCGAAACTGACCGAACTGCTCGGCCAGCAGATCGTTGTCGACAACCGTCCCGGGGCCGGCGGCATCATCGGCATGGATGTGGTCTCGCGCGCCAATCCCGACGGCTACACCCTGGTCGGCTGCAGCCTCGGTCAGGCCATCCGCCCGGCGCTCTACAAAAAGCTGCCCTTCGACCCGCTGAATGATTTCACGCGCATCACGCTCTACGGCGCGGTGCCGAACATCCTCGTCGTGCATCCTTCGGTGCCGGCACGCAACCTCAAGGAATTTGTCGCACACGCCAAGGCCAACGACGGCAAATTCCGCTACGCCTCATCCGGCGTCGGCCTGTCGCCGCATCTGACGATGGAATATTTCAAGTCCATCGCCGGCTTCAACATCCTGCACGTGCCGTACAAGGTTGGCGCGCAGGCGACGCAGGACGTGATTGCGGGCGAGGTGCACACCCAGTTCAACAACCTGCCCTCGCAACTCGTCAACATCAAGGCCGGCAGGGTACGCCCGATCGCGGTGACCTCGATGAAACGCCAACCGTCACTGCCGGACGTCGCCACCTTCAACGAGTCCGGCTTCAAGAACTTCGAAATCACCGTGTGGTACGGCCTCTGCGGCCCGGCCAAAACCCAGCCCGCCGTGGTCAAGCGCCTGACCGACGCAACCCAAAAAGCGCTTACCTCAAATGACCTGCTGCAGAAGTACAACGAGCAAGGCGTCGAGCCGCGCGACTGGTCCGGCGAAAAATTTGATGCCTTCTACAAAGCCGAAATCGCGCGCTGGGCAAAGGTGGTGAAGATCGCGGGGATTGTGCCGGAGTGAGGTTGGGACGCATCGCCCGACCTCTTAAAATTATAAATAAATCAAATACTTGAATGGACCGCAGAGGCGGTCTATTCAAGTTGATGCGGGTATTTAAATCGACCCAATACCCTTGGGAGGCGCTATCGAGTAACCCCTAGGGAACACAGCGGATTACGGGATATCGATTCCCGTATTTCACCTCGTTTCATACGGGCTACGCTTGCTGGCAAGGCTGCTGGAGCAAGTTTTTACACACTCTATCTAATTGACTTATAAAGAATTTCCGTATATTTTATGACTTATGTCATTTATACCGAAATCTCCGGATATTCAAGAACTTGATGACGACGCGAAGCGTCAGTACATCAATGCACGAAGTGCGTTTACCGCATTGGAAGACGCCCGAAATGCCGCGAAAGAAGTCAGGGGCGGGATGTACTGGAAGCAGGGCGAAAAAACCGATTACCTGATTCGAACATCCCCCACGAACAGCCAAAAAAGCCTCGGACCAAGAGATTCAAGCACCGAGGAGATCTATGCGAAATTCCTTGAGCGCAAGGCAGCGATTGAAGCACGCGAGAAGTCCCTGCGTTCCAGCCTGGAGCAGCACCAGCGCCTGAATAGAGCCCTTCGCGTGGGCAGAGCGCCCGGCATCGTGGTTGAAATCCTGAATGGCATCGAAAAGGCGGGGTTGTCACCCTACTTCACCGTGGTTGGAACCCATGCACTCTATGCCTATGAGATCGAGGCCGGCATACGTATTACCGATACCGCGGCCATGGAAACCCGGGATGTCGATCTTTTGTGGGACGCCAGAAAACGCGTCCAGTTCATCAGTGATTTGAAGTTTCAGGGCACTTCCATGGTCGGTCTTCTGCAAAAGATCGATCCAACCTTTATCGTGCGCGATGATCAGCGGTATACCGCCGTAAACGCCAAGGGCTTCGAAGTCGACATCATTCGCCGCGAAGCCAAACAACAGGATCCGAATCCGATGCGGTTGTCGGATGATGAGGATGATTTCCTGGTGGCCCAGGCTCGACGTGCGGACACACTGCTGAACGCTGAAAAATTCTCGGGCATCATTGTCGCCGCGAACGGCCAAATGGCCCGGATGAATACGATATCCCCGGCCGTATTCATCGAGTTCAAGCGCTGGCTATCTGAACAAAAGGATCGCGATCCGTTGAAACGAACCCGCGATCTCCGACAGTCTGAAGTCGTTGAACAGATCGTGCAGGAATATTTTCCGGCCACTCAAAAGAAGGCAACGAAGCGAAAGTAGCCAAAGTTACATAAGCGAAGGTACCGGAGTCGTTTTTTATACCACTGCACTCTTGAACGCCACCCCCAACGCCCCCCTCAACCCCACCTTCGCATCCATCACCACCCGCACCGGTATTCCCGACAGCAGCGGCGTGAACACGCCGCGTCCGGTAAACGCGCGCATGAATGCACCCTCCTTCAGGCGGCCGATGATCTTCGGTGCGATGCCGCCGGCGACATACACGCCGCCGCGCGATAAAGAGGCCAGCGCCATATTGCCGGCGAAGGCGCCGTAGGCCGACACAAACAGATCGAGTGCGCGCACCGCCAGCGGATCGAGTTTGCGCAGGCCGTATTCGGCAATGATTTCCGCGGGATCGACGCCGGGGTGTTTGGTGGCGTCCATCAATTGCTTCGACGGTGCGCCGAGGCCACTGTCCTGCAGGAAACTGTAGACGCGCATCAGGCCGGGGCCGGAGATGACGCGCTCCCAGGAAACGCGGCCAAAGTTGCGGCGCAGGTACAGCAGCAGCTTGTCCTGCAGTTCATCGGTGGGGGCGAAGTCGGCATGCCCGGCTTCGGAGGGCACGACGCGGTATTGATCGCCGGATTTGACGATCATGCCGACACCGAGACCGGTACCCGCGCCGACGATGATGGCCGGGGCCTTGTCATCCGGCTCGGCTGATTGCAGCGTCGCAAAACTCGCTGACGGCAGATGGCTGACGCCCAGCCCTGCCGCCTGAAAGTCATTGATCAACGTGACCCTGGGTAATCCGAACTGTTCGGACACCGCATCGCCTTCGACTTGCCAGCCGAGGTTGGTCAGTACAGAGACGTTGTCCTTGACCGGGCCGGCCACCGCAAAACATGTCGCCACGATGCGTCCGCGCGCAGGACTGACATCGGGACGGGAGAGAAATTTTTCCAGCAGCGGCGCGAAGTTCTGGAAGCCGCGGCTCGCCAGTGATTCTTCGGTAAAGATGCGCGGCCCATCCGGCAACAACTCAGCAAGGGCAAAACCGGCATGGGTGCCGCCGATATCGGCGGCGAGTACGAATTGTGCTGAGGCGGTCATGGTCTGACTCTGTTGTTTATTCGATGTTGGTTGCCCCTCACCCTAGCCCTCTCCCCGAAAGGCTTCGGGGAGAGGGAACCCTGTGGATGAGGCGATTGGGGGGCATTATGCCGCGCCGCGGGGCATCACGCCGCAGGATGTGGCCGCGTCAGCGGGTCTTGCCGGTAAAACGCTGAGAGTTGCGCGTAGACCATAGGATAAACCTCCTGTAGCGCATCCGGGCGTTCGAAGAACAATTCACTGAGCACGGCGAAAAATTCCGCCGGGTCTTCCGCGGCATAGGGATCGATCAGCGTGTCTTCATGGCGTTCCACCCGCTGCTCGAAATCGGCATAGGCGGCGCTGAAGGTCCGGGTCCAGGCTTCACGGTCCATGTCGGCATGCAGCGGGGGAAAACCATCGGCTGCGCCATTGAGCATGTCGATCTTGTGGGCGAATTCGTGCATCACCACGTTATAACCGTCGCCGCCGTCGGCCGCTTCGGCGTCGCGCCATGACAGCACTACCGGCCCCTGCTCCCAGGCCTCGCCGCTGATCGGCGCACGCACGTGATGCACGATGCCGTCTTCATCGGTGTATTCATGGTCAACAATGAATTCGTCGGGATAAACGATGACCTCGACCCAGTCGCTGTAAAAATCCAGATCAAGGTTGAGAATCAGCAGGCAGGCCTGCGCCGCAATCACCAGTTCCATGTGACGGGTCATCACCAGCCCGCCGGCGGCCTGAAGGGATTTTTCGTTCAGAAAAGCGGCAATGAGGTCGCGCAGCCGCGCTTGCTCGTCCGCATCGAGGGCCTGCAAAAAGGAAAACCGTCGGGTGACGGCTGACCACTCCGCCGCAGTCACCGGGCTGCGCTGCGCCGCACGGCCGCGACGCCATCGGGCAAACCAACCCATGACCGGGATCAGGTTCCGTCGCGCAGCTTGAGCACCTCGGCCTCTTCCAACTCACCATCGAGTTCGACGCCCTCAATCTGCTTGAAGCGCTGGAAAATTTTCTTCCCGCTGATCTGGACTTGTTGCGCGTCCTCGTGGGCCTGACGCACATGGTCGGCCAGCTTGCGCATGCGCTCGTCAAACCGCGTGAAATCCTGCTCCAGCTTCGCCAGTTCGCTCTTGATCACATGGATCTGCTTGCGCGTCTCGACATCCTTCAGCACCGCGCGTGCGGTGTTGAGCACGGCCATCAACGTAGTCGGCGAGACGATCCACACGCGTTTGGCACTGGCGTATTCGACAGTCTCGGCGTGATGCGCGTGAATCTCGGCGAATACCGCTTCGGCCGGCACGAACATCACGGCGCCGTCGGAAGTCTCGCCGGGGATGATGTATTTTTTTGAAATGTCATCGACGTGTTTCTTGATGTCATTGCGGAACTGCTTCTGCGCCAGCGCATGATCGACGTCGTTGACGCCGGGTTCGAACATGCGGTGGTAGTTCTCCAGCGGGAATTTGGAATCAACCGCGACCATGCCGGTCGGCGCCGGCAGGCGCAGCACGCAGTCGGCGCGCACCCCGGTGGATAGCGTGAACTGCATGTCATAGGCATTCGGCGGCAGCACATTGCGCACAAGGCCTTCGAGCTGCACTTCTCCAAACGCACCTCGGGCCCGCTTGTCGCCGAGCAATTCCTGCAGGCTGACGACACTGCCGGTGAGGCTTTCGATTTTTTTCTGGGCTTCGTCGATGGTCGCCAGACGCGTCATCACGCTAACGAATGTTTCATTGGTTTTCTTGAAACCTTCATCAAGGCGTTCATTGACCTTGCCGGCAATCTCGCCGAGACGCGCGTCGATCTTGGCATTCAGTGATTCGGTGGTCGCAGCCAGACGTTCGAGCATGGCTTCGCGTTGCGTGCCCAGTTCCTGGGTCAGCGTCAGGCGCAAGGCATGCAGCACGTCGCGGGTCTGCTTCAGTTCTTCGGCAGTGGACATGCGCTGGCGTTCGCTCGAATCCGCAACCTGCACACCCAGACGGTCGCCCTGTTTGGTGAGGCCGTCGTGCAGATCGCCGAGCATCGCGCGGTGTTTGTCTTCGAGGGATTGCTGAAGGTCCAGCGTGGCGCGCGCGGCCGCACGCCCCTGCGTTGCCATCACCACAATGACGACAGCCAAAATAACCAATAAAAACAACAAGATAAAAATGATCAGGGATTCGCTCATGAGCTGCTTTCGATGTTCTATGCAGTATATCGCCGGCACCACTGCGCTGGAACCGCAATGGATGCAAAGGTTTTCAAAATAACTGACACACCAACACCGTTCGCCCTGAGCCCGTCGAAGGGCGTTTGAGCATCGCAAGCCTGTCCTAATGGAAATCGGGCTTCGACAAGCTCAGCCCGAACGGGGTGGGGACTTCGACAAGCATGCCCTGAGCAAGGTCGAAGGGCTCAGGGCGAACGGTGGTTGATACTTTGAATTGAAAAGCAACGTCAGGACAACATGCGCAACACGCGCAGCGGCGCGATGCGCAGCACATGGCGTGTGCCGAGGTGGCCGGCGAGCATCACGCCGAGCACGGTGCCGATGAGGCCGATACCCCACAGCATGGGGCTGAAGGTGTAACCGACATTGATCACGCGCGACGCCAGCGTATAACCCAGCGCATTCGCGCCCGCCGCCGCAATCAGTCCGGCCAGTGCGCCGATCACCGCGAACTCGGCGAGGTTGGCGCGCGCCAGCTGGCCGCGGCTGGCGCCCATCGTGCGCATGATCGTCGCCTGATACAGCCGCTCATCCTGCGTGCTGGCAATCGCCGCATACAGCACCACCAGCCCCGCCATCAGCGTGAACAGGAACACAAACTGCACCGCGCGCGACACCTGCGTGATCATCGTCTGCACCTGCCCCAGCACCTGCGCGACATCAATCAGCAGGAAATTGGGAAATTGTTTGACCAGCGCATTCAGCAATTCAACATTGCCCGGCGGCAGATAAAAGCTGGTGACGTAACTCGCGGGATATTGCTCCAGCAGGCCCGGCGGCGCGACCACGAAGAAATTGACGTTGAAGGAATCCCAATCAACCTTGCGCAGGCTGGTAATCTCGGCGCTGAAGGTATTGCCGGCCGCATCAAAAGTCAGTTTATCGCCGACGCCGACCCCCAGCGACTTGGCGATACCGTCCTCCATCGAGAACTGATCCCTGCGTACCGGTTTGTCATTCCACCATTCACCGGCGAGCAGACGGTTGTCCTTCTGCATCTGCGTCGCCCACGACAGGTTGAATTCGCGATCCACCAACCGGCGTGCGCGGTCGTCGCTGTAATCGGCGGGCGCGACATTGCGGTCATTGATGCCGATCAATCGCGCGCGCACCATCGGATGCAGTTCCGGCATCGCGATGCCGCGACCGGCGAAAAACTTTTCCAGTGCGGGAATCTGGTCTTTCTGCACGTTGACGATGAAGCGGTTCGGTGCATCCGGCGGCAGGCTGCGCTGCCACAGGTCGAGCAGTTCGCTGCGGATGATGGTCAGCGTCAGCAGCGCCATCACGCCAATGCCCAGCGCCACCACCTGCAGCACGCTCGCCAGCGGCCGCCGCCGCAGATTGGCAATGCCGAAACGCCAGGACACACCGGCACCACCCAGACGCGACACCAGCGCAATGACTGCCCAGGCCAGCACACCAGCCACCATCATCGCACCGGCAAATCCCGCGAAGACCATACCGCCCAACCGCAATTCGCCGGCCTTCCACATAATCAGTGCAGCAATCACGACGGCGCCCAGCGCATAACCGAGCAGGCCCATGCCGCTGGGTGCACCGATGTCACGGCGCAGCACGCGCAAGGTCGGCACTTTCGCCAGCGCAATCAGCGGCGGCAAGGCAAAGCCCAGCAGCAGGGACAGGCCGGTGACAAAACCATGCAATGCCGGCATCACGCCTGCCTCCGGCAGTTCAACGGTGACCAGACTGCCCAGCCACAACGCCAGCGCATGCTGTGCCACAAAACCCGCGACGCATCCGGCAATGCTGGCCGCCGCGCCGAGCACAATGAACTGCAGCAGATACAGGCGCACCAGCCGCGACTGACTGGCGCCGTGGCAACGCATGATGGCGCAGGCATCGAGATGGCGTTGCAGGAAGCGCCGCGCCGCCAGCGCAATCGCCACGGCCGCGAGCACCACACTCAACAACGCGGCCAGGCTGAGGAATTTTTCGGAGCGCTCCAGTGCCGAGCGGATTTCCGGACGTGCGTCTTCAATGCTTTCGACGCGTTGCCCCGGCGACAGTTTTGGCGTCACCCAGCCACGGTATTCAGCAATCGCCGCTGGCGCACCGGCCACCAGCACGCGGTAACGAATGCGGCTGCCCACCTGCACAAGACCGGTGGCGGCAATATCGGCGTCATTGAGCATGATGCGCGGCCCGGCATTGATGAAACCGATGGCGCTGTCCGGTTCCTGCGTGATGATTTGTGCAATCGGCAGTTTGCTGTTGCCGATCTCGATGACATCACCGACCTGCAATTGCAGTCGTGTGATCAGCCGTTCATCGACCCATGCGGTCCCGGGTCTGGGGATTTCAGTCGCACGGCGATCCACGCCGTTCTGCACGTCGGCAATGCGCAGGTCGCCGCGCAGCGGATAACCGGCGGTCACCACTTTGACCTCGGCGAGCACGCTCTGCCCCTTGCCGCTGGTCATGCTCGGGAAACGCAGCATGCGCGCGACCTGCAGGCCGCGGCGTTCGGCATCCGCGGCAAATGCAGCATCGAGCGCCCGATCACCGGAGATCACCAGATCCGCACCGAGCAGTTGATTGGCCTGACGGCTCAGCGCCTGATGCACACGGTCGGCAAAAAAGCCGACGGTGGTGACGCTGGCCACGGCGACAACAACCGCGACGGCCACCAGCGTCAGCTCACCGGCGCGCCAGTCGCGCGCCAGCAGGCGCAGCGCCAGCGCGGCATCCGCGATCAGTTTCATGACTGCAGCTCGCCCGCCGCCAGACGCAAGGCACGGCCGCAGCGCCGCGACAGCTCAAGGTCATGCGTGACCAGGATCAGCGTGGTGCCGCGCTCGCGATTGAGTTCAAACATCAGGTCGATGATCGCCGCACCGGTGGCCGCATCGAGATTGCCGGTTGGTTCATCGGCCAGCAGCGATGCGGGGCGCGTGGCAAAGGCGCGCGCAATCGCCACGCGCTGCTGCTCGCCGCCGGAGAGCTGTTTGGGATAGTGGGTCAAACGTCCGCCGAGGCCGACGCGTTCGAGCAGCGCTTTTGCCGAAGCGGATGCGCCGGCCTCACCCGCCAGTTCCAGCGGCAGCATGACGTTTTCCAGGGCCGTCATCGCCGGCAGCAGGTTGAAGGACTGGAACACGAAGCCCAGCAGGCGTGCGCGCAATGCAGCGCGGCCGTCTTCATCGAGTGCAAACAAATCCTCGCCGCCAATGCTGACGTTGCCCGAGGATGGCGTATCCAGCCCGGCGAGCAAACCGAGCAAGGTCGATTTGCCGGAGCCCGAAGCACCGACGATGGCCACCGCCTCGCCGGCATTCACGGTGAAACTCACGTCATGCAGGATGGTCAATGCGGAATCGCCGGTGGTAACCTGCTTGCACAGTTGCGCCACGCGCACGATCGGCTTCGGAGATTCTTCAGTCATGCTCATTCGCTTGTTGTTGTTGATGCTGCTCAGTGTGGGCGGAATTTCAATCGCCCCTGCAGCCACGATCCTTGTTTATGGAGACAGCCTTTCGGCCGGCTACGGTGTACCGCGCGACTCGGACTGGGCGCATCTGCTGCAGTTGCGCCTGCGCGAGAAGAAAACCGATTATACGGTTGCCAACGCCAGCATCAGCGGTGAAACCACGCTTGGCGGTGTCAATCGCATCAAGGATGCATTACGTACTCATCGCCCTGCCATTACGATTGTTGCTCTCGGCGCCAACGACGGTCTGCGCGGCAGCGATCTGAAGGCCATGCGCGGCAATCTCGAACGCATCATTGATGCCGCGCGCAGCGCCAAATCACAGGTGATTCTCGTCGGCATGCAAATCCCACCGAACTACGGCCCGCAATACACGGAAAAGTTCAGCGCCACTTTCCGCGACATCGCCAAAACCAAGCGCGTGCCGCTGGTGCCCTTCCTGCTGGAGGGATTCGCGGATAAACGCGAAATGTTCCAGGCCGACAACCTGCACCCGACAGCGCAGGCTCAGCCATTGATGCTGGATACCGTATGGAAAACGCTGGCACCACTGATAAACTTAAAATAAGTTAAATAAATCAAATACTTAATTAACTTATTTATTTAACTTACTTATTTAACCTTTACCCCTGCGGCACCCGCTTCCAGTCGTCCGATCACCGCGGCCTGCGCAAAACCCTGTGCGCGGAACACGTCCAGAACAGCATCTGCCGCCTCCGGCGCACAGGCCACCAGCAAACCGCCGCTGGTCTGCGGATCCGTCAGCAGCTTGCGCATATTCCCGCTGTCGCCCGCCGGCAGCGTGACGTGCGCGCCATAACTGGCCCAGTTGCGATCCGAAGCGCCTGTGACAAAACCCGCTTCGACCAGATACTGTGCAGCGCTGAGCACAGGAACCTTCGCCCACTCGACTTCCGCAACAAGTCCGGAGCCGCGGCAGATTTCCAGCAAATGACCCAGCAGTCCGAATCCGGTGACATCGGTCAGCGCGTGAACAGTATCCATCGCACCGAGTTCAATACCGGGTGTGTTGAGTTTGGTCGCGCTCTCCAGCATCTGCTGATACGCCTTCTCGCGCAGCTCACCTTTTTTCATTGCCGCGCTCATGATGCCGACGCCGAGACCCTTGCCCAGTATCAGCACGTCGCCCGCCTTGGCGCGGTCGTTGCGTTTGACGCGATCCGGATGCACGAGGCCCAGCGCGACCAGCCCGTAGATCGGCTCCGGCGCGTCAATCGAATGGCCGCCGGCAATCGGAATACCGGCTTCGGCGCAGACCGCATGACCTCCGGCGATGATGCGTTGCACGGATTCCATCGGCAGTTTGCCGATCGGATAGCCGAGCAAGGCCAGTGCCATGAAGGGCTTGCCGCCCATGGCATACACATCGGAGATCGCGTTGGTTGCGGCTATACGGCCGAAATCAAACGGATCATCAACGATTGGCATAAAAAAGTCCGTCGTCGCGATGATCGCCTGGGTATCGTTGATGCGATACACCGCGGCGTCATCACTCGACTCCGTGCCCACCAGCAGATCCTTGAACGGAAGTGCCGCGGGCGTTTTAGCCAGAACTTCGCTCAGCAACGCCGGCGTCAGTTTGCAGCCTCACCCACCGCCGTGGGAAAACTGGGTCAGGCGAAGGGTGGCTTCCGTTTTGGGTTCGCTCATGTTTTACCGTACGTCATATGAAACAGCCTGTTGGACAAATCATCGCACCGGTCTCAGCGCAATAAATCCTGCGCACGATGCGATGCCGTTCAGCACACGCGCCGCACACCATCGCGACGTCAGGTGTACCGACCGTGGCAAACGTAACACAACACCCACTGCTTGACGAGGTCATCGCCGTGAAAGTGCGCGATGTATAAAGACCATGACACTGACACCCGCACGACTCACGTCGGTGATGACTGTGAGCCATCCTCGTTGCGACTGCGAAAATAGTTATAAACATAGTTATGCAGCTCACGCTTGTCGCTGGCCCAAACCCACGCGCCTTCGGGGCCGATGCGGATATCGGCTTCGGGGTCGAAGTCGTGAGGCACTAGCCCCCCATGCCGTGTGCCGGCTTGCCGATCAGCAAGGTCTCCATGCCAGAGATGATGCACTTCGCCATGAACAACGCCTACCCGGCCACCAATATCGCGATAAAAACGTTCGGCCCAGGCCAAATAACGTTGCTGTTGCCACTGGTTCATTCGGTGCAGGGCGACAGTAATATCCGGAACTCCGAAAGCAGCACACGCCAGCGCCGTATCACCGCCACCGATGATGCAGGTGTCATAGAATCCGTGCCGCACAAGGACATCGCGGCGGGCCGCCCATGCCATTCCGGGCAATGGTGCCCCTTTGGTTCGGTCGGTGACGCAGCCGACAGCCTCGGCAGCCGCCTGCCCGGCGTCTACCCGCATCGCGACGCTGTCGACCAACAGTCCTGGTCCTGTTGATGATCCGTTCCGATCGAGATAGCGCAGCTTGCTGAACGGCTGGACAAGAGGAGCCGAGGTGAGCGCCTCGATCAGGCGATCCGCCCAGTCTCGCTCCATGAACAGCAGGTCGCAGTCGATCCAGGCGACGTATTGGCAGTCAGCTGGAAGCTGATCCAACACCAGGTTCAGCAAGCGCTCCTTTTGCCACAGCACGGAACCACCACCGACGCGCAGATAGATGTCCGCCGCGCTGGCATCGAGATTCCAGTGGCCGTCATAACCGAGTTCGACAGTCGCCAGTGGTATGGTGAGCGCATCGCGGAAGCGCTGGTAATTGGCCGGGCGCTGCTTGTAGCCCATCGGGTTGAAGACACTGGTGATTGCCCAGAGCGGGCCTGACCTGGCTCGCATCACGACAGCCCTGCGCGCCGCACGAGGCTCAGACCGTCTCCCTCGTGGATGTCGAGAACCTGCCACTCCGGATTGGCGCGCAGTTCATCAACATAACGCGTCACGGTGTGCGTGTAGGGACGATCCGGCCCGTAAATGCGGGAAATTCTTTCCCGTACGCTGTCGTGGAACAGCACAAAACCGTTTACCGCCAGTTGGTGAGAAAAAGTGGTGTGATCGAAGCGGGCCTGCTCTTCAGTGTGGTAACCATCGACCATGAGGATGCCGATCTCGCCAAGGTCCTGCCGGACGTCGCTGGCAGCAAACTCCTGGGTCGTCATTTGGTAATGGTCGATGTTGTTGAGTCCATGAGCAGCAAAATGTGCTGCTACGGCATCCCTGTCAGCCCAGAAATCATCGACCAGCGAGGGATCAATGAAGATCACGCGACCGCCTTCGTCGTTATCGACCAAAGCGCGGCCGAAAACCATGGGGGCGAAACCACGATATGAGCCGATCACAACGATGCGTCTTGGGCGAATGAGCCTGGCCAGACCGTAATAAATCCAGCCGAGGCCAAGGTTCTGGTCACTGACACCCTGCGCATGCCCCATTCCGGCAAGATCGGGATCTATGAACAGGCGTGCGATCCATTGGTTTAGATCATCCGGCATTCGAAGTCCTCCCGCTTGTAGCTGTTGCCGCGGTGTATCGCAGCAACAGAAGTCAGGCGCACCGGGAACGGATGCAGCAGCCGTATCCGCACGGCATCAATCAGACGCTCCTCCTCCGCAGACGTTAGCGGTCGTGCGAGTACGAGTTCGACTTCGATATCCTTCAAGGAGTGCTGAATCATTTTGAGTTCCTGGATGGCATCAAGATCGACCAGGGTGTTCATCGGAAACCCGGGCCAGCATTTGCCGCCGTCCGGAAGCTGAAGCATGTTGCGTGTGCGCCCGAGGATGCGCTCAAGGGTTGGCAGGGTACGTCCACAGGGACAGGTTCCGCCGACCACGGCATGGTCGCCCAGCGCATAACGGATGAAGGGCATGGCGAAGTTGTGCAGGGAGGTCACAACGACATGCCCTGTTTCACCTGGTGCGCAGTGCTTGCCGGAGTCATCAATTACTTCGACCAGGACGTCTTCAGACTGAATATGGTACAGGCCCGATACTGGACATTGAAGGGCAACATAGCCGACTTCGTTAGCCGTGTACATATCGGTCAACGGGACGCCCCATGCCTTGCGTACAAGATCGCGGGTGTCGGGTGCGAGGCATTCCGAGAAGCTGCGTGCCTCGCGCAGTTGTGGCAGGCGGAAGCCTAGATCAAGGCTGCGTTGCGCAAGGGCTCGCAGGTTGGACGCATGGGTCAGGAGAATGTTGAGCTGTTCAGTCTGCAGCCACTCGATTTGCGCATCAATATCCCGGCGCGCGTCGAACGTCACACCCGGCCCCGTCGTATAGCCAGCAGTAGCCGCCCCCCAATTCGAATACCGCGCCGATTCTGCACCGACCCGTATTGCACCTAGTTTGCCCCGTAGGTCGCGTTTATGCCATACAGACTCGCGTAAAGTGATGGCCATCCAGAACATCTGGTCGAGATCGGTTTTAGCAATCTGTAACGGCGTGCCGGTTGCCCCCGAGGTTTTGACGTATCCGATACTGCCATGGGACTTTGGAACCGGTGTCGCCAATGCCGTGTTTCCCGCCGACTTGAGTTCGTTCCGTGAAAGAATTGGCAATCGATGAAACCATTCATTCGGTGCGCCGATGGGATGGCAACTGGCACCATCAAGCCGCGCCCGCCAGAAAGTTGAGCGCTCATACGCGTGCGCTGCCAACACGCCGATCTGCCGCAATTGGTGCTCGCGCAAGAGTGCCGGATTTGCACGCTCACTCTCATGGAATTGAGACAGCAGCAGTTTGATTGCCTCAACTTGAGCAGTCATTTCAGCGGCCATACAAGCCCTGACGTCACGACCGCTTTCGCAGGCATATCGTCAGTCAGGAACTGTTTGTTCTCACAATGGTTAATCATCAACGGAAGGATGAAATCGACAGCCGAATGGATTGTGCCAGTCTCGAGATGAGAATAGTAGAGACGCGGGGAAGGCGCAAACTGGGTTGCTGGTGAGCTGCACACAATCATTGCTTACGAACCGATAGTGGAAATTGGTCGGGTTCAGCAAATCGAAGCCGATGCCGGGTTTTCGGCATAACGATTCCAGTAGGAAGTCAAAAGCGCTGCCGATTTGGCAGAACCGGGGCACCGATCCAAAAAATTCGGGGCTTCCGGCATGATCTGTCACACATGGATCTGCGAATTAACAGTACGTCGCTCATCCAGCCAAGCTCAAGCGCAACACATTGCAAAATATGGCGAAGTCTCCCCTTGCGGTAAAATCGCAGTCTGTAAATTGCATCCCGCTCCCGGAACACCGCGCATGGCCTCCGCCACCTCCGAATCCCGTATCGCCACCGTCACCAGTCTGGACGAGCTTGAGGCGTTCAACGACATCATCGATGTGCGTTCTGAGAGCGAGTTCGCCGATGACCACATCCCCGGCGCCATTAACTGTCCGGTATTGAATGATCTGGAGCGCATCGAAGTTGGCACGCTGTATAAACAGGTCTCGCCGTTTGATGCCAAAAAGCTCGGCGCCTCACTGGTTGCCACCAACGCCGCCCGTCACCTTCGTGAACGTTTCATCAATCACCAGCGTGACTGGAAACCGCTGGTCTATTGCTGGCGCGGTGGTGAACGCAGTAACGCACTGGCGCATATCCTGAGTCGGGTGGGCTGGCGCACCAGCCGCCTTCAGGGAGGCTACAAGGCATACCGCCATGCCGTCATCGAAGAATTGAAGACACTGCCTGCGCATTTCGACTGGCGGGTTGTCTGCGGCATGACCGGCACCGGCAAGAGCCAGTTGCTGCGCGCGTTGAAAGCCCAAGGTGCTCAAGTGCTGGATCTTGAGGAACTCGCCGCACATCGCGGCTCGGTGCTAGGCAATCTGCCTGATGCGCCGCAACCTGCACAGAAAATGTTTGAAAGCCAGGTCTGGCATGCATTGAAGCACCTGTCGCCGGATCAGCCGGTGTTTGTCGAATCGGAAAGCCGCAAGATCGGCAAGCTGCGCGTGCCTGCGGAATTGATCGATGCGATGTGGCAAAGCGCATGCGTGGTCATTGAAGCGCCGATACCGGTTCGCGTTGCGCTGCTCACCGATGAATACGTCCATTTCCTCAAAGACGTCAAACTGCTCAATGCGCAGCTCGACTGCCTGCGTTCATTGCATGGTGGCGATGTCATCAACCAGTGGCAGAACATGGCACATGACGGCAAGTGGGATCAGCTGACTGAAGAATTGCTGATCAAACACTACGACCCGGCCTATACCCGCGCCATCGTCAATCACTACCCGCGACTGCCGCAGGCGACGCATTTCCATCTGCATGCCTACAGCAGCGAAGCCATTGACCGTCTTGCTGGCGATATCCTTGCTTCTGTATCGCCTCGCGCAGCAGCCTGAAATCAAGGTATTGCACTGCGCAACAAATTACGCCAAGATAGATACAAGTATTTCAACCGTAACTGATTGCAACCTAACATCACCAGCGTGCTGGACAAACCTGCACCCGACATCGAGCTTCCCGCCACTGGCGGCAAGAACATCAAGCTGAGCGACCTGCTCGGCAAAAACGTTGTCCTCTACTTCTATCCGAAGGACAACACCCCCGGCTGCACCACCGAAGGGCAACATTTTCGCGACCTGCACGGCCAGTTTACCAAGGCCGGCAGCGTGGTTTTTGGCATCTCCCGCGACAGTTTGAAGTCGCACGAGAATTTCAAAACGAAAATGAGTTTCCCCTTCGATCTGCTCAGCGACAGCGAAGAAATCGCCTGCAAGGCCTTCGATGTCATCAAAATGAAAAACATGTATGGCAAGAAGGTGCGTGGCATTGAACGCAGCACCTTCGTGATTGACGCCAATGGCATTGTTTGCCGCGAATGGCGCGGCGTAAAGGTTCCGGGGCATGTGCAGGAGGTGCTGGAATTCGTAAATACCCTCTAGTCGCGTCCTGGAAACAAAGGTTTCCACTCAACACCTGACGTCTTCGGGAGGCTCATGATTCAGCGTAAGTCCGCCGCTACAACACATTCTGTAGTTTCCCGCCTGCCCTCCAGCGCCAAGCTCTTTGTGCTGGATACCAACGTGCTGATGCACGACCCCACATCTCTTTTCCGCTTCGAAGAACACGACCTGTTCATTCCGATGGCGACGCTCGAAGAGCTCGACGGCAATAAAAAAGGCATGACCGAGGTTTCGCGCAACGCGCGTCAGGCCAGCCGCTATCTGGATGAGGTCATCGCCAATCTGCAGGGTGACATCACCGAGGGAATCCCGCTGGCCAGCCATGGCGACAAGGCCGCCAACGGAAAACTTTTCCTGCAGACCGAAGCGATCAACGGCACCCTGCCCTCCAGTCTGCCCAGCGGAAAGGCCGACAACCAGATCATCGGTGTCGTCAAATACCTGCAGGACAAATATCCGAAGCGCCAGGTCATTCTGGTGTCGAAAGACATCAACATGCGCATCAAGGCGCGTGCGCTTGGCCTTGCAGCGGAGGATTACTTCAATGACAAGGTTCTTGAAGATACCGACCTGCTCTACACCGGCATCCTCGCATTGCCGGCGAATTTCTGGGACAGTCACGGCAAAAACATGGAGTCGTGGCAACAGGCCGGCAACACCTACTACCGGGTCACCGGCCCGGTGTGCAGCAGCCTTCTGGTGAACCAGTTCGTTTTCCTTGAGGGCGACCAGCCTTTCCAGGCGCAGGTGCGTGAAGTCAGCGGCAAGACGGCGATCCTGCAGACGCTGAAAGACTACAGTCACCAGCGCAACAACGTCTGGGGCATCACCGCGCGCAACCGCGAGCAGAATTTCGCGCTGAACGCGCTGATGAATCCCGACATCGATTTCATCACCCTGCTCGGCCAGGCCGGCAGCGGCAAGACGCTGATGACACTGGCGGCGGCGCTGGCGCAGACCCTCGACGACAAGAATTTCTCCGAAATCATCGTCACCCGGGTCACCGTGCCTGTGGGCGAAGACATCGGATTCCTGCCCGGCACCGAGGAAGAGAAAATGAATCCGTGGATGGGCGCCCTCGAAGACAACCTCGACGTGCTGAACCACACGGATGATGAAGCCGGGGAATGGGGCCGCGCAGCGACGCGCGACCTGATCCGTTCACGCATCAAGGTCAAGTCGCTGAACTTCATGCGCGGCCGCACCTTCCTCAACAAATTCGTCATCATCGACGAGGCGCAGAACCTGACGCCGAAGCAGATGAAGACGCTGATCACACGCGCAGGACCGGGAACAAAAGTCGTGTGCCTGGGCAACATTTCGCAGATCGATACACCCTACCTGACCGAAGGCAGTTCAGGACTGACCTATGTCGTGGACCGGATGAAGGGCTGGCCGCATGGCGGCCACGTCACGCTGATGCGCGGGGAACGTTCGCGACTTGCGGATTTTGCGGCGGAGTCGCTTTAGCGAGAGCCTTATGCCGTAGCGAGCGGCTCGAGCGCGAGGAGCACAGCGCACAGGAACCGAGACATATCGAAACTGATAGGCGAGGTTCCGAGCACTGCGCGACGAAGCGATCGGGCCGCGCAGTAGGCAGAATCAGTATTCGGCGCTGCCGATGCCGCCGCCGGCATAATTCTCAAAGCGGGTGTATTTGCCGAGGAAAGTCAGATCGACCTTGCCCACCGGGCCGTTACGCTGCTTGGCGATGATGAGTTCGGCAATGCCCTTGCGTGGCGAATCGGCGTTGTAAACCTCATCGCGATAGATGAACAGGATCACGTCCGCGTCCTGCTCGATGGCGCCCGATTCCCGCAGATCCGACATCATCGGCCGCTTGTCCTGGCGCGAATCGACGCTGCGATTGAGCTGTGACAGCGCGATCACCGGCAGTTTGAGTTCCTTGGCGATGCCCTTCAGCGAGCGCGAAATCTCGGCGATTTCGGTAGCGCGGTTTTCTTCGCGTCCGCCCGAAGCCGTGCCCGACATCAGTTGCAGGTAGTCGACGACGATCAGGGCCAGCCCGCCGCACTGGCGGTGCAGCCTGCGCGCGCGTGAGCGCACCTCGAGCACATTCAGACCGGCGGTGTCATCAATATAGAGTTGCGCATCGTTCAGCTTGCCGACTGCGTCCACCAGCCGCGGCCAGTCTTCTTCCTTGAAGGTGCCGGTGCGCAGCTGATGCTGGTCAACACGGCCGACCGAGCCGATCATCCGCATCGCCAGCTGGGGACCCGACATCTCCATGCTGAACACGGCGACGGCTTTTTTGCTGTCCAGCGCAGCGCTCTCGGCGATGTTCATCGCCAGCGCGGTCTTGCCCATCGACGGGCGTCCGGCAACCACCACCATCTCGCCCGGCTGCAGGCCGGAGGTCATGCGATCGAGATCGACAAAGCCCGTCGGCAGACCGATCACGTCGTTCTTGTTTTCGCGACTGTAGAGCATGTCGATGCGCTCGACAGTCTCGGTCAGGATCGGATCAATCCGGATGAAACCCTGCTTGTTCTTGGCGCCGGCTTCGGCGATCTGGAAGACCCGTGCCTCGGCTTCATCGATCAGCACATGTGCATCCTTGCCGCTCGGGCCATAGGCGGAATCGGCAATCGCGGTACCGACCGAGGCCAGATTGCGCATGATTGAACGGTCACGCACGATTTCGGCGTAACGCCGGATGTTGGCGGCGCTGGGCGTGTTCAGTGCCAGCGAACCGATATAAGCCTGACCACCCACTTCAGCAAGCTTGCCGCTGCGCTCCAGACTCTCCGCCACGGTCAGCGCATCCGCCGGGTGGTTATGCTCGATCAGCCTGGCGATGTGCTGGAAGATAATGCGGTGGTCACCGCGATAGAAATCAGTTTCGGAAACCACGTCGCCGATGCGATCCCAGGCCACGTTGTCTAGCAGCAGGCCGCCCAGTACTGATTGTTCTGCCTCGATCGAATGCGGGGGTGTACGGGCCGCTTCGAGCTGGGGATCCTTGGTGAATGGCGTGACGACCTGGACCATGGAGGATATATCTTTAAGTTATTGTTTTATAAACAGAATTTAAAAAGACAATGGAATATGCCGCTTCGCATATTCCATTCAATCTACCAAAAAAAAGGGCTGTCGCCAGCCCTTTTTTGGTCCTGCAGAAAAACGCTTTTGATTCAGTGCTTACGCAGCCTCGCCGAGCACCGACACGGTGATCGAAACAACCACGTCGGCATGCAGCGCGACTTTGATCGTGTAATCGCCGATCATTTTCAGCGGGCCTTCCGGCATGCGGATCGAGGCTTTCGGCACGTCAAAACCCTGCTTCTTCAGTGCTTCTGAAATGTCGCTGTTGGTGACCGAGCCAAACAGCTTGCCGTCAACGCCGGCCTTCTGCGTGATCTGAACCATCAGGCCTTCAAGCTTGGCGCCTTTTTCCTGGGTCTGGGCCAGCATCTCGGCGTGGGCCTTCTCCAGCTCGGCACGACGCTTTTCGAAGTCGGCCAGGCTGGCCGCGGTGGCGCGTTTGGCTTTGCCCTGCGGGATCAGGAAGTTTCGGGCATAACCGTCCTTGACGCGAACGACGTCGCCGAGCGTGCCCAGATTGATGACTTTTTCAAGAAGAATGATTTGCATGTCAGGCCTCTCAGTGCAGGTCGGTGTAAGGCAGCAGCGCAAGGAAGCGTGCGCGCTTGACCGCAATCCCCAGCTGGCGCTGGTAACGCGCCTTGGTGCCCGTGATACGGGCGGGGATGATCCTGCCGTTTTCGTTGATGAAATCCTTCAGCAGGTTGATGTCTTTGTAATCAACCTGTTTGATGCCTTCAGCCGTAAAGCGGCAGAACTTGCGACGACGAAACAGGGCATTGCCCTTTTTGCGCCCGTCCTTGCCTTTGCCTTTGCCGAATTTACCTTTACCGCCGCTGTTTCCGCCCATCCGTGCCATGTGCGTTTCCTTTTCTAGATCAGTTCCATATTCGTAACGTGCAGGACAATCTGCCTGCTCATGCGATGCTTGCGGTTGAGGAATCCCTGCACATCCATCCCGATGCCCTGCCGTGTTCCGGCAATCCGGGCAGCCAGTTCGCCGGTGGCTTTCGCCGCCATTTCGAACTCCACCTGCCGTTTCTGTCCTGCTTCGGTTTGCTCGGAAGCATGGGACAGTGTGAATTCAACGACCGGCAGGCCGGCTGGGGTGTGACGCAAGGGTTCAACCGTGGCCAGGACTGCAACAAGCCTGACCGTGTTCCGGCTCACTTACGCCGCGCTCTCCGCTGCCGCAGGGGCAGCGGCAGCTGTCGGCCTGGCATCATCGGTCGCCGGGCGCGCGCGCTCTTCCCGCATCATCGGCGACGGGGTTGTGACGGCATCTTCCATGCTGACGGTCAGGTGGCGCAACACGGCGTCGTTGAACTTGAATGCGTGTTCGAGCTCAAGAAGCGTCTCGTTGTCGCACTCGATGTTCATCATGACGTAATGCGCTTTGTGCAGCTTCTGGATCGGGTAGGTCATCTGGCGGCGACCCCAGTCTTCGTAGCGGTGGATCGCGCCTTTGCGGCCGGTGATCAGCTGACGGTAACGGTCAACCATCGCCGGGACCTGCTCGCTTTGGTCCGGATGGACGATCAAAACGATCTCGTAATGTCGCATTCAATATCTCCTTGTGGGCTGTTGGGCCACCCGCGATGCGAGCGCGGTGTGGCAAGGAAGGGATTTCATTTCATTTACCCGTGCGACAGGCGCCGCACGGGAGGCCGGGATTATACCGGAACGCCCCTCAAAATCAAGGGCTTGTGAGGACCCCGGAAGGGGTCAGTAAACCAGTACGAGGCTGCCGTTGAGGCGCACATCCCCCTCTTGCCGGGTGCCATGGGTCTTGAGGATATTGGAAAGGTCAAGTCGCAGACTGACTGCTTTGCCGTAGGACATGCGCATGCCGATACCGGTGCTGGCGAGGTACTTGCTCTCCTGCTCCCCAGGCAAGGGATCAACCCGTTTGACATAACCAAAATCGTAAAAGCCGACCAGACGCGTACGCCACTTGTCGCTCAGGGAAATCATGTCGGCAAAGTTTGGGGTGTACATTTCCAACTGGGTCGCATAACCCTTGTCGTTGGACGCCTCACGCGGCAGGTAACCACGTACGGTATCCATGCCACCGATACCAAACTGTTCGCCTGCAACCAGCATGTCATTGGTGTATTGACCGGTGAAGGCCACCCGCGCCTGCCAGTCGTTGCGGTAGGCATGCGAGAACGATGTGCCATAACGCAGAATCGTGTAATTCGCATTGGCGCCGGCCCGCGAGGCATTGAAATCAGCCGCAGTGCCGTCCTGACCGCCAGGGATGTTCTTCGCCAGCGAAGCATTGAAGCCCCACTCGCTGGCCGTCATCCGCATCATGCCGGCATATCCGATGGATACCGGATGAACCGTAACATCGGGCACAAAACCCACACCGCCCAGCGTCACATTGTTCTGATAGGCGCGATAGTCAAGGCCGCCAAAAACGCGCTGCTCGACATCACCCCATTTCGAAAGGTAATAATTCCAGCGAGCGCCGAAAATCGAACCCTTGCCGCTGACATTGAACAAGCCCTGCACCGTTCCCGAATCAACATCGGAATAACCGGCGAACACATCCAGGGTGCTGTTCAGGTTGTAATACGGAACGCGGTAACCGAGACCGTAGATCGACACCTTGTCGAGTTCGGTGGGCGAAGTAATGTATTGCGCGGTAAACGAATGATCGCGATCAAACAGATTGGTGTGCTGGAAACCGACGCCAAGGCGCATATAACCGGTATCGGAAGTGCCAGTATCGTCCAGCGTCATCAGCACCCGCCACGGCCGGCCATCAGTAACACGGACATTGGCATCAACCAGACCTTCATTCTCACCGGAACGCAGCAACACGCTGGTCTGTTTGACAGGATGTTCAGCAGCGATCTGCAGATCGCGGGCGATTTCGTTCGAATTCGGTGTCTCACCCTCTTTCACTGAAGGCAGCGAACGGCGGACGTTTTCAGAGCTGAAAAACTGGTTGCCTTCGACATTCACCTTGCCGATCTTCGGCTGGTTGATGTTGAAACGGACCACGCCACGAGTAATGTCCTGCTCTGGCAGCTGCACCTGGATCACGCCATAACCAAGCTCACGGTAGGCTACTTCCAGCGCTTCCAGCGCACGCTGCACATCGCCGAAATCTTTCTCTTTGCCGGTAAATGGCGTCACCAGCCGCTGCACGGTGTCATTGCCAAGGATGGTGTCACCGACGATTTCGAAATTCTTGATCTCGAATTTGGGCGCAGGAATGGCCACTTCCTGGGCCAAAGCCGCCCCGGTTGAAGTTGCAAATAACAAAGCCAGCACGGACTGCCGGAGCAGATTATTTTTGTATATCATTGTTTTTAATGGCATTTATTGATGTTTGACCACTCAACCACACCCTGTCCACACAGCCGCAATAACGTGACGCAATACACACAATAAGCCGCACTGGCGATTATGGCAGATTCAACGCCAAAAACACCAATTATCCGTTACAAAACAACGAGCCCGAAAAAAACCCCGGCTATGAGCACCGGGGCTTTTCCAAGGGGCTGGTTAACGGCAAACCGGCGCATCCTTCTTCTTCTTCGACTGATTTTCGTCCTCGAAGATGTCCTTATCTTTCTCGGCATCGGGTGGCTGGATGGATTCACCCATGGCCACGATCAGCGTATCGGTCGGGACGTTCAGTTCCGCACCACCACCGTAAGTCACCAGCAGGTTCGTACCAAGAATGGCGCCGCTGCCGCCAGCAAAGAAGCCGGTTGAGCCGTCAAACACCAATCCCGGAATACCATTCACCGTGAAGCCGCCGCTGGTGAGCATGGGGAAGGTCAGGTAGATGGTACTTGGCATGCCCGCGTGAATCTGGCCACCAGTATTGATGAACACTTCACCGCCGACTTTCATCATCACGTCCGGATAACCCGCAATCAGGCCATTGTTCTCCACCAGCACATTACCGCCAGTGGTGATATTTGCATTACCGCCACCGACCACGCTACCTGAGTTGGTCACTGTAAGGCTGCCGGAAGCATCGATCTGGGTGCCCGTTCCGCCCCAGATGTTGGAGTCATCAACCGTGATGTTGGCTCCACCCAGTCCGGCGAGTCCGGACGTATAAATTTCGGCAGCCGATGCGATCATGAGATTCCCGCCAGATGAAGCCACCGCTGAAGCATTTCCAGGCACCCCGCCTGACGAATAGGCAAGAAGATTTATAAAAGCCTCGCCACCTTCAATCTGGATATTGCCGCCTGCAACCACATTGACCGCCGCATCACCTCCGACAGGGCCGCCGCCGCCCCAGGCAGCACCTTCACCCCCTTCAATCAGGATGTTGCCGCTGGCCAGCATGGTCACCCCGGCCGCACCCCCGCGGTCAGAAGCGCCGCCGGAGCCCCCGACATCACCACCCGTAGCCTCGATCTGTGCCTGATATAACGATATGCCGCCGGCCGAACTCAGAATAATAACGGCATCACCACCATTCCCACTGCCGCCAGCCCCCCGCGACAAACCACCGCCCATCGCGCGCACCGAGGAGAAGTAGTCCAATTCAATCGACGAAGACGCACTGGTATTGGTCATAACGATGCTGGCATTACCACCCTTGCCCGGCACACTGCCTGCAAAGCCACTACCGCCGTAGGCCAGAACATCAGACGATACGAAGATGCCACCGGCTGAAGTAATCGCCACGGACGCGTCGCCACCGATGGTTCCACTGCCGGCATCAGCAACAACATCGCTGTTAACTGTGACGGGCGCCGAACCGGTATTCATCAACGTCACGGTGGCGTTGCCGCCATTGCCCCTGTCGCCAGAGGAGCCACTGCCGCCATAACCACCATCGGCGCCAACAAAAGTATCAACAACAATACCAGCCGCAGAAGTCACGCTGACCATGGCATTGCCGCCATTGCCGCCATTGATTGAACCGAAACCACCATCTCCGGCCTCGGCATAAATCTCGCCACCATCAATCGTCACGCCGGTTGAAAGGCTGGTCGAGGTCAACTGGATGGAAGCAGCGCCACCCGCGCCGCCATTCGCGCTATCGCGACCATAAGCCTCAACATAACCGGAAATATCGATGCCGCCAGCGGAATTGATGATCACAGAAGCGTTGCCGCCATCTGCGAGGCCATCACTGGTGGAGACCGTACCACCGCGGGCGCGAACAGTCCCTGAAACCAGTAACGGGGAAGATGCGCTGGAATTCAGCAAGGTGATTCCCGCGTCACCCCCGCGCGCCATCCGAACGGGAATCGTCATTCCCGATCCGCCGTCGGCATAAACGTTGTTCACCGTCATACCACCTGCAGAAGACAGCGTAACAAGCGCATCGCCGCCCCGTTCGCCACCGCCGCCATTCGCATAAATATTGCCGGAGAACTGCTCGAACAGTGCGCTGCCATTGTTCGTCATCATCACGATGCCGTCACCACCGCGCCCCAAAAAGGACGTGCTGCTGCCGCTACCGGAAAACCCGGCATTTCCATATCCACCTTGTGCAGCAACATTGGCATAAACTGCAATTCCACCAGCCGAAGTCACCTCGACCTTGGCCAGACCACCATCACCGCCGGTAAACCCTTCACCGCCATCGACATAGCCGCCATTGCCGCCACGGGCATAAACAACATCGTGAAACGACACGCCACTATTGCCGATGACCATCGCCCCGCCTGAAGTCAGATTGACAGTGCCGTCACCACCGCGACCACCATTACCATCCCAGTCTCCGACGCCCCCTTCACCGCCATCCGCCTTGACTGCGAAGTTCTGCATGGAATCAATAGTCAGCGTGCCACCTGCAGTCAAATTGACAAGCGCATCACCGCCGCGGCCGCCGGCCCCCGAACTGCCGGAGCCACCCAATCCACCGAAGGCACGCGCGGTGCCGGTCACGGTCAATCCGCCTGATGCGAAAAGGTTCACCGAAGCATCACCGCCACGACCGCCATCACCAAAATAATTTGCGTAACCGCCGTTACCGCCGAAAGCCGCCACACCGCCATAGGCGCCGATAGTCAAGTCACCACCGTTGGCGCTCATGTTGACAATGCCATCACCAGCTCGTCCGCCGTTCGCGAACGAACCCGAGCCGCCATGGCCACCATTCGCCTGAACAGAGGCCTCAACCAAAATCCCGCCCGCAGACGTCACATTGATCGTGCCATCGCCGCCGCGTGCACCATCAATTCCGGACGAAAAACCATCGCCGCCGCCACCGCCGACGGCATTCACGGAACCGGCACTGCTGTTGATATTCACCGAACTGCCGACGCCGGTGCTGGTCAGGTTGATCGAGGCGATACCACCTTCACCGGGTGCCCCACCGTAGAACGCAGATCCGCCATGACCCGCCAATGCCGTGAGGTTCGAATTACCGTTGATGCCATTGCTCGCCGTCAGCGAAATGTTGGCGTTGCCGCCAGCGTCACCCTCCGAACCATCGGCGCCATACGCGCCTATCGGATTGGAAACGGTCAGCGCACCACCAGTCACACCCACGTCAACAGTGACATGCAGTCCCGAAAATCCACCATAGGCAGTGATGCCCGAAACGCCACCCACGGTACCAACCGTCAGATCGCCCGAATTCTTGAATGCAAATTGCCCGACGGCGTGTCCGGCGACCGTATTCACATTGTTCGTCGCCGAAGGATTCGCCAGATCAACGCTGCCGTTGGAACTGGAAGCCAGCAAGCCGTTTGCCGTCAACGAACCGGGGGCACCCTGCACGATATTGCCATTGGCGATCAGGTGGATATCACCCAGCGTTGAAATCGGTGCATTGAGGTTGATATTTTGGGAGGGAGCAGCAGTGAAACCGACTATCGGATTTGAAGAACCGTCAAACGCCCCAGTCCAGCCCGCATACAGTTTGACTGCGCCATTGCCGGTATTGGTAATCGCCGAATTCACATCAACGTTACCAATCGCAATCAAACGCAGTGTGGAGTCAGCGCTCCAGCTCACCGTATCATTGACAAAGATGGTGCCGGTGCTACCGCCGTAACCCGAGGTCGACTGAATATCGACATTGGTACCGCCATAGGCATCCAGTGCTGACGACAAGAACGTGGCGGACATGTCTCCGCCGTAAGCGTTGGAAATATAAAAATCAGCGGGATCAATCAGCCACGTGCCGGCTTTGCTACCGCCGCTGCCCGCCGCAGTGATCATTGCACTGTCAGCGATCTTGACCTTGGCGGCCGACGTTTCAATAAAACCACCCGCGCCCGGCGTGCCCGAAGCGATGGCCGATGCATCGAGTTTGCCGGCGACTTCCGTTTTGCCGTCGGTCATTCCGGACAGGGCGATGATTTCGCCGCCGCTGGTGCCGCGCGCAGAGGTCACACTGCCGGCTTCCAGTGCGGTGCTCTTCGTCGACTTCAGCATGATGCGACCGCCTTCCGCGACCGCGCTATCGGCACTGATGATGCCGCCCTGCTTGATCAATCCGGCGTAAATGCCGATACGGCCGGCTTCTGCGGATATGGTGCCGAGGTTGCGTGCTTCATTGGTAGACGCGACCACTTCGACGCGCAGGTTGGGCGTACCTGGATTGACCAGTTCAACGCTGTTGCCCGCCGCCAGCACCACTTCGCCATTGGGGCTGGTGATCAGGCCGTTGTTGGCGACGGCATTACCGATCAGGTAAACATTTCCGCCGGTGATGTTGCCCTGGTTGACCACGCTGCCAGCGCCAGCACCATCGGTGAAACGCATGCGATTGTTGAGGAAATCGTCATTACTGAGATTCAGCGTCGAGGCCACGAGACCTGCAACGTTGATCTGCGCGCCACTGCCGAAGACGATGCCATTGGGATTGAGCAGGAACACGCGGCCATTCGATTGCAATGCGCCGAGGATCGCGGAGGGGTCTTGTCCTACGACACGGTTGAGTACAGCGGACAGTGCCGATGGCTGGATGAAGCGGGTGAGTTCGTTGACGCCGATCGAGAACGAACCCCAGTTGATGATCGCGTTATGGCTGTTGGTGATATTTAGGATGCCGCCGGCCTGGGACATGGTCGCAGTACCGTGAACAACGGTGGGGGCCGTCGGATTGGCCATTGCAACGCCTGTTGTGAAACAGGCAGCTACCGCAACTGCGACCGTCTTGCGACGGATGTGATGCGGATGCAGTGGGTTGGCGTTGCGGGCGCGTTGCAAAATTGGCTTGACCATATGTGACCCCGAATTCGTCGTTATGGGCCACCATCAAAACAGGCGCTGCAAATGTGAAATCAAAACAGCCCTGATTGGTGACCCTTTTTACCTCAAACCATTATAGGTCAAAACCATTGCTGTATCAGGCCTTAGCGCGAGTTTTTGCGCAGCCTTGTGACAATTCGCACGATTGGCGAATCACCAGCCTTCAGCCAGAGCTGCTTCTGGAAATTTCAGGCCTTGCGCCTTCCACAAAGCACCGATTTGATGCAGGGCCGCATCAGCCTGGGGCATCCACTCGGGATGTCTTTGTCTCTTCTGCCCCACCTCAAAATCCTCAAGCGAAGTACTGATGCCGAATCGCTGGTTGAATCCGTTCGCCAGTTGCATCAACGGTTCTTTGCCGTAGGGCACCAGTTGCAGATTTGTGACGGCGGCAAGCCCGGTATCGGCCAGCTGGCGGTGGTAGTAACGCCAATAGCCCAGGTAGGCATCAATGTAAGTCATCCGATCAACGGCGGCTTCGCGAACGCCGGATACCAACAGGTCACGCCGCGCCCATTCCTCGATATTGCTGCGGTTCCGGAACAATGCATCAGCCGGCAGGCCGCCGGATTTTTCATAAGTCGAGATGCAGGCCGCAAGCGGGTGACGCAGGGTAACGATGTACTCCGCGTCAGCACCAAAAACCGTTTTGAAAAAAGCACCGTTGTAAGCGGCTTTGGTGGCTTTTTTCGGAACAATGATCTTGCCATCCATCGGCTGACGGTCGCCAAAATAGATTTCAACCATCGCCAGATATTCGGCGGTTTGCAGCAGGGTATGGGTATGCGAATTGAATTGATCGCCGAAAAAAAACGGGGCGCTGTCAGGGAATCCATCATGCGCAATGACATTGGGAATTGTTTCCGCCTGATGGCCCAGCGCCCTGAACAGTTGCTTGGTCAGATAAGTTCCACCATGGCGTGGACAGCCGACAATCACGATAAAGCGAAACCGGTCGTGAAAAGCTCTCAACCGGGCCTCGTTACCTGTCAACAGCGCGGTGAACAGCTCGTAGGACCGATAGATCGCCCGCTGCCCGAGCGGATGCGAAATGACCGATTCGGCAACACCACGGGCATGTTCGATGCGTTTGTCGAGATTTCCCGGGATCAGTTCTTCCGACAACTGGTCATGCCAAGACGCCTCGGCATCTTCGCCGTGAATGCGCCTGTGCAGAAAATCAATGAACACCGGGGACGCCGGCAGGTCGCGGTCAGTCAGCTTGATTTCAATACCCATGAATCAGCTCGCAGGATGGTGGTTTACTTGATCCTGCGCTGCCGGCGGGCTTCGGCCAGGCAGATGCCTGCAGATACCGAAACATTGAGACTCTCTACCGCACCCAGCATCGGAATTCGCGCCAGCTCGTCGCAGGTTTCGCGCGTCAACCGGCGCATGCCCTCGCCTTCCGCGCCGAGCACCCATGCCATGGGGCCATTGAGTTTGATGCCATAGAGGTCATGCTCGGCACGTTCATCGGCGCCGATAAGCCACACACCTTTGTCTTTCAATTCGCGCATGGTGCGCGCAAGGTTGGTAACCATGATGTAGGGCACGGTATCGGCAGCGCCGCTGGCCACCTTGGCCACCGTGGCATTGAGCCCGACCGCATGATCCTTGGGCGCAATCACTGCATGCGCGCCCATGCCGTCGGCGACACGCAGGCAGGCCCCGAGATTGTGCGGGTCTGTGACGCCGTCGAGAATCAACAGCAACGGCGGTTCCGTCAATTCTTCGAGCACGTCATCGATATGTGTCGGCAATTTCACAGCATCAACACGGGCCGCGACCCCCTGATGACGGGCTTGTCCGGTCATGCCATCAAGCCGTTTGGCATCGACCATGATCACGCGAACGCCGCGCGACTCTGCCAATGCCAGCAGATCCTTGCCGCGGTTGTCGCGGCGGGCGGTGTCGAAATAGATTTCCTTCACCAGCCCTTCGCGCTGGCGCAGGCGGCTGGTTACCGCATGAAAACCGTGGATCAGTTGCAAATCGCTCATTTCATTGAAAATCACAAGTATTTGTTTTTATTGATATTCTTCTAATTCGCCAGCACGAAGTCAATACGTGCCGCGCCAAGGTCAACCCGGGCGATTTTCACCCGCAACCGGTCACCCAGGCGATAGCGCTGCTTGGTGCGCTCCCCCAACAACTCGTGCCTCGCGGCATCGTATTTGTAATAGTCCTTACCCATGTCTGAAATATGTACCAGCCCTTCGACATAGACATCATCCAGCGCCACGAACGCACCAAAAGCGGCAACACCGGCGATGCTGCCCATGAAGGTTTCACCGACACGGTCGCGCATGTAGTAACACTTGAGCCAGGCGGTCACATCACGCGTTGCCTCGTCGGCGCGGCGCTCGGTCATCGAACATTGCGCGCCGAGCTGCTGCCAGTCGCCCGGCTCGTAAGTGCCGCCGTTGAGCACCGCCTTGATCGCGCGATGCACCAGCAGATCGGGATAACGGCGGATCGGTGAAGTGAAGTGCGTATATGACTCGTAGGCAAGGCCGAAGTGACCGGCATTTTTCGGCGTATACACCGCCTGTTTCAGCGACCGCAGCATCACCGTCTGCAGCAGTTGTTCGTCCGGACGACCCTTCACCTTCGACAACAGCTTCGCGTAGTCTGACGCGTGCGGCGTTTCACCGCCTGGCAACTGCAGACCGAAGCCCTTGAGGAAATCGCGCAAGGCTTCGAGTTTCTCCGGCGTCGGGCCTTCATGTACCCGGTACAACATCGAGTGTCCGCGTTCGCGCAGAAAATCCGAGGTGCAGACATTGGCTGCAAGCATGCACTCCTCAATCAGGCGATGCGCGTCGTTGCGGATCACTGGAACAATGTTTTCGATCTTGCCCTTGTCGTCGAAAATCATCTGCGTTTCGATGGTTTCGAAATCGATCGCGCCTCGTTTGGCGCGCGCTTTTGCCAACTGGTGATAAAGCTTGTACGCAGCCTGCAAATGCGGCACCAGCGCCTTGCGCCGCCGTGCGGCCGGGCCTCGCGGATCCTCCAGGATTTCCGCTACTTCGGTATAGGTGAAACGCGCATGTGAGCGCATCACCGCCGCATAGAATTTATAACCCTTGATGTGGCCGTGGCCGTCGATCTGCATGTCGCAGACCATAGCCAGACGCTCGACATCGGGGTTGATCGAGCACAGGCCGTTCGACAGCGCTTCCGGCAGCATTGGAATCACCCGGCGCGGGAAATAAACCGAGTTTCCGCGGTTGCGGGCTTCGACGTCGAGAGCGTCGCCCTCTTTGACATAGTGGCTGACGTCAGCAATCGCCACCACCAGCCGGAAACCGCTGCCGACCGGCTCGCAATACACCGCATCATCAAAATCGCGCGCTGTTTCGCCGTCAATGGTGACCAACGGCATGTCACGCAGGTCGACACGGCCCTTGTGATCAACCGCGCGCACGGCCTTTGGGAGCTTGGCTGCAATGGCTTCGGCTTCCTTCGGGAATATCCACGGCAGCGCATGTTTGCGCAGCGCAATCTCGATTTCCATGCCGGGATCGGCGTAGTTGCCAAGCACTTCAACGACGCGACCCAGCGGTTTGGTCTGGCGGCCAGGCTGGGAGATGATTTCCACAGTCACCACCTGCCCCGCCTTGGCCTTGCCGGATTCACCGGCCGGGACGACAAATTCCTGACTGATGCGTTTGTCTTCTGCAGCGACAAAAGTCACCCCGTGCTCGACATGCAGACGGCCGACAAAACGCGTCTGGCCATGCTCCAGCACTTCAACAATCTTGCCTTCGGGCCGGCCACGCCGGTCCATGCCGGAAATACGCGCCATCACACGGTCGCCGTGCAGCACTTTCTGCATTTCACCGGAACCGAGGAACAGATCCGGACCGCCTTCATCACGCACCAGGAATCCGAAACCGTCCTTGTGGCCAAGTACACGACCTTTGACGAGATCGAGTTTGTCGGCAACACACAAGTCGCCACGGCGGTTGCGCATGATCTGGCCGTCGCGTTCCATCGCAGCGATACGACGATTAAAAGCCTCGCGTTCGCGCTTGCGGATATCAAGCTGGCGTGCGAGATCGGCCTCCTCCAGTGGCACCCCTGCTTCGACCATCACCTCAAGGATCAACTCGCGACTGGGTACCGGGTGCTCGTAAAGCCCTGCTTCGCGTTCGAAGTGGGGATCATTTTCACGACGTGAACCCTTAGGACTGCGGGTCGTGGTTTTTTTCTGTTTTTTCATTTGAACAATCAGCTTTCATGGGCTAGAATCGCGCCCTCATTGCCCAGATGGCGGAATTGGTAGACGCACCAGTTTCAGGTACTGGCGGGTAACACCGTGGAGGTTCGAGTCCTCTTCTGGGCACCAGTATTAAAGTAGGACTAAAGTCCGACTGCAAGTTAAAAGGGCGCTGTGCTTTTGCACCGCGCCCTTTTTCATTCTCAGTCGAACGGGTTTCTGCGCACGATAGTGTGTTCACGGTCAGCCCCGGTCGACACGATATCGATCGGCACTTCACACACGGCTTCCATGCGCTTCAGGTAATTGCGCGCCGCTTGCGGCAGATCCTCAAAACGGGTGATTCCGACGGTACTGTCGCGCCAACCCGGCATTTCCTCATACACCGGCTGGCACTCGGCCAGCAGTTCCGCACCGAAGGGCAGGATGTCGCGGGGAACACCGCTCATCTTGTAGCCTACGCCGATTTGCACGCTTTCCATGCCATCAAGAACGTCGAGCTTGGTCACGCACAGGCCGGATACGCCGTTGATCTGGATCGAGCGTTTCAGCGCCGCAGCGTCAAACCAGCCGCAACGTCGCGGGCGGCCGGTGGTCGCACCGACCTCGTTGCCTCGCGTGGCAATCTGCCGGCCGATATCGTCATCGAGTTCCGTCGGAAACGGTCCGGAACCGACACGCGTGGTATAGGCCTTGGTGATGCCCAGCACGTAATGCAGGCTCTGCGGACCGATACCCGCACCGGGCGCCGCAGCACCGGCGACGCAGTTGCTCGAGGTCACGAAGGGGTAGGTGCCGTGATCGACGTCGAGCAGCGTGCCCTGCGCGCCTTCAAACAGCAGTTGATCACCGGCACGATTCGCCTCGTACAGCAGACGCGGCACATCCGCCACCATCGGTTTGATGCGCTCGGCAAAGGCCAGCGTGTTATCCAGCGTTTTCTGGAACGGCACGGTTTCGACGCGGAAATAATTCTTCAGCACGAAGTTGTGGAAATCCAGCACTTCGCCCAGCTTGGCGGCAAAGCGTTCGCGGTGGAACAAATCCTGCAAACGGATCGCACGGCGCGCCACCTTGTCTTCATAAGCAGGGCCGATGCCACGCCCCGTGGTGCCGATCTTGCCGGCGCCTTTAGCCGCTTCGCGCGCGCGGTCGATGGCAACGTGATACGGCAGAATCACCGGGCAAGCTTCGCTGATTTTCAGGCGCAACGCGACATCGACACCGGCGGCGGTCAGCGTCCCAATTTCTTCCAGCAGCGCTTCCGGCGACAGCACAACGCCGTTGCCGATGTAACAGGCTACCTTGTCGCGCAGGATGCCCGAGGGAATCAGGTGCAGCACGGTCTTTTTGCCGTTGATCACCAGCGTGTGCCCGGCGTTATGTCCGCCCTGGAAACGCACCACGCCCTGCGCACGATCAGTCAGCCAGTCGACGATCTTGCCTTTGCCCTCGTCACCCCATTGGGTGCCGATTACCACCACATTCTTGGTCATTTCATGCAGCCTTCGTCGAATTCGCCATATCCAGAATGGCGGTAATTATTTATTAAAATCAACAACTTATATTAACTCTTGCGCTTCTGCACGACCCACCGTCCGGCACGCCGCACGAGTTCGCGATCACATTCCAGTTCACTGCGGAAACGGGCATGCCCCGGCAGATCCTCAATCACTACGATACCCCGGTTGCGCAAAGCCGCAATACGCTGCGTCAATGCCCGGTCAGCAGGCAAATACGGTGCAAGCACCCGCGATGGGGTCGCCCCTCCACTCGCAGCAGCCGCAAGCTCGCGCATATCCATGCTGAAACCGGTCGCCGGCCGGGCGCGACCGAAAGCCTTGCCGACCTCGTCGTAACGCCCACCCTGCGCCACCGCATTGGGGCGCGCATTTGAATACGCCGCGAACACAACACCACTGTGGTAGTGATAACCACGCAATTCGCCCAAATCAAAACTGCGGATCTTTGCGAGATCAGCCAGCGGACGCGACAGTGCAGTCAGGTCGCGCAACGCGCTGCGAATCTCCGGCAGTACAGGCAATACGCGTTTCGCACGCGCCAGCACCTCGACCCCGCCGTAAAGCCCTGGCAATTCGGCGAGCGCCGCCCGGGTCACCCGATCCAGACCTTTGGTCAATGCGTTGATCCCGGCAACATCCTTGGACTGCATCACCTGGAACAGATCAGTTTCAAGTTCACGCGAAACCCGCCCGCGGCGCAGCAGCGCACGGAATACTGCGACATGGCCGATATCCAGAGACACGTCGCGGATATTCGCAAGACGCAGTGCACGCAGCAGCAGACGTTGGACTTCGATATCACTCTCGATGCCGGCATGACCATAGATTTCCGCCCCGATCTGAAGCGGTTCACGCGTGCGGTTCATGCCGGGCAGCGTACGCAACACACTCCCCGTGTAACAGAGCCGGGCAATGCCGCCACGGTTGAGCAGATGCGCGTCGATGCGCGCCACCTGGGGCGTGATGTCGGCACGAATCCCGAGCATGCGCCCGGTCAGTTGATCAACCAGTTTGAAGGTCTGCAGGTCAAGATCGTGGCCGGTACCGGTCAACAGGGAGTCGACGTATTCCAGCAACGGCGGCATGACCAATTCATAGCCATGCACTGCGAAGTCATCAAGCACAAGCCGGCGCAAACGTTCAATACGGCGCGCCTCGACAGGCAGGATATCTTCAATATATTCAGGCAGCAGCCAGGTTCTCATGGCATTAATCGTTCAGGATGTCGCGGTTACAGGCGCAAAAGCGCACATTATAGAAGCTTGGGAGAGCCTCAACCACGCAAGAAATAAAGCAGGATCAGGCCGCCGAGCATCGAAGTCAGGCCCACAAAGCGCAACTGGCCGTCATTCATCTCGATCAATCGCCGGAAAGTCTCGCGCCATGCACCAGGAATCAGGAAAGGCATCAGCCCCTCGATTACCAGCATCAGGGCAAAAGCGGTCAACAGGCTGTCAGTCATTTGCGGGAAGCCGCATGATGTGCCGCTCCACGTTCAGCAGGCGCGGCCATCGGCCGCGCCGTAATCACTTGCCGCCAGCCTTGCCACCCGATTTCATGTATTTGAAGAAATCGGAGTTTGGCTCCAGCACCAGCACGTCGCCCTTGTTCCTGAAGCTGGCACGATAAGCCTCCAGGCTGCGGTAAAACGCATAGAACTCGGGGTTGATTTCGTAGGCCTTGGCGTAGATCGCCGAGGCTTTGGCATCGCCCTCACCCTTGATGCGCTGTGCGTCGCGATAAGCTTCCGCAAGAATCACTTCCTTCTGCTTGTCGGCATCGGCACGAATCTTTTCCGATTCCGCAAAACCCGTCGAACGCAATTCGTTGGCGACGCGTTTGCGCTCGGCCTCCATCCGGCGATAAACCGACTCGCTGACTTCCTGCGGCAGATCAACACGCTTTAGACGCACATCGAGCACCTCAACACCAATCTTGGAAGCGTCTTCATTGGCCTTGTTGCGCATCAGCTCCATGATCTTGTCGCGCTCGCCCGAAACCACGTCATGCACCGTGCGGTTACCGAACTCGGCACGCAATCCGTCATTGATGGTCTGCAACAACCGCGTCTGAGCGCGCATCTCGTCGCCGGCCACCGAGGTGTAGTAGCTGCGCACATCGGTGATCCGCCATTTGACGAACAGATCAACAAGAACGTTCTTTTTCTCGGACGTCAGGAAGCGCTCAGGTTCGGCAGTATCGATGGTCAGGATGCGCACGTCGAAGAAACGCACGTTATCCAGCAACGGGACTTTGAAATACAACCCCGGATCCTTCTTGATCGAGACTACTTCACCCAGACGGAACACGATGGCATTCTGCCGCTGATCGACCACGAACATTGACATGCCAAGAATCAGCAGCAGTACGATTACACCAGCAGCAATTGCTCCAAAATTCTGTTTCATTGGCGGGCCTCCCGTTCACGGCTGCGGAAAGCTTCGCGACCGCGGACCGCACCTTCGGCTGCAGGAGCAGCGGGATCGTTCGTTTTTGCAGAAGCCGGCGCTTCGGGCGCCGCACCGGAAGCAAAAGTTCCCGCCGTCATCTGCATCAGTTTGTCGAGCGGCAGATAAAGCAGGTTACCCCCGCCCTTCTGGTCGATCAGCACCTTGGTCGTGCTGGTCATGATCTGCTGCATGGCGTCCAGATACAGACGGTCGCGCGTCACTTGCGGGGCCTTGCTGTATTCAGCGACGATCTGGCGGAATCGCGCGGCATCACCCTGTGCCTGCTCGACGACACGACTGCGATAACCTTCGGATTCCTGCATCAGGCGTGCCGCCATACCACGGGCCTTCGGCACCACGTCGTTGGCATAGGCTTCACCCTCGTTTTTCTGCCGCTCGCGATCCTGCCCTGCCTTCACCGCATCGTCGAAGGAGGCTTGCACCTGCTCGGGCGGCTGCGCATTCTGCATGGTGACCTTGCTGACATTGATACCGGTCTGATAACGATCAAGGATTTCCTGGGTCAGCTTCTGCGCCCGTGCCGCAACCTCGGCTCGCCCTTCATACAACACAAAGTCCATGCTGCTGCGGCCGACAATTTCACGGATGGCCGTTTCAGCCGCCTGCAACACGGAATCATCTGTCGCCCGGTTGTTGAAGAGGTAATCATTCGGGCTCTTCAACACATACTGAACCGCAAACTGCACATCAATGATGTTTTCGTCGTCAGTCAGCATCAGCGCCTCCTTCAGCACTTTGCTTTTGACGTTGTTGCGATAGCCGATTTCGACTGTGCGAACCTGCGCAACATTCACAACCTCTGCAGATTCGACCGGATAGGGCAGATGCCAGCGTGGTCCCGGCATCGTGGTCTCAACGAATTTGCCGAAACGCAGGACAACCCCACGCTGGCCTTCATTGACAATGTAAAAGCCGCTGGCAATCCAGACGATGACAACCAGCCCCAGCAGCAAACCGGCACCGCCGCCGAGTGCACCGGCACTGGGGCCGCCACTGGGGGCATCACCGCCCGAGGAACCGCCTCCCTTACCGCCCAGAAGGCGACTCAGCCGGCCATTCAGGTTGCGCCAGATCTCATCGAGATCGGGTGGCCCCTGATTATTGTTTCCATTGGGACGCCGCCCCCACTGTGGATCATTGAGGGACAGCAATGGCGCCAGCACGCGGGCAAGCCCGTCTTTGAGACGGTCGCGAAGAGACCTTGAGGATGCAATCATCGGTTCAGTTTTTCAGGCGGCAGCAGGTTGACTTGAACTGGCGGCTTCCAGCGCATGTTCTCCGATGGCAGTGCGCAAAAGATCGACACCATCACCGTTTGCTGCGCTCAACCAGACCCGGGAAATTCTAGCACATTCATCTCTCTCGACCCGCGGCTCGAATGCGGTTCGATCAATCTTGTTCATGATCATGATCTGCGGCGTTTGGTCGGCGCCAATCTCGGCAAGCACGGTGTTCACCGCAGCGATCTGGTCATCGCGATCCGGACTGCTGGCGTCAACGACATGCAGCAGCAGATCAGCATGCACAGTCTCCTCCAGGGTCGCCTGGAATGCCTCAACCAGGGTATGCGGCAGATGACGGATAAACCCAACCGTATCCGAAATCACCACCGATGCGCCTTCGATGCCGCCCAGGCGCCGTGTCGTGGTATCCAGCGTCGCAAACAGCTGGTCAGCGGCATAAGCCTCCGACCGGGTCAGCCGGTTGAACAAGGTTGACTTGCCGGCATTGGTATAGCCCACCAATGAAATTGAATACACATGTGCACGTTCCCGCGAACGGCGCTGTGTTGCATGCTGGGCACGCACTTTCACCAGCTTTTCCTTCAGAACCTTCACCCGTTTCCCAAGAAGTCGGCGGTCGGTTTCCAGCTGCGTTTCACCAGGGCCGCGCATGCCGATACCGCCGCGCTGCCGTTCCAAGTGGGTCCAGCCACGCACAAGTCGGGTCGACAGGTGTTCGAGTTGCGCCAGTTCAACCTGCAGTTTGCCGATGTGGCTGCGGGCACGCTGGGCAAAAATATCGAGGATCAGGCTGGTGCGATCAACCACACGGCAATTCAGCTTTCGTTCCAGATTGCGTTCCTGGATCGGGCTCAGGGCGTGGTTGAACAGGACCAGGGAAGCGCCGTTGTCGGCGACGGTCTGGGCGATTTCATCGACTTTGCCCTTGCCGGCGAAGAGTGCTGCATCGGGCTTTTCGCGGCGGCCGCGAACCACGGCAGCTACGGATGCACCGCTGCTGCGGGCAAGCAATTGCAGTTCTTCGACGCTTTCGGCGTAATCCGACACACCGAAATCCAGCGCCACCACCACTGCCTTGGTGCCACTGCCCGGACGATCAAACATCAGATAATTTCAATAAAAACAATTACTTATCTTGCTTTTCATCCATCTGCAGGCTGACAGCTCGAGCCGGCACCACGGTGGAAATCGCATGTTTATAGACCATCTGCGTAACGGTGTTCTTCAGCAGCACAACATACTGGTCGAAGGAATCCACCTGCCCCTGCAACTTGATGCCGTTGACCAGATAGATCGATACGGGGATATGTTCCTTGCGCAATGCGTTCAGGAACGGGTCTTGTAGCAACTGCCCTTTATTACTCATGGTGCCCTCTAAATTTTAGTTATTCGAATCTTCACTCTAGCCTAATTTTTCCCGTCTGGCCATATAGTTAGCGTCGTTTGGCCGCACGGCTCGCGAAAGGATTCCGACCGGTCTTGAACTCAACCCTGAGCGGCGTCCCTGTGAGTTTGAACGTGTCTCGAAAGAATCGTTCCAGATAACGGCGATAGGACTCCGGCACCCCCTCCAATGCCGACCCATGGACAATGATCCGCGGTGGATTGGACCCGCCTTGGTGAGCGTAGCGCATCTTAGGCCGCACCATGCCCGAACGCGGCGGTTGCTGCTGTTGTACCGCCATCATCAGCGCCCGCGTCAAACGCGGCGTTGCCAACTCCGCCATGGCTGCAGCATAGGCTTCATCCGCCGAACGCAGCAGCGCGCCGATTCCCTGGCCTTCCAGTGCGGAAATAAAATGGAAGCGCGCAAAATTGAGGAAGTTGAGCTTGCGCGCACCGTCGCGCTTGATCTGTTCTCGTTCGAGTTCGCTGAGCCCCTCCCATTTATTGACCGCCACAACCAGAGCCCGACCGGCCTCCAGGATAAAACCGGCGATATGGGCATCCTGCTCGGAGATCTCCTGACGCGCATCAAGCACCAGGATTGCAATGTTGGCATCGGCGATTGATTGCAGCGTCTTGATCACCGAAAATTTTTCGACCGCTTCGTCCACCTTGCCGCGCTTGCGCATGCCAGCAGTATCCACCAGCGTGTAACGCTTGCCCTCGCGCTCGAAATCGATGGAGATCGAATCCCGCGTTGTTCCCGGGAGATCAAACACGACCACACGCTCTTCGCCAAGCAGCGCGTTGACCAGCGTCGATTTACCGACATTCGGCCGGCCGACGATGGCAATCTTCGGATGTTTCGAATCGTCATCTTTCTCGCGGTCGGGCGCCGGAAAATCCGCCAGCACCAGATCCATCAGGTCGCTGACGTATTCACCGTGTGCCGCCGAAATTGCCAGCGGCTCACCCAGACCCAGCGCGTGGAATTCTGCAGTCGACATCGCGGAGTTCATGCCTTCCGCCTTGTTGACGATCACCCAGACCTTGCGTCCACTGCGGCGCAACTCCTCGCCGATTTCGCGATCCTGCGCGGTCAAACCGGCACGGGCATCGACAATGAACAGGACAACGTCGGCCTCGTCCACCGCCTGCCGGGTCTGCCGCGCCATCTGGTGATAAATGCCTTCCTTGGTCACCGGCTCAAATCCGCCGGTATCCACCACGAGATAGGGTTTGTTACCGACGCGGCCTTCTCCATAGTGACGGTCACGGGTAATACCCGGAGCGTCAACAACAATCGCCTCCCGGGTTCGGGTAAGGCGGTTGAACAACGTCGATTTACCGACGTTGGGCCTGCCGACGATGACGACTGTGGGTTTCATGTCAAAAATACCGCTGAGGCCGCAAGATTGTTGCGGCAATTGAAATTCGGCTCGGCGCGTCCGGGACGCAGCCGCTGTTACTGAACGTTGATTGCGTACACCCCGCCATTGCGGGTCTGCACAAGGAACGTGGAAAGGTCGAGCGCCACCGGCGGCACCTGAATCGCACTGCCGTCAGTCGCGATGCGTGCAACAAATGCGCCATCATCTCGTGACATGACATGCACATAACCCTGAAAATCGCCGACGATCACATACCGACCCATTGCCAACGGCGCGGTTGCCCAGCGCCCCAGCAGCTTGTCCTGTTTCCACACGCTGGCGCCGCCACGGCGGTCCAGCGCCAGAACCGCACTGCGATCATCGGTGACATAAACGTTGCGTACATCAATACCCATACCGGCCACACTGGAAGCGTCGCGAGCCCAGACCGTCTCGCCGCGAATGAGGTCAAAACATGCAACGCGGCCCTGATAGGCCACTGCACAGACCTGCGATCCCTCCACAACCGGCAGGCTGGTCACATCAGTGACGCGCTCCAGTTCAGTCGTCCCCTTGGGCAGGGCCACCACGGATTCCCAGCCGACATTGCCGTTGGCCAGAGAAATCGCAACCAAGCGACCTCCGGGAAACCCTGCAAATACGGCACCACGGCTCACCACCATACCTGCAAAACTGCGCACGGCCAGTGAAGGCATGGCACGTTGGTAAACCCAGCGTCGCTTGCCATCAACGGCATTCAAACCGTAAATACGTCCGTCGCCGGTTCTGACCACAACCACGCCGTCGGCGCCAGTCGGCGGGGAAAGCACTTCTCCGGTCAACTGCACCTTCCAGACCGGTTTACCCGAAGGTTCAAACGCCATGACTTCGCCGCCGGCAGTTCCCACGAGAATCAGTCCTGAACCGTAGCCAACACCGCCGGAAAGCGGCTTACCGGCCTCAAATCGCACTTGCTGCGCACCTGTGCCGGCATTGAAACCGCTGATCAGGCCGCTGACACCACCAGCATAAACCGTGTTACCGCTCAGGGCCGGATAAAACGCATTGCGTTGAGCGCTGCCTACGTTGCCCTGCCAGACCACGCGCAGCGTCGCCCGCGTTTCGAACGACACCAGTTCTGCTGCCTTCTGCTTGGGAGACGAGCCGAACCAGCCGTCATAGGTGTCCGATACGGTCTGGCAACCTTGCAACAGCAAAGCAGCGACAGCCAGCGGCAACAGGCGGCGCATTACTTGCTCTCACCCAATGCGTCGAGTTTCAACTGGATAATCTGTCGCAGCGGACTGGCGGCATCGCTCTTGTCCAGAGCGATCTGATACGCAGCGCGTGCCTCGGCTCGTTGCCCCCCGGCGAGCAGCGCATCACCTTTGACGTCTGCATAAAGTCCGGTAAAGCTGTCGCCATGTTTTACTTCAAGCAGTTTGAGGGCCTCTGCCGGATTTTTCTCATCAATCAGTACGCGCGCAAGCCTGAGCCGCGCAACATCACGCGCCTCTTCTTCCTTCGCATTGTCGATCACCCACTGCAACCGGGTCTTCGCAGCAGGAAGATCACCGGTATCAAATGCGCTTTTTGCCGCGGCCATTGAAGCCAGCGTCGCATACTGCGTTGAGCCGTACTTGTCGATGATCTGCATGGCGATGTCACGTACCTTCTTGTGATCGCTGGCGCGTTCGGCGCGCTGCATCTGGTCGAACAGCGCAACAGCAGCGCCGGCCTGGGAGTTGCGGTAGTAGTGCCAGCCACGGATGCCGCCAAACACCAGCAATCCGCCGATCACGGTCACCATGACCAGTTTCCCGTATTGCGACCACCAGGACTTGATTGCCGCCAGCTGCTCTTGTTCTTCTAAGTCGTAAGCCATTGATTTACCTAATTTTTATGGTCTCGCACGCTTCTGTCAACGAAACGCGCACCTGTTCCCGCTCTACCCGCAACGATTTCACGGTCAGCATGCCAGCCTGTGCTTCATCGTCGCCGATGATCACTGCAAACCGTGCACCACTGCCATCCGCCTTTTTCATCTGCGACTTGAAGCTGCCGCCACCACAATGCAGGATCACCGCAAGGCCGGCATCGCGCATCCGCTCTGCCACCAGCTCGCCGAACGCCATCGCCGTGTCGCCCTGACGGACGATATAGGCATCGGCCACCGCTTCCGTCACCGGCGCACCGCCGTCAGCCAGCAGGGCCAGCAGGCGCTCCACGCCCATCGCGAACCCGCAAGCCGGCGCCGGCTTGCCGCCAATCTGTTCAATCAGACCATCATAACGGCCGCCCGCACAAACAGTGCCTTGTGCGCCCAGTCGGTCGGTGACCCATTCGAAAACGGTGCCATTGTAATAGTCCAGCCCACGCACAAGGCGCGGATTGATGCGAAATGGCAGCCCGGCAGCCTGCAGCGACCCCTGGAGGGCTGAAAAGGCTTGCGCGGATTCATCATCCAGATCGTCCGCCAGACGCGGCGCAGCCTCAATCACTGCCTGCATTGCCGGGTTTTTGCTGTCGAGGACGCGCAGCGGATTACTGTGCATGCGCCGTTTTGCGTCTTCATCCAGTTCAACGGACCGGCTTTCCAGATAGGCCACCAGCTTGCTGCGGTAACGGGCACGCGCTTCCGCGGACCCCAGAGAATTCAGTTCCAGCGTGATGCCGTCCAAGCCGAGATCCTTCCACAGCCGCGCGCACATCAGGATGTGTTCAGCGTCGATATCCGGTCCGGCAAACCCCAGCGCTTCGACACCGACCTGATGGAATTGGCGGTAACGGCCCTTCTGCGGACGTTCGTGGCGGAACATCGGCCCGCGGTACCACAACCGTTGCGGGCCCGGATAAAGCAGATTGTGTTCGATCGCCGCCCGTACGCACGACGCCGTGCCTTCGGGACGCAATGTCAGCTGCTCACCATTCAACTCGTCGGTGAAGGTGTACATCTCTTTCTCGACAATGTCGGTCACTTCACCGATCGAACGTACAAACAACTCGGTCCGTTCAAGAATCGGCATGCGGATCTCGCGATAACCGTAGGCGTGCAGCCAGCGCTGCACCGTGCCTTCAAAAAATGCCCAGTAGCGCGCGTCATCGGGCAGCACGTCATTCATGCCGCGTACGCCCTGCACCTTGTTGGCCATCGTCCTGAAGTCCCGTCCGTTCAGCGCGCGGCTGCCGCTGCAGCCTCGGCAGAACCGTAATGATCACGCACGTATTGATCGACAATGCGCTGGAATTCTTCGGCGATGTGATCACCTTTCAGCGTCACCGTCTTGACGCCGTCGACAAACACCGGCGCCACCGGCGTTTCGCCGGAACCCGGAAGGCTGATGCCGATGTTGGCTTGCTTGCTTTCGCCAGGACCATTGACCACACAGCCCATCACCGCAACATGCATGTTTTCGACGCCGGGATAACGGCCACGCCACTCCGGCATCTGCGCGCGCAAATAACCTTGTATCCGATCGGCCAGCTCCTGGAATACCGTGCTGGTCGTGCGTCCGCAACCGGGACAGGCAATCACCAGCGGCGCAAACGAACGCAGTCCCATGGTCTGCAGCATTTCCTGGGCAACGATCACCTCGCGCGTGCGGTCGCCACCCGGCTCCGGCGTCAGCGACACGCGAATGGTATCGCCGATGCCTTCCTGCAGAAGCACCGCCATCGCCGCCGTCGAGGCCACAATGCCTTTGGAACCCATCCCTGCCTCTGTCAATCCGAGATGCAATGGGTAATCGCAACGTGTTGCAAGATCGCGGTACACCGCGATCAGGTCCTGAACACCGCTGACCTTGCAAGACAGCACGATTCGGTCATGCGGCAACCCCAGTGCTTCCGCCTGCCTGGCACTTTCCAGAGCGGAGGTCACCAGCGCATCGCGCATGACCACCGTCGCATCAAGCGGCTGCGCAAGGCGGCCGTTTTCATCCATAAGCCGCGCAAGTAGTTCCTGGTCAAGACTGCCCCAATTGACGCCGATGCGCACCGGCTTGTTCAGCCTGCAGGCAAAATCAATCATCGTCGCGAACTGTTCGTCACGCTTGGCACCCTTGCCAACATTACCCGGATTAATCCGCAGCTTGGCCAGCGCCTCAGCGCAGGCCGGGTGCTGTGTCAGCAGACGATGTCCATTGAAATGAAAATCCCCCACCAGCGGCACGTTCACGCCGCGCTTGTCGAGCGCATCACGAATCACCGGAACTGCAGCAGCCGCTTCGGCGTTATTAACCGTCACGCGTACCACTTCGGAACCGGCTCTGGCCAGTGCAGCGACCTGCTCAACCGTACCGACAATATCCGCGGTATCGGTATTCGTCATCGACTGCACGACAATCGGCGCACCGCCGCCGACGACAACGTTGCCGACAGCCACGGCCGCACTTTGTCGGCGCGACGCAGGGCCATGTGAGGGGAGGCAGGAGGTCATGCTGCTTCAGTCCAGAGTAAGACGGGCCACTTCGACGCGGGTATGCGGCGCCAGGTCAACCGGTTTGCCGTTGTATTTCACGCGCACCCCGCTCGCATTGCCGATGACGACATTCAGCGGCGCCTGGCCCTGAACATGCTGAACGGCCCCCGCAGGGTTAAGCTGGGAAAATACGATCCGGTCATTCCGATCCCGCACCTCGACCCACGATTGCGCTTCGAAAACCATCTGCACTTCCGCGAATCCCGCAGGTTTCGCAGGTGCCGCCCCTGACGAAACAGGTTCCATCGCGGGCTCAGTGACCGCAGAAGCCGAAGGCTCCGCGACCGGCAACTGAACCGGTGCAAGCTGCGGTGTATCCTGGGGCTTCGTCATCGTTCCGGGCTGAACAGCTTCCGCTTTTGGAGCCGGCACAGGATCCACACCGGCAGGTGTGCTGGAATAAATAAACTCGAACAAGACAACAATCGCGGCCAGAACAGCAATAGCCGCCGCAAAAATCGGCCAGCGCGGACCACGCCCATCCGGAAACGGGATGTTATGTGAATGCGGAAGCGCCGCGCCCGTTGTCAGCGGATCCATCGGCAGCGAGAGCCGGGCCACCAACGCTTCGCCATCCAAATCCATCAGCCGCGCATAATTGCGCACGAAACCGCGCACGAACACTGGACCGGGGAGCCGGGCGTAGTCATCAGCTTCCAGCGCCTCAACCTGACTGGCCGACAGCTTTAACTGCTGCGCGATCTCCGCAATCGCTTGATTGCGACTGCCGCGCGCTTCTGCAAGCACGCGTCCTGGGCGCAACTCAGCCACCGGCACCACAGATTCAGCGGCAACTTCGACTTCACTCATTCAAACCGGCCTGCCTGCAGGGCAGCCGCCTCTTTCGACTCCGGAAAATTCTTGCGCAGTTGTTGCGTATAACTGGCTTCGCCAATGGCATTGCCCATTCGGCGTTCAACGCGAATCGCCAGCCACAACACCTCCGCATTGGCCTGCGCAGCCTGCGCCAGCCGGCGCAGGTAACCCTGAGCCCCGGCATAATTTGCCGATGCGTATGCCAGATCAGCCAATTGATACAGAGCTTGCGGCTGATTCGGGCGAACCGCAATTGCACGCAGGAAAAAGTCCTGGGCTGCGGCGTTGTCACCACGTCGGCGCGCACAGACGCCGGCATTCACAAACGAACGCTCGGGATTCTGATAGAGCGGATTTTGCACTGCAACCAGCAAATACTTGATGCCGTCAGCCTCACGGCCACGCTGGCACAGATACATGCCGTAATTGTTGTTGATATCGGGATCGGCAGGAGACAGCCTCAAGGCGCGATTGAAATTTTCTTCGGCACGGCGATCATCTTTCAGTGCCGCATAAATCAGCCCTGCAACGTTGTAGATGGGCGAATAACTCGAATCCGACTGCTCGGCAACCCTGACCTCCTCGAGCGCCACGCCAAAATTGCCAAGCTCAAAGTAACCGGCCGCCAATTCGGTATGAATACGCGCGCGATTTCGTGCATCGCTCTCGTTGCCGGTCGTATTGACTGTCGGCTGCAGATCAGCTGAAGAATCCTGAACCGTACCGGCACAACCCTGCAGAAAAACCACGACTCCGAGGAATGCCGCAAGACCAAACACACGCACAGATTTCATTTTTTCAAGCCGAATCATGCCCTGTTCTCCTCGAGTCGACGTTGCACGCGTCGCGTACGGTCACGAACCTGGCCCGCAAGCTGGCCACAGGCTGCGTCTATCGTGTCACCGCGCGTCTTGCGCACGGTGGTCGTCAGTCCAGACTGCTGCAGAACATCGCGGAATGCCGCAATTGAAAGCGCCGCGGAACGATCATAGCCAGAATCGGGAAAAGGATTGAACGGAATCAGATTGATCTTGCAAGGCACGGGCTTGACAGTCTGCACCAACTCCCGCGCCTGCGCGACACTGTCATTTACACCGGCAAGCAGTACGTATTCGAAGGTTACAAAATCACGAGGGGCCTTCTCGATGTAACGGATACAGGCATCCATCAATTGCCTGATGGGATACTTCCGATTGATCGGCACCAGCTGATCACGCAAAGAGTCATTGGGCGCATGCAACGAGACAGCCAATGCGACAGGGCAGGCATCGCGTAAACGATCCATCGCCGGCACCACACCGGATGTCGACAAGGTCAACCGGCGACGGGAAATTCCGTACGCATGGTCATCCAGCATCAACTGCATGGCCGAAACCACATTATCCAAATTCGCCAGCGGTTCACCCATGCCCATCATCACCACGTTGGTGATCGGCCGTTCCATGCCCAGGGACTGCGACAGACTGCGGCTGGCATGCCAAAGCTGGCCAACGATTTCGGCCGTGGTCAGGTTACGGTTGAACCCCTGACGACCTGTTGAACAGAAAGAACATTCCAGGGCGCAGCCCGCCTGAGAGGAAATGCACAAGGTACCGCGGTAACGACGCCCTGTCGTGGCAACAGCGTCGACGGGCAACTCGTCGTCGACATCACCCTCAGGGATGTAAACTGCCTCAATGGCGTTGCCGGTGCCCACATTGAACAGCCACTTACGGGTGCCGTCCGGCGCCGTCGTATCACGGAGCACCTCCGGTGCGGCAATGACCGCACACCCGGCCAGTTGCTCACGAAAACTGCGGGACACGTCAGACATCAGGCCAAAGTCGCTGACCCCGGATTGATGCATCCAGCGCATCATCTGCCGGGCGCGAAACGGCTTCTCGCCACGCTCCGCGCACCATGACTCGAACTGGTCGCGGTTAAGCCCCAGCAGGTTGAGTGACATGGATGGCCTGATCGTCCCGCACCTTGCTCAGCGCGAATGTACTTCTAATGCGGGGAAAAAGTAGGCGATCTCAATCGCTGCGTTCTGCGCAGAATCGGAGCCGTGCACCGCGTTGGCATCGATGCTGTCGGCGAAGTCGGCGCGGATCGTGCCCTTGTCAGCCTTTTTCGGATCTGTGGCCCCCATCAGGTCACGATTTTTCTGCATCGCGTTTTCGCCTTCCAGCACCTGGATCATCACCGGACCGGAAATCATGAAGGCCACCAGTTCACCAAAGAACGGGCGCTCTTTGTGAACAGCGTAAAACCCTTCAGCCTGTGCTTTGGACAACTGCGTCATGCGCGCCGCAACAATGCGCAGGCCGGCACCTTCAAAGCGCGAATAAATCTGGCCGATCACGTTTTTGGCAACGGCATCGGGTTTGATGATAGAAAGCGTGCGTTCGACAGCCATGAAAATCCCCTACTTCCAGAGTTTGAAATAACCCGGAAGGATAGCACGATAACGTCTTGAATAAAAGACGTTTACCGGCCATGGCTACCGCACCGAAACCATTTCACCAACCCGATTATTTTCGTTAGGCAATGCCTTTGCGAAATCGGAAGCGCTGCCAAAAATAAATCGGCAAGCCAATGCCCAGACCAATGAAATCGCTAATGCCTCCGGGATGCAGGAGATTTAACGCCCCGAAGAACAAGATGACACGCAAAGGCATTGCAAGCTTGCCACCGAACCACCCTTCCGTTGATCCGGCAAGGAACCAGACGCCAATTGCCCCGGAAATTGTCGCCTGCGCGATGCCCAGCCATGGTCCCTGCATCAGCAATACAGGCGAGTAGAAAAACATGAAAGGCACGAGAAACGTCGCCAAACCCATTTTGAGCGCTGTCCAGGAGGTCTTCCAAGGATCAGCCTGCGCCATGCCCGCAGCGGCAAATGATGCCAAAGCGACAGGAGGCGTAATTGCCGAGACCACGGCGAAATAGAACACAAACATGTGGGCGACCAGCACCGGGATTCCAATCTTGGTCAAACCCGGCGCAATAACCGCCGCAGCGATCGCATAGGCGGCTGTAGTCGGCATACCCATGCCGAGCACCAGCGCAACCAATGCCGCGAACAACATGGCCACCAGTTGGCTTGCCCCCGCGATACCGAGGATCAACTCGGAAAAACGTCCACCGATGCCGGTCAAGGCGATCACGCCAACAATAATGCCGGCACAGGCGCACACCGCGACCAGCTGCACTGTATCCCTCGCTGCAAGGTTCAAGGCCTCCAGAGTGCGTTTCCAGCCAAACAGCAAACAAGGTACGATCACGAGAATCGCAATCAGTATCCAGACAGCCCCCTCACCCAAGGACTTCACCACTGGAACGCCATACTGAAATCCGACCACGAGCAGGAGCCCGCCTACAGCCAGGGCGGCAAACCGCATCAGCAATGCTGTCAACACCACCGCGGCCGAACGCGGGTCCTCCACGCCATCGGCGCTGGTAAGGTCATTAAAGACACGGGATAACCAGCCTGCAATCAATGCGGCAACAATACCCAGACCACCAGCCCGGAACGGCGAGTACCCTTCCAGTAATGCCCAGACAAATACAATCAGTGGCGAGAACAGATACAGCCGGGTAAGCATCAGCTTCAGCGGCGGAAGCTCGCTGCGCGAAACGCCCTTCAGCCCCAGCCGGATCGCATGCAGATCAACGTGGATCCAGCAAGCGGTATAGAACAAAATTGCCGGGATCACTGCAGCAAGCGCAATCTGGCCATAAGGAATACCGGTGATTTCCGCCATCAGGAACGCACCGGCGCCAAGCACTGGCGGCGTCATCTGACCACCCGTGGAAGATGTCGCCTCAATCGCAGCAGCAGTCGAACGGTCGTAGCCGACTTTGCGCATCATCGGAATGGTGACCATGCCAGAGGCCACAACGTTGGCGACGGCAGAACCCGATATTGAGCCGAACATGATGCCGGAGGCTACGGCAGCCTTGGCCGGGCCACCGCGTGCCCATCCGAACATGGCATTGCAAAGATCATTGATGTAGTCCCCGACTTTCGAAACTTGCAGGAAAGCCGCAAAACAAACAAAAAGGATGATGTAAGAAGAAGAAACCTGGGTGGTGACGCCAAAAATACCGTATTCGCTATAGATATAAGTGAAAAATCGATCGATCGCGAAACCTTTGTGTTCGAGCACCCCCGGCATCCAGGGACCTACGAAACAGTAGACAATGAATACAGAGGCAATGATCGGGAGCGCCAATCCCGAAGTCCTGCGCGCGAACTCCAGCACCAGCAATGTTCCGAGAAAGCCAACGACCACATCACCGGTCGTGAACTGCGCGCCAGCCCGGAACAGAAGACCATCCAGCTCCACGGCGATATAGCCCGCGCAAGCGATGGAAATCAGGACCAGCAGCCAGTCGTACCATGGCACTCCGCTTTTGCCCGAACCGCGAAATGGTGCATAGATGATCAGCCCAAGTACTGCGCCCCAGCCAACATGCAAAGCCCTGAACAGCAATGGCTCCAGTGAATAAACATTGAGAACATAAAGGTGGAATACCGTAAATCCGATGCACAGGACTGCCAGCAATACCGATTCCCAGCGGCGCAACACCCGCCGGTTACCGCTGAATTCCTCATCTGCAATCGGCGGCTTGATGACTTCTTCGATTGCTGGCGTCGCTGTACTCATTCCTCATCCCCTCCAGGATAAAAAAAACCGCACTGGGCGCGAGCACAGTGCGGTGTACTGAAACAAATCGATCAGCCTTTGTATTCCGGCGGAATCAGATGCTTGGGAACATTGATGCTTTTTTCCTTGAAATACCGGATCGCTCCCGGATGGAACGGCAGGAAGCCGTTTCGACTCCAGTTTGCCAGCAGCGTTTCCTTGGCTGCGGCATGGCCTTTTACCATTTGCGGATTGTTTTCCAGAACAGCTTTGACTACGGCATAGACCAATTCTTCCGAAACGTCCTTGTTGGCAATCGCAAAATTATAAAGTCCAACAGTTTTGTGATCTTCGGTCTGCTGCTTGTAGGAACCTTTGGGAATCAAGGAGTCCGAGAGTTCGGGCAAAGCCGCCTTGACTTTTTTCAACTCGTCATCAGAAAACGTGAAAAAGCGGACTTTGTTGGTTGTTTCCAGTTCGGAGTAAGCAGCAATGGGTACACCGGCGCAGAACGGGAATGCATCAATCAGGCCATCCTGCAGGTTCGCAGACATGTCAGAAGCCTGACCGTTGCGGACCGTTGTATCAATTCCCAGCGCCTTGAACATCAGCGGGAAATAAGTGCCGCAAGTACCTGCCCGGGGGCCAACACCCGACTTCTTGCCTGCCAAGTCCTTGACAGACTTGATACCCGACTTCTCCAGCGCGACAAAATGAAACGGCGTGTCGTACATCGGGAACATCGCCCGGATGTTGCTGTACTTCTTGCCCTTGGTCCATTCGCCCTTGCCTTCCCAGGCCTGAAGCGCGACACCCATGGTAGTCATGCCGAAATCAATCTGCTTGGAGTCTGTCAGGATGATGTTTTGATTGGGACCCTGAGTCTGCTGGGTGCTGATAGTGGTACCGATTTTTTCGTTGACCAGGCTAGCCCAAACCTGACCGTATACAAAATAGGTTCCGCCAACAGATGCGGTTCCCAGCGTCAGATTGGTCGGCCATTTACTCTGCGCAACTGCGCCGGTCGCGAATGTCAGGCCGACAGTGGCCGCGATCGCAAATTTCACTACTTTTGAAATTGCCATTGTTTCATCCTCGCTATGGGTCGTTAGGAAATCAGGGTGCGCACCTGCGGATTGCGGAACGTTATTCTCACCCTGTGGACCAACTGAATCAGGTTATCAAAGCCCCCTGCATTTGGCAAACCTTGGACTAACCGGTCTGAAATACAGTCCCGAAGCTCAAACCGTTGTGGGCGACCAGACAGGAATCAGGCCTTGCCCCCCTTGAATGCACCGGAATCGCGCATCCACACCGATACCCGGCACTGCGACCAGATCATCTCCCAGATACATCATTGGAAGCCTTTCACGAATCCAGGGTGGCAATGCGCTTTCCTGAAGCAGGTTGCGCAGCGTACGTCGTGGTCCACCTTCAACCAGACGCAGCACTTCGCCGCCGCGGCGGACGCGAACGGTCAGTCGACTGCGTTGCAGCCATTCTTCGGCAATGCCGCAGTTCTTGCGTTTTTCCAGATGCAGAATTCCGCCCAGCTGCGGCAATTCCAGTGAAGAGCGGCCACTCCATTCCCTTTCGAAATTTCGCGGCAACTGCGGCAAGCTGGCCACCACATACAGCGCGCCGCGGAATCGCCGCAGTTCGACATTCCCCAGATCCACACAGACTCGGGCATCCGCTCTTGCGGTCAGCGCCTGACGCAACAATTCATCCAGCCGCCCGGCCTCGGGCATCAGCGCGCCATGGCGGCGCAGAAACCGGCGCAAGGCATTGCGCGCCCGATGTGCCGGCAAATTCTGCAGCCGTGTCAGCGCAATCGAAGACTCCGTAACCTCAGTTCCGATATCCTGGTCGGCCAGCACATCAAGCAGGTCCGAAGCCTCTGCCTGCAGCCGCGCTGCACGCGCCAGTACGATGCCGGCGCCCGGCACCTTTCTTTCGATCAACGGCAGCACATCGTGGCGCAGGAAATTGCGCAGATAAGCGCGGTCGAGGTTACTGTCGTCCTCCACCCAACTCAGACGATAGTGGCGCGCATAGGCTTCGATGGCGCTGCGCGGAACATCGAGCAGCGGCCGCCACAGCGCCGGGATGCCCGGCTTGAACACCGGCATTGCGGAAAGACCACGCGGCCCCGCGCCGCGCAATAATTGCAGCAACAGGGTTTCGCCCTGGTCATCCCGGTTATGCGCCAGCGCAACGACATCGGCACTGCTGGTCGCGAATATCCTTTGGCGTGCCGCCCGCGCTGCCGCTTCCGTGCTGTTGCCGCGCGGCACATCGACTTTGGCGACTTTCAGCTTTACGCCCAGATCGCGACAATAGCGACGGCAATGCGTGGCCCAGGCCGCCGCATGCTTACTGATCTGGTGATTGACATGAATCGCGGAAATCCGCGCCGGAGACAAACGTAATCCCCGCCGCAGCAAGTGCAGCAGCACGACAGAATCAATTCCGCCGCTCAGGCCTACTGCGATGCTTGCTTTGCGCAAACCAGCCGCTTCCAGCGCAGCGCGAACCTGATTGACCAGGTTGTCGGTCATGCCGATCAGTCTGCGCCCGAAAGCATCGACGGGCCGCCGCTTCAGCGGCTTTCCGCTTCCTTGAACTGACCGTAGCCCATCAGGCGCTCAAAACGGGTGTCGGACAGCTTTTCGACAGGCAGATCGCGCAACTGGCGCCAGCTTTCCTGCAACACCTTTTTCATCGACTGCATCATCGCATCATGATCACGATGCGCACCGCCCAACGGCTCAGGAACAATCTTGTCGATCAAACCCAGCGCCTTCAGCCGGGTGGCGGTAATGCCCAGAGTTTCAGCCGCATCAGGGGCGCGGTCCGCACTTTTCCAGAGGATCGATGCACAACCTTCCGGAGAAATCACCGAATAGGTTGAATACTGCAACATCAGGGTGACATCGCCGACAGCAATAGCCAGTGCACCGCCGGATCCGCCCTCGCCGATGATCGAACAGATCACAGGGACTTTCAGCGCCGCCATCGCAAAAAGATTGCGGCCGATGGCCTCGGACTGTCCACGTTCTTCAGCGCCGACGCCGGGATAGGCACCGGGCGTATCGATGAAGGTGAACACGGGAACACCGAATTTCTCCGCCAGTTTCATCAACCTCAGCGCCTTGCGGTAACCCTCGGGCCGAGGCATGCCGAAATTGCGATAAATTTTTTCCTTGGTATCCCGGCCTTTCTGATGCCCCATCACCACCACCGTCTGGCCGCCGAAACGCGCCAGACCGCCGATGATGGCGGGATCATCGGCATAGGAACGATCGCCATGAAGTTCTTCGAAATCCGTGAACAGGCTGTTGATGTAATCCTGCGTATACGGGCGCTGCGGATGACGCGCAACCTGCGAGATCTGCCACGACATCAGCTTGGCGTAGATGTCCTTGGTCAGTCCCTGGCTTTTTTTCTGCAACCGGGAAATCTCTTCGGAAATATCCAGTGCCGAGTCGTCCTGCACAAAGCGCAGTTCTTCGATCTTGGTTTCCAGATCGGCAATCGGCTGCTCGAAGTCGAGAAAGGTCGTTTTCATGGGGCGGAATGATACAGGATGCGCCCGTTTCAGGGCTGCAGATGCTGCCTGAAGAAGGCTTCCGCCCGTTGCAGCGTATCCAGCATGGCTTTGCGATTCGGTTCGTGGCTTTGTTTGGTTTTGCCCGGATCGTCATAGGAATGATGCGCACCGTCGTACCAGTAAAACTCGACATTCGCTCCGCGGATTCGCAGCACTTCGGCAAAACTGCGGCATACCGTGGGGGAGACCTCGTCATCATTCTCAGCCACTGCAATGAGCAACGGCGCATACGGTCTGTAGCCCGCTTCCGCGGCCTGCACCCTGCAACTTGGATAGATCGCCAGCGCAGCGCGAAAACCTGTCACCGGCGTCGGGTTCTGCAGTCCCGGCGGCTGCGGCCCCATCGTCGACAGCACGGTCATGCCTCCGTTGGACCACCCCTGCACACCGATGCGATCAGTTGCGACATCCGGCCGAGTGCGCAAATATGAAAGCGCGCCATAGGCATCCATGGGACGTACCGACTGCTCACTGACCTCGGGAGGCCGGCTGCTGTAGGAATGTTTACCGAAACCGTCGCCGTAACCGCGCGGACCGAAACTGTCGACATGAATGGCCACGTAACCACGCTCCGCCCAGAACCGTCCCCACATTTTGTGGCGCATCGTCAATGCATCGGCGTCATGCTGCCCGCGCTTCAGCGAAGAATAGGGACCGGCACGCCCGTGCATCATGACCACGGCCGGATAACGCCCCGGTGCAGACGGCGCAAATACATAACCGGTTAAACGCGTACGCCCGTCAGCGCTCATGAACTGCACCGTCTCCGGTGCAGCGGCACACGCAGGCGGCATTACGCTGAAAACCAGAACAACGACAAACGCCGCACAGCCCGCAAAAAAACCTTGCCGCTTCTCCATCACTGCTCCAAAGCAAAAAAATCACGGATGCGACGAAGGATTTCGCCGTGTTTGCGCGTCAGTTCGGAAGCGTGCGCGGCCTCATCCAGAGTATTCCGGACATTCTGCAACTCCAGTTCACGCACGGCCAGGATACGCGAAATGTCCTCCGCCATCCCGGGCCGCGAACGAATGACGTCCTCGAAGGACGCGTGGTCCAGACGATAACATTTCACATCACCGACAGCGGTCACCGTCGCGCCGCGCCGCTCGCCGAACATCATTCCGCGCTCCCCGAAGACCGTGCCTTCGTGCAAACGCGAAACCGGATGCTGCCCGGCTGCGTCTTCGAACACCACCTGCGCCTCACCTTCCGTCAGCACGTACAGCCAGTGCGCTTCCGCACCCTGCCGCGTCATCACATCACCGGGCGCAAATGGCGTGAATACCAGCCGTTCCGCGACCTGCTGCAGCTCGCTCTCCTGCAAATGCGCAAAAATATCGACATGCTGCAAGGCCTTAAGACGTCGCGCCATTTCACGTGCGTGCTCAGACAGCAACTGCTTTTCATTTTCCTTCAGCATGTGTACCGAATACTGCGGCGCCGCAATGGCCAGACCGGCGCGCTGCAACCCCGCAACGAGATGCACACGGACTTCGGAGTCGGTCGAGTCATCCCGTGCAAGATCCTTCAGCCAGTAACGCACGGCGTAACGTGCGCGGCCCGCCTCCAGTGACATCAGTACGCACTGCGGCGTTGGTTCAGCCGCCATGCATTCGATGGTCGATCGACGCAAGGCCTCCTGGACTTCCGCAATCACACGTGACGGGGGCACCGAATAATCGACATCAAACCATACCCAGCGCCGGGCAGTAACCGTCCGCCCGCCGCGCTGCGCCAGCACGACAAACTTGCTTTTCATCAACTGGCCGTTGGGAATCACCACGGTTTCCCAGTTGTTGGTCTCGATCGACACCGAGCGCCAGCGGATATCGGACACGCGTCCGGTAACGTCTTCGACGCGCACCCACGCCCCCACCTCGAGGGAACCATCCAGCTGGATCGCCAGGCCGCCGAGGATGTTGCCGAGCGTGTCCTGCATCGAAAACGCAATGACTGCAGTGATTACCGCGGACGTGGTCACGATCTGTGACAGGTCCAGCCCGGCATAACGCAGCCGCACCATGCCCCACGCAACATAGGCAACGATCACCAGCACGTCTTCAAGAATGCGCGGCGGCTGTAGTCGCAGCACCGGCAGAAACAGGCGGAACAGCACCAGCCCCCAGAGGCGGATGACCGCAACGCCGGCCATGATCACAAACGCCTCTCGCAAGACCTCGCCGGCAAGACCGATATCGAAGGCCATCAGCAAGGCTGTAATCACCTGACCGACCAGAGCCAGTGCGTAAAACATCGCGGTGTGGAACAAGGTGCTGCGGTCTGCTGCACGCAACAACCAATACAGCGCCGCCAGCGCCATGAACATCACCGGAACCTGCGGAAAACCGGCCTGCCCCAAGTGCTGAATTACGATATCGAAGTCCATTTGCATGCCTTCAATGTCCGGCCAATGACCTTGCCATCATTTTCTCACGGGCACCGGAATGGACGGCGAAATTGTTCAATAACATATTGATTAATATCAATATTTTATTAAATACGACAATGGCGATAGAAAGCCTCGGGTGCCGGCATCAGAAACCTGTGCGGACCTTCAATAATGAATCAGTGCGGGGGCTTTTTTACAGTCTTGGCATCCCGTTGCATCAGCGCCGCCGCCACCGCCAGCAATACGGCATCCAGCCAGAACACCGGCACCATGCCCAGCGCCGTGGACAGCGTGCCGAACACAAACGGGACCAGCACCTCGGTACCCTTGTTCACCATCTGCCGCAATCCCATCGCCTCACCCGAACGCCCCTCGGGCGCCCGGTTGTAAGCCAGCATCATCGACAGCGGACTGCCGCAGCCCAGCCCCATGCCCAATACGAAAGAAATCGCGAACAACGCGGCAAAGCTTTTGACGAACGGAAACACAAGGCACACCACGGTCGCCAGCAGCAACGAAGCCGCCAACACCCGCTCCTCACTCGAACGCTTGACCAGATGCGGCATTACCGACCGCACGATCAGCAGCGCAAAACCGAATGCGCCGAGGATCATGCCGATCTCCGAAGCGCTGAGCCCGATGCGATGGCCGTAGATCGGCAGCAGCAGGTTGTACAACTCCAGACCGGTTTCGATGATGCCCGCGGTAATCAGCGCGCGGCGCAAAGGCGGATTGCGCAGCAGATCGCCGACGCGGTGTTGCGCCTTCTCCTCCTTGCCCAGTTTCACATGCGAGGTTTTCGGCAGCCAGCCGGCCCATAAACCCAGCAGCAGCACCGGGATCACTGGCATGGTCGCCATCACGCCGAAAGTCGCGCGATGCCCGATCGCATCGATGAGGAAACCCGCGGACGTCGGGCCCAGCAGCGCCGTCATGCCGATGCCCAGGCTGAACCAGCTGTAATTTTTGGTGCGGTCCATGCCTTCGGCCATGGCGCCGATCAGATGCTGCACCGATACGGTGTAAAAAATATAGCAACAGCCGATCAATGCCGCAGCCACATAGAGCACCTCCAGCCGTTGCCAGATGAACGGCAGCACCAGTCCGGCAAACAGTCCGATCGAGCCGAACAGCATCGGCTTGCGGAAACCGATCCGGTCCGACACCTTGCCCGCATAAACCGAAAGCAGCAGCGGAAACAGCGCATAGGTCGAAAAAATCATGCCGACGAAGAATTCGTTGGCGCCAAGCTCCAGTGCGGACAGCGACATCAGCACCTTGCTGCCCTTGTACGCGGTATGCGTCAGGATGCTGAGCAGGACAATGCGGAATATCCCCGGAACGGTCATGTCAGCAATGAAGTGACAAGTGACGAACGCCGGACAAGTCCGTTGCAATCGATCAAAAACAGCGTCACGGAATGAAAATCTTCTTGTTGGGGGATTGGGGTGGCGTGTATTTTAGCGCATCACCAACGGACACCCTGCGGAGCACACAACATGAAAATCCAGAACATCGGCGTCGTCAGCCCCGGCGACATGGGCCAGGGCGTGGCCATGACGCTCAAGGCCAACGGCTTTAACGTTCATACCGCACTGGAAGGCCGCAGCGCGCGCACCCGCGCACTCGCTGCCGAAGCAGGACTCAATGACTGCGGCACGATGCTGAACGTGATCAAGACCTGCGACGTCGTGCTGTCGATCCTCAACCCGGCTGCGGCAATCGACAACGCCAAAGCCGCGGCAGCCGCCATGAAATCCACCGGCCGGCGCTGTCTGTTTGTTGACTGCAACGCCGTTGCACCGCAAACCGCACACGAGATCGCCGACATCATCCGCACGGCCGGCGGCGAATGCATTGATGCCGGCATCATCGGTCCGCCGCCGCGCGGCAAGGCGAGCATGCGCATGTATGTTTCGGGACCGCAGGCCGCGCTGCTCGCGCCGCTGTCGGGCGGCGGCATCAACGTCCGCGTGATGAGCGACAAAATCGGCGACGCCTCGGCCATCAAGATGTGTTATGCGTCCTATACCAAGGGCGCCGTCGCACTCGGCGTCGAAATGCTGATGGCGGCGCGCCGACTGGGCGTTGATGCCGCGCTGGACCGCGAACTGCAGGAAAGCGCCGCCGACAACCGGCAATGGGTCCTCAGTCGCACCACGGTGATGCCGCCAAAAGCCTACCGCTGGGTGCCCGAAATGCTCGAAATCGCAAAAACCTTCGAGGGCGTAAAGCTCACACCGCGCATTTTGCTCGGCGCCGCTGACATGTACGAAATGATCGCGCAGACAGCGCTCGGCAAGGAGTCGCCGGAGGAAGCAAGAAAACAGGGCCGGGACGGGATCAGCATCATCAACGGCCTCGCCGACTGAACGCTCAGACCCGGTAATTCGAGCGGCGATCGCGGCGGAAAAGCACAACCGGCATTCCGCGCAGGGTACGGCCGCGCAGCTTGCTGGCATATCCGGGCCGGATCTCTCCATCACCCTCGAGCATGATTTCACGGCGCATCAGATGGATTTCCTCTCCGTCCGGGCGTGTGATGAAAGTGCCGTTGACGCTGTGATCGACGAGGTAAAACTGGGCCCGCTCCACACGGATGGTGGCATGGCGTCGCGATACCACCGGCTCGGCAACAACCAGCTCGCAGGCGGCATCGCGACCGATGGTCACGATCGGATGCCAGTGATCCAGACGATGCTCCACGTTTCCCAGCGTGAGCACAAGACTGCCGGCATCCTCAGGCATCGTGCGCCGGATATGCGGATTGATCTGCGTGCGATTGACCAGATCATCACGCCACTGCACCTCCCACACCGCCGTCTTGGCGAGGGTCGTCTTCAGGATGGCATCGAATATCGGCCAGGTGGCATCACGCCGGTCCGCCCCCAGTTGATCCAGCGTCGTCTGCGCGATCAGGATCTGGTTCGGGTTTGCCGCATCGGCAAGGTAGGCAGCCACATTTACCGTGTCGCCATAGACATCCTCACCACCGACCACGACCGGTCCGGTGTGCAGCCCGACCCGGATCTGCATCGCGAGGCCTGCGGGTTGCAGCAGGGATATCGCGCGCTGCATGTCCACGGCCGCATCCACTGCGCTGTCACCGTCCGGAAAAAGGCACATCACCGCATCACCCAGTGTTTTCACCAGGCGCCCGTGATGCCTGGGTAACACCTCCTTCATGGTCGCCAGGCAGGCGTTGATGATTTTCAGGGCCTCGATATCGCCGAGGCGGCGGTACAAGGCGGTACTTTCAACGATATCGGCAAAAAGCACCGCCAGATCGTCACTGTGGGTTTGCGGCATCTCTGATTCTCTGGCGCCACGCAAAATGGCGTGGCGCAATTGTCCGTCGCCGTGAAAGCACGGTTTCACGGTGAAATTCATCATGCACTTGAACTTCCTTCACCCTTTACTTTAAGGCACAACAGACCACGAAAGCAAAACCTCTCCGCGTCGACAAACCAGCGGCAAAGCCTCACAATCAAAAGCAACTTACCCGAAAGAATCTTCGAAAGAAACGGCGATGAGCACCGCATCAGACACCAAGAACATGGCGCTGTTCTGCGACTTTGAAAACGTCGCTCTGGGCGTGCGTGAAGCGAAATTCTCGGAATTCGACATCAAGAAGGTCTTGGAACGCCTGCTGCTGAAAGGCGACATCGTCGTCAAAAAAGCCTATTGCGACTGGGAACGTTACAAGGATTTCAAGAAACCCATGCACGAAGCGGCATTCGAACTCATTGAAATCCCGCATGTTCGGATGTCCGGGAAAAATTCCGCCGACATCCGCATGGTCGTTGACGCCCTTGACCTCTGCTATACCAAGGCCCACGTCGACACCTTCGTCATCATCAGCGGCGACTCCGACTTCTCCCCGTTGGTTTCAAAGCTGCGCGAGAACAACAAGGTGGTCATCGGCGTCGGCGTCAAAAAATCGTCTTCCGACCTGCTGATCAACAACTGCGACGAGTTCATTTTTTACGACGATCTCGCACGAGAAAAAGCCAAAAAGCAGCAGCAGAAAAGCCGCAAGAAACCCGCTGCTGCCGCAACGACCGTGGCCAAGACCGGCGCTGCCGCCGACAACGCCGAGAAAGACGGCACTGACAAGGATGGTGCAGACAAAGAAACCAGTGATAAAAAAACGGAAGCACTGGATCTGGTCATGGAAACCATCGAGGCACTGTTCGAAGAACGTGGCGCCGAAGACAAAATCTGGCCGTCAATGGTCAAGCAGACACTCAAACGCCGGCAGCCCGGATTCAATGAAAGTTATTACGGCTTTCGCACGTTCGGAAAACTGCTTGAGGAAGCGCAAACGCGCAAACTGCTGGTGCTCGAACACGATGAAAAATCCGGCCACAGCATCATCAAGAGTTTCAATCCCGACTACTGAACAAAGCCGCTGTGCCGCGGTCCGACTTCCGACAAGGAGACCGCATTCCATGGAAAATCCGCAAGGCCCTCATATCCGCATCAATCTCCGGCCGCAGGCCGGCCTGATTGAGCGCATCATCTTTTTTGTGCTCGGGCTGGTCGTACTCGTCGCCGCGTTCTTTTTCATCGGCATCGCGCTGATCGCCGGCGCCATACTGGCCAGTGTGATCCTGCTGCGTTTCTGGTGGATCAAGCGAAAATTGCGACAGGCCCATAAGGATTCGTATGTCGAAGGCGAATACCGCGTGGTCGAAGCCGTGATCACCGACCAGCGCAAATCCGGCGAATAGTCGCCGACCGGCACTGCAAACAGTCAGCAGTGCAGTCGGTCGAGATCCTGATCCAGCATTGAAACCGGATCCTCGATGGGTTCGAGATGCGTCAGCACGTTGACACGCGGCACCGCTTTGCGGATGTCGCGTTCGATGCGCTCGGCCCAGTCGTGCCCCTGCTGGACTGTCCACTCCCCCGGCACCAGAACATGCAAGGACACAAACGCACGGCTGCCCGCCTGACGTGTACGCAGCGCATGGAAATCCAGACCCTGCTCACGGTAACGGGTCAGCACGGCTTCGATATCCGCAACTTTTTCCGGAGGCAACGACACATCCATCAAACCCTCCGCAGAACGATGCATCAACTGCCAGCCGGTCCAGACAATGTTCAGTGCAACTGCGATCGCAATCAGCGGGTCCAGCCACAACCAGCCGGTCAGCCAGACCAGCGCGACGCCAAGCACCACACCGACCGATGTCCAGACATCGGTCATCAGATGGTGGGCGTCCGCTTCAAGAACAATCGAATGGTGTTCACGCCCGACCTTCAGCAGTATGCGTGCCACCAGCAGATTGACGATGGAAGCCACGACCGAAACCGCCAGGCCCACCCCCACGGATTCCAGCGGCTGCAGATTCCATAGTCGGTCAACGGCCGCCCAGATGATGCTCAACGCGGCAAAGACAATCAGCAAGCCTTCGAAGGCGCTGGAGAAATACTCGGCCTTGCTGTGGCCATGCGCATGACGGTCATCGGCGGGGGTTGCCGCCACCGTCAGAATCCACAACGCCATCATCGCTGCAGCAAGATTGACAAAAGATTCAATCGCATCCGACAGCAGGCCGACCGAGCCGGTCATCCACCACGCCGCTCCCTTGAGCAGGATGGTCGCAAGCGCTGCCGCGATCGACAGCCAGGCATAACGGCTCAGCGACGGGTGTTCCATGGACAACGATACCGGTTCATCCGGATATAATTTAAGTAATTGATTTAATTAATTATTTTTTAAGTTCTGCAGCAGCAGCCTTGGCGTGGGTACGCACATCAAAACGCTCCACATTAACGATGATGCGCTCATGAATGCCCTCGCCGATACGCTCAACCGAATCTTCTGCCCAGACCCGGAACGTCAGTTTGCGCCCTTCAACCTTGATGACTTCCGCATGCGCATGAACCCGCATGCCGACCGGCGTCGCCGCTGTGTGGCTGACATCCAGGCGTGTACCCACGGTCTGATGCCCCTCGGGCAGCAGGCCTTCAACCGCATTCAGCGCCGACTCTTCAAGCAACATCACCAGCACCGGCGTCGCCAGCACCTTGATGCGGCCGCTGCCTACATGAGGCGCGGTGTCGCGCGTCCCAACCATGATTTCGGTGGATCCGGTGAGTCCGGTGCGGATCGATTCGAGATTGACGCTCATCGGGCGCTTTCATTGCGGATGATAATGACGCGATGTTACATTGAATCGTCGCTGTCCGATGTTACGCCTTGGAGGAGAACGCAAATCATGCGTCTGGGTTTTTTCACGATGCCGCTGCACCCGGCCCACCGGCCGCCCGCAATCACGCTGCAGGAAGACCGCGAGGCCATCATCCTCGCTGACCGCCTCGGCTTCTATGATGCCTTTGTCGGCGAACACCTGACCGAACCTTCGGAAAATGTCACCAACAGTTTCATATTCCTGGCCACGCTGATCCACCATACCCAGAACATCAAACTGGCGACCGGCACTTCCAACCTGTCGCATTCACATCCGACCCTGATCGCTGCACATGCCGCGATGTTCGACCACCTCGCCCAGGGTCGCTTCATATTCGGCGTCAGCCCCGGCGCCCTGCCCTCGGATGCCGAGGCATTGGGCATGCTCAGCGAAGACCGCAACAAACTGTTTGCCGAAGCCATCGACGTCATCCTCGCCATCTGGGAACGCGACGCGCCGTACGACATCGACTTCCCGGGCAATCGTTTCAAAGTCACTACCGCGGTCACACAGAATCCCGAAATCGGTCGCGGCGGCATGTACAAGCCCTGGCAACAACCGCGCCCGGAAATTGTCGGCACGGTCGTGGCCCCCGGATCAAAGGGTGTCATTGCCATGGGTGAGCGCGACTTCCATCCGCTGTCGGCGAATTTCCTGCTGTCCCAATATCTCGCGTCACACTGGACCAATTACGCCGAAGGCAAAAAACGCGTCGGCAAAACCGCTGATCCCGCCGACTGGCGCATCGCCCGCACCATTTTTGTCGCAGATGACGATCAAACCGCCGAGCGATATGCATTAAAAGACAGCGCCAGCCCCTACCGCCATTACTGGGAACTGCTGCTGAAAAAAATGCTGATCTCGAAACGCCACGCGATCTTCAAGACCCACCCCGAGCAGGATGACCGTGAACTGACCACCGACTACATGGTTGACCAGCTGGTACTGTGCGGAACGCCAAACCGCGTCGCCGAAGAAATCCTCGCGCTGCGTGAGGAAGCTGGCGACTTCGGTGAAATCGTCTACGCGGGAATGGACTGGGTCGATCCCGTCCTGGCAAAACGTTCGATGGAACTGATGGCTGAAAAAGTGATGCCGCAGGTCAACCGCGCGATCGGCAAAAAAGCGACGGCCTAGTCGTCGGTCTTGCCGGAAGCCGGCCCGTCCTGCCAGTAACCGAGCTCGTGTCCGTAGCATGGCGGTGATGCGAATCCGGCCACGGGATGGCGTGATGCCAGCAAGGTGGCCGCCAGTTCCGCCACACGGCCAGCATCCCCTGCCTCCTCCAGACCGGCCGGCGTATTGCGGTAGACGCAACGCTCGGTCACGATGAAGTCCAGCGCAATGTCATAGGGTTGCGGATGAATGGTCACCATCCGCGACAGCTCAAAGGCCACACCGATCTTCAACGGCTGCGGCATCATCGCCGCCAGCGTGCGGTCAAAATATCCGCCGCCATAACCCAGGCGATAACCCCGCGCATCAAAACCGACTGGCGGAATCAGCAAAGCCTGGGGCACCACCACCCGCGTGCCTTCCGGCACCGGCAGATCGAAGACGCCCTTTGAAGTCGCTACACCAGGCCACCATTCGCGAAACTGCAGCGGAGTCTTCTTTTCGACCACCACTGGCAAAGCGGCAATGGCCCCGCCTTCACGGAAACGGCGAATCGCAAACCGCGAATCGAATTCGCCCTGGAAAGGCCAGTAGAAACTGACTGTCATCTGCTGCAGCATCGGAAAACCGGTCACCAGCTGCGCCGTAATGGCAGTCGTCCACGCCTGGTGCTGTTCGCGCGGCACCGCGGCACGCCGGGCCAGCAACGCGTTCCGCTGCGCCTTGCGCCACTGCCTGATGTCGTCCGCATTATCCAAGGGCCCGCCCCTGTCGCATGTAACCGGCGCATTAACTGCACCGGCATCGCACTGCCTGATTCAGAACAAGTCAATTTTATATCACAGCATGATATAAATGGCCAATGACACGCTCACGCACCCCGACCCGATCACGGCCTCCGATAAAACCCCGCACCTTGATCAAGGCTGACTTCGAACAATTGGCCGAATTCCGCTACCAGTTGCGGCGCTTCCTGCGCTTCAGCGAGGACATCAGTCACCACAACGGCATCACCATGACACAGTATCTGCTGTTGTTACAGATTGCCGGATATCCGGGGCGTGACCGGGCCACGATCAGCGAACTGGCAGAGCGGCTGCAGGCCAAACACCACGGCGTGGTGTCTCTGGTGTCGCGCTGCGAGGCCCTCGGGCTGGTCGCGCGATGCGAAAACGCCGACGACAAGCGTCTTGTAGAAGTGGAACTTACCCGCAAAGGGCAACAGACTGTTGCACGGCTGGCGCAACTGCACCGGGACGAACTGACCAGCCTGCAGGGTGAATTCATTGTCCCCGTCCCCGCTTTCCGGAAACAAACATGAATCCATGCACTGGCTCCCGGCTGGCTACGACCTCATCAGCGCGACAAAGCGAACGCTGACACTGTTCCTAACCGCCCGCCGGTCAAGCCGCCAAACGCGCCCGCGGGTGCCCCGTTTTTGCGGTTGATGTCAGTGTCGGCACATCGCCTGCACATTGAATACGGTGCATGACCCTGCGGTATCCACCATCAAACGGATCACGATGGTGCATCACGCAGCGGTTGTCCCAGATCAGGATGTCGCCCGGTTGCCAAACGTGGTGCCAGGTGAATTGGTCCTGGGTTGCATGTGCCCACAGCGCCTCCAGCAGTTCCTCGGACTCGGCCACGGAATAACCGTTGATGTAGGCATTGGGACGACGGCCGAGATACAAGGCGTTGTAACCGGTTTCGGGATGGGTGCGGATGATCGGATGACTGGGTCCCGGTGCGTCACGCACGTCATCGACGGGTTTGAAGCCTTCGCGCAGATCGCCAGCGCTGTTGTACGTCATGTCGTGCTTCAGCGTACGTCCTTCGATTTTTTTGCGCAGCGCCGGGTCGAGCGTTTCCAGCGCGAGATACATATTTGCGAAACCGGTATTGCCGCCGGTCGGCGGGATTTCCAGTGAATACAGTGCGCTGTACGACAATGGTCGGTCGCGGTAAGAATTGTCGGAATGCCATACCACTTCTGCATCACGCAGCACACCGATGGCTTCACCGTTTTCCATCACGTTCGATACCACGATGATTTCCGGATGCGTGCGCGCGCGTTCCTTGCCGGTCTTCGCCAGCGGTGCAAAATCCAGGGCACCCAATCGCCCCCCGAACGCAATCAACTCCGGATCACTCAACTGCTGTCCGCGAATGCGGATGACCAGATGATCGTGCAAGGCCTGGTATACCGGCTTGAAATCCGCATCACTGAGGCCACGCACATCCCCGCACGTCACTTCCGCACCGAGCGGCGGCGCCAGCGGTTTAACGGTAACGGCAGTCATTGCAATAATCCATATAAGTATTTGATTTAATTAATATATTTTACGTCAATCGACACGGATTCCTGCAGCCTTGGCAATACGTCCATATCGGGTGAACTCATCCTTGATCTGCGCCGCGTATTCCTGCGGTGTGCTGCCCACCGCCTCGAGACCACGCCCAGCCAGCGAAGTCTTGCCTTCCGCCGACTTCAGGATTTTCACCATCTCGGCATTCAAGCGCGCAATGACGGCCGGCGGCGTTTTCGCCGGCGCCAGCACGCCGAACACCGTCGCCGAGTCGTAACCGGGCACGCCTTCGTCTGCGATCGTCGGAAACTCCGGGGCCAGTGCCGAACGCTGTTTGGTACCCACACCGAGCATGCGCAGCTTGCCGGAACGCACATGCGGAATGATCGTGGGCAGGTTTTCGAACATCAGGTTCAGCCTGCCACCCAGCAGATCAATCACCGCCGGACCAGCGCCCTTGAACGGCACATGAACCAGCTTCACGCCGGTCAGCGTCATGAACTGCTCGGTGGAAAAATGCCCCACCGATCCGTTGCCTGCAGAGCCGAAATTGAGTTCGCCCGGCTTTGCCTTGGCCAGCGCGATCAGCTCCTTGACATTCTTCGCCGGCGACGCCGGATGCACCACCAGTGTGAAAGGACTCACCGTCGCCATCGTGATCGGCGTGAAATCGCGTAGCGTGTCGTACGGCGTCTTGTCACGAATGTTGGGATTGATCGTCAGCGGCCCCGCACTGCCCAGCACGATGGTGTAACCGTCAGCCGGTGCCCGTGCTGCCGTTTCAGCGCCGACCACGCCACCAGCGCCGGCGCGATTGTCGACCACCACGGTCTGCCCCAGCGGCGCCGCCAGCTGCTGCGCGAGGAAACGCGCCAGCAGATCGGTGCTGCCGCCGGGCGCGAACGGCACAATGAACCGGATCGGCTTGGTCGGATAGGCTTGGCCGTACGCAACCGTGCTGACGGTCGCGAGACTGATTACTGCCGCGATGGCAATGCGCTTCATTTCTTGTTCTCCTCCGGAATTGCAACTGCGGCGGCACGACGCCACTCGCGTGTTATTTCAGATTGACCTTGTTAATGATCTTGCCGACCCCCGCGACCTCGCACTCGCAAACGTCCCCGTGTTTCAGAAACACCGGTGGCGTGCGCGAAAAACCGACGCCGAATGGAGTGCCCGTCGGAATCAGGTCACCGGGCATCAAGGTCGTACCCTGCGAAGCGTAGGCGATGATCTGCGGAATATTAAAAATCAGATTCTTCGTATTCGAAATCTGCATTTCCTTGCCGTTGAGCACCGTACGCACCGTAAGGTCGTGCGGATTGCTGATTTCATCACGCGTGACGATCCAGGGTCCCCAGGGACAGAACGTGTCGAGCGATTTGCCGCGATCCCATTGCTTGGCGTTTGCAAACTGAAGATCGCGCGCCGACACATCATTGACCACGGTATAACCGCAGACGTAGTCCAGTGCATCTTTTTCCTTGATATTCCTGCCACGCCGACCGATGACCACGCCCAATTCAACCTCGTAATCGACTTCCGTCGTCACCGACTCCGGCCAACTGAGGTCGTCATACGGCCCGGTGATTGAGTTTGGCCATTTCGTGAACAGGACGGGTTCTGTCGGCACCGGCAGATTGGCTTCCTTGCAATGATCGATATAGTTCAGACCCACCGCCACGATCTTTGACGGATAAAACAGCGGCGCACAGAGTTTGACCTCATCGAGCGCGAATTCACGACGCCGCGGCCCCTCCATCGCGGCGCGCACACGCTCAAGCATCGCGTCACCGCCACGGACGATGCGCATGAGATCCCCCACCTCGTCGACCGGCAGTCCGGCAGCGGCGAGATCAATCACCGTATCACCATCCAGCACGCCGGGGTGAACCTGGTTGTCAGCAATAAACGTTATTAATTTCAATTACATGCTCCAAATTAAATTCAACAAACCCGTAGTCATTTCAACGCTTGCCGGCGTGATCCGGAAACTGCATCGCTGCCAGCGTGCCGCTGGCCACTTCCGCCGGCGCTTCCTCGTTCGGGAAGTTGAGCTCGACCTTGTTGCCCACCGGATCGCGCAGGAACATCTGGAAGCCGGCGTTGGGCACGTTCTGCTCTTCGAAAGGAATGCCCATCTTTTTGAAGCGTGCGCGGAAATCCTGCACCCCCTTCACATCATAGGCGGTGTGATCGTAACTGCTCTTGCTCTCGTCGAGGCCTTTCCAGTCCGGCTTGAAACGCGTGACCACGTGCACCAGTGGATGTTTGCCGCAGTAGAGCCACAAACCACCCGACGGAAAATCCGGCCGGTAGCCGACATGCAGCCCCAACCCTTCGCAGTAAAACTTTTCAATTGCCGGCAGATCGCTTTCGCGGCAACCGATATTGATATGGTGAATTCCGCTGATTTCCATGGCACTCCTCCTGAGGGTCTTTTCACGATCCGGACGCATTAACACCCGGACGAATACTGTGACACAGCTCGCTGTCTCTTGCCTATAGCAGCGACGTCCGCAGCATGATCGCGCTTGCCAGTGAACGCCGGTTCATGTTTTGCTGCGGCCATGAGTTTCCTGATCATCTGCACGGTCGCCGCATTTGCCGCCGTGATGACATTTTTCTCCGGCTTCGGGCTCGGCACGCTGCTGTTGCCCGCCTTCGCGCTGTTTTTCGCGATTGAAAAAGCCGTTGCACTCACCGCCATCGTCCACTTTCTGAACGGCATCTTCAAACTGGTGCTGGTGCGCAAACATGTCGATTACGCCATCGTGCTGCGCTTCGGGCTGCCCGCCGCCGTCGGCGCCCTCGCCGGCGCCTGGCTGCTGGTGCGCATGGCCCAAAGCGGCGCGCTGATCCACTACAGCTTGCTCGGCCGCGAAATTGAAGTGGCGCCCGCAAAAGTCATCATCGGCATCCTGCTGCTGGTGTTCGCCGGCGCGGAGTTCCTGCCGGCCTTCCGCAAAATCACCTTCGCCCCGAAACACCAGATTCCCGGCGGACTGCTTTGCGGCTTTTTCGGCGGACTCGCCGGCCTGCAGGGCGCATTGCGCTCGGCATTCCTCGTCAAGGCCGGGCTCGACAAGGCAGCTTACGTCGCCACCGGCGCCGCGGTTGCCTTCCTGATCGATCTGTCGCGGCTGTCGATGTACGCGCAACTGATCATCAACCATCACGCCGAATTCGATTACGCCCTGCTCGCCGCCGCGGTCGGCGCCGCGCTGGCCGGTTCGATGCTGGGCAAGCGTTATCTGCACAAAGCCACCATGCCCGCCATCCAGAAACTGGTCGCGGTCATGCTGTTTGCGATTGCACTGTCGATGATCACCGGACTGCTGTAAACACCCAATCACCGGAAACACCATGCCCCCCATCGTCATCCGCCTCGGCGGCTACCAGAAACCCGCCTCCATCCACACCCGCGCCTGCGTACGGTTCGGCGAGGTATTGCAACTCGAAGCCGGCGCTGCCGTGGATTTCCAGTTCGTCCCCGACGTGCTGTCGCTGGGCCACAAATCCGGGGAACTGCCGGGCATGGTGGAACGCGGCGAGCTGTCGATGTGCTACATCTCGTCGCTGCGTTATGCCCAATGGGTGCCGGAACTGGCGCTGTTCGACCTGCCCTTCCAGTTTCCCGACCGTGCCGCGGCCTACAGGGTGCTCGACGGCACACTCGGCCAATCACTGAAAGCGAAAACAGCGACGCAGTCTCCCTTTCAGCTGCTGGCATACTGGGACAACGGCTTTCGCCATTTCAGCAACAAGATCCGCCCGATCCGCAAGCCCGCCGACTGCAAAGGTCTGCGCATCCGCATCCAGATGAGCGAAGTGCAGGCCGCATCGCTGCGCCTGCTCGGCATCGAACCCGTCCTCGAAGACATCAAGATTTTTGTCGAACAGATAGCCGGCGAGCGTTTCGACGGCCAGGACAATCCGCTGACCAATATCATCAACTTCAACATGCACAAGCACCACCGTTACATCACCCTCTCCGGGCATGTGTATGGCGTGGCCTGCCTGATGGCCAACCGCGCGCAATACGCCTCATGGCCGGAACCGGTGCAGCGCGCCGTGGACATCGCCGCCGCCGAGGCCACGGCTTACCAGCGCCAGCTGGCCGCCGCGGAAGACGAAGAAATGCTCAAGCGCCTGGACCCGGCGCAAAACGAGGTGGTGAAGCTGACAGCGGCGGAACACCACGCTTTTGTTGAAGCAGTGAAACCGGTAACGGACCAATACCGAAAGGATTTTGGCGAGAGTTTTTTCGCGCTGCTCGATCAGTGAACAGCACGATACCAGGGTCACTATTTCCGCCGCCGCATCCCCAGGAACAGACAATACAGCCCCGGCACGGCATGAAGCCCCGCCATCAGCCAGAACGACTGCGGCTCCGCTTTCAGCGAAATCATCCGCCGGCTGTCGATGGACAGCACCGGGATTTTTCCACTCACGGCCACGGCATACAGCGGCACTCCGAGCGCGTAAATCGCGATAGCCAAAAAGATCAGTCGCCGGAACAGGCCATGCGGCAAGCCGGAAGCGTCATCACGCGATGCTGGCTTGCGAAAATAATGTCCGGCCGCAAAAAACAACAGCAGCACGGCACCCGCCGCCGCGATGCCACCTACCAGACGGAGGTATCCCTCCCCCATGGTCAGCGCAATAAAAGCAATCACTGCCAGAAAAATTCCGATCAGCAACTGCACGATTGCAGTGATTCTGGAAAAGGTCATGACATTGGTTTGGTGTGATGTGGGAAAGCAAACAGAGGCAATGCCCGTTTGCCGAAAAGCGAACGGCCCCGCTTTATTATCAAACGGATTGATGTATCCAGCCAGACTGGCAGGCAACAAGAACCCTTAATGTTCAAAAAATTCTTCTGTCGGGACGAAAACCTTGTTTAACAGGCCACGCAGGATTTCCGGAAGGTAGGGAACAAGGAAACGGCCCCACATTTCGACATCCTCACGCGTGTAGTACCGGCACCAGTTATCGACTCCCGGTTGCCACGGCCGCCCCGTCTCTCCAAGCCCGGTGCTGGCCTTCACAATCCGGGCCTCAAGGCGATTGGCTTCTTCAGCCATCCGGGCAGAGCAGTTTTCGAGAATGCGGGCGTGGCGTCCTGAAAGAGATGCAGGATCCATTTCTCCGGCCGCGGCATTGAGCGCAAACAAGCCGCCATGCGCCGATCCGCCAAAGCTGTTGCATTGCACCTCAAAGGCCAGAATCAATCCGGGATTGCTTCTGGCCTGCTTGACGAAGCGGCAGCCCCTGCCGGGCAGCTTCCTGAACCCGTTCTCCAGGCTCCAATGTTTGAATATCGCGGAAAGCGCGCGGTGCACATCCGGCGATCTGGCATACCGATGAGCGCTCATGACCGGATCAATCATCATCCCTGTCTTCGAAACGCTTCCAGGGCTGCCCCAAGGCCGCGCGCTCCGCACCCATGTCTGCCGGAAGATCAGCGAGTTCCAGCAGTGATGGATCTTTCGCGACAAGATGCTCCACATGAACGAGCAGGAGCTCCCTCTCCATCGCGTCATCATCCTTGAAATCGTGCCCATCCCAGCTGCAGTACATCTGCCATTCCCCGCCGGCATGCGATACGGCAAGCACCGGCTTGCCGCCATGCAATACGCAGGGGCAGGAGATCACGCCCAAAGATTCGCTGAAGCGCATGGCCGCCAATACGATCCCGGCTGATGACTATCCAGCTTACCGCCGCCGTTTCGCCGGGGCCTTGGCCGACGGCTTGGCACTGCGGCGATACCAGTTGAGAATCTGCTCCCCAGTCCAGAACACCACCCCCGGCTGATCGCGCAGACGACGGAACACGTTTTCGAAATACTTGATCCGGTGCGGCACGCCGGAGATGTAGGGATGCACGGCGATGCACATCACCTTCAGCCGGTCCTTGCCCTCTTCGTATAGCCGCTCGAACTGGTCCATGCAGCGCGATTCGAACTCCGAAGCAACGTTGTGCTGCACCATCATCATCGCGATGTCGTTCAATTCCAGCGTGTACGGCATCGACAGCACATTGCCGTGTGCGGTTTTGACTTCACAGGGTTCGTCATCCACCACCCAGTCAGCGAGGTATTTGATGCCGGCTTCGGCCAGATAGTCCGGTGTGAACAGCGTCTCGGTCAGTCCCGGTGCCAGCCAGCCGACCGGCGCCTTGCCGGTGAAGGATTTGATCTGCTTGACCGTGCGCTGGATCATTGCGCGCTGGTCTTTTTCAATATGGGTCGGCTGCTGGTCCCAGGAATGGCCGACGAATTCCCATTTCGATTTGAGCGCTTCTTCGGCAATGCGCGCGTAATCGGTGCAAATGCGGCCATTGGTGAACAGCGAGGCCTTGATGTCAAGGTCATCCAGCGCCTGCTTGATGCGCCAGAAACCGACGCGGTTGCCGTACTCATGCCAGGCCCAGTGCGCAAAATCCGGCAGGCGCGTGATGTGCGTCGGCGGCGGCAGCACCTGACGCGGCATCGGCCGCTTGATGTCCCAGACCTCGACATTGACCACCGGCCAGACAATCAGGCGCACGCCGGCAGGCGGCTTCAACGGCGGACGGTCGATCATCGGGACATAAGGCAGGCGTTTCGACGGGATCATTTCGGCTCCGGAAAGGTTTGGTTTGCCGTTCGATTATAGCGACGGCCTGCAGCAATTGAGCAGCCCGCAGCAATGCACTAACATCGTGCACCTTCAAGAGAAAAGCCACGAAAGAACAACAATATGGACCTGCTGCCCTGCTTGCCCCCGATCGCCAACACCCGCGCGCCGAAAATCCCCACGCCGGCCGGCGCCTGCGACACACATTTCCATCTGTTCGGGCCACGGTCGAAATTCCCCTTCGCGGATTCGCGCTCCTATACGCCGGATGACGCGCCGCTGGAAAACCTGCTGAAAATGCTCGATGCGCTGGGCATGGCGCGCGGCGTGATCGTGCAGGGCAATGCCCACGGCACCGACAACAGTGTGGTGCTCGATGCCCTGCGGCGCGAACCCAAACGCCTGCGCGCCACCTGCATCGTCAAACCCGACACCGGCCGCGATGAAATCAAACGCATGGCCGACCTCGGCGTACGCGCGCTGCGTTTTCATCACATGCCGCACGGCGTGGGTTTCAGTTCACTGGGCATGCAGTCTTTTGAAACACTCGCCCCGATCATGGCCGACCTCGGCCTGATCGCACAGTTCATGATGGACGCCAATGCGCTCGACAGTGCCATGCCTTTTTTCAAGAACTGGAAGCTGCCCATCGTGCTTGATCACATGGGCAATGTGGACGGAAAACTCGGCGTCAACCAGCCTGGCGTGCAGCAGATGTGCCGGCTGCTAGGCGAAGGCAAAATCTGGGTCAAAGTGTCGGGCTCGTATCGCGTATCAACGCAGTATCCGGATTATCCGGATGCCAAACCCATTCACGAAGCGCTGGTGCGCGCTAACCCTGACCAGATCATCTGGGGCACGGACTGGCCGCATCCGCGAATGGAAAAAGACATGCCGGAAGACGGCCACCTGCTCGACCTGTTCAACGAATGGACGCCCGACGCGGCGTTGCGCAAAAAAATTCTGGTCGAGAACCCGGCCAAACTCTACGGCTTCAATTAATCTGAGCCTCGAGGAATCAAGATGAAACGCCGCACAACCGGACTGCTCGCCGTCACAACGACCCTTCTCGCCCTGCATGCCGTTTCAGCCGCTGCATAGGTGAATTATCCGGTGAAAGCGATCCACATGATCGTGCCGGTCGCACCCGGCGGCGGCATTGTCGGACTCTACATGGATAAATAGCTACTCATGGGAGCAGGTCACCTGGGAATTCCAGAACAACCATGGATTCGAATGGCACTACGTTCGCCGGGCTTCATGCATAAGAATTGAGATTCAACACACCCCGGATTTTTTGCGAAACGACTTCTGGTACGCCGGCCTGCTCCGCAAATGAGAGCCATTTCGATACACCGGCCTGTACCTCAGCGACAATCTTCGCGGCACGCCCACGTTTCATCAAGGCTGTCCTTGCACACGCAATAAAGTCTTCCAGCTTAAAATCGCCGCGCTTCCCGTTCATGGTCATTTGATGACTGGACGTCCATAGGCCCGATGGATTGAAACTGTAGGTCACGTCAAAGGCCGGCGACAGCGACCATTCGCCTGCCTTGTTCATCAGGAATGCGATGTTCTTGACGTGGTCATCCTGATTGCGTGCCACGATGTTGAAAACCATGCGCCGGAACTGTTGCTCAATGGCCTGCATTGGCAATTGCAACTGCCGCATCACCAGAAATGCCTGCTCGTAGCTATAGGCGCCCGCCATATTGAAATCATAGTGCGCCAACGCACTTAGCGACTGCATATGCAGTTTTTCACCGCCCGCCAGGCGATCAAAACGGCGGGTCATGAAATGTGAGCGGCCATTTTCCGTGAACAGCCTGCATTCACTCATGTCGATGCCGCAATCGAGCGCCATCAGATAATAAGCGTACTCAATCAATCCGTAGCCCTTAGGGTCCTCAAGTTCCTTGTCCTTGTTGCCGCTGACGCCGTCGAATTTCAGAAGCCAATACTCAAATCCCTGATCGGCCTTGATCTGACCGGATCGCAACTCATTGGTTTTCGGGTTCCAAGCGATGACCGCCTTCGCCCTTGCGCCACCCGCGGAAGTGCCTACCCGCAGAATATTCCGCAGTGCATGTCCTTTTTCTGCATCGGCAAATGAGGCCCGTAGATTGTTCCTGTGAATCAAAACATCAGACGCAAGTTCAACGAGTTTGCTGACCTCAATTCTTGCGCCCTGCCTTGCTTCGGGACCGATGGCCGGGACGAATTCCAGTGCCCCCATGCCGCGATCACCGGTATAGCAAAGCCGCTCAACGGTATTGAGCGCGTCTGCGGGACGCCCCTGCGAGGCCAACCAGGCATCAATTAGGGTATTACCGAATTTGTCGGGTAGTGAGTCCGCCAATAGGCCGGGCAATCCATGATAGGTTTCGCGCGAAAGCGCTGGAAATCGGTACACGCGCCGGGAAAGCGGCATGACGATCGGCGAAATTTCAATCCCGCTTTGGGCGAATGCCCCATCGTATTCAAAGCTGGCGACGTCATCACCATCCGAGAGCGAAACCGCTCCGATGGTTTTACCCCACAGTTTGACATCGGCAACCGTGCTCATTGCGACTTGCTGCCGCACTCAGGATTTCTCATCCCAACTCCACAATTTGCCGGCCGGCTTTGTGGCACGGCGACCTGAAGCCCTTTGCCGGACCTTATTTTTTCGCCGCAACAAATCCATCGGACGAGGACCTGCTTCCGGTATCAGACTCTCGAGTCCTGATGCGGCATCAAGGACCCGCATCACACGAATCAAAGTAACCAGTTGCGAAGTTAATCCCGCCTCCATGCGCTCAAGCGTGCGCTTGGCAATGCCCGCCTGTTCGGCCACATCGGCTTGGGTCAACTGCAATTCAATTCGGCGACCGGCAATCCTTCGGCCAAGTTCTGCCAGCACTACTTCATCAGTAAGCAAACCGGTAATTTTCATAATCGCAATTTTTTACGAATTAAAGTTAAAAATTGATTTATTTCGTTATTAATTACGATTTATATAACTTTTGTATTATTTTGTCAATTCGTAATATTTAACGAGTAAATTATATTTTTTACTTTATCTCGCCTTATTTTACGATTTAAATTCTTCAAACAGAATGGCTGCAATTCCCCCAAATCTCTGCAGTCCGGGTGCAATCTGACTAAACAGCACATTAGCCTCGCAGTGACCACCGATGCTGATCCCGAAAGCATTGCAGTTCCCAACAAAAGGCATGGCCATCGCCCTTCTTGTCGTTACTGCCAATCGGCTACTGCCGTCGGTCAAAATTCGCCAGGTGGCGCGATTCGGTAAGTCCAGCACAAACAATTGGTGCTGCAGATCGATCGCAAACAATTTCCAGATTCGGGCGAGGACATTGGCTGGGTATTGCCTCCACTGCCATAAAACGATCGCAGAGAACCCAATGCATTACCCCCTGGCACGAACTGAAATAAAAATTTAAGACTGCGAGAAATTAGCCATGTCGGTGCGGTACACCTACAATTCCCCACTTCTAACGCGGGACATCCGGCAGCAATTGGGCGACCTCCCCGTCAAAAATGAAATCGTGGAGTAAAGCATGCTTCTAGTGACTGGCGGCGCCGGTTTTATCGGCGCCAATTTTGTGCTCGACTGGCTGGCCGGCAGCAATGAGCCGGTCGTCAATCTCGACAAACTCACCTACGCCGGCAATCTCGAGAACCTGGCCAGCCTGAAAGGCAACACCGGTCACATCTTTGCCCACGGAGACATCGGCGATTCCGCACTGGTTGCCAAACTGCTGGCCGAACACAAACCGCGCGCCGTGGTGAATTTTGCCGCCGAGTCGCATGTCGACCGCTCGATCCACGGCCCCGAGGATTTCATCCAGACCAATATTGTCGGGACCTTCCGTCTGCTCGAGGCCGTGCGCGCCTACTGGAACACACTCGAAGGCGCGGCCAAAACGGATTTCCGTTTTCTGCATGTGTCCACCGATGAAGTGTATGGATCACTCTCCAAAACCGATCCGGCCTTCAGCGAAACCAACCGTTACGAACCGAACAGCCCATACTCCGCAAGCAAGGCCGCCAGCGATCATCTGGTGCGCGCCTATCACCACACCTATGGCCTGCCGGTGCTGACCACCAACTGCTCCAACAACTACGGCCCCTTTCACTTCCCGGAAAAACTGATTCCGCTGTGCATCCACAATGCACTCGCCGGCAAACCGCTGCCGATTTACGGCGACGGCCAGCAGATCCGCGACTGGCTGTATGTGAAAGATCATTGCGCAGCGATCCGCCGTGTGCTCGAAGCCGGCAAGCTCGGCGAGGTCTACAACGTCGGCGGCTGGAATGAAAAAGCCAACCTCGATGTCGTGCATGTGCTCTGCGACATCCTCGATCAACTGAGCCCGCGCAAGGATGGCGCCTCGTACCGGACGCAGATCACCTTCGTCAAGGATCGCCCCGGCCATGACCGCCGCTACGCCATCGACGCCACCAAGCTCGAACGCGAACTCGGCTGGAAACCGGCCGAAACCTTCGAGACCGGCATCCGCAAAACCGTGCAGTGGTATCTCGACAATCAGGGCTGGGTGCAGAACATCATCAACGGCGCCTACCGGGAATGGGTCGGTAAACAGTACGGGGCCAAGGCGTGAAACTGCTGGTCACCGGTAAAAACGGTCAGGTCGGTTTCGAGCTGACACGCGCGCTTGCAGTATTGGGCGAGGTCGTTGCCGTTGATCGCCAAAGCTGCAACATGGCCGATGCCGCCGCGATCCGAAAGGTGGTGCAGCAGATCAAGCCGGATGTGATTGTAAATGCCGCCGCCTACACCGCGGTCGACAAAGCCGAATCGGAAAAAGAAACTGCAAACGCGATCAACGCCGTGGCGCCGGGCGTCCTTGGTGAAGAGGCGACAAAAATCGGTGCGCTGGTGGTGCACTACTCCACCGATTACATTTTCGACGGCAGCAAGTCCGGCGCTTACCGCGAAGATGACCCTACCAATCCGCAAAGCGCCTATGGCCAAAGCAAGCTGGATGGCGAAAATGCGCTGACCAAGGCGAATCCGCGCCACCTGATCCTGCGTACCAGCTGGGTCTACGGCGCGCACGGCGGCAACTTCGCCAAAACCATGCTGCGTCTTGCGGCTGACCGCGAAAAACTGACTGTCGTCGCCGACCAGTTCGGCGCACCGACTTCTGCAGCGCTGCTCGCCGACCTGACGGCGCAACTGGTTGCGCGCCATGCCCGTGAGGGCGGCGACAAATTTCCGTACGGCATCTATCATGCCGTCAACAGCGGCGAGACCCACTGGTGCGACTACGCCCGCTTCGTCGTCAGCACCGCCATTGCCGCCGGAAAACCGCTGAAAACCACGCCGGACAACATCACGCCGATCACCACCGCACAATATCCGACGCCGGCAAAACGGCCCGCCAATTCGCGGCTGGATACGCAGAAATTCCGCAACACCTTCGGGCTCCGCCTGCCGCCTTGGCAGGAAAGCCTGCAGCACGTCCTTCAACAGATACTCTGAAAAACATGACCAGCAAAAATCGCAGGGGCATCATCCTCGCCGGCGGCTCCGGCACGCGGCTCTACCCAATCACGCAGACCGTCTCCAAGCAGCTGATGCCGGTCTACGATAAGCCGATGATCTATTACCCGCTGACCACGCTGATGCTCGCCGGAATTCGTGAAGTGCTGGTGATCTCGACGCCGCAGGACACGCCGCGCTTCAGGGATCTGCTGGGCGACGGCAGCCAGTGGGGCATGAGCATTCAGTATGCCGTGCAGCCCTCGCCCGACGGCCTCGCCCAGGCCTTCATCATCGGCCGTGAATTTGTCGGCGATCATCCGAGCACGCTGATCCTAGGCGACAACATTTTCTACGGCCACGACCTGACCATGTTGCTGAAAAACGCCAACACGCGCACAGAAGGCGCCAGCGTGTTTGCCTATCACGTGCATGATCCGGAACGTTACGGCGTGGTGGACTTCGATAAGAGCCAACGTGCGTTGAGCATTGAGGAAAAACCGAAGCAGCCAAAAAGCAATTACGCGGTCACCGGTCTTTATTTCTATGACACCCAAGTCTGCGACATTGCCGCCGATCTCAAGCCCTCACCGCGCGGAGAACTGGAAATCACCGACCTGAACAACAAGTATCTGCAAAAAGGTCAGCTCAACGTCGAGATCATGGGCCGCGGCTTCGCCTGGCTCGATACCGGTACCCACGAAAGCCTTCTCGAAGCCGCCACCTTCATCTCCACGCTGCAAAAGCGCCAGGGTCTAATGGTCGCCTGCCCGGAAGAAATTGCTTACGCGCTGAAGTGGATCGACGGCGAACAGATCCGCAAACTGGCAACCCCGCTGGCCAAAAACGGCTACGGGCAGTACCTGCTCAGCCTGCTGAAATAAGGAGCTTGCCGTGCCCTTCACTGTCATTCCCACCGACCTGCCCGATGTGCTGATCCTTGAGCCCAAGGTGTTCGGTGACCATCGCGGATTTTTTTTCGAAAGCTACAACCAACGCGATTTCGAGAACCTCACCGGATTGAAGGTGCAGTTCGTGCAGGACAACCATAGCCGCTCGGCACGCGGCGTATTGCGAGGCCTGCATTACCAGATCCAGCATCCGCAGGGAAAACTCGTGCGTGTTTCGCTGGGCGAAGTGTTCGATGTCTCGGTGGACCTGCGCCGCAGTTCACCGACCTTCGGCAAATGGACCGGCGTCACGCTGTCAGCCGCCAACAACCGCCAGCTGTGGATACCGCCGGGCTTTGCTCACGGCTTTGTCGTCACCAGCGAATATGCAGAATTCCTTTATAAAACAACGGATTACTGGTATCCGGAACACGAGCGCTCCTTGCTGTGGAACGATCCGGCGCTAGGCGTGAAATGGCCGCTGGCGGGCGAACCCAAGCTGGCGGCGAAAGACATGGCCGGCAAGCCGCTCGCCACCGCCGACACCTTCGACTGATCAGGCCTCAGGGCCGGCCAGCAGATCCGAGAGGCGCTTCAGCGAACCCGGCGGGCCGAAGCCGCGCGCTGCTTCAAACAGTTCCGCGGTTTTGGTTTTCCCCATGATCGGTTCGACCAGGCCTTCGAACTTGGCGCGCAGCGCATCCCAGCTCATCGGGTTGTCGGGATGCCCCATCACGATGTCGGTATGCGCCTTCACGTGTTCCCCGTTGTCGAGCGTGACATCGAGATAGGCGCGGTACGGCGGCTGATCCTGCACCGGCTCCAGTTTCACCAGCGGCACCAGACTCGCCACCGCCGGATCACGCATCGTTGCATCGACAAAATCCGTCTGCACCACGCGGTAACCGCTGAGTCCCATCGAAATGCAGAACGGCACGCTGAACTTGCCTTCGAGCGGCGTGCGCGGCGCGGTCTTGCCCGCGGTTACCAGCGCATTCGGATGCACGCGCGCGTGGACCGCGGTGATCTTGCGGCCCTTGACCTTGTCGGCAATCGAACGCGCCGCCTGCGTTGAAGCATGCGTGGCGCGGCAACTGGCGAAAGGCTTGAAGCTGTTGCCCAGCAATTCCCAGTTCACCCCGAAATCATCCAGCGTCGGGACTTCGGTTTCGCGGTTCTGGATGAACACGTCGAGCAAGCCCTTATCCAGCTCAAAAAGATGGGTCGCCGAAATGAAACCGTTGGCGGCGAGCTGCGCCGCAAGAATGCCGTCCATCGCGGCCTTGCCGGCGTGGAAAGGTTTGCCATGGGTGCCGAAGGATCCGACCAGTCCGCCGGCCGTCGTCGCCGCAACACCCAGTGCATAAGCAATACGCTGCTCGTCCAACCCCATCAGCGAACAGGCGACGGCCGCTGCGCCTGCGCGTCCGAACACCGAAGTCGGATGCAGGCCGCGACGCTGCAGGCTGCGGCCGACGCCGGGCGGCCCGCCGCCGCCGAGTTTCGCCATCACTTCAAAACCGGCAATGAACGCCGCGATCGCCTGCGTTTCGGTGTAACCGAACTCTTCCGACAGCGCCAGGGCGGTTGACCAGCACGGCCCGCTCGGATGCCCCGCGCCTGCCGGATGGGTATCGTCATAATCCATCGCGTGCGTCATCGTGCCGTTGGCCAGCACCGCCAGTGCCGGCGTGGTGCGGCCACCGCAGAAAATGCGTGCCTTGCCCGTCGCATTCCAGGACTTGATCACCAGCAGGATCGGCAGCACCGGCGCATCGCGCGACGCACCGACAGCGCAGCCGATGAAATCAACCAGCGCGCGTGATGCCGCCTCCAGCACGACCGGCGGAAACTCGCGGGTCTGCGTACTGGCGATGAACGCGGTGAGCTGTTTGCCGCGGGTCTCGACCGGATGTGCGGATGAAGTGGATTTCGCTGCGACTGCGGTGGACATGGTCATCCCTTTTTAAAAGTTATTACTTGGCCTTCACCAGTTCCAGCTCCGTCAGGAACGCCTTCAGCTCCGCATACTCTGCATCCATGTATTTCCTGGTCTCGGCGCTGGGCTTGTATTCGTTATCCCAGTTGTTGTCGGCCAGTTCCTTTTTCCACACGTCGCTCTGGCTGAGCTGTTTCAATGCATTGTCCCAGTAGGAAAGTTGCGCCGGCGTCATGCCGGGCGGACCGATCAGGCCGCGCCAGTTGGAGACCACGGCATCAGCGCCCTGCTCTTTCCAGGTCGGCACATTGGCGAAGAGGCCGCCGACACGCTGCGGCGCGGCGACAGCGACGATGCGGATGGTGCCGGCTTCAAGGTGCTTGCGCATCAGCCCGACCGAGCCGGGCACTGCATCGACGTGACCGCCGAGCAGCGCAGTGATCGCCTGGCCGCCGGACTGGAACACGGGGGTCTTGGTCTTTCTCAGATCTATACCCGAAACCTTCAAGGCCTTGGCGATGCCCTGATGGTTGGGATTGCCAAGGCTGGTGGCAACGCCGAAGCTCAGCGCACCGGGATCCTTTTTAAGACGATCAATGATTTCGCGGCCGCTCTTGATCGGCGAATCGGCCTTCACCGCCACGGTGATGTATTCGTCGAAAAGGATCGCCATCGGCGTCAGGTCGCTGTAGGTGACCTGCGAACGACCGGAGATGTGATTCGTCAGCAGGCTTTTCGAGGCGATCGACACAAAATGTCCGTTGGCCGCATGGCTTTGCAGGTAACCATAGGCAATCGCGCCGCCACCGCCGGGTTTGTTGACGACCGTGATCGAGGTCGGCACCGCCTTGCGGTCCTGGAGGATTTTCTGGATCAGCCGTCCGGTCGAATCCTGTCCGCTGCCCGGCGCGGTGTTGATGACGATCTCGACATTGCGATCGGGTTGCCAGGACTGCGCATGGGCGCCAATACCAGACATGGCGAAGGCCGCGCATCCCGTCGTGAGCACAACGTTGCGCAGGAAAGAAGTGGTTTTGATTCGCATGATTTCATCCTCCTCAGGATTCATGAAGTCCGGGTTTTCCGTTTTCAACCGTGAAACTCTTGCGTGTACTGATCTTCCCGTCGCGACTGGTGATTTTATCCAGCACCAGATAGTCCGCCTGCCACCGACCCGGGGTCACCACGTTGCGCACGTAACCGCGCTGTGCGTTGTAGAACTTGATGTGGGGATTGTGCTGCAGCGCCGACTGATGACGTTTGCTGGTATCGAACCCGTCACCGTTCGATGAAATCGAGGTGGCAATGAATTCGACGCCGAGGGCCGGCGACCGGGTGTTGGCGAAGTCTTTTTTGAGTTCGGCGGCCATATTGACATGTACATCCCCGGTGAGCACCACCAGGTTGGCCAGTTGCGCTGCATCGGCGGCGGCAAACAGCCGGTCGCGGGTGGCTGTGTAACCGTCCCACTTGTCCATGCTGACCTCAAGCACTTCCGGATCGGGGTTGCGGTCAAAACGCATCACCGGCACCTGCTGCGCGATCACATTCCAGCGCGTCGCGCGCTTGCGGAAACCTTCGTGCAACCAACGTTCCTGCACTTCTCCAAGCAGGCTGCGTTGTGGATCGCGAGCCTCGTCGCATTCCACCGCCATTGCCGCTCCGCAGGCCTGTGGCGAGCGGTATTGGCGGGTGTCGAGTACGTCCATGCCCATCAGGCTACCGGCTTGAAACCGGCGAAAGGCCTGGACATCGGGGCCGCTTGGCAATTGGGCGCGCCGCACCGGCAGGTGTTCGTACCAGGCTTGGAATGCCGCCGCCCGCCGCGCGACCGCCTGCTGTCGTGACAGGTTGCCCACCTTGAACCCCGCCCAGTTGTCCCTGACCTCGTGGTCATCAAAACTCATCACGAACGGCGTCGAGGCGTGTGCGGCCTGCAGGTCGGGATCCAGCTGGTAGATGCTGTAGCGGTTGCGATAGTCCGCCAGCGTGAGGCATTCACCGGGATCACCAGGCATCTCGCGGGTCAGTACCTTGCGATTTTGCCGGGCATGCGCAGCGCTGCGTTCGTAGATGTAATCACCGTAATGGAATACGAAGTCGAAGTTTTCGCGGGCGAGGTGGGCGTAGGCGGTGTAATACCCGTCCTCGTAACGCTGGCAGCCGGCATGGGCAAAACGCAGTTGTGCGACCGCACTGCCTGCTGCAGGCAGCGTGCGCGTGCGGCCCGTAGCACTGATTTCACCGCCCGCTGAAAAGCGGTAGAAATAATCGCGCGCGGGCTCCAGCCCATCAATCTCGACATGCACGGCATGCCCGGCATCCGGCCCGGTCCTGAACATGCCTTTGCGGACGATCTTGTCCATGCGCTCATCGCTGGCCACGGCCCAGGCCACTTCGACGCTGCGCTCGCCGATGCCGCCGCCCGGCTCCAGCGGCTTCGGTGCAAGTTTGGTCCAGATCACAAACCCGTCAGCCCACGGATCGCCGGATGCCACGCCCAGCGTAAACGGATTCGAATCAAAACGCGGGTTGGCCCAGACCGGGAAATTCAGCGCACCGGCGCTCGCGATCAGCACGCCTCCGCCCAGTTGGCGCAGGAAATCGCGGCGCACCGGGTTCAGCGGTATGTCAGCACCGGCTATCCGCGCTGCGCGGGCCCGGTTGAAGACGACTACAGTCCTGTTCATCGTTCCCTCCCCGTGGCACTCATCGCCACCTGCTGCCGATCAGCCCCGTTGCGCAGCAGCCAGCCAGGGCCGATCCTTGTAATAGCCTTTTTCGAATCCAGCGATCTTTTCCGAATACTGCTGGGTGCGCGCGATGTCATCGAGCCCTTCGAGCAGGCAGCGTTTGCGCACTTCGTGGATCTCAAATTTGTAGGCCTTGCCCTGCACATCGGTCACCGTCTGCGCGGCGAGGTCAACACTGACTTTCGCGCCGGGATTGTCCTGCAACTGGCGGCGGATCGCGGCGCACTGCTCTTCGGGCAGCGTCAACGCAAGCAGGCCGTTCTTGGCACAGTTGGCAGCAAAGATGTCACCAAAGCTCGGTGCAATCACGCAGCGGATGCCGAATTCATACAGCGCATACACCGCGGTTTCGCGCGAAGAGCCGCAGCCGAAGTTGCGGTCGGCGACGATGATGCCCGACTGGTCGTAGGGCGCCGCGTTGAGCATGAACTCGGTCTGCGTACCGTCGGGACGAAAGCGCGAGTCGTAGAACAGGATCTCGCGGTATTTAGGCCCGCGCGGCACCTTGTTGAACCGTGTCGGGCACAACTGGTTGGTGTCGATGTTCGCTTCGTGCATGGGCACAGCGATGGCGGTCAGTGTGGTGAATGGCTGCATGTTTATAACCTATTGATTTATTTAATTATTTCTCTGACGTCAGCGAGATGACCCTTGATCGCCGCCGCGGCCGCCATCGCCGGACTGAGCAGATGGGTGCGTCCGCCCGGGCCCTGCCGGTTGCGGAAATTGCGGTTGGAAGTTGATGCACAACGCTCACCCGGCTGCAGGTTGTCGCCATTGATCGCAGTGCACAGTGAGCAGCCCGGGTCGCGCCATTCAAAACCGGCCTTGATGAACACCTGGTCCAGACCCTCGGCTTCGGCCTGACGCTTGACTGCCATCGAACCGGGTACCACCCAGGTCATCACCTTGGCTTTGCCGTGTTTCGCCACGGCAGCAGCGGCACGCAGGTCTTCAATGCGACCATTGGTGCAGGAACCGATGAACACGCGATCAAGCTGGATATCCTGCAGCGCCATTCCGGGACGCAGCGCCATGTATTCAATTGCGGTTTCGTATTCCGAACGTTTTTTCGCATCCTTGATGCTGGTCGGGTCCGGCACAACACCGGTCACCGGCAAAGCATGTTCGGGCGTGATGCCCCAGGTGGCGGTCGGTGCGATCTTTGAAGCATCGAGCGTCACGACCTTGTCAAACTTCGCGCCGTCATCACTGGCCAGCGCGCGCCAGCCGTCGAGCGCCTGCTCCCAGGCCTTGCCCTTCGGCGCATAGGGACGGCCTTCGACCCAGGCATAAGTCTTGTCGTCAGGCGCGATCAGGCCGACGCGGCCGCCGGCCTCGATCGACATATTGCAGATGGTCATGCGCCCTTCCATGCTCAGACTGCGAATGGTTGATCCCGCATACTCGATCGCATGGCCGGTGGCACCATCGACGCCGATCTGGGCGATCAGCGCGAGAATCACGTCCTTGGCAGTGACGCCGAAGCCCAGTTCACCATCGATGGTGACGAGCATCGCCTTGGGTTTGCGTTGCCACAGCGCCTGCGTCGCCATCACATGCGCGAATTCGGAGGCGCCGACGCCATAAGCCAGGCAGCCGAAGGCGCCGTGGGTGGAGGTGTGTGAATCATTGCCGATGACAAAAAGCCCCGGCTGGATGATGCCCTGCTCCGGCGGCACGATGTGCATGATGCCCTGATGCTCGTGGGCCATGCCGAACAGCGTGACGCCGTGTTTGGTCGCAAGATCCTGCAGGTCGATCACCATATTGCGGATGCCGGGATCGGGAATGCCCGTCGGCCCTTTTGCGCGTCCGGTGGTCGGCACGTAATGGTCGGTGAAGGCATAGATCTGCCCGGGCTTCTTGACCTTGCGTCCGGTCTTCTCCAGTTCGGTGAAGGCGTGCAACGTATTTTCCTGGGCGAGCGCGACATCCACATACATCAGCGACTCGCCTTCGTCGGTGAGGATGTGGTGTGAATCCCAGAGTTTCTCGATGATCGATTGCGGGGTGCTGCCAGTCATGATGCGGTGATTCCTTGAAAACAAATTCAAAGTCAAAGGCATTTAGCCACAGAGGTCACAGAGAGCACAGAGAACTGCAAAAACAAGTGCACTTCTCTTTCGAGGTTTTGCTTTGGTTTTCTCTGTGTTCTCTGTGCCCTCTGTGGCTGCTTTTTGCTTTTCGCTTTTCGCTTTTCGCTTTTCAGCTTTTACTTCAACACTTCCCGCACATCCGTGAAATGCCCCTTGATCGCTGCCGCGGCAGCCATCGCCGGACTGACCAGATGCGTACGTCCACCGGGGCCCTGGCGGTTGCGGAAGTTGCGGTTGGAGGTTGATGCGCAGCGTTCGCCCGGCTTCAGCTGGTCGCCGTTGATGGCGGTGCAAAGTGAACAACCCGGATCGCGCCATTCAAATCCGGCGGCGATGAGGATTTTATCGAGTCCTTCCTTCTCCGCCTGCAACTTGACGAGTTTGGAACCCGGCACCACCCATGCCGGCACCACTGCCTTGCCACGTTTCGCCACTTCGGCGGCGGCGCGTACGTCTTCAATGCGGCTGTTGGTGCAGGAACCGATGAAGACGCGATCGATTTTGATGTCCTGCAGCGCCATGCCCGCCTGGAGGCCCATGTAATCCAGCGCCATGGTCCAGTCGCTGCGCTTGCGCTCATCGGGCGCGCTGCGCGGATCGGGAATGACACTGCCGACGGGACCTGCCATCTCCGGATTGACGCCCCAGGTCACCATCGGTTCGATCTGCGCGGCGTCCAGCGTCACCTCGCGGTCAAACACCGCGCCGGCTTCTGTCGGCAGCGCCAGCCAGCGCGCCATCGCCTCATCCCAAGCTGCGCCCTTTTTTGGCGCATAGGGACGACCATCCATATAGGCATAGGTCGTGTCATCCGGCGCGACCATGCCGCAGCGGGCACCGGCCTCAATCGACATATTGCACACGGTCATGCGGCCTTCCATGCTCATCGCAGTAAAAGTAGAGCCGGCGTATTCGATGGCATGACCAACACCGCCCGCGGCTCCAATTTTTGCGATCACCGCAAGAATGATGTCCTTGGGCGATACACCAAAACCGAGCTTGCCATCCACCTTGATGAGAAGCTTTTTCGGTTTGCGCTGCCAGGTCGCCTGGGTCGCCATGACATGCGTCATGTCGGACGCGCCCATGCCGAAGGCGATCGCGCCGAATGCTCCGTGTGTGGACGTATGCGAATCAGCACCGGCAATCAGCAGTCCCGGCTGGGTAATACCCTGTTCCGGCGGCACGATATGCAGGATGCCCTGTCCCGGATCGTCAAAGCCGAAGAGCTTGATGCCATGCAGTCTGGTGTTGTCATGCTGCGCAATCACCATGTTGCGGATTTCATCAACGGCGATGCCGGCAATACCCTTTTCACGGCCGGTGGTCGGCACATAGTGATCGGTGAACGCGAACACCTGATGGGGACGGGCCACAGCCTGATTGCGCCGCTTCAGCGCGGCGAAGGCATGCGAGGACCCCTCGTGTATCAGCGCGCGATCGACATAGAGCAGGATCTCGCCTTCTTCCTCGGCCACGACATGACCATCCCAGATCTTGTCGAACATCGTGCGCGCGGTCATTGCTGGTGTCCTTGCTGAATGGTGCAGTGTTACGTAAGTTACTTGAGCATGCCGAGATCACCGAGGATGACGCGGTATTCGGCATGTTCGGCGTCAAACAGTTTGCGGGTCTGCGCGCTGTTCAGGTAATTCGCTTCCCAGGTGTTCTGCTCCAGCGCTTCTTTCCACAGTGGTGAGGCCACCACCTTCGCGAGTACACCATCCCACCACGCAATCTGCGCCGCCGTCATGCCTTTGGGGCCGATGACGCCGCGCCAGGTATCCATCACCGCCTTGTAACCGAGTTCGGTCCACGTCGGCGTTTCGGCATAAGGACCGCCGATGCGCTTGGGTGCGAGGATGGCGAGTGCACGGACCTTGCCGCCCTGTACCATGCGCACCACGGACGACGGCGTACCGGTATGGGCATCAATATGACCGCCGAGCAATGCAGTTACCGCGTCACCGCCAGAGCCCAGCACCACCGCTTTCAACTTGCGCGGATCGACACCGGCGGCCTTGGCCACCAGTGCAAACGAAAGATGGTTGACGCTGCCCAGCGTGGTCGGCGTTGATACCGCCAGCGACTGCGGGTCCTTGCGTAACGCCTCGACAAAATCCCGCCCGTTTTTCAGCGGGGAATCGGTGCGCACCGCAACAACGGTGTACTCGCTGAACAGGTTGGCCAGCGGCGTAACATCACGGTACTTCACAGCACCGCGGCCGTTGAGGTCATTGGCTATGATATTAGGCGAGTTGATCGCCACAAAATGCGCGTCGCCGGCATGCTGGTTCAGGTACACCAGCGAAACAGCCCCGCCACCGCCCGGTTTGTTGGTGACGCTGACCGGTACCGGGGCGAACCCGCCTTCCTGGATGATTTTCTGCAACAACCGTGCAGTGCGGTCGATGCCGCCGCCGGGCGTGGTGGGGACGACGATTTCAATGGGCTTGTCCGGCTGCCACGTCTGTGCGTGGAGCACGGGCGACAGCAGGCACAGAATACCTGCCAGCAGCGCGTTACGGATCATCAGGCCTTCTCCATTGCTGCGCCGCCGCTCTGCAGACTGCTTACCAGCCTGCGATCAGGTCGGCGCTGGGTTTGACGTCGCCGCGCTCAACGCGGAGCACAAGCTCGTTCATTTTCGCGTGCAGCGGCGCAGGCACACCGATGTAAGCACCGCGTTCAGCAACATAGCCGTTGATGAAATCGGTTTCCGTACGACGGCCCTTGAACATGTCCTGCGCCATCGACGGCCGCTGCTCATCAGAGCGTTTTTTCGCACCTTCGACGAGGATTTCCTCAATGCCGGCCAGCGCATCCTTGTTGCCCTCCCCCGCGAGCGCGAGCATTTCGGGCTCCATGCCGAGCATGCGCTCCAGCGAATAACCCAGCGCCTGACCAACGCGTACCGACTGTGAACCGAGGCGGATCGACACCGAACGCGGACCATCGGCCGCATCACGCTGATTGCCCGAGAGGCCGGTCGCTGCGCACAGTCCGTTGCGCATCGCATTCACCGTCAGCTTGGACCAGCGCTCGCCCCACAGATTGGTGGTGACCTTGGAACTGTCCGCAGCACGCAGCATGTCGGCGATTTCCTGCGCACGCGCCGTAACACGGCCATGCGGCTCGCCGACGCGGAACACCGTGTGTTTGTCGCCGCCCAGCGGTACCGTGCGCTTGATTTTGCCCGGCGCATAAAGCTCTGCAGCCACCAGACTGGCGATGCAGCCCAGCGTCTTTCCCCAGCCGACAATCGCGGCAATGCGTTCTTCATTGATGCAGTTCTGCAGCGATACACAAAAACCATCTGGCGCGAGGTAGGGCTTGATCAGATGCGTCGCCCACTCGGTGTCATAGGACTTCACGCAGATGAAGGCGATGTCGACCGGGCGCTGCTTGACGAACTGTTGCACCTCGGTCAGGTGAATCGCCTTGACCTTCACGACATGCGTTTCTTCCGGCGTCATGCCCGAGAGATGCAGGCCGTGTTCGCGCATGGCCTCGACATGCTCCGGCCAGGGATCGATCAGCGTGACGTCATGACCTGCGCGAGTTAGATGACCGCCGGCAATACCGCCAATGGCGCCTGCGCCGACGACGACTATACGTTTACCCATGATAAATAATCCAATAAAAACAATTACTTAAAACATATTTCATGCGTTACAGCTTGGCGATGATGGCCTCGGCAAAACCTTTTGTGCCCGATGTGCCGCCAAGATCACGCGTCACGTGTTTTTTCTCGGCCAGCACTGCGGTCAGCGCCGCATCAATGCGGTTGGCCGCATCGTTCTCGCCGATATGGCGCAACATCAGCACGCCGGAGAGAATCATCGCCATCGGATTGGCGATGTCCTTGCCGGCGATATCCGGTGCGGTGCCGTGCACGGCTTCGAACATCGCGCAGTCAGGACCGATGTTCGCGCCCGGTGCAACGCCCAGACCGCCGACGAGGCCAGCCGCCAGATCGGACACGATGTCGCCGAACAGATTCGCCAGCAACAGGCCGTCGAATGTTTCCGGCTTGATCACCAGCTCCATGCACAAGGCATCAATCACGCGGGCATCACAGAGGATGTCCGGAAAATCCTTGGCCACATCCTGCCCAGCCTTGAGGAAAAGGCCGTCGGTCATTTTCATGACATTGGCCTTGTGACCGATGGTCATCTTGCGACGACCGGTTTTTTTCAGGTATTCGAAGCCGTAACGCGCGGTGCGTTCCGTGGCGCCGCGGGTGATGCGCTTGATCGCTTCGGCGGTATTCTCATCAACCATACGTTCGTTGCCGACGTAAAGGTCTTCACTGTTTTCACGGAAAATCACCAGATCAACGTTTTGATAGCGCGACGACACGCCGGGGTAGTTCTTGATCGGGCGCACATTGACGAACAGCTTCAGTTCCTTGCGCAGTGCAATGGCGATGCTGGGATAATCGGAGCGTGATTCCTTGCCGTCCTTCATGCGCTCGATATTGATACGGTAGTTGCCGCCAAACGGGGTCTGGGTCGGGCCTTTCAGCGCCAGCTTGTTACGCTCGATTGACTCCAGCACGCTGACCGGCAGCGGCGTGCCGAATTCCTTTTCGGCACGCAGACCGACCAGGGCTTCCTCAAACTCCACTTTCGCGCCCGAGGCTTTGATGATGGCGCAGGTTGCACCGACAACTTCAGGACCAATGCCGTCGCCGGGCACCACGGTTACTTTATTCAAAACAGTTTCTCCAGATTAAACAATCACAAGTCTCTTTAAACAGTCAGCTTTCATCACCTTTGCTGCCCAGCGCCCGCAGGCGTGGAATGATAAACGGCAAGGCCACCGAAATCACCGACATCACCAGCAATGTAACCGTAATTGCACTGCCATAGAATATCTTGAGATCCCCGCCGGAAATGGTCATGGCCTGGCGGAAGGATTGCTCCATGATGCCGCCCAGTACCAGCGACAGCACCAGCGGCGCGACCGGAATATCAATCTTGTCGAATACATAGCCCACGATCCCGAAAAACAGGATCAGCCACAGATCAACAACACTGCCGTTGATGGCATAGGCGCCGATCGCCGAAATGGTCACGATCAGGGGATACAGAATCCCCTGCGGGATGTACAGCAAGCGCACAAACAGACCGATCAGCGGCAGGTTGAGGATGACCAGCATGATGTTGCCGATGTACATGCTGTTGATCAGCCCCCACACCAGTTGGGGATTGTTCTGGAACAACATCGGCCCCGGCTGCACGCCATACATGATGAAGGCACCGAGCATGACCGCCGTAGCGCCGCCGCCCGGGATGCCCAGGGTCAGCAGCGGCACCAGCGCACCGGCAGTATCGGAGTTGTTTGCGGCTTCCGGACCGGCCACGCCTTCGATCGCGCCGTGGCCGAATTCTTCCGGATGTTTCGACATGCGTTTTTCGGTGGTGTACGACATGATCGAGGCAATCGTGCCGCCGGCGCCGGGCAACACGCCAATAACGAAGCCGATGATGCCGCCGCGCCAGATCGGTCCGATCGAACGTCGCCACTCCTCCCGGGTCAGCCACAGCTTGCCGGTGATTTTCATCGCCTTGGCGCCGGTGCCCCGGTAAATGTCTTCGAGACCGCGGAATACTTCCGCCATCGCAAACAGCCCGACCACGACCACCACGAATCCGACGCCGTCCTGGAATTCAGGGATGCCCATGGTGTAACGCGCCTGTCCGCTCTGCAGGTCAATGCCGATCGTCGCAATGATCAATCCGAGAACGGTAGCCAGCACCCCTTTGGCCGGCGATTGACCAGTCAGCGTCGATACCGCCGTCATCGCAAACAGCATCAGCGTGAAATATTCTGCCGGTCCGAATTTGAGTGCAATCGAGGTCAGCGGCACGGCGAACAGCGTCAGCCCGATCACCCCGATGGTGCCCGCAATGAATGAACCGATCGCGGAAACTGCCAGTGCCGCACCGGCTCGCCCCTTTTTGGCCATTTCATAACCATCTATCGAGGTCATCACCGAGGCGGCCTCGCCGGGGGTGCGGATCAGAATGGCTGTCGTCGATCCACCGTACTTGGCACCGTAATAAATGCCCGCCATCATGATCAGCGCCGAGGTTGGATTCATGCCGTAGGTAATGGGGATCAGCAGCGCGATGCCCGCCGAGGGCCCGATACCCGGTAAAACTCCGATGATGGTGCCCATCAACACACCGAGGAAGGTGTACCAGAGATTGACCGGCTGCATGGCCACCGTAAAACCGTTGAGGATATGGACCAGGGTTTCCATGATCGCCTCAGAACGGAATGATGCCGCGGGCGAGATTCACGCCCAGCAGCTTGGTGAAAGCGAAATAACTGATTGCCGTAAACAACACCGAAGTCAGCACATTCATCAGCCAGCGGCCCCGGTTGAAAAATGCAGTCAGCACCAACAGGTAGATGGCAGTCGCCAGCATATAACCCAGCGCTTCGAACACGACCATGTAAATCCCGGTCCAGGCAGCGACCGCAGGCACAACCCACTGGTGCGGCTCCCAACGCCATTTCACAGCGGTCGAACCTTCTTCGATTTTCCGTTTGTTATCGCGCAGGATTTCCAGCAGCAGCATGACTGCAGCAATCAGCAGTCCGGCGATCAACATCCGCGGAAATGCCTTGGGACCCAGGGGATCGCCGAGTTCAAGACTCGGAATCTTTGTCGTGGCCCAGAAATAGACGCCGGCAAGCAACAGCGTGCAGGCCAGAATGATGCGATCAGTCATTATTGCTTTACTCCTCCGAAAATCAGCAGGATGGACGCCGAAATACCTGTTATTCCGCCATGTGTACTTGGATTGGGATTTGACACATTTCGCGGGTTTCGCGGCGTGAAATCTTAACCGAGTTAGCCTGCTGCGTGTTGCCGCCATCACCCGGTCTGGCCGTATCGTGGACCGCAAACCAATTGCAGTTATCTCTGTCGGAAACCGCACTGTTAACTTGCATGTCAACACTGATTCTTGCGTTGATCATCCAATAAAATGAACGGCTGCCCGTAACAGGAAATCTTCATATCGGGCAAAACATTTCACGCAACAGCCTGCGAATGAAGCCTGGGAATCAAGACCCGCGGATGCAGACTTCCGCACGCAGCGACTGGAACCAACCCCGCTTCGTTTGATGAACCGTCAACATCATCCAACGATCCGTCACGCCCCCGAACCCACGAGAGACACTAACTATTTGTTTTTAAATATGTTTTTAATTACAGCAATATCCCCGTCTATATGACAGCAACAATCCAGATCCCCGGCATCACTGCGGAACAACAGGTGACGCGATTACAATGTCGGCCTTGCCGGCGCCCCTAGCGCTGGTTCACTGCATACCGGACTCCAGATGAACGATCGCAGCCCCGCTTCTGTTGTTGACCGCATCCGCAATGCCATCGGCCCGCAAGCCGTATTGACGGCGGCGGCAGACCTTGAACCTTATGTTGTTGACTGGCGCGGCGTTTATCGCGGCGCCGCAGCGGCCGTTGTGCGTCCTGCCAATACAGCGGAAGTCGCGGCCGTGATGAAGATCTGCGCCGAATCCGCCACGCCCGTCGTTCCGCAGGGCGGCAACACCGGCATGTGCGGCGCATCCGTGCCGAATGCCGGCGGCAATGAGATTGTGCTGACACTCGCCCGGATGAATCGGGTGCTTGACGTCGATCCTCTGAACAACACACTGACTGCGGAAGCGGGATGCGTTCTTGCGACCATCCAGCAAGCCGCTGCTGATGCGAACAGGCTGTTCCCCCTGAGTCTCGGCGCCGAGGGCAGTTGCCAGATCGGCGGCAACCTGTCGACCAATGCCGGCGGCGTCAATGTGCTGCGTTACGGCAACACCCGTGACCTGGTGCTGGGCATCGAAGCCGTGCTGCCCGACGGCCGCATCTGGAATGGCCTGCGCGGCCTGCGCAAGGACAATACCGGATACGACCTCAAACACCTGTTCATCGGCTCCGAAGGCACGCTGGGCATCATCACCGCGGCCACACTGAAACTGTTTCCCCGCCCCGCCGCCAATGCGACCGCCTGGATGGCGGTGCCACATCCGGAAGCTGCGCTGCAGTTGCTGGCACTGATGCGCCGCCATTGCAACGACCGCATCACTGCATTCGAACTGATTTCAAGACACAGCCTTGAACTGGTCTGGAAACACGTGCCGGGCACGCGTGACCCGATTGCCCAACCGCATCCCTGGTATGTACTGACCGAACTCGCCGACGCCGGCAACGAGCAGGCGTTGCGCAACGATCTGGAAACCGCGCTGGAGGAAGCCTTGCAGCAGGCATTAGTGGATGACGTGGTCATCGCCGAAAACCGCACGCAGGCACAGGCGCTGTGGCATATGCGCGAATCCATACCGGAAGGCGCACGGCAGGAACCGGTGATGGTTTACCGTCATGACATTGCAGTCGCCGTCGGCCGCATCCCGGAATTCATCCGTGAAGCTCAGGCTGCGCTGGAAGCACGCTTCAAAGGTGTGCGGCTCATCTGCTTCGGTCATCTCGGAGACGGCAACCTGCATTACAACGCCTATCTGCCGGAGCGTCTGCGTTCCGATGCCGCCGCGCGCGACGCGCATGACGTCACCGAAACGGTCTACGACATCGTGCAGCGTTACGGCGGCAGCTTCAGTGCGGAACACGGCATCGGTTTGTCCAAAGTCGCCGAACTGGCGCGATACAAGGACCCGGTCGAACTGGACCTGATGCGCACAGTGAAACGTGCACTCGATCCGAGCGGGCTGATGAACCCCGGCAAGGTTCTTTAAAAAAATCCGGATCAGGCTGCAGCGACAAACAGTCCGACCGCGCAGAAGACGCCACCGCACCAGAGCAACGAACGCAACAGTGGCCGATCATAGAAATAGGCCAGTGTGTAGAGCATGCGGAAGCCGACGAAGGCGATGGCCAGCGCATCCACCGTGGCCTGCCGGGCGCCAGCCAGATGTGCGATGATCACCGCCGCCGCAAACAGCGGAAACGCTTCGAAGGCATTCAGCTGTGCCCAGTAAGCGCGCTGCTGGCGTGGCGGCAGCTGATCCACTCCGGCGCGGGGTGCGGCGTTGTCATAACTGCGGCGCCACTTTGAAGCGATAGTGGGCCAGTACGGCAAGAGCCCGGCAACAAGAATCATCCAGTAGGCAGTAGTCAAAACAGACTCCGTAAAATTACCCGTGCATGAAGCAAAACAGGTGAAATTGATTGCTGTGGAACTAAATGCATGAGGATTGAGCCCAAGGAGACATTATGAGCGAAAAAATCGTAAAAACTGACGCTGAATGGAAGGCCATGCTGTCGGCCCAGCAATTCGAAGTCGCCCGCCGCAAAGGCACCGAGCGTGCCTTTACCGGTGAGTACTGGGACAACCATGAAAACGGCGTTTACCGCTGCGTGTGCTGCGGCGCCGAGCTGTTCGGTTCATCGGAAAAATTCGAATCGGGCAGCGGCTGGCCGAGTTTCTGGCAACCGGCTGTCCCTGAAAATGTAGCCACCGAAGAAGATCACGGCTTTTTCATGACCCGCACCGAAGTGCTGTGCAGCCGCTGTGATGCGCATCTGGGCCATGTATTCGAAGACGGCCCGCAGCCGACCGGCTTGCGTTACTGCATCAATTCAGCTTCGCTCAAGTTCGAGAAAAAGTGAATCGCGCGACCCGCCGTGCTTTTGATCAGGCCGTCACCACACTGATCGCTGAATTCGAACGGGCCGGGCCCTTTCCTGACCAGGAGGTCACGCCACCGCTGCTCACCGAAGCGGTCCGCGAATGCCTGGAAACCTGCCAGCAAATCGATGCCGAAGAGGACGAACCGCCGCTGGAGGAAATCGATGAGCTGTCCACCCATGCGCTTGAATACCTGTCAGATCTCGGCTTGTGGGCCTGGCAATTGAAACTCGACGAGGCGCGGGCTGCGATCGAGGATCTGGCCCTTGAACTGGCGCAATGGATTTTCAATCATGGCGGTCAGATCACCGTGCTGGAACCCGTGGTCAACGCCCTCGCCCGGCAGGCCAATGCAACGGCAGATCCTGCTGCACTGCGGAAGCTTTTTGATCGTGCCTGCGCCATCATCGCCCAAGCGGTGCCTGAACCTGCGGAATCCGGCGATATCGCCGCCCTCCAACCCTGGCTGACGCTGCATTTCAACTGCGCCATCATTGCGACGCGTACCCAGCAGCCGGATCTGATGAATGCGGCCTTCGATCTGCTGGAAACACATCTGCCACAGCACTGCCCGGCGTTTTATGCCGAGGGGGTCCGGGAATCGGCAAAACCGGCCTATGGACCGCAGGTCGGCGAGATGATGCGCGAACGTCTCGCAAAATGGACGGCCTGAAGCTAAGCATGGATAATGTCACCCCATGAAATTCCTTTTCGACATGTTCCCGGTGATTCTGTTTTTCATCGCCTTCAAACTCTATGACATTTACGCGGCCACGGTCGTCGCCATCGTCACCACGGTGCTGCAAATCGCCTGGGTCTGGTACAAACACCGCAAAGTTGAAAACATGCAATGGATCAGTCTGGCGCTGATCGTCGTCTTCGGCGGTGCAACGCTGTTGCTGCACAATGAAAACTTCATCAAATGGAAGCCGACAGTGCTCTACTGGCTGTTCAGCACGGTGCTGCTGGTAGCCGGTCTGTTCTTCCGCAAGAACCTGATCAAGTCGATGATGAGCGGCCAAATTGAGGCACCGGACGGCATCTGGAAAAAACTGCTGACGGGATGGATCCTGTTTTTCCTGTTCATGGGTGCGATCAATCTGTTCGTGGCCTTCAGCTACTCCACCGACATCTGGGTCAATTTCAAACTGTTCGGGGGCATCGGATTGATGCTGCTGTTTGTTGTTGCACAGGCCTTCGTGCTGGCGCCACACATCAAGGACAGGGAAGCCGAATAATCCAACAGCATCCGCCAGCGCCATGAACATCGCAGACACCATTCGCGACAGGCTTTCAGTCCTCGAACCAGAGTCCGTTGAACTGTTCGACGAATCAGGACTGCATGTCGGCCACGAGGGCGCCAAGGGCGGCGGCGGGCACTACCAGTTGATCATCGTCGCCCCCGCCTTCGTCAACCAGCCCCTGCAACGGCGCCATCGCATGGTTTATGAAGCGCTGGGCAACATGATGCACAAGGAAATCCACGCACTCGCCATCAAGGCGTATGCCCCGCAAGAAATATGAACATGAACTTTCAAACAGGAGCTGTTGCCATGCGCAAGAAAACCTTACCCACCCTGCTGCTCGCCGCAGTTGCGACGCTGTTCGCACAGGCCGCCCTTGCACAGGTTGCCAAAGTCAATGGCGTCACCATTCCGCAGGCACGTGCAGACGCGCTGCTGGGCGAAGTCACCGCACAAGGTCGGCCGGATTCCCCGGAATTGCGGGAAGCCATCAAGAAACGCCTGATTGAAAGCGAACTGATTTCCCAAGAAGCCGTAAAGCTTGGGCTGAACAAGCGCACAGAAGTCGCCACCCAAATCGAACTCTCCCGCCAGCAGGCCCTTGTCGGCGCCTATTTCAATGACATCGCCCGCCGCAACCCGGTCAGCGAAGAGGCCATGAAAAAAGCACATGAACGCTTCAAGAACAGCCCGGCCGCAAGCGAATACAAGGCAAGACACATCCTCGTACAGACCGAGGCAGAAGCTGCAGCACTGATCGCCCAGATCAATGGCGGCGCCGATTTCGGCAAGCTTGCCACGGAAAAATCACGTGACGAAGGCAGCAAGGGACAAGGCGGCGAATTGGCCTGGAGCCCCGCGACAAACTACGTGGCGCCGTTCCGTGATGCGCTGATCAAGATCAAAAAAGGTGAAATGACGGCTGCACCGGTACAGACCCAATTCGGCTGGCATATCATCCGCCTGGACGACCTGCGGCCGCTAAGCTTTGAATCACTCAAACCCCAGTTACAGCGAGTCGTACACCAGGAAAATGCGCAGAAGGCGCTCGAAGCGCTGCGGACGAAAGCGAAAATCGAATAATCGATGCTTTCCCTTCAGAAAGCGTTGCAATAAAAAGCCCGGCGCAAGCCGGGTTTTTTATTGGTGCATCGTATGAGTAGTGATTTCTCGATCCTTCAAATCACGCATGATGCGTCCAACAAGAAAAGCTAAGGCTTCTTGCCGGAACGCCGGAACGGCGCCGCCAGCGGTTCCCCAACAAAAATCCCCTGCCCCGGCATCAATACGCTTTTCCAGTAAGCCTCAATAAGCGTTTCACCACGCAGATAACGGTTCATCACAATCGCCGGATTGGGAAATTTCTCCAGCAGATTGCAGGGCTCGACGACCGTGCCATAACTGCCTGTTGCACCGGCTTCCAGCCATCGCAGTACACTCATCTGACCATTGCCCAGCAGATCCCCGCCAAAAGACGTCAGATGATCGGCAATCGCTCCGGGCACGAATGCAAGGGTGTCCAGCCCATCCACCTGCGCCAGCCCGATAAAGTAAAACAGGACATCCGTTGCATCCGTCAAAGGCCCTGGTTCGACGCGATGCACCGGTAAACGCTGTCCAACGGCCTTCTCCGCCTGCGGATAGAGGTTGCTGCGCACATTACGCGCTCCGGATGTGACCGCAAGGTAGGCTGCTCCAGAAGGTCTCGTACCATCGGCTGCCACACCACGGTCAATCAGCGCTTTGGCCTGCTCAAACGATGTGGCCGCAATCGACATCGTCGGACGAATGGCAAGACTGCCATGCGGAAATACGGATGACGAATTGAAATAAGGGCTGCGTCTTGTCGGATTACAACCATCGGTGCAAAACGTAGGGTCAAATCCGAAAGTAAACGCTGCAGTAATGGACATGCAATCGACACGATACGGTGCAGTCCAGGTAATCGCATAGGCCTCAATCTGCGGCCTCGTCTGCTCATCGACCTGCGCCTTGATCAGATCGAATCTTGCACGTGTCAGATTATTCGTAATCGGGGTGAAGCTCACCCGGATCACGTTTTCGGGTGGTATGCCGCGTTTTTCAACGTAGTACTCGGCAACGGCGACACTCAGCGGATCACGGGTATTCACAATCACCCCTAACTGTGCCGGCCCCAGTGCAACCGCCAGTCCCGGCAGAAGCAGGACTACAAACAAAACAAGGCATTGCAGCCGATGGCCAAGATGATGCATTGAAGACTTTCCCAAATGAAACAAGCTGGAAGTATGCCGTCAACATGCAACCTCTGCCTGACAGGCAAAAAAAATCCCGCCACCAGGGCGGGACTTGAATTTTCGGAAAACTGGAGTTAAATCAGACAGCCGCTTGTTTGCGACGACGTGCCATGAAACCCATCAGACCAAGGCCCAAGCCCATCATGGCATAGATTTCGGGTTCCGGAACCGGAGTGATGTAGAGCTGGTCTTGCGCCAGACCACCAGCCATCGTCGTTACATTCAGGATCTTCACGCGGCCCACATCAGTCCAACCGGCATTATTAGACGCAGTTACCAAAGCACTTGCCAGTGTATTGAGACCACTGGAAATTTCACCTTCCATATACCAAACAGCCTGTTGCATGGCCGTGCCACGCTGCACTGCGGTTGCCGAATTCCAGCCAGAAACTGCCCCCAAGGCGCTCGGATTCTCCATGTACTGCGTGTAGAGCCAAGCGGTATTGAAACCCAGCGGGTCGTTGTTCGGGGAGGTCTGGCCGCTTACGCCGCCATTCTTGGCCGAAGTCGATACATCCTGAATCTTGTAGAACGTACCGTAGCTCATGTATTCGTTGTATTCGACGCAGAACGACTCAAAGGACCCTTTGACAACGGTACCAGTCGAGTCATACGCGGTGATGATGAATGCGCCGCCAGGGCTTGCACCGGGGCCATCCGCGAACTTGATGCGATCTCCAGCAACCACATTAACCTGAGCCAAAACCGCCTGCGACCCAAGCAACATGACAGTTGCCAGCGCAAGCAATCCATTTTTCATTGTTTTATTCATTTTTATGTTCTCCGAAAATATTTTATAACCGGATTACCCATTTACTACTAGCTTCAACTTTAACTGCCTTGATGACCCTTGTAATGAACAGATCATCCTGAATTTGGCAGGAGATAACTCCTGTATTTCAATGAAATGCAAAATAAATCACATACTCACTTTTACCTTGCACACAGCAATTTCTGCTTCTAATCTACGTCAAAAATACAAATCGGCTGAAAGCAAAAAACCCCTGCCGCTTTCGCGACAGGGGTATCAGGCATTCAGAGACCATTCATCAGTTCAAGCAACCGCGCCGTTACGCTGGCGGCGGCGGGCAACGAAGCCCATCAGGCCCAGACCGGCAGCCATCATCGCGTAGATTTCCGGCTCGGGAACAGGAGCGAAAATATACTCGTAGCCGAAGCTCACCGAACTGTTGGCCGCGATAGTGCCGATGTCATAAGCCAGGTTGATCGAGTAGTCACCAACATTGTTGTAACCAACATTCTGTGCCGAGCCGGCGAGAACGCTGGCCGGGTCAACCGGGCTGCAGCAGGTGGAATCAATGTAGGCGCGAACCTGGAAAGCACCGGCACTGGTCGTATTACGCAGGACAACAACGTCGAACGGATCATTCGGATCAATCGCCCGAACCGCGGCATTTGCACCTTGTCCCAGAATCTGATTCTTGGTGTCAAACGTCGCTTCCTGGCCCTGGTCCGGATCAATACCTACGCCCCATTGCACGCCGGTGATTGCCGTGGTGGACGAGTTGCTCAGGGTCACCGATACGGTTGCCTTGTCGCCAATCAGGCTGATTGTCTGATTGAACGTCAGGCCGCCAGTCGGCATGGCGCCATTGAACGAGACGGTCGAACCTGAAGCAATTGTCATTGCTGAGAGAGGATTCGTAGAACCGTCATTGTTGGCAATAAAGGGCGAGCCCGACAGATTGGCGTTCAGCCAGTAGTAGGACATCGGCGAACCCCAATCGACAAACTCGGATGCACCTTTGGACAAAGTTGAAAAAGTGCCCGAAGAATTGACGTCTGCACTGATAACGCCATTGTCAATATAAGCATCTGCGAGAGCCCCGGTGCTGAAGGCCATCGCGAATGCCACTGCTGAATCGCCCCGGGAATTGAGGAGGCTCCAACCTTTGAGAGAATGGAGCCATGAACAAGACGAACAAGTTTTCCCCCGAGGTCCGTGAGCGTGCGGTGCGCCTGGTACAGGAGCACCGGGGC
>Ga0172373_10000144_pt1 | contig 105043 bp, 88 predicted proteins | sample Lak10m_2_FD_114546 | JGI IMG/M metagenome (GOLD analysis project Ga0172373, IMG submission 114546) | Freshwater microbial communities from Kabuno Bay, South-Kivu, Congo - kab_092012_10m | ecosystem: Environmental > Aquatic > Freshwater > Lake | place: Democratic Republic of the Congo...
ATCGTAGCACGATTACCCCCTCACCCTAACCCTCTCCCTGAGGGAGAGGGGACCGGAAATCGGCTCCACAGGCCTCCCTCTCCCACTGGGAGAGGGCCGGGGTGAGGGTTGCAGAAGCCTGTTCCCGCCCTATTTGTGGCACGATATTATTCTCTCTGCGACTTCTGAGACACCCTCCTGAGACCCGCCCCTACCGAGATCTACCGCTAACAACAGCGTCGATTTGCTTTTTGACCCTTCCGCTATTGCTTCGACAGTGCCGGCCAAATCTTGGCTTTCTTCAGGAGAACCCGCGTAGCCAATTCTTTGTCTGGGGCCGCACTGCGGGTATAGATCGCTTCGGCTCTGTCCATAAGAGGTTTCGCGGCCGTCGCGTCGTCCCGGTATTTCATCGCGGTGGCCAACCCTGCCAGTGTCGCTGCCACCACATCAAATTCCGGAAGTCCGGTCTTATCGTGGGCTCCCAAGGCCCGGTTGAAATATGTGACAGCCAAAGACGGCTTCTTCCACTCCAAATGGAGCTCCCCGAGCCTCGTGTAAATCAAAGGGATCATTGAGCAGCTTGGGCCGGCGATCACCAAGTATTTTTCCAGTGCAGTGTTGTAGAATTGGGCGGCCTGAGGAAAGTTGTGAGTGACTCGGTTGATCTCGGCCAGATACATCATGGCGCGTGCGGCGCACAGTTTTTCGGACGGCCTGTATTTCTGCCCGATTTCATAAATGGATAACGCCCGTTGACAGTATTCCGCCGCCCGCGTGTTGTCTCCTTGATCCATGTAAAGCCTGCCAAGGCCTTCCAGGGCCGGCGCAGCGTTCGAGGATTCGCCCCATCCGCCCTTCTCTGCGCAATCCAGCGCTCGCTGATAGAGCCGGCCCGCGGGTTCGCATTGTCCATGCTTTCTGTGCTGGTCGGCCATTGCCGTAAGCAGCTTGATTACGCTCGGATGGTGTTCCCCGTGTAATAGCGTCCGGATTGTCAACGCGCGGTTCAAGAATAGCATTGCTTGCTGCTGTCTCCCCCACGCCTGACAGATCTCACTCAACTTCTCAAGGCTCTTCGCCATCTTCAATGGATCGTGAGCGAATCTGTTGCCGGCCTGATCCAAAGCCTGAGTTGCCTGCTGATAGGCCACACTCCACTCACCTTTCTTACACAATGTCGTCGCGTTTGCGTAGCAACTCTGCCAGCAGATGTCTTCCGCGTCCGACAAATTGGCTGAAATGAGAATCACCACCACGCCGACGAACAAGAATAATCGATTGCCCATGCGCTTCCGCCTTTCTTTGATATCGTGCCAAAGGTGACACCGTCGTCCGAAATAAGGAGATTTCTCCTGCCGCGCTGACGTAACTGCGCACTCCCGCATGCGAGCAGGCCGACGTCTCCCGTAATACCAATGCGCTTTATAGCAAGTGATATAGAAAGGGCCGGCAGGGACGCCGGCCCCCACTATGTTTGGTGGCGGCGGGCCTCCGTGCCCGCCATTTTCACTTGTATGAAAACGCACTGGTATAGGAGCATGTACCGTACCAACACGAAGAGGCGGTGATGCGCGAACCATCAATAATGTTTAATTCTACGTGGTTACGAATGGGGTTATTCGGAGAAGTAGGACACTTGCCGATAGAGCCGGCACCAGATTCATGTGAATTTCACCGGTGGAGGAAAGACACTCGTGCGAACCACAATTGAATCAGGATGTTAGGTGTGGGTGAAATTCACCGGGCAGAATCATTGGGACCGTGAGAGCATCACACACCAACGGACTTGACCTGATACTTGAAAGAGTCGACAGAAATCCCCAAGAGTCGCGCCGCATCCTGCTTGACGCCGGACGTTCGGCGGAGCGCCTCCTTCATCAGCTCTAGCTTGACGTTTCTCGACACGTCCTTGAGGTTTTGATTGGCATCGGGAAACCGCACGACAAATTCCCAGTCGTCCTCGGGTCTGTGAGACTCGGACGGCTGCCAAAGCCTGATTGCCTCCGGCTTGATCTTGCCGCCCTCCGAAAGGATAAGAGCGCGTTCCAGGACATTCTTGAGTTCTCGAACATTTCCCGGCCAGTGATATTTGGTCATCAACGGCAGGCACCGGGAATCCATGCGTGGCGGCTCTCCACAGCCCAACTTGGCGCATAGCGATTTCAGAATCGAATCTATGAGGTGAGGCAAGTCCTCCAACCGATCTCGGAGAGGAGGGACATGTATAGAGAACACATTGAGCCTGTAGAAAAGGTCCTCGCGAAAGTGACCGTCCTTGACAGCGGTGCGAAGATCGCGGTTCGTGGCCGCTATGAGTCGCGCGCTCACTTCCACATTGGCTTCGCCGCCGACTCTCGTAAACGAGCGCGTGTCCAGGAAGGTCAAGAGTTTCGCCTGGAGACCGAGCGACAACTCGCCGATCTCATTCAAGAGCAGTGTGCCGCCTTCAGCAAGCTCCAACATCCCCCGTTTTCGCGTGCGAGCGCCGGTGAACGAGCCGGCTTCATGGCCAAAAAGCTCGGATTCTGCCAGCTCCCGCGCCAACGCTGCACAGTTGATGGAAAAGAAAGGTCCGCCGGCACGTTGGGACATGCGGTGAATGTGGCTTGCCAAGTAGTCTTTGCCGCTTCCGCTTTCGCCTAGTAGCAGAACCAGGCTTTCGCTCCGCGCGGCCAATTGAGCCTGGTGGAGGGCTCTGAGCATGGGAGGAGACTTGAACTCTTGGCCGCCTTCATTTCGTTTGATCTGAGTGCGGGCGCGTTCGGTGACATCGCGGGCGATTCCGCACAGACCGACGATATCGCCATTGGCGTCCGTCATGGGGATCTTGACGCAATCGAAAGTGATTTCACGGTCATGCAATCGCAAGGTATGTTCCGCTTCGATGACTTGTCCGGATAACACACGCAAGTCTTCGGTTTCCAGCCGAGCAGCCTGCTCCCGGCCATACAGCTCTGCGTCGGTCAACCCGGTGGCGGTCCATTCATCAGCTTCGATGATGGACTGCATTGCAGGATTGAGGTGGGTGTATCTGAGCTGCCGGTCCTTCACGAAGATGGAATCTCGTGCTTTCTCAAATATGGTTCTAAAGCGTTGCTCGCTTTCTTGCAGCGAACGTTCCGCCTGATGTCTTTCTGCGATTTCGAGCTTGAGTTTTTCAATGGTATCTCGCAATTGAGTCGTTCGCTCCGTCACGAGACGCTCAAGTTCCGCGTAAGACCGCTTGAGTGCGTCCTGTGCCTTCTTTCGCTCGGTGATGTCTCTCGATGTTCCGAAGAGAGCTACAGGAGCCTCCTGACGATCTCTTAGCAACTTTACCGTCATCTCCACGCTTACCACGGAACCATCCTTGCGATATTGCTCGAACTCCGCTGTCTCGGCTGCGAATGCGGACGCTGAACCGTCCTGTTCCCAAGCCATTTCTGTACGAAATATCTCCATCATTCTTTCTTTGGACCGAGCGGTAAGAGTGTCCATGGGATTCATGCCCATGATCTCTTCAGGATCGAATCCAAGGAGACCTTTCACTGACGGGCTGATATATGTGAGCCTGAAATCAAGACTCATCGTCCAGATGACATCTTTGGCCGTCTCCACAAGAGTCCTAAAGCGTCTTTCAGAGGCTTCCAAAGCTTCTTCCGCCCGCTTCTGAGCCGTGATGTCGCGGCCCACGCCTTGATACTCCTTTACCTGGCCTTGATCGCCACATATCGGTTGATGGACCCACTGAATCCAGTCAATCTGTCCATCAGCTCTGTGCACCCGATGTTCATGAGGGCCTCGGAAATCACCGCCAGCAACGGCAGCAAAGTACTCTTTGACTCTATGAAGGTCCTCCGAATAGACGAACTGCAGGAAGCTTTCACCCATGAGGTCGCTAGGCTCTCTACCGAAATAGCGGCCGAACGCGTCGTTGACGAATGAGAGCCTGTAGTCCGACCGCAACCGGCAAACGAGTTCCGTTTGGCTCTGCACCACCGCGCGATATCGTTCTTCGCTCCTTGCGAGAGACTCGGCGACAAGCTTGCGCTCCAACACCTCTGCTTCCAGTTCACCGTTGAGTACTTCCACCTTCTCCTTTTCTTTGGAAAGAGATTCAATCAGGTCGTCCTTTTCAAATCGTAACCTCAGCGACTCCAGCAGGACCCTATTCATGTGGACACTGGCACCAACAAGCGTGACTGCAAACAACAAAAGCACGGCTCCCATCGTCACCGAGAATTCCGATCCCTCACGAAAGAAGACTCCGGACAGAGGAAGCGTAATGAGAAAGATCGAGATGATACTTCCCGATAAGTGCGCGGCATACGTGATCGCGGCCACACCCCCGATGCAACACAGAAACAGTGCGAGAATGAACTGGTGAGGCAATGAACCGACAGGAAACAAAAAGAATCCGGCCGAACCGGCTGCAAGGCTATCGATCGCTATACTCGCCGCCAAGCTTCGCTTCCAATAAACGCCGACTTTGCCGATTGTCGACGTCCTTCTGAAGACGGCACACAAAGCTTGACTCGAAATTTGGGACACGGTTACAGCGATAAACCAGGCCAGAATGCGATCATGTGGGACGACCTCCCACAACGCCACCGAGAGCACCAAGGCCCAGGGTATTCCCAACTTGTATCGGCCGCCGCAAGATGAGTAAAACTCGCGCGTCAGGGACGATTCGAGCTGACGGACATCATTACCTAAATCGGCGTCCCTCTGAGCGCCCCGATCTGCAAACTGAGTCCGCATTTCAGTTGTCCCCCTTGCAGTCACGCGGTCTCGGCTTTCGAATGTTGCTGTCAGAGCCATCGTACTCGGAGAAATGTGCGTCGGTCAAGCCCAAAAATCCCTTGAAGGCGATAGCCATGCGGTGTAGACTCCTTTTTTACAGGCGGACTTTCCAGGTCTTGGCGCCCCGGTGTTCCGCAAAAGGGAATCTTCTTCGTCGCTTTTCTTCAAGTTGATTCAAGGTGGGGGGGGCGACAGGCAGGTTGCCCTCGAAAAGAGGCCTGCCATCCGGAGTTCTCTCGATAGCCATCATCGAGCGCGACTTGAAGTCCTCCGGATTCACACGAGCTTCGCTGCAACGGTGTGTCATGGGCGAGACGGAAGATCTCAAACGGGCCATTGCCCATTTGGCGACACAACGAGACCTCCTCGGTGCAGACGCAGTCCACGCGGCCTCGGCTGTGCTACTCCAGCGATTGAATTCCCTGAACTCAGACGGAGATTATGATTCGCGACGCGAGCAGCGCCGCTTGAGTTCTCCGCTTATCGGTCGCCAGGGCGAGTTGCGCGCAATCACACGCCGCGTCGAACGCATGCTGGAGGGTCAAGGCCGGTTCATTTCAGTTATCGGTGAGGCCGGTATAGGCAAATCGCGCCTCATCGCGGAGCTACGCGATCAGGTGATCGGTTCGGATCCGAACCCTCCGGTCCAATGGTTGGAAGCCAGCGCGAGTTCCATGGGAAAGGTGGTTTCCTACTGGCTGTTCCGGCAACTTATTTGGGCGTACGCGGGCATAACGGAACAAGACAACGAAGATGATGTCCGGCAAAAGCTTCACCTGAGAGTCGGAACCCTGTTTGAGAACGGGACGTCCGAGATACTCCCCTTCTTGGCTACGATGATTTCCTTGGGCGCGAGAGAGGACTATGCCGAGCGCATCCAGCATCTGAAGGGTGAAGCAATGCGCCACCAGATATTTCTCTCCTCACGGCTCCTTTTTGAACGGATTGCTCAAACGCAGCCGCTTGTTCTCGTATTCGAGGACGTTCAGTGGATCGATGAATCTTCTGCGAATCTCCTTCAGCACTTGCTTCCCCTTGTGTACCGTGTTCCGCTTCTCATGCTTGGGGTAAGCCGTCCGACATTGGAAAGTCCTCAGACCCAATTGCGCGAGAGGCTGACGGTGGCATACCACGATCGATACGATGAAATCCGCTTGCAGCCTCTGTCTTCGCTGCAAAGCGCAAAACTGGTTGCTAATTTGCTGCACAACGGCTCCCACCCTGCTGCCCTTTCCGACAAGGTCGTTGACAAGGCTAAAGGCAATCCCTTCTTCATCGAGGAGATCATTCGGTCGCTTGTTGGCGAAGGTCTTCTCTATAGGGACGCACCGTCCAACGGGTGGCGCCTCGCCACCGACATCGAGACGATGAACGTTCCGCGCACCATTCAAGGCATAATCACGGCCCGGGTGGATTCGCTGGACAAACGTTTGAACGAGGTTGTTAAAGCTGCTGCGGTTGCCGGTCGTCGTTTTCTCTATCGCGTTCTGCTGGCGGTCCTCCAACCCGCTGCTGAACTTCGCGAACAACTGGTAATCCTCGAGCGACTGGGCTTGATCCACGCAGATACCCGGACATCCGAGTCGGTGTATATTTTCAATCACGACTTGGCTCACGAAGCAATTTACGCGAACATTGACGATTCCGAACGCAAGACGCTTCATTCGCGGGTCGGGGCAGCCATTGAGCATCTGTTTGCGGACCGTCTCGAGGAGTTTTTCGGCTTTCTGGCATACCATTATTCGCGAGCTGAAGTTTGGGAAAAGGCCCAGGAGTATCTATTCAAAGCCGGAGAGGAGGCTTCGAGATCGGCTGCATCCAATGAGGCGCTTTACTATTATCAGGAAGCGTTCAGTATCTATCGAGCCTTGCAGGGCGACAACGTCGATCCCGGAACAGTTGCGATGTTTGAGAAGAACATCGGCCTCGCCCTCTTTAACAGGGGATACTACGGCGAAGCGGTGGAGCATTTCGACAAGGCCCTGAATTACTTCCGGGGGGCACTCCCTCGGAATGCCGTCGCCACGGCGTTCCGGTTCTTCTCAAGTTTCATGAAATTCCTCCTGGCGCTCCACTTTTCCCACTTCTGGTTCAAGGAATTTCCCACGCAAAGGGATGCCGAAGCCGTAGACCTGTTTTACAAGAAGGCCGAGGCCTTGGTGGTTCTTGACCCAAAACGATTCTTTGTCGAATCATTCTTCTTCTATGACACAATTTTGCATCTCGATCTCACACGAATAAGATTCGGGTTTGGCATGTTTGCCGGGGCGTGTGCCCTGTTCTCTTTCACGGGTCTGTCTCTGGGTATTGGCAGGAGAATCTTGAATTATGCGAAGCCCAGGCTGGCGTCGGATGATGCCAAGCAACAAATTGTATACGACTTCGTGGATACGCAGCACCTCTTTCTCAATGGACAGTGGAATGAAATTGCGGACTGGGACGAAGATTTGGTGAAAAGAGTCTTGAAAATTGGCGAAATGTGGGCTGCCGTCCAGGACTGTTTCTGGCACGGACTTGCGAAAGTCTATCAGGGGCATTTTGATCCGGCAAGACAGATTGTGACAAGAATGGACGAAATTGCTGAAGCCTATGAAAACGACGTCTATCGTCTTTTCAAATGTCTGCTGAATACGTGTCTGCTCATTGAATGCCGCGGCATGGAGGAAGCGGCTGCCGAAGTGAATCGGGGAATTGATGCAGCCCAGAGAAGAGGTTGGAGTGAAGCCATCTTTACTATGTATTCCTTGAGTGCTCTCATACACCTGCTGATGAAACAAACGGACGAGGCTGCGAAGTCGCTCGATCAAGCCAACCGGATCAGGTCCAAAGCGAACCCGGCTCCTCTGCAGTTTTCAGCTTTCTATCGAAGCGAGCTTGAATACTACCTCTGCCGGCTGGAAGATTCGGTGAGGAAGGGGCAAGACGAAGAAACCGCTGCACACAGTAGGAGTGTTTTCAAGTCAGGAAAGTTGCTTGCCAAGGCCTGTAAGAAAGCCGCACAATTTCGAACGGAATCCTATCGGCTAATGGGGGTCTATCATTGGTTGACCGGCGATCGGAAAGGCGCTCTCAAGTGGTGGCACACAGCGATCGGAGAAGGAGAAGACCGGCTAGCACGCCCTCAGCAAGCGAGGACCTATGCGGAAATGGCCATTCGCTCTTTCGCGGGCAACAATATGACCTCGGCGTCCGATATGAGCAGTGCCAAAGAGCATCGACAAAAGGCTAAGACGATGTTCCGTGAGATGGAGCTCCACCGCGATCTGGAGCATTTGAACTCGCTGACGCGACGAATAGGTCCGGAACTTCCAAAGGTCTGAAGTCCTTTGCTGCCACGGCTGGCGCTGGATGCTCGCGGCGTCCGGCATCCGCCATTGTCTCGCGAGACACCAGATGACCGAGCGAGAACAACTCGAACGAACTGTCGCTCACTTGGAGACCCAAAGAAAGGTCATCGGTGAAGACGCGGTGGATTCGGCGTTGGCTGTGCTGCGTGAGCGGTTGGCTTCGCTCGAGGGTTCCAAGGATCCGGCTGGCGCGGAATCTGAGGACGTAGCTACTCGCCGCGCATTGCACTCTCCACTCATTGGACGCGCTGCCGAACTAACGGTCCTGCAACGCCGCGTCCAACAACTTCAGGCGGGCAAAGGGGGAGTGGTCTGGGTCCTCGGTGAAGCAGGAGTGGGGAAATCCCGCCTCATCGCAGAGGTGCGGGAACGTGTCGTTGGTACCGACGTCGGCTCGATCCAATGGCTGGAGGGCAGCGCTCTCTCCCCTGGCACGGTAACCACACATTGGCCGTTTCGGGAAATCCTTTGGCGGTACGCCGGTATCACGGAACAGGACAACGAAGGCGATGTATGGCGCAAACTGCGCGACCGGCTCGCAACGCTCTTTGATGAGAAGACCGACGAAGTACTGCCCTACTTGGCGACTTTGATCTCCCTGGATGTGGAACAGGATTTCATTGAGCAGGTGAGGTACCTGAGCGGTGATGCTATGCGCCGCCAGCTCTTTCGATGCTCGCGACGCCTGTTTGAAGAGATTGCGCGAACTCGGCCGCTTGCACTCGTCTTCGAGGACTTGCAGTGGATCGACGAGTCCTCTTCACTCTTGCTCCAGCATTTGCTTCCTCTGATTTATCGGGCTCCTATCCTGATGATCAGCCTCACCCGCCCTACAGTCGGGACGCCTCAGGCGCGTCTGCGTGAAGTTCTGGCGACCGAGTACCATGACCGGTACGACGAAATCATTCTTAATCGTTTGTCTCCGTCGAACTGTGCGAAACTGGTTGCCCGACTGCTCGACCACGAGAATCCTCCGCCCGCCCTCACAGACATGATCATTGATAGGGCGGAGGGCAATCCATTATTTGTTCAAGAGATCATTCGGGTATTGATTGCCGACGGCCTCCTCCGTCGCGAAACATCCTCCGATGAATGGCATCTCACAACAGGAATTGATGATGCACAGGTTCCACGAACAATTCAGGGATCGATTCTGGCTCGCGTGGACTTGTTGGACAGCGGCCACAGGGCGGTGTTGAATGTTGCGGCTGTAATTGGTCGGAGTTTTCTCTATCGCGTTCTGAATGTGGCAGTTCAAGTCAATACTGAACTTGAGATACAACTGGCTACGCTTCAGAACATGGGGCTAATTCTCGAAGATAGCAGCTCACCGGAATCTGCCTATGTGTTCTGCCATGACTTAACTCATGAAGCGATTTACGAAGGCATTGAAATGTCAGAGCGGAAGCGGCTTCACGCGCGGGTAGGAACCGCCATCGAGAGCCTATTCGTGGGCCGCCTGGACGAATTCTACAGTCTCCTTGCCTACCACTACTCACGAGCGGAAGACTGGAAGAAGGCGCAAGAGTACTTGTTCAGAGCCGGTGACCAGGCGGGATTCGTGGCGGCCGATTCTGAAGCGTTGGTTCACTACGAACGTGCAGTACAAGCGTATGCCCGTGCCTTCGGGACCGAGTGGAGCCCGCTGGAACGAGCCTGCTTGGAACGGAAGATCGGAACGGCTCTTTTCCGCCAAGGAGAGTACCATCGAGCGGTAGAGCGCCTCGATGAGGGGCTGACTTGCCTGAGTAAGCCGGCTCCGAAGTCGCCTAGATGGACTCGGATGTATCTCTTCCGTGAATTGGCGAGGCAAATCTTAAGTCGCTCCTGGGTTCATCGTTTCCCCATAAACGAAATGATACCTCTTGAAGTCGAAGAGGAGTTCCGAATTCACGAGGCGCTGTTTTGGATCCATTCCTCTACAGATGTGGAACGATTTCTGTTCCACACAATTGCGTTGCTCAATCTGTCCGAGCGCCACGGTTTTGGGCTTGGGATGGCGTTAGGTTATTCGGCTGCAGGAGTATCCTGCGATTTTCTGTCGTTATTTCGGCTGGCCGGCCACTACCATCGTCTGGGCCTGGACGCCGCCGAACGGGTGCGGCACCCCCTTGCGGCTGCTTATGGATACATGGGGAATGCGCTTCACAGTAACACTCTGGCGGACTGGGACCGAGCCGTGGAATTCTGCGATAAGGGTGCGGAATCATTTACGAGTGTGGGAGACCTGAAGAGTTGGGCATATGTCACTCACTTGCGCTGTTGTGCGCTTGCGTACCGTGGCGACTATGCGCAAGCGTTGAGCAGTTCCCGACACATGTTTGAGACGGCAGACGACCTGGGCGACGCTGAAGCGGCCGGTCGCGCGAGGTGGAATGAGGGGTATGTCCTCAGCCGTGTCGGACTACTTGACGAGGCTTCACGGTCGCTCAACGAAGCCATGACGCTGGGACAATCTGCAGGGAATCCCATAAGCGGCGTGATCGCATGCCACGAACTGGCGCTGATAGATCTCCACCAACACCGAATTGAAAGTGCCTTAGCTCGAGTGGCGGAATTGGAGCGGATGCTTTCGGAGTACCGCGTAACTCAGTATCTGTGTGTTCCGAGCCACAATGCCGCAACTGAGGCGTACTTGGTAAAGGCAGAGGAGAGCAGCGGCGCCGGCAAAGCCTTGTGGCTGCAAAGAGCCGGCTCGGCCTGCGGCCGCGGCTTGAAACAGAGCAAAGCCTGCAGCCTGGTCAAACCAGAGGCGATGCGGCTGAAAGGAGTGTACGAGTGGCTCTCGGGCAAGCCACGGACCGCAACAAGGTGGTGGAAACGCGGACTAACCATCGCTGAGAAAACTGCACAACGCTATGACCAAGCGATGCTCCTTCGTGAAATAGGGCAGCGATTGGGCGACCGAGAGTGCTTGGACCGGGCCGAGCGAATCTGTGCGGAGTTGGGCGCCAAATAGCTGACTCCGTAATCTGAATAGAGGGGAAATCGCAGCGTTCTTCGGGCCGGCGCCCGCACTGAGAAGGGGCTCATACCAATGTTCGCTCAAACAAGTGACGCTTGCAGCGTCCAAAATCCCCCCTGCCCCCCTTTACGAAAGGGGGGGCCCGCATTCCCCCCTTTGATAAAGGGGGTTAGGGGGGATTTTATTGTTCGGCATCAGGTGTCTGTGAGTCGTGCCATGCTACCCATTTGAAAACGCATTGATATCAGACGCCTCAATCCTAACGTCTATGCTTCCTCGCCGCCAGCGGGCTCTTCCTGAGTTTCGCCTTCTTCTGTCGGCCCGCCCTCGTCGTCGCCCGGTTCAGCGCGAGCTACGTCCACGACTTTCTCGCCTTCAGACATCCGGACGAGGTATCTCCCTCGGGTGTTGCGGCCGATCGCGCTAATTTCCTCCATCTTGATACGGATGATCCTGCCGCCGCTGGTGAGGATGAGCAGGTGGTCCGGGTCGTCAACCATCTGAATGCCCACCACGTCGCCCGTCTGCTCGGAATGCTTGATGGTGATGACGCCCTGTCCGCCTCTGTTGTGCACAGGATACTCGGAGAGCGGGCTGCGCTTGCCGAAGCCGTTTTCCGTGATAGTGAGGAGCGTCCGCGACCCGTCCGAAATCACCTCCATGCCGATGAGCGAATCATCCCGGCGCATGGTGATACTCTTGACCCCGCGCGCGGGGCGGCCCATCGGACGCACCTGATCTTCGTTGAAGCGGATGGCTTTGCCCTTGCGAGTGGAAAGAAGAATGTCGTTGCTGCCGGTGGTGAAGTTCACGTCGATCAACTCGTCGTCAGGGTCGATAGTGAGCGCGATCAGCCCCGTGGACCGCGGTCGAGAGAACTCCGAGATCGATGTCTTCTTGATCTTGCCCTGCTTGGAGACCATCACGATATAGCCCTCGGTCGTGAGCTCCTGCACCGGGAGTATCTTGCGAATCCGCTCGCCGGGTTCGATCCTGAGCAAGTTCACGATCGCCTTGCCTTTACCGTATTGGCTCTCCTCGGGCAGCCGGTAGACCTTGACCCAGTGGACGCGCCCGCGGTTCGAGAAGCAGAGGAGTACATCGTGCGTGGATGCGTAGAGGATCTGGCTCACCACGTCCTCGCTCGCGGTCTTGGCGCCGATGCGGCCCTTGCCGCCAGGCTTCTGAGTCTTGTAACCGCTCGCAGGCATCCGCTTTACGTAGCCCTTTCTGGAAAACGTCACCACCATGTCTTCACGCGGGATAAGATCTTCGTCCTGGACTTCGCCCTCCACTTCGATGATCTCCGTCCGCCGGGGGTCTGAGAATTGCTCCTTCACCTCGATGAGTTCTTTCACGATGATGTCGAGCACTTTCTCTTCGGAAGCGAGGATAGACTCGAGTTCCGCGATCTTCTCGAGGATTTCCCGGAGTTCCTGGAGGATCTTTTCCCGCTCCAGACCGGTCAAGCGCTGGAGGCGCATATCCAGAATCGCCTGCGCCTGGATCTCTGAAAGCTCGAAGCGCTCCATGAGGGTTTCGCGCGCGGAAGCAGGGCTGTCCGCGGCTTTGATAATGGCGATCACCTCGTCGATGTTATCCAGCGCGATCCTGAGGCCATCGAGGATATGCGCGCGCTCCCGCGCCCGTGCGAGTTCGTAGCGTGTCCGCCGGATCACTACTTCTCGACGGAACTCGATGAATCCCAGGAGCACGTGCTTGAGCGTCATCTGCCGCGGTCGGCCCGCGTCCACGCAGAGGAGCTGAATACCGAACGTGGTCTGAAGCTGCGTGTGGCGGTAGAGTTGGTTGAGGATCACCTCGGGGTTCTCGTCTCTCTTCAGCTCGAAAACCACTCTCATGCCCTGGCGCGCGGATTCGTCGCGGAGGTCGCGAATGCCGGTGATGGTCTTTTCTTTGACCAGTTCGGCCACGGCTTCAACCATCCTGGCCTTGTTCACCATATAGGGGATCTCGGTGACGACAATGCGCTGGTAGCCCTTGCCAACGTCTTCGATCTCGGCCCGAGCGCGCATGCGCACCGATCCGCGGCCGGTGGTGTACGCCTGGACGATGCCCTCGCGGCCGAGGATGAATCCTCGAGTGGGAAAATCCGGCCCAGGGAGGAGTCGCATGAGGTCTTCCGCGGTCGCTGCGGGATTGCGGATCAGGTGGACTGTGGCGTCCACGACCTCCCCAAGGTTGTGAGGGGGAATGTTCGTCGCCATGCCCACAGCGATACCCTGAGACCCTTCCACCAGGAGCACCGGGAACCGCGCGGGCAGGACCACGGGCTCCTGGAGGCTGTTGTCGTAATTGGGCGTGAAGTCGACCGTTTGCTTGTCGATGTCCTCTAGTAAGGCCTGGCAAATGCGATCCATCCGCACTTCGGTGTATCGCATCGCTGCCGCTGAATCGCCATCCACGCTGCCGAAGTTGCCCTGGCCGTCGACGAGCACGTACCGCATAGAGAACGGCTGCGCCATGCGCACCACCGAGTCGTAAACCGCGGTGTCGCCGTGCGGGTGAAACTGACCGATCACATCGCCGACGACTCTCGCGGACTTGCGATACGCCCGATTCCAGAGGTTGCCCGCCCGATGCATGGCGTACAGAATGCGCCTATGGACCGGCTTGAGACCGTCCCGCAAGTCGGGCAATGCCCGGCCCACGATGACGCTCATGGCGTAATCGAGGTACGACTTCTGGAGTTCATCTTCTATGCCGACAGTGGGCTTGTCGATAGCCTGAGCCAACGTATATCCTCCGAAGGAGTTCTGAACGCAGGTCGCATTTCGGCACGGGGATCACTCTCGCGCCGTATCCCTTGAAATAAGGCCGTTACGACGGTGCCCGCGCCACGCTCCATGAATAACCGTGGAATATTACAACGCCCCCTGAACGATTGCAAGCAGCGGATCGAGAGCTAAAATTGCCGCTTTCGACAGTCTCTCATTGTCTCCGGCTCAATGAAAGGATATGCTGATAGGAAAGAAATGGTGAGGTGTGCGTCTCGATCACCGGTGGCCTAGCTGCTGAACTCCTCCCAGCATCAAAAGGGAAATGCGCATGTCAACCCGCATAACCATAGATCTCCCAGACGACGCCTTTAGCGCCCTTCGAAGCAGCCCAAAAGATTTCGTAAGTGAAATGAGGCTGGCAGCAGCAGCGAAATGGTACGAAATCGGACTCGTATCGCAGGCTAAGGCCGCCGAACTCGCCGGAGTAAGCCGCGAGCGCTTTATCCAGGCACTCTCGCGATTCCGCGTCTCTCCGTTTCAGGAAACGCCAGAAGAGCTGGCCGAGGAAATGAATCGTGGGTAGGAAGTGGGTCCTGAATGCATCCCGCAAACATTCCCGCTTATTCAGCGCTCAAACCCGCTGCCTTCGCCGAAACTTTGTTGTTGAACGAGTCGGCGTCTATCACGAACCGTTCGTGGGTCCCGGTGGAAATCTGCTCAACATCGTCTTCCGCAACGACAGAGAAGGTTAATTTCCTTCCTTCCACCTTCTCCAATTTCACATTTATGGTGACCACAAGTCCAGGAGGCGTAGCAGCGGTGTGGGTCAAGTTCACCCCGATGCCCACCGTTTGTTCTCTAGGCCAATCCAGGTGCGGGTTGACGGCCTGAATGCATGTCCATTCGATCAGACCGACCATGAATCCAGTCGCCAAAACCTTCGGCATCACCTGGAACTCCGGAGATTCAGGCAGCAGGCACGGAACAGTCTTGTTTTCAGGAACCCTGAATCTGAATTGCCAGGTCAGGCCCACGGTCAATGTGTCTTTCATGGGATCGTCTCGATGTGATGTTGGTTTTCGTCTTCTTGACACCGATGCGCATCGCATTCGCGAGGCGGCCGGTGGCCTCCTCTGATTCGAAGGCATACCGGCCGTCCAAAAACAACCTCTTGTTAAGAAGCGCACTCCTATGAAAACGCCGGTAGCGCCGGCATCTTGCCGGTATTGTTCACGGCGTTTTCACGGTTCGTTGTGGCGATTTTCGCCATGGGAGTTGGGATCAGATAGGACTCGTGAAATTGAGTCCAAACTTGCCGCCAAGGATCCAGTTCTGGCGGTCCGCGGTAAACTTGTACACGCCTGACGTCGATACAGCGATGCCAACTGTCCGGGAAACGTCTAGCTCGGAGATACCATGGAGGTACGTCCATATCCCGAATATGCCGAAATACCCTCCCATGAGTCGCTGCCCGTATTCCGCGAAAGCCTCCAGGAAATAGCTGCTCCCCAGAGTGCCCGTCGCTTCATGCCTTATCACGGCAGTGCCCCACGTATGATCGTACTTGACGTTGCCGGGCACATAGGGAAATCCGATCAGTCCTACTTTCAGCGCAGGACCTTGATTCACCATGAGCCCGACGTAAGGAATGTAGGACGTGACGGTCACATTAGTCACATCCGTGGCGAGATCGTCGACGTCCACTAGTTCACGGTCATGAAACTTGGTTTCAAAGGAATCGAAACGGAATCCGCCGATCACGGTCAGCGCGCCATAAGCGGGGTACAACCCCGCGACGTCCGCATTATACCATTGGACGTTCGTCTGCCAGGTTCCGGGTTCCAGAGTAGTGCCGAACAGCAAGGTCCTGTCTGATGGCCGATTCGACGGTACCAGCCATGAGCCCCTGGCAAAGATACCGAGTTTGTCGCCGACCTGACCATTGGCTGAAAGAGCGAGCCAAAGACCGTCCACTGGAAACGCGTGACGCACCTGTCTCACATTCCCCACGGCAGGGTCTGCGGTCAGGTCGAACACCGCACTGCGGTTTGTTGAGAGGTACCCGACATTCACGGCCAGGCCGCGGCCCGCTTCAGGATCGCGGACGGGGGAGCACCCGCCACTGCCACTCAAGCCACTCAAGGAAGGCAGCCCCGCGCCGACCGAGGAAGGTAATCCCTGAGCGCCGGCCAATCCCGCAGCTATTGCGAACAGAAAAATACCGACAAGGGGAACAATGAGGTAGCGCATCCCATATCCTCCTGGAGAAGAACAGAACCCACGATGAGGGGTTTCCGCAATTGCAGAAAAATCTCTATTCAGAAAGCTTCCGGTGGTATCGTCTTTATCGAGACGAATGAGAATTGTCAAGGCGAAAGCCGGCGCACGTGTACGCATTTAGTTACGCGGGGTGGAAGAAGAATCTCGTTTCACCGCAGAGGGCGCAGAGACGAGGTAGGGGCGGGTCTGAGACCCAATGCTTGTGACTTAAGAGTTCAGTCGTGATTTTCCAGTGTGGGGCAGGCTTTCCAGCCTGCCGATTTTTCAGGCAAATGAGTCGCAGGCTGGAAAGCCTGCGCCACATCAAATTCCCTTAAATCACTGGCATTGGGTCTGATACTAATGCGCAATCGAACTTGTGAGACGGCCGTATGGCTCCGCCGCTTCGGACGGCAGGCCTGACTTCGCTTCGAAGCCATACCGGCCGCCCGCTGATATCAGCTCTTTGAAAGCGCATCGGTATGAGACCCGCCCCTTCCCGAGTCAGCCGCTGACAACAACGTAAACGTATTTCTGAATCGATCTACTAGTCAGAAGTTGCTTGTGTTCAGGCCTCTTGTCACCTGAACCTGCCATCCGACTTCTTGGTTCGCATCTTCATCGCCTTTCCCGATAACCAGCCACTGCTGCCGCCCTCCCGGTTGTCGATGTCGGGCACGAAGGGTTTGATGTCCAGCAGTGGCGTGCCGTCGATCACATCCAGGTCTTCCACTTCGAGAACGTTTCCCTCGACCTTCAGAAGTTTCACCACCGACACGCCGATCCCGTTGGGCCGTTTCGGCGCACGCGTGGCAAAAACCCCGCGGGGTGTGTCGTCCATGAACGGCACCACTTCCAGCTCGTAGCCCGACGACAGGTGGAAGTGATAGATGAGCATGATGTATGAGAAGCCGTCCAGATCCTTGAGACCTGCCGCGAATTCCGGCGCGATTTCCACGGTCCCGCGGACGCCCTCGGCCCCGGACGGTTGTATGGGCATGCCTTCGCGGTTGGTGAACGGGGTATGTATGATTCCGATGGGTTTGAAGACTATCTGATCCAAGATGGCTCTCCTCAAATTGCAGTGGAATGAATTTCAAATCGTGTACCGCTCGGTTACTCGCGCGCTCCTGTTTGCCTGTCAGGCGGCTGAACAGGGAAGAGACGAAACCAAAGCCACCCTATAGTCCCAATGCTTGTGACTTAATAGTTCGGTCTTGAATTTCCAATGTGGGGCGGGCTTTCCAGCCTGCCGATCTTTCAGGCAAATGAATCGCAGGCTGGAAAGCCTGCGCCACACCAAAACCTCTTAAGTCACCGGCGTTGCCCTGTAGTCGCCCCCGTCAACGGGGGAAGTACGTTCCCTCCCCGTTGACGGGGAGGGCCAGGGAGGGGGTTCTTATGGGACATGCCGGCAACCGCCCTCACCGCTTCGGCACATCTCCTTCCCCAAACTGCTTCAGCGTGAAGCTCTCCAGCTCGTACAATCCTTCCCGTGTGCCCGGCGAAAAGACCAGACCCGAGATATTCTCGGGCCGCGGAAGCTCTGCAAAGATCACGTTGACGCCAGGGAAAAGCGTAAACCTCTGTGAGTCCGAGTCGCTGAATCCACCGCCGGGACGGCCTGCAAACACGCGGAGGATGTCTTCGTGGTCGAGGAATAGTTCCATCTTCAGTATGCACTGTCGCTCCGGGTCTAGTTTGAGCGGAGCTGTCGCAAAATACGGGTCTCGACCGTGAGAAACCAGCGTGATGCGGCCGCCGCAATCCACGTCGGACTCGTGTAAGGGAATGATGCGCTGGGCACAGGTGTCCGGCGTGGCGTCGTAGACCGTCTCTCCGCCGGACTCCCATCGTTCGGCCAGCGATTTCACGTTCAGCTTGTGTTCACCGATTCTCACAAGCGATCGCCTCGAATCCGGCTGCGCATAGACCGACAGCACCGACTCGCCCTTGCCAAGCCGCTTGCCGCAAATGGTCACCGACCAGCCGCTGTCGACCACATCCGACGAGCCGAGCTTCTCGGCCACGTCCGGTCTGAGTTCGCGCACAGGCGCAGCAGCCACTACCTCACGGCCCCGCATCACGAAAATCTTGCGAGCGGACCGCGCGGTTTCGGGATCTACAGCCCACCCGGTAATCTTCCGGCACTCTTCGACCGTAGCCTCGCCGGGGGTCGCATCGTCACCCCACGAGTCGACTCGACCCGCCGGCCGCTGAGCGGCATCATGCAGCACGTAATTCTGGAGTGTGTCCACGTTCCGGAAGAGCGAGAGCCGGCTTTCCTTGAGTACCGGCAAGAACGCCAACACATGACCGATCGTGTGGTGCAGCTTAACCAGGTCAGCGTCATTGTTGCGATACATGAGCGTATCTCGGCCGACGGTCAGCCGATTGTGGAATCGGAGCCAGCTCACGGGCTCAACCTTGACATAGGAACCGAGCGCGGCGGCTGCGACTGCTACGACCAGTGATGAGGCGAGTATCGTGCGTCTTCGCTGACGCGCCGCTGTTTCACTCCGCCCCCCGGCGACAAGGATGAGATCCGCGAGCACGCTGCTCCCTATCCAGAAAAGGGCTCCCATCGCGACATAGCGGGACGACAATGCCTGTTCGAGCCCTAAGCCTGAGCGTGCAAGGCCGGTGACCAACGCATTGACTCCACCGAAAGCTGCGAGGAGCACCCAGAATGCGGCCGCGTCGTAGGCAGCAGGAAATAGGCGCTTCATTCGTATCGACCAGAAACACCCGACGAGAAATAACCCGATGGCCACCGCCCCGGACGCGACCGCGAGATGGATATTCTCGAAAAAGACTGCGTTCCCGAGATAAGCCGAGACGTACGCCGCGAAGTCCAATGGGTGCTCGACAGCGCGAGACATGGACGCGTGGTGCTCTGGCCGCTGGTATCCGTGGAAGTATGACACGAAGACCACTGCTGTCACCACGCACCAAACAACGAGGCGAACCGACTCATCTCGCTGTCGTTCGGACGTCACGCAGGCCACAGCGCAGAAAAGCAGGCCGACAGGCCACAGGACCAGGCCGCCTCCACCGTGTGAGAAGGTGCTGCACAGCCCGAAGAGTATCGCAAACGCCATCTGATGCCACGAGCCTGACGGCCGCGCCAGAAGCGCCAGACATGCCGCGGCAAACGCATTCTGGAGGAACCACGAGAGTTGGTGGGCCCAGAGGAAGTTCTCCCACTGCGTCGGAGAGAACATCAGCAGCGAGGCAAGCGCGAACAGCCGGATGGAACCGCCCGCGCCAACGCCCAACAGTTGGCGGCTCCGGATGACTTCACGCGCGATGATGGCGTACGTAACGCCTGCGATGAACACGGACAGGATCAATTCGAGAGAGAGATTCCACCCGAAAAACCATGCAGACAGCATCCTCCAAGCTCTGAAGAGCGCGGGGCGGTGCTCGTTATGCTGGGCAAACAGGTTGCCAATCGACCAATCGCCGCGGAGGAAGGCGTCGATGTACGGGACATACTCCCAGTCGTCCATGAACGGCACGTCCACGCCGTACGTGATAACCAGGTATGCAATATTAGCCGCTGGTACGGCCCCGATGAGCAGCGCAGCGAGCCACAATTTCACTTGGGCTGCGAAATCGCCGAATCCGGATTGTTGACCTGTGTTCATCGATTCACACTAACAAATGGGCTTAACGCACGGTTGCACTAATACGCTCGTCTATGTCTCATCGTCAGGTTCCGGTCCCGGCTTTCCATCATGGTGCGACAGGCGTCTCACCTGTCACTGCTTTAGCTCTTGATTTCGTAAGTAGACAGGCGAGACGCCTGTCCCACCACTCCTGTCGGAAATACTGCAACCGTATTTCTCAATAGATTGCTCGTGGCTCGTGGCAGCATTGAAAGTACTGGGGGCCACAGCATCTCCTGTCAAGGCAAAAAAAGGACGGCATCCATTCGGAGCCGTCCAGTGAGGGCCTTCGAAGCCTCTCACAAACCCGCGGAAGGTGGCGCTTTCACGGGGAGACGTCTATTTCGTGTCGCCCGATCTCCGGCAATCTACCGAAAAGGCAGGGCCGGAGAAGGGCGCAAGAATCGACAGAGCGCAGAGGATATCTCTTCGACGCAAGACTTCCTTAAGCCGGCGGCACTTGCCTGTTGCTCGTCATATCGGCAGCTTGTGCCGCGGCCGTTCCGTGGGCTGAGGTCCGGACGCTCCAAGTACGTGTTGTACGCAAGCCATTGCTGTACCTCACACAGACTTCCCTTCTTGATGTAGCCAAGATTACTGAGCTCAACTCTCGTGTGGCAGTCGGGTTCAACGAGGCGGAACTCGATCACGTCACCGGGTAGGACGAGAAAGAGTTCGCGAAGCGGCACCTCGATCGCTTCAAGCGTGCCCCGGTCCCTGACCTCCCAAGTGCCGACGAATTGGTAGTGCCGATACGTGAGGAGGCGGCGTCTAAACGATGATTGGTCGGCGCGGCGGTGGATGACCGCCCAGATTCCCGGACATGTCGCCCTGAAGCAGACGCCGTCGAAATAGTTCAGCTCGATGGGCCGATCGGTGCAGGTCATTTCGTTGCCACACCGCGGCTGAGTCTCGGAGCGGTCGCGAGCAGGCGACCCGGCCGCATGGACGGAACATTTGGAAGAGTTTTGCTGTCCGCCGGCCATTCCGGTCAATAGCATCGCTCCTATTATTGCGACAACCAGCATGGTTATGGTTCGTACTTGCATAATAGAGATCTCCTTACGTGAATCGCGAGACAGGTGTTATCGAACCGCATTCATCAAGCGGCCGCCAATTCCTGTCATTGCCTCGGCGCTGTTGCGGAGGGCGCCATAGAGCCGGTTATTCATGCGCCGAAAGTCCGCGCTCGTGGGAACCCGCATATTGTTGAAATCCATAACGGTCTTGGTTCCAAGGTAGTACGTCCGTCCCGCATCGGGGAACCATGCCGCGGGCACGGTGACGTACGAGGGATCGGAACGCGTTCCCCAGGTTGCATTCGCGCGATCCGAGAAGTTCCTCACACCGAAATAGACCGTCGTGAGCCCGTCAAAAAGCGTCTGAGAGACCGCCAGATCTCCCCATTTGACGGGTTCGAGCGGTTCGACCTCGTTGAAAGGATCGTTGATCCTAAACCGGCTGCCCAGGTAATTACAGGAAATGAGAGCTGAAAGCCCCCAGTTTGAGTTCTGGTACTCCAGCGACAGCGAGCCCATGTCTGCGGGGTTTTGCCACAGCCACTTGTCGTCCGTGGTGAGGCCGGCGAATTCCGGGCGAAAGTTGCTCCGGACTATCACCTTTTGTCTGGTGTAGTTGCCTCTAGCGGTCCAACGCGGGGTGATCTTGATGAATCCGTCAAACTCCAGGCCGCCATGGGAAACATTTCTCACATTGGTGTTTCGCGGATTACCGTTCAGGTCGGAGCCGTAGAGGATCTCGTTGTCCATGTCCAGTTCGTAGTAGATGAGGCTCGCGTAGATATTGCGAGTGAACCAATGCCGCACGCCGACTTCTTCGAGAGTGCCCTCTTCCGGCTCAAGGGGCCAGAAAGGAGGGTTGAATGAAGGCGGCCATCCGAGCCCGTAGTTGATCATGTCGTCGAAGTTGGGGAATCGATACATTCTGGAATGCTTGTAATAGACGTTGGAACCAAGCTCACGATCGTAAATGAAGCCCAGGCTCCATTGAGAGGCGCTCTTCTTGTGCTGGAGGCTTTGTTGCGCATTGGTGACTGTTCTGCTTTCGTTGTTGGCGTACAGGTCTCGAAGATCGTACGTCTCCAACCGGTATCCGAGCCCAAGGATAAGTCGCTCCCACAGTCTGGTCGTGGTTATGGCGTAGTAGCTGATGGATTCCCGGTACCCGCTTTGGTAGCCTGCATGCCGGAATTCGATGTAGTTGTACGGCGGATAGTCCAAGCCCAGCACCGGATAGCGTGCTTCACGGCGGAAACGCCCGTCGTAAAGATCGGATCCGAGAGTCATGTCGTTGCGGAAGAAGCCGTGTTCGTCTCTCCTGACGTATTTGAAGGAGAGGCCGAAATCTTGCCAGCGGGTGTCGCTGGGCTGGAATTGAGCGTACGTATTGGCGCGACGGTCGTAGCCACGCTGGCTTGCGGCGATTTCCAAATCTCCCACGCGGCCGCCCTCGTAGAAGAGCCTCAGGATCGATACATTGTCCCACCGCTCGTCCGGACCGTTGTCGTATCTCGTGGCGCGCTGGAAGTCCCTGAGGTCCCTCTGTTCCCACTTCGTGCGCGGGATCCAATCAGGATACGGCACCCTGGAGTCGGTCCTCGTGAACATCAAGTCGAGGGTGACACTTGGTGTCACTTTCCAGTTCACGCTGCCGCTGACGTTGAAGAGCATCCAGGGTCCGGGCCGGGCAACGGGTTCCTCGTCGATGCCGTTGCCCTGATAGACGCGCCACCCCTCCTGAAAGTAGCGCCCTGCGAAGATCCCCGCGGCGAGCGGCCCCTTGACGAGGTTCACTGCCGCCCATTCACGATCGGTATGCCACGAGCCTCCCTCGACGCCGAAATACAGGCCCGGATTCTGGCGGGGCTTCTTCAGAATGACGTTGACGACCCCACCGATGGCCTTGTTGCCGAACTGGACCGTTCCGTCGCCTCTCAGGACCTCGATCCGTTCGATAATCTCGGGAAAGAAAAAGTTGGTGTTCGTTTCCTGCCGCGGAATATCGAGGCTTCGGCCATCGACCAGCAGCGCAACGCGATTGCTCGATTCGTTGGAAAACCCTCGAATGACAATCGGCGCGTCAAAAGGGTTGCCGCTGCCTTGCGGGGCAGCCCAAACGCCTGGCTGACGCTGGAGCATGTCGGTGAGGCCCGTTGCTCCCTGCGTCTGAATACCCTTATTTTCGACGATCCCGACCGCGGAATGGACCGCGGCCAGGTTCTCGGTCGAGCGAGTGGCGGAGACTACCTCGCTCGGCGTAAGCGGATAGTCCGAAAATGGCATCCCAGCGGGCCGCGTCTGGTCCGTTCCGAAACCCTCCGGCGCTCGACTCGTCTGGGAAGCACTTCGCCGTAGGTCGGACGCGGGCGGGTTGATTTCTACCGGGCTGAGTCGTTCGGCGGACTCGGTCTGTTGACCGAGAACTCTTTCGACGAACACGCCCGAAACAGCGCTCACGAGTATGAGAGCGATCATGCAAGCTCGGAGCCTGTTATACCAATGTTCGTTCAAACGGGTGACATCTGCAGCGTCCAAAATCCCCCCTGTCCCCCCTTTACGAAAGGGAGGGACCAGCACTCCTCCCTTTGATAAAGGAGGGTTAGGGAGGATTTTATTGTTCGCTATCAGGTGTCTGTGAGTCGCGCCGTGGTACTTGTCCGAAAGCGCATTGGTATTACTTGTGTACGCGGATAAACTTTCACAAAGGTAAGTGAGCATAGTTGCTTACCATCCTCCTCAAAATCGTCGCAGTTGTCGCGGACTTCCATTCGCCCGCGCGCTTCACCGGATCAGGACGCACGTGTCCTGTGGCCTTGCCGACTCGGCAATGCAGATCGGACGGCCGGTATTGACGTGAGGTTTGGCGAGGGGGATAATCGTGGAAACGGGGAACGGACGACCGTTTCACGCTCGCTCCAGGTCCCGCTCCACCGGGGCCTGGAGTTCCCCATCACGGCCTCATGGACGGCCCAACGAAAAAACCCTCTAGCCTGGCGGCGAGAGGGTACGTACCGAGCGACCCGTTTCCCGCCCGCGCAGGAAGTTGCAGGTAATGGAGCCGCTCGGGTATTCTGGCTTCCGCTTCGTCCTACTCTCCGCGCCTTCCCAGGGCCGGGGCCCCAGTGGCGTCGTTGCGGATTTCGTCAGCGGTTACAGCTGCGGGGCAGCGACGGTCTCACACCGTCTTCGCTCGAGCAGTTCCAATGTTGTTAAATTGTTACAATAACGGCACGAGGCTATCAGAATCGGACGGGCGCAGTCAAGGCTTTTCTTAACGTATCGCAGCGGGTGCGGGGCCGAATGGTATAGGAGGAGACGGCGAATGCGCAATGACCACGGAGGGAAGCCGGCAATGAGATTTGTAGCCTATCTGACCCCGGCCGCCGCTACCCTCGTGATCTTCCTGGGTTCGGTAGTGTTGCTTGAGTGGGCGATCAATTCCCTTTGGATCGCTCGCATCCGAGGCCAATTCATACCCACCGCGCCCTCCACCGCGATCTGCTTTGTATTGCTCGGCCTGGATCTCTTGTGTCGAAGGCAAGAGCCCTTGCGGGGATTCATTCAGAACGGCTTGCGCGCTATGGCATGGATTGTAGCGATTTTCAGTTCCGTCGTGTTCCTCCAATTTGTCCTGGCATTCGCCACGGGATTGTCGCTCGATATTGAACAATGGATCGCGCTCGAGCCGACGGTGGCGCACGGATTGGTTCTGGGGCGGATGTCATTGGTCACGTCTTCGATGTTTGTCATGCTTTCCGTTGCCACCCTACTTTCATTCCCGCCTCGCGAAATGGAACGTCTGCGCCGTACGGCATCCCAAGGGTTCGCCGCAATCGCGTTCATCTTTGCGATAGTGCTGATCACCGGCTATTTGTATGGAACTCCTCTGCTCTATGGAATAGCGGCCATTCCCGTCGCGCTCCCAACTGCGATGGCCTTTTTCCTGCTCAGCTTCGGTCTGCTCTTCGACGGTCCCGATTCTTGGCTATACCGGCTTGCGGCGAGCGATTCCGTCTTCGCACGGTTCACTCGCATTGCTGTACCGGGATCTGCAGTAATAATTTTGGTTGGCGGCTGGTTTGGTTTGCGGTTTTTGTCCGGCGCGGATCCCACGTACAGGGTAATCGCAGTGGCTTTGACCGCGCTCTTGACCGCCGCGATGGTGGCTTTTCTGATGAGTCTCGTCGCCAAACATGTGGAAATCGCTGCCAATCATGCCCAACGAGCCTTGCTTGACCGAGAGGAAGCACTGAGGACTTCGGAAAAGAACTACCGTGATCTTGTCGAAAACCTCAATGACGTAATATTCAGGACAAACCTTGACGGCGTGTTCACGTACGTAAGTCCGCCGGTAGAGCGAGTAGCCGGATACCAGCCTTCGGAACTGGTCGGAGTGAATTACGCTGCTCTTGTGCACGAAGACGACCTTCCGGAAGTGGGCAAGAGTTTGCAGGACGTGATTGGAGGCCGCCTATATCCGAGCGATTTCCGGGTCCGCACCAAGACGGGAGACTATCGCTGGTTAAGGACTTCGAGTCGCCCGTTGTTCAAAGACGGGACGGTGGTTGGCATTCAAGGCATTGCCTTTGACATTTCGGAGAGCAAGCGCGCGGAATCTTTTCTCCGAGAGAGCGAGCAGCGATACCGCACGGTGTTTACGCTTGCGGCCGAGGCAATTCTGATTGTTCATCCCGAAGGCAAAATATTGGATGCGAACCCCGCATGCGAGGTATTCCTCGGAGTTCCGCTCGGAGAAATCATCGGAGCGAACATCGTCCGGTTTTACTGGGACCCGAAGGACAGAGTGGAATTCCGCAAGCGGCTGGAGGCGAAAGGTATTCTCGTTGACTTTGATCTGATGGTACGCAGAAGTGACGGGACTTTGAGACATTGTATGTTGAACTCATCGGTGTGGAAGACCGATGACGGCACACCGGTGGCGTACGTCAGCGTTGCTCGCGATCTCACGGAGGCCAAGATTCTCGAGGCGCAACTCCGCCATTCACAAAAGATGGAAGCCGTTGGCACGCTCGCAGGGGGAGTGGCGCATGACTTCAATAATCTTCTTACTGTCATCAACGGATATGCTGAGTTGCTGTTGGCTGACAAGTCGGCTGACGATCCGGAATTCGAGGACTTGAGGAGAATTCAACTGGCCGGCCGGCGCGGCGCGGAACTCGTTAGGATGCTCTTGGCGTTCGGCAGAAAGGCGGAGAGGCAGCCGCGACCGCTGAATCTCAACCTGCACATCCAACGCATAAGAGATATGCTCGAGCGCACAATACCGAAAATGATAGCCATTGAGACGGACCTGGACAACAACCTCGCAGTCGTCGGCGCAGATCCTACTCAAGTAGAGCAAATCATCATGAATCTTGCGGTCAACGCAAAAGATGCCATGCCGGATGGCGGCAAGCTCACCATCGCAACCAGGAATGCCATTCTCGACGAAGACTATTGCAGACTGCATCCCGACGCGAAACCAGGACGTTACGCGATGCTGGAAGTATCGGACAACGGCAAGGGCATGGACCAGGAAACGCTCCAGCACGTCTTTGAACCGTTCTATACCACCAAGGCTGTCGGTAAGGGCACCGGCCTGGGGCTGGCGATGGTGTACGGTATCGTGAAGCAGCACGACGGACACATCTATTGCTACAGCGAGCCAGGCCTTGGGACGACGTTTCGAATCTACTTCCCGGTCGGAGATCAGGAGGCTGAAGAGGCCGACCGGCGCACCGAGAGCGTGCTCCCACTGGGAACAGAGACCGTTCTGGTCGTCGACGATGAGCAGGACGTTCGGGCGCTGTGCCACAAGTTGCTCACACGAGCCGGCTATCAAGTTCTGACCGCGAGTAACGGATTGGAAGCACTGGAGGTCTTCGAGCAGGAACGCCAGAATATTGCTCTCGTAATCCTAGATGTCATCATGCCTGAAATGGGTGGAAAAGAGTGTTTTGCACGGCTGCGTCAGATGGACCCGTCAGTGAAGGTCCTCATGGCCAGCGGATACGCTTCGGGTGGAACCGCAAACACTGCCGAGCAACTGGGAGCAGACGGTTTCGTGAGCAAGCCGTATCGCGTCGCGCAGTTGCTCCGGGTGGTGAGAGAGACTCTGGATGCTGGATAGACGGGCGAATTGGTAACAATCGAATGTGAGTTGGCAAATCGTGCAAGGTAGTAGATTGTTTCGTAAGTAGCTTGTCACGTTGCCAGAGACGACGTGAGTAATTGAACAACGCAATATGCTTTGTACGGCGCGGGTCTGAGACCCGCCCCTACCCAAGGCCGTGGATGACAACCACGTAAAGCCATTTCTGAATCGATCCACCAGTGTGGGGCAGGCTTTCCAGCCTGCCCCACAATACGAATTGTGCAAACGTCATCTTTGACGCCGGAGTCTATGTGATGGGGGAAACTGCCATGCGTGCTATGATTTCTCACGACTGCGCTCCTGGACGCCTCTTTCCATTGGTCTCAAGCATAATGTGTTTACTCATCGCGACTTCGTGCAGTTCCGAGGTGAGGCTCAATGACATCAAACTCCCTCGCGACTTTCAGATCGCCGTGTATGCAAATGGTGTTGAGGGCGCTCGTTCACTCACGCTCGGCTCCGATGGGGTTGTGTTTGTCGGCAGTCGCCAACCGGGAAAAGTATATGCGCTCGTTCCCGATCCCGGTAAACAGCGAGCCTCGGAAGTGGTGGTTGTGGCCCGCAAACTGCACTCCCCCAACGGCGTAGCATTCCGTAACGGCGCATTGTATGTCGCGGAAATCAATCGAGTTCTGCGTTACGACAACATTGCATCACAGCTGCGTAATCCACCGAAGCCGGTCGTGGTCACCGACACGTTCCCGACGGACGAGCACCATGGGTGGAAGTTCATCGCGTTCGGGCCGGACAACAAACTGTATGTGCCGGTCGGCGCGCCGTGCAATGTGTGTGAGCGGAACGACCCCCGCTTTGCGAGCATCATGCGCATGAACCCTGACGGCTCCGGCCTGGAGATATTCGCCAAGGGAATACGAAACACCGTCGGATTCGACTGGCATCCGGCGACTAAAGAACTCTGGTTCACAGACAACGGCCGAGACTGGATGGGCGACAACCTGCCGCCGGACGAACTGAATCATGCGCCACGCAAGGGCATGAATTTCGGTTTTCCCTATTGCCACGGAAAGAACATCAGCGACCCCGAGTACGGTCAGAAACACCCGTGCAGTGAGTTTACGCCTCCGGCGCTGGAACTGGGAGCGCACGTCGCGTCGCTGGGTATGCGATTCTATACGGGTAGCATGTTTCCGGAAGCGTACAGAAACCAGATCTTCATCGCGGAGCACGGTTCATGGAACCGCACCGTTCCTGACGGGTACCGCATAACCCTGGGACGCATCGAGGACAATCGTGCGGTCAAGTATGAGGTCTTTGCGGAGGGCTGGCTGCTGGGCAATCTATCGTGGGGCAGGCCGGTGGATGTTCTCGTAATGCCTGATGGAGCGCTGCTCGTGTCGGACGACAAGGCGGGCGTAGTCTATCGGATCTCATATGGAAAGTAAATGCAGGTAACGATGGATTGTGAGCGTATCTCAGGGCGGCTTGGTCAGTCAATATCAATTGCGAGAAAGACGTAACAATTCACTTACGGGGGACACCACTACAATAGCTGCCCCGAAGGGGGAAAACCGTGAATAGTCACGCTGTAGCGTGATTCACCCTGCGGAAACGAGCATTTGAGGCGAGTTCTTCGGACCCTGAAGGGGTCCTCCATGCAGGCATTGGACGACCCCTTCAGGGTCGTTCTTAATCGCTTGTGTGCCACATCCCATACGCTGATACCAGTTCGCTTTCAAAGATGTGACATTGGCAGTATCCAAAATCCCCCCTAACCCCCCTTTATTAAGGGGGGAATATGAGTCCCCCCCTTTCGTAAAGGGGGGTTAGGGGGGATTTTATCGCACGGAATTCCATGTGGGCCAGTGGTGCCAATGTTACCTATATGATGGCGCATTGGTATGAAGCGTATGGCTACTTTTGGTACGCCCTTCGGGCGAAGATTCTTCCCGGGATGGCAGATGGACAATGCCTGTAGCTGTCCCGCACTTAAGTGAATGCTTGCAGAAAGACTGTATCCCTATTCCACCAGTCTTCTCAGGTTTTGCCGCGCGCCGGCATGCTCCGGGTCCACGATCAGCGCTTTTCGGAACTGGTCTTCCGCTTCCTGGCGCTTGCCCAACTGCACGAGCGCAACGCCCAGCGCATTGTGCAGCTCTGCGTTGTTCCCCATTTGCGACAGGGCCTTCCGGAACGCTTCGGCAGCTTCCGCGTGCTGTCCGAGGCTGAGGAGCGCAGCGCCGAGGTTCGCCTGGGCCTCCGCGAAGTCGGGCTTAAGCTCCAGGGCTCGCCTGTAATGTCGTACCGCCTCGTTCCCAAGACCGGCCTTAAGCAGCGCGTTCCCAAGATTGCAGTGAACTTCCGCGGAATCGGGCAGCAGTCGCGACGCTCGTGTGTATTCTTCGATCGCACCGGTGAGGTTTCCCGATTCTTCCATGACCCGTGCGAGATTGTTTGCCGCTGACCCGCTGGACGGGGCCAACGACAGGGCCTTCTTCAGCATTTCGGTAGCAGCCGTAAGATCACCCGTCTGCTTGAGCGCCATACCGAGGCTTTCGTACGCAGCCGCGAGTCCGGGGTGAACCTCGACCGCCTTGCGCAAGGCAGCAATCGCTGCCGGAATATCGCCACGCTCTTTCAGGACCATTCCGAGGCGCAAGTACGCGTCCGGAAGGTACGGTTCGGCTTCCGCCGCGAGGCGATATTGCTCCGCAGCTGCAGCGAGATCGCCTCTCTTTTCCAACTCTGCGCCGAGGTTCACTCGAACCGCGGCAATTCGAGGAGCGATCTCCACCGCGCGGCGGTAGAGCTTGAGCGCTTCCGCTGACCGGTCGGACTTGTCCAGCGCCAATCCCAGTTGCAGGAGCGCCACAGCAGCCGAATGGCGATCCGCGGCCGCAATCGACACCAGGCGGTCGGCCACGGCATCGACGTTGGCAGACGATCGGTCAGCTTCGCCGGCGGTGTTCGCCCGGTCTGAACGCCCTTGGTTGAGCGTATCCAGGTATGGTCTGCTCAGGACTTCCACAGCTTCACGGGGCCGACCCGCTGCAATGAGCTGCCCGCTGTAGTTGATAATGATATCGAGGTACGGCGCGCGTTGCACTGCATCCGAAAAGCGCGGCAACGTCGAGTATGCAGTCTGCCAGAAGCCCAGCGGTCCCCATCGTCGCGCCTGATCGAGCGTCTGGAAGCCGAACGCCATGATCGCTGCGAAGATCCCTGCAATCAGCACCGGGCGAACCGCCCGAGTCAGCGCGTGCCCGCTTCTGCTGACCGCTTCCACCGCTATCCAACCGAGCACGATGAGCACGCCGGCCATGGGTAGGATCGCGCGATACCCGAAATAGAGATATTGAGGGATGAGGAGCGATTCCGGCAATGGGGTTATCAGAAAGAATAGAATGCCGAATGCGGCCAGCGGGAACCGTCGCCGGATCGCCAGCGCGACCGCGAACAAGAGCGCTATGCCAGCGCAGGCAAAGGCCGTGGCCGGAGGCTCCCACAGCGACCGGGACACGGCTTCTGCCCTGATGAACGTAAGCGTCTGAGCGAACGGAGCGACGATCATCCAGAGGTATAAGAATAGCTCGCGGCACGCGGTCATGGTCGCTTCGCTCACGCTGATTCCGCCCTCGCGATAATACGCGGCAAGGCGCGTCAGGATACCGGCCGGGTGCTCGCTTTGGGCCGCATGGAGAGCGAGAGTAGCAACAGCGGAAACCACCACGGCCGGAAGGACTATAAGCGCAATGACGAGACACCTTTTGACGAACTCTCTGAGGCCTTGCCGAAAGATCGCAATTTCGGCAGCGGCAGCCACGACGGGAAACGTGACCACATTTTCCTTACTCAGCAGGCCACCGAGAAAAAGGGCCCCCGTGAGTACAAACCCCGTAGCCGGATTCCGGAAACGCCCAGAACGGGCCGCCACGTACGCGGCGAGCGCCCCGTAATAGAAAAGGCAAGCGAGGATCGCCTCCCGTTGCCAGATATAGAGCACCACGTATGTTTGCAAGGGATGCGCGACAAAGAGGAGCGCCAAGACCCGGGCAGTCGCCTTCTTTTGCGATTGGGAGGCACTAGTACTGACCGATGGAGCGTTCAAGAGCGCCAGGATCAAATACAGCAGCGCAAGTCCCGTTCCGGCAAGCAATACTGCGTTCACGAGCCGAAACGCTGCCGGTTCCATGCCTGCGGCCGTGTAGTTCGCATAGAGCGTGGCCATGAATAGAGGGCGCGCGGGCACGATACCGAGGACGTCGACCAGGCTGTTCCGTGCATATACGTAGGCTTTTTGCTGAATCCAGCCGTACCCGTCGTAAATCATCGGCGACTGGAATCCCGGATAATGGAGCCCCACCACGATCCCCAGGAAAACAAAGAATGCTAGGGCGGCCTCGCCCGGAGAGAGCAGACGGCCCTGACGTTCAGGCTGACTGGTGTCACACGAAGAAGATTTCAAAGAGGTTCCAACCATAAGGGTGGCATGGTGGTGCAGGCGTCTCGCCTGCCCAAGGATGACAGGCAAGATGCACGTCCTACCGGAAAGAGATGCTTCTCTGACGCTCCATCGGCGTCAAGAGTTACACGTCGAGGCTCGCTTACTTACAGGTCGTCTCCAAATAAGTGTTGCAACGCGCTGGGGCAATTACCTCGTTGGCGGTGATTACCGTCATCCTCGCGAAAGCGGGGATCCAGGTTCTTGAATCCTTCTGGACCCCGGATCAAGTCCGGGGTGACGATGCGTCGTGAGTTGACACGGTTATTTTGTGACAGACCCTTAATTGCGCGTCCGTACGGCGCAACTCGATCTGCGCGAACATGGCCAGTTTGCGCATCACGGGCTTCAGCACGCGCTCGACGGCCCTCACCGGACCGTATGCCCATCCCGGAGCCAGGCTGCGCATCGACATGCCACCCGAAAGCAGGTAGCTGAACGGCATTCCACGTGCGGTCTTCGCAAGATGCCACTCGGGGAACTCGCGGCGGAATGCGTCAAGATCCCGCTCGAAAATTATCCACGGGAGTGCCCCGTTGGCTCCCGATAGAGGTCCCGACTCGGGGAACTCCCATTTCTCGGCCGTCGGGTCAAATGGCTCGTGGTGCAGACTACCATATACGAATCCGGACCACGCGGTTACCCACGGCTCGATCATGACCACCGCTCCTCCCGGCCTCACGCATCGGGCCGCCTCCCGGAAGAATTCCCTGGGCCGGGACAGGTGATGGAGCACGTCGATCATGACAACAGCCCTGAGGGAACCGCTCCTGAACGGGAGGTGGTATCCGTTCAGCACGAGGGAAATCTCCGACACTTTGAGTACGTCCGAGGTCACGAGTCCCGGAATGAACTCCTGCAAGAGACCCGCGCCCGATCCGAGTTCGACGACGGGGTCTTCACCTTCGGGGAGAGCGGCTGCCATACTTCGGCACCACTCCCTGTACAACCGGCGCAGAAAACCTTTTCTCAAGAGGATTTCCCGCCGTAACTCGGTGCAACGCGGATCGTCCAGGTCCACCTTGCGCGCGAGCGGGTGAGCGAGGAGATCTCGCAGGACTGTGCCGAATCGGCTCATATGAATTTCAGGCGCCAGGCCGCACGGAATGCCATTCTTAATAGGAGCACCCCGTGCCTCCACCGGCGAATGTTCGTGTCTCCGTATCGACGCTCCCGGTACCGGATCGGGAGGTCGAGAATCTTCAGATTGAGGCGCGCTGCGCCGAGGATCAGGTCGAAGTCGCCGAATGGATCGATCGTCCCGAAATACGAACGGTTTGCCGCGATTCGCTGGTATTGATCTTTCCAGAGGACCTTTGTCCCGCACAAGGTGTCCTTGATTGGTTGGCCGAGCAGCCACGAAAAGACTGCGCTGAAAAGCTTATTTCCTACGAGGTTGAAGAAGCGCATCGCCCGGTCTTCCAACGGATATACCAGCCGGACGCCGTTGATAAATTCTCCCTTTTCCGAGACGAGGGCATCGTAAAAGCGCGTCAGATCCTCGGGCGGTACGGTCATGTCCGCATCGAGAATCATCAAGATGTCACCCTCAGCGTGGTCGAACCCGAGCCGGACAGCATCCCCCTTCCCTTCGCCGGCCTGCCTGAGCAGTTTGGCTTTCCTTTCCGGGTGTTTCGTTATGGCTTCGTGAATCGCCTCGTAAGTGTTGTCCCGGGAATGACCCTCAACGAAAACAAGCTCGACTCCCGATCCCATTTCCGGGACTCGCTGAAAGATCTCTTCGATGTTGCCCGCCTCGTTTCGTGCCGGAACGAGCACCGAGACCGTCGGTCTGGGCCAACTCGAGTTGTCGGGAGGTACGGGCCTCGCCACAATGACGTTGGTAAGCGCTGCGTGTTTAAACGGCCACAATTTAACGAGGAAACGGTTGCAGATCTGCTGGAGTACGGGAATGTCGAGCGGCAAGAGGATTTCGCTCGAGTTGCGGACCATCTCAAAACCGGAGAGCCGGAGAAGGCCGGCGATGTCTTGGACTGTCAGCCAGTTCTGGTAAAGCGTGGGTCGCGCCAGCTCCAGCTTTTGAGTTGATGCGAGCGGAAGCTCCCACAGCCGGCTATAGTTGTTGATAGTAACCCGCGAACGCGGCCCACACAGATTACGGACCTGTTCCAAAACGGTTTGGACGTCCCACAAGTCGTTGACGAGATCCGAAAGGATCACTACATCGAATGTCTCATGCAAGTCCAGGTCGTGGACGTCCGCTTCAATGAAACGCAGGTCGGTGTGCCGCTCGGTCGCGACCCGGACCATCTCATGGGAGAAATCCACTCCGACCCCAACTGCGGGCTGAAGAGCAGCCAGCAGATCGCCGTATCCACAGCCAAGCTCGATGACTCTCTGCCCTGGAAGGACGAGAGATCGGTAGATTTCTTCGAGACGCCGATGATAGAACGCCCCCCATGTCGCGCTTGGACCGATCTTCCGGGCTACCGAATCCCAGTGCGAGCGACGCTTTTCCGCATATGCGGCAGCCGCAGGGTCCTTGGTTCGAGAATTCATAGGCGCTTCATCGGCAGAATGCGAAATGATGCCTCCCGCGTATGATCGAACCTCCATCGCAGCGACTCAACGCCAACACGGCATCGGAACACACGGGCCCACAGGATAGACCGGCCCGCAAGGGGCCTTGACCTTACCCTTCTCTGGGGCCGGCTTCTTGGCCGTCTTGCCGGTTTCCGTAGGCGGCTTGGGCTTCACGGGCGTCGCGGGGGGGGCTTGCTTGGTGGGAGGCTTTTGTGCGGTCTCAGTTGCAGGGGACCCCGTGCGGACCTGCTCGGCGGGGGGCTGAGGAGGAGGCGTTGACGGAGCTGCTGTCTGAGCCGGCGGCGCAGCGGGTCGCGGGGCTGATAGTGCCGGCGGTCGGCTGAGTTCGGGCAGTGCCGGTGGACGCGCAGTACGTTCCGGCGAGGCCGGCTCCTTCGGGACTGGTGGTTGAGCGGCAGGGGGCTGTGGAGGCTGCTCACGCGTTACCGGAGGCGAGCTGGCTCTCTTCGACTCCGGTGGCTCCATGGGCGGCCGCTGGCGCATCACGGGCGGTCTCTCCGACCGGTCCGGCATTGGTGCGACAACCTTGGTGGAGTATTCCTCCGCAGAGCCCTTTGGACTCTTCTTCACAGGGATGCAAGATCGCTTGTACTGACGGGGCGGAGGGTAGCTGCACTGCGGGCCGTCCACACCCAGGCAGGTGGCGAGTAGCTGGCATGGTGCGGTGACTACTTCCAACACAAGATCCAGGCAACCGACGGGTCCGGCCATTTGCGCTGAGCCACAGAAACCCGCCTGAAACGACCCCAACACGAACACAAGTGCAACCAACACGGTACTTTTCGACATAACCCCTACCCTCCAACAGACAAAGCGCGCCCATAGATGTTAGATGAGACGTGTGAGAAAAGTCAACTTCATCCAGCCTCCACGCCGCTACGATCGGCGCGGGCGGCTTTGTTTTCGGTTTCTCGATAAGACGATGTCGGCGCTGATGCAGGAATGCGCGGCTCCCCTGCTGCTCGAATCGGCGCTTGACACCAAGCTCGCCGTGTGCGACACTGCACAAAATTCCTTTGGTGTCACACTATGCGAATTAGGGCCTTGTTCCTGGCGATATGCCTTGTTGCAGCCGTGAGCCCCGCTTTTGGCCGAGGAGACTATGCCGCAGAGGCCGATCGGTCGGCGGATTGGATCGCCACGCTGTACGAAGAGAATTCGCTGCGAGCGAGCTTGCTCGCCATTCCTAAGATGTTTCTTGCGATACCCGTCAGAATGATCGGCGCGATCAGGAATCCCAAGCCCACCACCCAGGCCACAATGCCGCCGCAAGGGCACCTTCCCCACTAGCTGTTCCCCATCGCAGCCCCGCACTTCATTCCACAAAGGGCGAACACGCGGATCCGCCCCTACCTTCCTCTGCGCCCTCTGTGCACTCCGCGGTGAAGCAAAATTCTCTCTCCGCCCAACTTAGCTGAATGAATACCTGAACATCGTTCTCGTTTTTAACAGAAACGATTACGGCCTGGTGGATTCTGATATGGGGGGGCGAAGAGAAAAAATATGCCGGGCTCACGGCGAACCCGGCTGGCTTGAGGAGGTAAGGAGAGTTAGAACCTTCCTTTGCTGAAGCATCGCTTCAACATTTGATCGTAATTTACCAAAAACAATGGCCTTTGTCAATACTATTTTTTCATGAAGATCGCGCCCCCGTTCCTCAACCCCTTGTTGACTTCGCTCTTGCGTATATGCTAATATTCTATGTAGTTTCAGCTGATTGTACTCCACCCATCTCACAGGGCGGCGTTTCATGCACATCAAATTCTGGGGTGTTCACGGAAGCATCCCTCGGCCAGGTCCTGCCACACTGAAGTTCGGAGGCAACACTCCGTGCGTTGAAGTCCGATGTGAAGACACGCTGATCATACTCGATGCAGGCACCGGGATTCGGGAGCTGGGAGAGGACCTCCTGCGCCGGCCCTCGGCCGCCTCGGGAGCAAAGGCGCCTATCACCGGTCATATCTTCATTTCGCACCTTCACTGGGATCACATGCAGGGATTTGCTTTTTTCGAGCCTGCCTTTGTCAAGGGCAACCGGTTCGACGTGTACGGAGTCGGCCCGATCGGAGGACACCTCCGCGCGACGCTCGACCGTCAATTGGCCGAGCCGAACTTCCCTCTAACATTGGACGACCTGCTGGCATCGTTCACGTTCCATGATCTCCTACCCGCGCAGTCATTTCAGATCGGCGATGTGACCGTGCGCGTAGAGGAACTGAATCATCCGGGCGGCAGCTTTGGATTTCGCTTTGACTTCGACGGCAAGTCACTCGTCTATGCAAGCGACACCGAGCAGGTAGCCTGCGTCGAAGACAGAGTTGTAGACCTGGCTCGCGGGGCAGACGTGCTGATCTTCGACAGCATGTTCGCGCCTGATCAGTATCACGGTCTGTGGGATGGTGTTCCGCGGGTTTCGTGGGGACACAGCACGTGGGAATGCGCCGTGGACGTCGCACTGGCCGCGGGGGTTCACCGCCTCGTGCTTTTCCATCACGGCAATGAGGATAAGATCGTCGCGGACATCGAACGGCTGGCTTGCGAGAAGTTTCCCCTGACTACCGCTGCGTACGAAGGCCTCGAGATTGAATTGTAAGTGCCCCCATTTCCTGAGCTGGGTTGCACATCCCTTCCGCTCGAATCACCAATTATGCAGAGCCCAATGGTGGGGCCGGCCTCCGCGCAGGCCACTAATTGGCGGCCGGCAGAGACGCCGGCCCCACTAACTCACGAAGAAGCTGGCGACAAAGAACCTGCGAAATCCGCTGAAGTGTGTAACGAGAGCCTGACGAGTGGACGTCACACTCCCATGAACGCCGGACTCATCAATCGGGAGATACAACCTTTCCGGCCTGGGTAAGCGTTTCGATCACCTCGAACATGTTCGTGACCTTCCCCACCTTGAGCTTGTCCTCCAAGTCGAAGTGTTTGAGGCATGTTCCGCAGGAGAGAACCTCCACTCCGCGTTCTGCGAGGAGCGACAACGCGTCCACCGCTTCGTCATCCACCGTTGTGAGCTTCACGCCGGCGTTGATGAAGATCATCCGCCATGGCTGCGGCTTGACGTCGATCCACGTTCGGAGGAAACCCCTAATGAGCATGGTCCCGAGCGCATCATCGCCTCGGCCCATGCAGTCGTTTCCCACATAGACCACAATGCGCCCGTCCGCGGGAGCGCTCGCGGTGTCGCACACAAGAAACTCAGGCGCGATTTCGGACTTTGAGGGCTGGGCGGAGGGCTGGACGAGGACTTCAAAGTACCCGTCCCTGTCATGCACCTCGACGCTGCAGCCTTGGCTACCGGCGAACCGAGCCACATTCTCACGAGAGTTTGCGTTGTCCACAAGCACGGCGAAAGGTCCCTCAAGGCTTTGATCGAGCAGCTTCTTGGTTTCCAGAACGGGTTGAGGGCAAGCTAGTCCGCGAGCGTCGACGGTGAGGACCTGGCTCATGAGAGCCTCCTTTCGGCGCATCCCCCCGCAGCCTGTTCCGACGGAGAAAACTCCACGGCCGCGGGGATGGAAATCAGATGTCACGGCATACACATCCGTGATAAGATCCTGATGAACAATCATGATACGGCAGATAGGGAATGTCAATACTTGGCATGTAATTTCCCGATCAACTTGCCCGACACCGGGCTGAGCTCCGGAGAATATTTTGAAGAAAATCGCAATCATCGGCACAGGCAATATGGGCGCAGCGCTTGTTCGCGGCCTTGTTCAATCGGGGCAATGCACGGGCAACCGCCTGGTGGTGTTCGACGCAGACGAGACGAAGAAGCGGCAGCTGGCGTCCGAGTTCGGCGTCGAAGCCGCCTCTTCCGCGAAGGATGCGGTCGCGGCGGACACGGACATCGTTGTTCTCGCGGTCAAGCCTCAGCTCATCGGCACTGTCGTCGACGAGATAGCAGACTTCGTGCGGGAGCGTCCCTTGGTGGTGTCGATTGCTGCGGGCGTTTCTACGGAGTTCATCCTTTCTAAACTGCCGCCTGCGGCGCGCGTGGTGAGGGCTATGCCCAACGCGGCGGCAATGGTGGGCCGGAGCGCTACTGTTCTCTGTGGGGCCGGCGCTGCCGATGATATCGATATCCAAGTCGCTCTCGAGCTTTTCCGCGCGTTCGGGACCGCACGCGTGGTTGACGAGAAGATGATCAACGTCGTCACTGCGCTTGCCAGCAGTGGGCTGGCATATCTCTTTGTAATGATGGAGGCTTTGACGGACGGTGGCGTGCTGATGGGGCTGGACAGACCTACCGCGAGAGAGCTTGTAGTCCAGACTTTTGAAGGCGCCGCTGAGATGGCAGCTCGCGAGCAGCTTTCCTTTGGTGAGCTTAAGGAGCGGATTACGTCGCCCGCCGGCACGACGATCACTGGACTTCAAGTCATGGAACGGGCGGGGCTGAGAGGCGTACTCATGGACGCTATCCAGGCCGCTACTCACCGCGGTGAGGAATTGCAGCCCGGGAAGTAGAATGGAAAGAAAGTTCCAATGTCCTTCGTGCGGAGCCGGCAACACGGTGACCAATCCCGGTGTGGTGATGAAGGTTTGCGACTACTGCAAGACAGCGATCTACTGGGACAAAGAATCCGCGCTGAGGGCCGGACAAAAGTCACTGGATTTGCCCTCTTCCTCCCGTTTTAAGGTCGGGGCCGGTGGGAAGTTGAAGGGCCGGGCATTCACGGTCCTGGGCCGTCTAAGCTACGCGCACGAAAAGGGAACGTGGAACGAGTGGTTCATCGAGTTTTCGGACGGCACGATCCAGTGGCTCGCTGAAGATGAGGGAGAGCTTTTCCTGGAGTCGCCGCTCGTGCTTTCATCGCCGGTTCCGCCATTCGGCGAGTTGGAGCCGGGAATGCAGATCGCCCTGAACGACCGAGTCGGGGTAATTGAGGAACTCGGCGAAGCACGCTGCATCGGCGGCGAAGGACAGATCCCGTCTGTTGTGGAAATCGGCGAGACTTATCCGTACGCTGATGGCTCGGGTGCGGATGGCAGCTTCGTATTCGGACTGGAGTACGATGCAGCGACGGGAGCGCCCACGGCTTTCGTGGGAATCGCTCTTTCGGTCGGCGACAGCAAGGCGAGCCCCGCGGCGCCCGAACCCGAGGCAGAGCGATACGGGGAGATCATCCGCTGCCCTTCGTGCGGTAAGCCGTACGAAGGACGTCGCCTCAAGACCACCGAGATGGTGGTATGCCAAGCGTGCGGCGCGGGCCTGCAGCTCGATGAAGCCCAAGCCAAGGTGGTGGGCCGTAACGTAGGGCGCAAGCCGCCGTTTTCGTTCGAAGTGGGTATGAGGTTCACCTTCGAGAAAGTTGCGTACGAGGTGATGGGCCGCCTCTTCTATGTGGAGGTGGATGAAGGCAGGGAGTATCCGTCGTACGAATACATTCTCTACCACCAGGACCAGGGCTACCTGTGGCTTTCTGAGGAGAACGGCCACTTTACCGTGAGCAGGCCCTTTCATCAGCAGCTCAATATCGGAAAGATCTCGCCCAAGCGGAAGGTCACGGTCGGCCAGGAAGTCTTCCAGGTGTACGAAGGCGGTACGGTGACTCTCAAATGGGTTGACGGCGCTGTCCCCTGGGTCGCGTCGGTCGGAGAGCAGACGCACTATGTGCACCTGATCAAGCCGCCCGCGTATGTGGACCGCGAAAAGACCCGAAAAGAAGTGGAACTTTTCCGCGGCCGCTACGTAAGCCGCGCGGAAATGGCAGCCGCAGTCCCGAAAGGAGTCATACTGCCTTCAGCGCGAGGAGTCTACTCGTGCCAGCCGTACGTACAATCGGACTGGATCAAAGGCACGGCCGCGATTGGAATCGGGTTCTTTTTGCTCAATTTTCTGCTCCTGCTGTACAGCTTCGGGGCAGAGAAGCCTCGGAACGTCTTCCAGGAGAACTTCTCTTGGGAACAGTACTCCAAAGAGCACCTGAGCAAGTCCTTCCAAGTAGATCAGGCGAACACCATCTTTCGGCTGGACGGCAGTGCACCGGTGAACAATTCGTGGCTCGCCGCAGACTTCGGACTGGTGGACTCGGAGGAGCGAGTAACCAAGGAATTCTTCGGGGACGCGTCGTACTATCATGGCACTGATTCGGAGGGAGCGTGGACCGAGGGCAACCGGAGTTTCAGCAGGTACTTCAGGATCGAAAAGCCCGGTTCTTACCGTCTCCTCGTGCATGGAACCGGCGGGAGCGGCGAACTCGGACCCGCTCGCAAGGAACCGCTGGGCGTCAGTCTTGTTTCGGGCGTCACGCTTCCGCACTACTTCATATGGCCGATTCTCCTGTCCTTGGTGGTGGCTCTCCTAGGTACGATTAGCCGGATAATTTTCGACTACCGGAGATGGAAGCCCGTGGTTGAGGAGTGATGCCGATATGGATCTAGGTTGGCCCTTCGATCGCTACGAAACGGTAACTTGTTGAGATGAAAGCTTTCATTGCCAAAGTCCTCGTGATTTCCGTTCTCGGAGTCTTGACTATAGTGGGTGTGGGAGGGGCTTTCTATGGCTGGTTCCTCCCCGAACCGCTCAAGAAGCCGGTCAGCTTGAGGGATGGCTCCGCCCGCGCGCGTGGAGGCATGTACTTCGCCGGGCGAACGCACTACGGCGGCGGGTTCGGCGCGGGCAAGTGATCCGGCGCGCATTGAGCACAGCACCAATTCCGGCCTCGCTGTCGGTCCGCATTTCCGGAGGATGATCATGGAACAGACGTTGGTTTACCTGAAGCCGCTGACTATGCTTTCGAGCGTGATATACGCATTGATCGGTCTCGGGATCTTCGCGCTCGCATTGTTCATCATGGACAAGGTGACGCCGTTCTCCATTGCAAAGGAGATCGCGGAAGACCAGAACGTCGCGCTGGCGATTGTCATGGGATCGATTTTCATCGCGCTCGCAATCATTATTCAGGCGGCCATCACGTGATGGAGGCCGCCATCGGCGACGGCTTTCAGCCATGGCCGTCCGCTGCGAAACGTCGATAGGACGGAGCATGGACGCCCTTGTCTGATCACCGGACGCCAGCAGCCGAACGCGTTCCGGGGATTTTCCTCCTCGCCTCGGTATTCGTCATCGCAATCTGCGGCCTCGTTTACGAGCTTCTGGCCGCATCGCTCAGCACGTATCTTCTCGGATCGTCGGTCACACATTTCTCCATCGTTATAGGGGTCTTTCTTACGGCGATGGGTTTAGGGTCGTACCTCACCCGCTACGTGATCAGGTATCTTGCTGACACGTTCATCGCCGTGCAAATCGGGATCGGTCTCATCGGCGGTCTGTCCGCAGCCATACTGCTCTTCACCTTCAGTGTTCTCGATGCATATCTCCCGGTGCTGGTGACGGTGCTGCTTGTAACAGGGTCACTCGTAGGCATGGAAATCCCGATTCTCATTCGAATCTTGCGCAGTAGAGACGCGCTCCGAGTGACGGTAGCCAACGTGTTGGCGCTGGACTATCTGGGGGCGTTGTTCGCGTCTGCGGCTTTCCCGCTGTTTCTCGTGCCGTACATAGGGTTGCTGAGGACCTCCTTCATTTTCGGTCTCATCAATGTCGCGGTCGCGGGCGTGGGAATCCGCGTGCTGCGGCCGATGCTCCGGCGGCCTCGCAGACTAACGACCGTAGCGGTCGCTACGTCTGTAATATTGGCGGTCGGGCTGCTCGGATCAGGCTTGTTTTCCTCTTTTACAGAGAATCTCCTTTATCAGGACGACATAATCCTCACCCGTCAGACGCCCTACCAGCGGCTTGTAGTTACACGCTGGCGAGACGACGTTCGGCTCTTCATCGACGGGAACCTCCAGTTCTCGACCGTGGACGAGCACCGGTACCACGAAACACTGGTGCATCCAGCGCTCTCGGCGCTACCGGCTGCACGGACGGCTCTCATTCTCGGCGGCGGAGACGGCATGGCTGCCCGCGAAGTGCTCAAGCACGCGAATGTTCAACGGATTGACTTGGTGGACCTCGATGGTGAGATGATCAAGCTGTTCCGCGATGTGCCGTTTCTCGCGAACCTGTCCGGCGGGGCGCTCTTGGATTCACGCGTGAGCGTACACGTGCAGGATGCAGGCAAGTTTCTCGAGGAGACGAATCATTCGTGGGACGTGATACTTATTGACCTGCCGGACCCGAACAACCTCTCTCTCGGTCGGTTGTACACTCGGAGCTTCTACCGCCTCGCTGCTCGACGGCTAGCTGCCACGGGAATCGTCGTGACACAGGCGACGAGCCCGTTCTACGCTCCTGAAGCGTTCTGGTGCGTGGTAGAGACGCTTCGCTCGGCCACATTCGGCCCAGAGGCAGCGGACCACTTCCACGTGTATCCGTATCATGCGTACGTCCCGTCATTCGGCGACTGGGGCTTTGTGATGGCCTCTCGAAAACCGTTGGATTCATCCAAACTTACGCTCAAAGATGGCGTGCCGCTCAAGTTCCTCAGCAACGAACTCCTGCCCTCCCTCTTTTCTTTCCCCCAGGACACGCTCCCTCCAGAGGCAATAGAACCCAACCGCCTGGACGACCAGGTGCTTGTGAAGTATTACCGCCGCGGTTGGCGACGCTTCTCGCCCTAAACGGGGAAAGAGCGCCGGCCGCGTTGGCTATCACAAGGCGGCGATCCGAGAGCGCCTGATGGGATGCGCCGGGTCGAAATCGTTCAGTTATGTCGAGCCCATAATAAATAAAAGGGAATTCAATCACCACAGAGTGCGCGGAGATCGCGGAATGTAGGGGCGCACGGCCGTGCGCCCTCTGCGTCCTCCTCTGGGGAACGAGAATCTGCTTCCACTTCGCGTAACTGAATGCAGACGCCGGGTTGAAGAATGCTCTTGACGCCCAACCCTTGACGTGGCATAAATATATAAACACTCATTTAAGTATTGATTTGCCTCTGCCCCCAGCGACGCAAGAGAGGAAAAAGGGTGCCGCCCAAAGACAATGACAGCCTCGCAAGTCTCGATGGAAACCTCGGCGTAGTGGCAGTTGTCGGCAAGAGCCTTTCCGACGAGAACCGCCTTCGCATCCTGTTGACCTTGTGCAACGGCAGAAAGACGGTTTCTACGATAGTCGAGGAGTTGGGTCTTTCTCAGCCTCTGGTGTCCCACCATCTCAAGGAATTGAGACGTTGCCTCTTGGTAAACGTCGAGCGTAAGGGCCTGTTCGTGTACTACGAGATTGCCGACGAGAGAATTCTCGATATCGTACGGCAACTCGCGCGCCTCGCAACAGATCTGCTGTCGCAGAGAGATAGCTTTTAGCCTACGGAGAGGATCTCATGAGCAAGGGAAGAATTCAGCAGCTTGTGGAGTCAATGGACCCGCTGGAAGCGGCAGCGGAGATGGCTGATGCAGCGAAGCAGCTCTTTTCTCTTTTGGGCGAGGAAGCGCTTCGCTATTTCCTTACCAGGCTGATCGGAGATGAGAGCCGCGACAAGCTTGCGGGTCTCGTACATTTATGACTGGCCACCTGCATGGACGAAGGTGTCGATCCAACAGCGATGTGCCGAAGTTTAGTGGAAAGAGTCAGTCAGTCCGAGCAACTGCGTTCAGTCACGGATCCTGAAATCCTACTTCTATTCGAGGACTGGCTCGAGGAATTGGAGAACGAAACGGTGATCGTGGTCAAGCGTAGGGGCTCCCTCACCCCCGAGGAACTTGCGACCGAACTGGGCTTGTCGGAGTCCGGCTCGATGTTCCTCCTCACGAAACTCAAGCGAGACGGCAAAATATAGGTGATGGAATAGCCTAGCAATTCCCACCACTCATCAACTCCTGAACGGAGGCTGATATGGCATTTGCAATATATCGGAAAAACCTATGGCTCCCCCTTCTTGCGATCACGATTACCGTAGGATTGGTCTGGTTCACGAATCGCGCTGTAACGCCAAGGGAACCCACCTGGGACGATGTCGTGGCTGAAGCTCGAGACGGCGGATATCGGCTCATCACCACCGATGAGCTTAGACAGCACTATGAAGCGGACCCTCGGGGCACGTTATTGGTTGATACCCGTCAGGAATGGGAATTCGCGATGGGCCATATCAAAGGCGCTCTGAATTTCCCGATGGAGCCCACCGCGTGGTCACGATGGTGGAAGAAGGGCGATTTGGCCGCGGCGCTCGGCCCTGACAAGGATCGAGTCATCGCCTTCTATTGAGCAGGGCTCACGTGAGTCCGCAGCGACTCCGCCGCTCGGGTAGCGGTCCAGCTTGGTTACTCGAATGTGTATCGTGACGCACGAGGATTCCCCGAGTGGAAGGCTGCCGGTCTTCCAATCGAAAAGATCTCGAGTGAACAGACAAGGACAGCCAGAGAGCCTGAAGGCGCCGGTAAGCTGTACGGCTGGGCAATGTTGTGGACTTTATTAGGAGTTTTCGCCGGCGGGCTGGCGCTCAATCTGACCCCGTGCGTTTATCCCCTGATCCCGATAACCGTCTCGTTTTTCGGAGGTAGAACCAGCCAAGGGCGCGGAAAACTGGCCATTCACGGGCTGCTGTACCTGGGTGGTTTGTCTGTGACGAATTCGGTCCTGGGTGTGGTGGCCGCTCTTACGGGAAGTCTCATGGGAGCAGCGTTGCAGAGCCCCGTCGTACTGGTCGTCATAGCGGGTGTTCTCGTTTTCTTTGCCACAAGTCTCCTCGGCTTCTGGGAGTTGCAGCTTCCCCAAAGTCTTACGAGTGCAGCATCCAAATCCTACGCCGGGTATTTTGGCACACTGTTCATGGGGTTGACTCTCGGTGTGGTGGCAGCTCCGTGTCTGGGTCCCTTCGTGTTGGGCTTGCTCACCTGGGTGGCGAGCATGGGCAGCCCGTGGTTGGGTTTTCTCATCTTCTTCACCCTCAGCCTCGGCTTGGGCGTACCGCTCTTCTTTCTGGCGATGTTCTCAGGCAGCCTTGAAAAGCTCCCCGGATCGGGCGAGTGGATGCTCTGGGTCCGAAAACTCATGGGATGGGTCTTGGTCGGGATGGCTGCCTATTTTGTCAGGCCGCTTCTGCCACCTTCGATCGGCGCATTTGTGCTGGCCACAGTGGCGCTCGCCGGCGGGTTGCACCTGGGATGGATCGATGGCACTCAAGCGCGATTCAAGGCGTTCGGCGCAGCCAGAAACGTTGTCGGAGTAGCCGGGCTCGTTGTGGGTGTCTTTCTCATCGGTTCTTGGCTAATGGTCGGCCCTGGCGTTTCTTGGCAACCATATTCCGATGAGGCGCTTGAACTGGCCCGGAAGTCGAACAGGCCGGTGATCATCGATTTCTCAGCAACTTGGTGTACGCCGTGCCGTGAGCTTGAAGACATCACCTTTCGTGACGCGGCCATTGTGCAACAAGCTCAAGACAACTTCGTTATGGTTAAGGTTGATCTGACGACAAAGGGGAACCCTCTCTACGAGAAACTGGTCGCGCAGTATGGAATCAAAGGGGTTCCGACGGTGGTCTTCTTCGATAGTCAAGGCCGGGAACGCACGGATTTGCGTCTCGTTGACTTCATCCCGGCAGATCAGTTTCTGAGCAGGATGACTCAGCTCAGGCAAACAACCGGCGCGGGTTCATAAAAACCGAATAGAACGAGGAGGAAAGAACCATGTTGAAAGTCCGTTTCTTTGTTAACGAGCCATGTGGAAAGCCTTGAAGACACTTCAACGAGATATCGTCCAGGCTGGGCGCAGAATATCCTATTGAAATCGAAACCACATCCAAACCTCGTGCGGAATACCAAACCGAGGAGTACATGGAACTCGATCTGCCCCGTGCCCCTGCGATTATGGTCGGGGAGGAGGTTGTCGTGGAAGGCTCGGATATTGCCGAGGAAAAGGTCGTTGCCGAGATCAGAAAGCAGCTTGGCATGCCGCCACTTGAACCTGAGAAGAAAGGTGTTCTCGGGCGTCTGTTCGGATGAGCCAGTTACGACAAAATCCGGATCGAGATTGACCACGTAACAGGAGACACCCTCTTGGCGACAACTAGGCAGGGTACAAAGAAATCCTTTCGACCATTTGAAAAGGAGCTGTGTCGATGACCTCCCAAAAAGCAACCAGGAAAAGGCAGGCAGAGGTCTATGCATGGGCCAGGAACAGACGATCCTGGATTACGTCAGCAATTTTCGTTGTAATCCTCGCTGTCGGGTGGGTTTTTCCTTGGTTCGGCTATTTTGTTCCCGTTTGCATGGCGGGAGCGATACTCCCCGCATTCTTGTGGGGACGCCGCTGGTGCGACTGGTGGTGTCCGAGAGGGAGTTTCTTGAATCAGTGTCTCAATCCTGTAAGCCGAGGCAAACCAATACCCAAGGCCCTGCGCAGTCTTCCATTCAGGCTCTTCATGATGGCAGTGATGATGACGGTCTTCTCAATCCGCATTTTTCAGCTTTGGCCCGATCCGGTGAAGATCGGCGGATTCTTCATTACGTTCCTCACGGTCACCACACTTGCGGGTGCGTTCGTCGGTGCTCTCTTCAAGCCCAGAAGTTGGTGTGCATTTTGCCCTGTCGGGACTATGGCAAAATGGGCTGGGACCAACCGACATCCGTTACACATCGCTGAGAACTGCACGGAATGCAAACTCTGTGAAAGAGTCTGTCCGTTGGGCATCGCTCCGCATTCCTTCAAGGATTCAGGCATCGTCGCGGACTGGGACTGCCTCAAGTGTCGACTCTGTGTTGTGAGATGTCCCCAGCAGTGCCTGCATCTTGGTGATCGGGAATTATCTCGAGCGGCATAAGGAAGGCCGAGGGAAGCGCGCATAAGTCTCTCCATGATTCTAGACCTTTTTTGAGCCCGCCCTTCGCATGATGGGTGGGCCTTTTTATTTGGAAATCGGATGGAGCGCTCCATTGCGACTCTGCGAACTCCGTGGGGGCTCCCTCTTGACCAACCCGCCCTGCCCCGTCATACTCCGCTCCTTGGAGGGACCATGCGATTCATCCACACCGCGGACTGGCATCTGGGACGACAGCTGCACGGCAAGCGCCTGATCGAAGACCAGGCCCGCCTGCTGGATCGTCTCGTGGAGCTTGCCAGAGACGTGAAGCCCGACGCTGTGGTGATCTCCGGCGACGTGTATGATAGGTCCCTGCCCTCCACCGACGCTGTCCAACTCCTTGACAATGTGCTTTCACGGCTAGTGATGGGCCTCGGCATACCGGTGCTCGCAATCGCAGGCAACCACGACAGCCCGACGCGTCTGCAATTTGCATCCAAGATGCTTCAGCAGCGGGGTCTTCACCTTTTCGGATTTCCCGCTGCCTCGATCAAGCCTGTAATCCTCGAAGACGAGCACGGCCCGGTGCGGTTCTACGCTGTCCCTTTTGCTGAACCGGCTCTCGTACGCGAATCACTCGCAACGGAAGAGATTCACGACCATCAGGCTGCCCTTGACGCCCTATTGGACGGCATCCGATTGAGCCGGCCGCGAGACGGTCGATCCGTGTTGCTCGCCCACGCGTTCGTGCGAGGGTCTTCTCAGAGTGAATCCGAACGGCCCCTTTCAGTGGGCGGAGCAGATCTTGTGGACGCTGCCTGCTTCGCGGGCTTTGACTACGTCGCACTCGGACACCTCCATCGGCCCCAGAAAGCCGGCCCGGATCACATTCGTTACGCGGGGTCGCTGTTCAAATATTCGTTCTCAGAGGTCAACGATGTGAAAGGAGTCGATCTCGTCGAGATCGGCCCCGACGGTAAAGCCACCGTGGAGCACATTCAAATCCAGGGTATCCGGGACGTGCGACGCATCGAAGGCTTGTTCAGCGATCTGATGGACAGCCCTGCTTCGGATGGGAATTCCGAGGACTATCTCCTCATTTGTCTCAATGACACCGGAGCGATCCTCGATGCAATGGGCCGGTTACGTGAAGTCTATCCAAACGTGCTACACCTGGAGCGGCCTCATTCCGCCAGGCCCGAGAGCGGTTCACGCTCGCCCGGCGACCATCGCAAACGGACAGACGCGGACCTGTTCGCAGACTTCTTCGCTAATGTCACTGGCGAGCCGATCACGGAAGAGCAGGCCGCGGCGTACGAGGTGGTGGTGCGACGCGTGCGCGACGAATCGGAGGCCTCTGCTCAATGAAGCCCATAAGATTGGTGATGCGAGCGGTCGGGCCGTTCCCCGTCGAGCAGGTAGTGGACTTCCGCCGGCTCCAGGATAGGTCCCTCTTTCTCGTTCACGGTCCTACCGGTTCGGGCAAGACGACCATTCTCGATGCTCTCTGTTATGCACTCTATGGAGTTTGTTCCGGCGATGACCGCGACCCCAACCGCATCCGGAGCGACTACGCTCTTCCTTCCACCGCAACGGAGGTGACCCTGGATTTCGGTCTCGGCCGCGACCTGTACCGCGTGTACCGGAGACCGGAACAGCAAGGGATTGGAAAACGCGGAAACCAGGCCAAGATCCGGGCAGACGCCCTCCTCACCAAACGCACGGGGATCGAGGACGACTCAGTCGAGGGTGGTATCGTCGCAGTCAAACCTAAAGAAGTCACCAGAGCAGTTGAAGACCTCCTCGGATTCAAGAGCGACCAGTTCCGTCAGGTTGTCGTGCTCCCGCAGGGAGAGTTTCGCCGATTCCTGGCGTCCGGCTCATCAGATCGTGAGAAGATCTTGGAGGTGCTCTTCCAGACAGAGCTGTACCGTCGAATCGAAGAAGCCCTCAAGGCGGCTGCAAAAGAAGTCGCAGACAGCACAGCCGACGCGCGGCGCCAAGTCTCCCTCATCTTGCAGAATTCCGGATCTGAGACCGCCGACGAACTCCAACAGCGCCAGTCGCTGGACCGGGCGAAGCTCGACGACATTCTCGCGAAACTGGATAGTCTCAGAAAGGAAGATGAAGTCGCGCGAGAACGCCTGAACCATGGGAAACTGATCCTGGAGCGCCTCAGCGAGCTGCGCTCTGCGAGCGAGGCTTTGGCGGCGCTCGAACAGCGCGTTCCGGCAGTTTCGGATAAGCGAGCCACGCTCGATGCAGCCCGCAAGGCCGAAGCGATCACTGGTCGAGAAGAAGCCGTGAATAAGAGGATCGCCGAAGTTGATCTTGCGCTCAAGAAGATCCGAACCGCCCAAAAGACGCTCGAACGCACCGAGGCCGCCAAATGCGAAGCCGAAGTCGACTTGAAGCGTGAGAGCGGCCGTCAGCCAGAGAGGGATCGACTCAAGCAAAAGCTCGGACAATTGGACCTGCTGACTGAACAGGTGAGCGAACTCGACACGGCCCGAAAACGTCTCTCGCTGGCGGAACAAGGGTTTGCTGCGCGGGAAGCCGAGCTCGTTGCCGCAGCGAAGGCGGTCGAAAAGGCGAAAAGCCTCTTGGATGACAACCAACACCGCACCAGTGAATTGGACAGGACTGTCGCAAGGTTGGAACTCCTCAGGCATCAGGTTCAGGAGGCCGACCGAAACTGGAAGTTGGGCAAGGAGCTGGGCCGGCGCCGCGGCGAGCTCAACATTGCTGAGGAGCAACTGCGCAAGGTTGCGGTCCTTCTGGACCAGGCGAGACATCGCGCTGCCCGAGCCCGCGAAGAATTTAAGCAACTGGAAGCAAACTGGATCCGAGGACAGGCAGCGATCCTCGCGCGGGATCTTGCGCCCGGCATTCCGTGCCCAGTATGCGGTTCTACGGAACACCCCTCACCCGCCATTTCCGAAGTGGAACTTCCTGACGAACAAGTCCTGAAGGAAAAGAATGCAGAATTGGAAAAACAAAGGAGCGAGGCGGATCGAATTGTAGAGGAGCGACTTCGGCTGGAGAAGGAAGTCGCACGCCTCTCGGAAGCCGTGAAGAGCACGGCGGACAGCCTCGGCGAACGTGCGGTTGTTACGGTTGCCGAGTTCCAGCGGGAATCGAAAGAACTTGGAGCGGAACTCCGGAAGGCAGAGGACGCGCAGATAGCGCTCGCGTCGCTCAGAGAGAGTGCGACCAAAAACTGCGAGACCCTGGAACGGGCTCAGCAGGAGAATCAGGAGGCGCTCGATCGAAAGAACGCAGCGTTCGCAGACCGTAAAGCCGCTCGGGCGGACGCGACCGCACGGCTCAGCGGCATCCCGGAGGACCTCCGAGACGTGGCGGCGCTCGGTCGGGCAAAGAACGAAACCGCCTTGTCGCTGAAAAGGCTCGAACTTGCTTTTGAGAAAGCACAGCAGGCGCTTTCGACAGCGGATCGAGCCGTCGCAGCAAGTCAGGCGGCGCTACAGGCTGCGAACGAAGCCGCATCAGAAGCGGATATGCAAGTCCGCGTAGCTCGTGACGAATTCACCTCGGGTCTCACTTCCGCGGGCTTTTCGGACTATGCAACGTATCTTGTATCAAAGAAAAGCAAGAGCGAAACCCGACGTCTCCAGGAAGAAATCGAACAGTTCGATCAGGCACTCGCGGCCGCGCGCGACCGCCGTGCGCGTGCCGACAAGGCCGCTGTCGGGCTCGAATCGCCAGACATGAAGGCACTCGAAGAGACTGCATCCAAATCAGCCGCGGATCTAGCGAAGGCTCAGGAGCAAAGGATCGGTTTGGCCAAAGAGATCGATTGGAGACAAAAACAGGTTGACGAATTGACGCGACACGCCGCGGAGCTTGACGCACTTGAGCGGAAATACGCTGTCCTCGGCCGTGTCTCCGAGGTCGCATCGGGAACCAACCGGGAACGTACTACCTTCCAGCGCTTCGTTCTTGCGGCCTTGCTCGATGATGTTCTCCGAGCTGCGTCGGATCGGTTCCTCATCATGACCAATCGCCGATTCTCGTTGCAGCGCGTTCCTGCTCCTGTGGACCGTCGCATGGCCGCGGGATTGGATCTTGAGGTGGAAGACGCATACACTGGAACGTGCCGTCCCGTCGCGTCGCTATCGGGCGGCGAGAGTTTCCTTGCAGCGTTGTCGCTCGCCCTGGGATTGGCGGACGTGGTGCAGGCCTACTCGGGCGGCATCCGCCTGGACACGATCTTTGTGGACGAAGGCTTCGGTAATTTGGATTCCGACGCACTGGATCTCGCATTCCGTGCGCTCATCGACCTGCAACGGAGCGGTCGCCTCGTCGGAATCATCTCCCACGTGTCGGAGCTTCAGGAACGTATCGACACCCGCCTGGAAGTCATGCCCGCTAAGGTCGGCAGCATCGCGAAGTTCGTTTTCGGTTGAGAGGGCTGCGCCCCACCTGCTGGGACGAGGTGGGGCTGCCCGCTTCATTGAGCTATCGGGTTCGTCACTTTCCGGCAGCGTACTGGTAGTAGGTCTTCGGGTCGTCTTTGACCACGTAGATGACCCGTACGTCGTCGGCATTCAGGGCCTTGGCATTGGGAAATGTCTTCTTCAACTCCTCCACCCTCTTCTTGGCCTTATCCACGATCGCATCCCGATCGCCGAAAAGCATTGCCCCGGTCGGACAGGACTTCACACAGGCGGGAATCAGACCGTTCGTGATGCGGTCAAAGCACATGGTGCACTTGGCAAGAACCTTGGTTTCCTTGTTCTGACGAGGGATATTGAACGGACATCCCTCGAGAGTCGCCTTGAAATCAAGGTCTTTGGTCTTCGCCGTGAAGATCACCGCTCCGGTCTTCTCGTCCTGGATGATCTCCCCTTTCTCCGACTCTGCCATGCAGCCGGGCGACAGACAGTGCCGGCACTGATCCGTGAAGAAATGCCAGTAGACCTTCCCGTTGCCGTTCCTACCGTCCTGGAAGCGCACGAGCTTCCACGTGTCAGCGGAGAGGTCTTCCGGATTCTGATAGCTGCCGAAGTTCTTGGTAGATGTTCCTGGGAGTCGATTCCACTGCTTGCATGCAATCTGACAACCCCGGCACGCGGTACACTTGGAAGTGTCGACCAATATCGAGTATCCGTTTGACATTGTTCACACCTCCTCATGCCTTGGTTACATTGACCATGAACGCCTTGTATTCAGGGCACATGGTGTTGGCATCACCGACGCCGGGCGTCAGCAGATTGGTGGTTGAGTCCTTGCCCGTCTTGGGAATGAGCCAGCCGAAGCAGAACGGCATTCCCACCTGATGCACGACCCGGCCACCCACCTTGAATGGCTGGAATCTCGGGGTCACCATTGCCACGGCCTCGACGTAACCTCGGATTGAGGCCACTTTAACCCGCTCGCCGTTCTTGACACCGACCTCTTTGGCCAACTCGGGGCTGATTTCCACGAAAAGCTCCGGCTGGGCCTCGAGCAGCCACGGCTGCCACCGGGTCATGGAACCGCTGCACCAGTGCTCGGTCACGGTGTAAGTGCTGCACACGATCGGGAACTTCGGGTCCGCGGACGCAACCTTGTCCAGGTCGCTCTTGAAGATCTTGATCGCAGGATTGTTCAGCTGGGCGGACATCAGGTTCTTGGCCAGCGGGCTTTCCAAAGGCTCGTAGTGCTCGGGGAACGGCCCGTCCACCATGCCCGGCCCAAACAGAAACGCTCGCCCATCAGGCTTCATGATGAAGGGGAGCTTGCCCTTTTCCTTGTCTGCCATGGGCGGCCAGGGCCCATCGGGAACATCGCCGACCCACTTGGAACCGTCCCACTGAAGCAACGGGCGCTTCGGATTCCACGGTTTGCCGCCCGGATCGCACGAGGCGCGGTTATAGAGCACCCGCCGGTTCACCGGCCACACCCACGCCCAGTTCGGGTACAGGCCAAGTCCCGTGGGGTCCTCTTTGCCGCGACGGGCCATCATGTTCCCCGCGTTGGTGTAGCTGGCACAATACAGCCAATTCCCGCACGAGGTGTTCCCGTCGGCCTGGAGAAACCCGAACGTCGGCACCAGGTCGCCCTTCTTGAACTGCACATCTTTGCCCGCGGGGTCTTTGAGGGTAACATCCTTGAGGAAGTACCCGTTGATAGCTTTGGCCATCTTGTGCGGGTCAAAGCGCCCCTTGTCATCCAAATAATCCCACTTCACGTTGAGAACCGGCTCAGGGTACTTGCCGCCTTCTTTGGCATACAATGCCCTGATCTTGGCCATGAGACGGTTCACCATCTCGCCGTCAGGTATCGCGTCGCCGGGGGCATCGACGGCCTTGTAGCGCCATTGGACCAAGCGACCGCTATTGGTCAGGCTTCCATCACGCTCCACTGAACAGGCCGCAGGCAGGAGAAAGACCTCTGTCTTTATGTTCTTCGGGTCCATCCCAGGCCCGTGCCAGAAGGACGCGGTCTCGTTGTTGAAGATGTTAGCGTGCACGAGCCAGTCGAGTTTGGCCAGCCCTCTCACCACCTTGGTGGTATTCGGAGAGCTGCCGGCCGGGTTCTGGCTCCAGATGAACATCCCCTTGATTTTGCCCCCGTACATCTCGTCAAAGATGTCGAGCCATGAATAGGTCTTGCCGTCATCCGCCTTTGGTAGCCACGCGTACCCGAAGTCATTCTCTTTGGTAGCCTTGTCGCCGTAAAAGGTCTTCAGCAGGCTCACCGCATATTTCGGGTAGTTTTGCCACCAGTTGACTGATTGAGGCTCAGCGGTCTTCGGTGTGGGCGCTAGGTAGGCTTCCAGCGATTGTTGGGATGTACGTGGTACCCTGAGGTATCCCGGGATCAGATGGAAGAGAAGGCACCCGTCAGTGGAGCCCTGCACGTTCGGCTGGCCTCGCAGCGCATTGATCCCGCCGCCGGCAATGCCGATATTGCCGAGCAGAAGCTGGATGATGGCGCTGGTGCGAATGTTCTGTGAACCCACAGTGTGGTGGGTCCAGCCGAGCGCGTACAATACACTGCCGGCCTTGTCTGGGACACCTGTCGCCGCATAGGCCTCGTAGACCTTCAACAGATCCGGCACCGGGGTGCCCGTGATCTCCGAGACCTTCTCGGGCGTATAGCGCGAGTAGTGTTTCTTCAGGAGTTGAAGCACGCAGCGTGGATTCTGGAAGGTGGGGTCCTTTTCAGGTACGCCCTTGGCATCGCGTTTGAATGCCCACAAAGCCGCATCGTACTTCCTTTTGTCCTTGTCGTATCCCGAGAAAAGACCGTCGTTGAAGTCGTACTTATCCCCGACGATGTACGACGCGTTGGTGTAGTTATCCACATATTCCTTGAAGTACTTGTTGTTCGTGAGGATGTAACTGACCATTCCTCCGAGGAAAGCGATATCTGTGCCCGATCTCAGCGGCGCATAGATTTGAGCGATGGAGGAGGTCCGAGTGAATCGCGGGTCGACCGAGATGATGGTCGCACCGTTTTCTTTTGCCTTCATCACCCACTTCATGCTGATCGGGTGATTCTCTGCGGCATTGCTGCCCATGATAAGTATGCAATCACTGTTCCGGATATCGACCCAGTGATTGGTCATCGCGCCCCGACCGAACGACTCTCCCAGAGCCGCAACTGTAGGGCTGTGTCATATCCGGGCCTGGTGGTCCATATACACGACCCCCAGTGCCCTGACCATTGCGTTGAGGATCCAACACTCCTCATTGTCGATGTTGGAGCTGCCCAGATGCGCGATCGCTTCGGTCCTGTTGACCACTTCGCCTTTTGCGTTCTTTTCGACGAAGCTGGCATCGCGGGTCTTCTTGACGCGCTTCGCGATCTCGGTGATCGCCCAGTCCCACGATTTTTCTTCCCATTTGTCGCTGTTGGGCGCTCGGTAGAGCACCTTCTTCAGACGGTTGGGATTAGCCGCTGTGGTTTGGAAAATCGCCGCGCCCTTCGCGCAGAGCGCCCCTTCGTTTGTGGGGTGATCGGGATCCCCTTCGATGTTGATAACAGTCCCGGTCGAGGTATCGGTACTGACGATCAGACCGCACCCCACCGAGCAATAGCAGCAGACCGACGTTGTTGCCTTGGCTTTCTTCATCTTGTCGATCTTCAGTTCATCGGCATAGGCTTTTACAGGGCCTGTGTCGATTCCTAAAGCCGACAGCGCAAGACCAGCGCCGACCGCGCCGGAGATCACCAGGAACTCTCGGCGAGATACACCCATCTCTTTGTCCTCCTTTCTGACGTTCTGACGACATCAAGGCGGACGAGCACACAACATCGACAACCAGGCAGGCCGAACCCGGTCAGAGATGCAAATGAACTTGGCGAAAACACGAACAGACGTGAAACTACGGCCTGCCGATGACGGCCCCGCCGACGTATCGGTTCGCCGCGCCTATCACGCGAGAGAAAGCGTACGAGTATGTCTGGGCAGACATACCCCTATGTCCCTCTTGACATACTACAATGCGCGTGTCAAGGATTATCGCGTTCGCGCTCTGACCATTCAGTCCGAGTGGCAGAAAGTTCTGCCCTGGGGTTCAGTACACGGGTAGAGTCGGGGTCTTGCCGGCCCGACTACTGACCCCAGAGGTATAGCGCAGTCGCCTCCGCATTGCTGAAGGCTTACCATGCGCGAGTGCCACTGCTGGTTCGCCGGCAGTGGTTTTCAGAATGCACTGCTGGACTAGCCAGCAGTGGCACCCGGCTAACCAGGCCCGGCGACTGATAAAGAAGATAAGTACCGGACTTTGTGAAATGGACTTCTCGGCAGGAAGAACGACTCTCAGTCGGCAAGAGCCTGTGCCACAAGGTTGGAGACGAATTCCACCTTCATATCCAGCTCATACTCATCCACTAGCTCACTGAGCTGCGCGTAGCACATCTCGCACGCGGTCGCCACGATATCCGCGCCCGATGCCTTCAATTGATCGGCCTTGACTTTGGAGGTCTTCATGCGGAATTCGGGCTCCGCGGCTATCACCAGGCCTCCACCGCCGCCGCAGCACCAGTTCAACGAACGGTTGGGTTGAAGTTCCACGAAGTCGTCGGTGACGGCCCGCAAGCATGCGCGCGGAGCCTCATACACTCCGCCGTTGCGCGCTATCTGGCACGGGTCGTGGTAAGTGATACGGCCTTCCACCTTGGATTTGTCCAACTTGATTCGTCCCTGCTTGATGTACCGTTCGAGGAGCTGCACCAGCGTGATCACCTCGAAGTCGAACGGGCCCATGACGTGCTTCATGACGCGAAACGCGGTGCCGCACTCGCAGATCGCCATTTCCTTCACCTTGAGCGTTTCCGCCTCGTGGATGATCCGCTGGCAGATTTGCTCGGTCATGGAGCGGTTGCCGACGAACGCGCCGAAGTTCACCGCTTCGTAGTAGCTCAAGGACCAGCTCTCGCCAGCGGCGTTCATGATCTGCGCGGCAGGGAGGATCGAGTGCGCCTCTGCCATCGAGACGTACAGCACGTTTGCGCCCTGCACGTCCAGCGGGATAACATCCTTGCCGGCTTCGGCAGTCCACCGTTCGATGACTTCTTGCCGGAGCTGATCCATCTGCTTGGCAAATTTAGCTCGAGTCGCCTCGCTGTTCACGCCTTTGGCGATGGAGTCCTTGGCGCGCATCGTGAGTGGTTTGGGTTCCAGGTCCGCTCCGATGAGCATCGATTTGGCAATTGCCTGGATTTGCTGCGTATCGATGCCGAACGGACAGAAGACCATGCAGCGCCGGCAGCCTGTACAAGAGAAAGCAGTCTCGTACACCTTGTCCATCCACATATCGTCCAGTTCAACCGCCTCGCTGAGCCACGGAGCAGCCTTGCCGGTGATGCCGTGGTAATTGTCGTACAACCGCCGGATGTTCTGAGCGCGACCGACAGCAGTGTATCGCGCTTCGCCCGTTGAAGCGTACGCGTGGCAAGCCTCGATGCACGCACCGCATCGCGCGCAGTTATCGAGGTACATACGCACCGAGCGAGAAAGCTGGTCGGACATCAGTCTCAGAAGGCTGGATTTCTCATTCTGCTCCATATCAGCCCCTCCTCAGTTTGTTCATCGGCAAAGCGAAGCACGTGTGCACCAGCTTGCTGAACGGCAAAGCCATCAGAAACACGTTTGCACACAGCACGTGGAACCCGATCACCGAGTAATGAGACCCCGCAAGGAACTGCCTTGGGTCCGTGAAGCTCAACGTGAACAGGCTCTCCAGATACTTGCCGAAGTCTTGCTTCGTCATCACGAACCCTTCGTCAGTCCACGAGTTGCCCCAGCTGATGATGTCCCCGCTCACAACGATGCAGAGCAGCAAGATCAGCAGTAAATAGTCCGAGAGAACCGATACCTCCCGAACTGTTCCGCGGAATCGCCGGAAAAGAAGATACAGCAGCGCCACTGTTACTGCAGCGCCCACTGCACCGTTGCCGATCATGTGCGGAGAAGACAGAGACATGATATTCACTTGCGGCAAGAGGTCGAAGTGGGAGATGATCAGCATGACGATTCCCACATGGAAGATCATGAGGAAGACCCACAGCGCCGGATTGAATCGCCACAGCGAAGGCATGGCGAAGGTATCCCACACAGCTGCCGCCCACGTGCCAACGGGTCGATCGTCCGGGCCCATATCTTCGGGAAAGATGCGTAAGGTGAGCGGAAGCCGCGAAGCGCGAAGGACTTGCACTATTCTGAACGCCATGCCCACTACGCACCACACCAAGGCAAGGTAAACCATGGGAACCATGACGAAATACCAGATTCGGTCAAACATGGTGAGAACTCCTGACATCCGATCGAATCACTAAAGAATACAAGATGCACTGGCCAAACGGCAAAGTAAAGAAGGGGCAAGCCATTGAAATAAAAAAGATTCTCTCGCTTAATCTCGTACTTCTCTTGCCTATTGTTCGATTATCGGCGAGGATACCAACCTTGGATCTCCACTTGTCATCAGTAGAATTCAACTTGGCGACGCGTGCGTCGCGAAATCGCATGCATTAACGGAGGTAATAATGGCAAAGTTCTTGTTTGTACTCGGCGCGGGGCTTTATAACAGCAACAGTCCGACTCGATGCCTGCAGTTCGCTCAGGTCGCTCACCAAGAGGGGCACGAAGTATCGATCTTTCTCATTGACGAAGGAGTTGTAATCGCTAGAAAAGGAGCTACCGAGAACCTCGTGGCGCCCTCGGGCGAAGAAGCTGACGTCGCGATGGAGTATATCATTCAGCACAATATTCCTGTGTACGTGTGCACCCCGTGCGCGAAGGCGCGACACGTCACCGAAGACCAGCTTATCGAAGGCGCACAATACGCGGTCGGCAAGGATCTCATCAGGATGGCCGCGGACTCGAAGGTGCTTACCTTCTCATGAGATTGCCGTGTGCGACGCTCTCCACAGAGAGCGTCGCCTCTCCAATCATGTCAATCCGGCTCGTCGGTGTCAGCCAATGGTCTCAATAGCGTCTCTGGTGAGAAAAACCTTCAAGCAGCACGGGCTTACACCCAAGAAGTGGATGGGCCAGAACCTTCTCGTGGACCCGAGCTACTTGGAACGTATCGTCCGTGCTGCCGCGGTCAAGCCCGGCGAACGCTTGGTGGAGGTCGGCGCGGGCCTCGGCGTGCTCACGGAAGCACTGGCGGATGAAGGAGCGGAGGTCTGGGCTTTCGAGGTTGACGCGGGCTTTTTCCGGGTCCTCGATGAACGGTTCCGTTCCAGGCCGACGGTGCATTTGATCCACGGAGATGTGCTCAAGTACGCTTTTAGCGAGATGTCCGATCAGCTCGGAAGGCTCCGGGTCGTGGCGAATCTGCCGTACAGCATATCGAGCAGGCTCATCTTTCGATTCTTCGAACACAGGGACCTGTTCGATTCACTCACAATCCTTCTCCAGCGGGAGGTAGCGGAGCGCCTGGCGGCAGCGCCGGGAACCAAGGATTACGGAGTGCTCACTGTGCTGCTTGGTGTCAGCGCGTCCGTGGAATTGCTCTTCGATATTCCGAGCCGCGCGTTCTATCCCGTGCCGGAGGTGACATCGACGCTCGTACGGATTACGTTTCCTGAACAGCCACCGGTCACCGTCTCCGATCCTCGGATGCTTGTCCGTGTTGTAAAGGCTGCTTTTGCTGCTCGCCGAAAGACATTGCGGAACAATATGCGTTCACGTATGACTATCCCAGCTGAGACTGTGGAACAGGCCGCAGCCGAAGCAGCCATTGACCTGGACCGCCGTGGTGAAACGTTGACACCGGCCGAGTTCGCACGCTTCACGGACGCTCTTATTCGCCACCGTATTTGCGAAATAGCATACTAAGTGAGGGTCCTCGGGCAGAGCTTTTCCAGCCTGAACTCCAGTGACTCCACTTCTTTCAAAGCCTGGTAGGTCTGTCGCCTGACCACGCCGTACCCCTTCTGCGTGTACTGATCGTCGTCGTGCATCACGACTGCTTCCGGGATAAACCGCAACTGAAATCCCGCAGCGAAAAGTGCGCGGGAAAACTCCACGTCTTCGCCCTGATAGAACCCCAGGGTGCCGTTCCATAAGTGCTCGACGAACAGATAATCTTTGTAGATCCCATAACCTCCCGTGAGGTACTGGCACACTTCAAAGCCTTCATCGTACCGGCGCAGAAAGGTGTAATCGTCCACATTATTCACCCAGTCGCAATACCGGGTCAGGTCGGGATTGACGATCACTCCGGTGGCAAGGTCGAACTCGTCGTTGACCTTGTCGACCGCGTGCACCCACAGCGGGTGGAGGAGCAGGTCGTCATCAAGGCTGACGAACTTGTTGAATCGCGCGGCCTTAGCAAGCACGTTACGCATCGCTCCGAGCCGTCCTTGCTGTGCGACCTCTTCCATAGGGAAGGTCCGAAACCCCTGATCTGCTACGCTCTGGGGAATGGCACCAGCGATAAGGATCTCCCACCGGTCGGAGTTGACCTCCTGACGTCTAATGGACTCGATAAGTCGCTGCAGTTTATCGGGCCGACGGCGGTCTGTGATAATGCCGAAGGTGTATCCTTCGTCTTTGAAGGAATCTCGGGTCTTTGTGGCGCGCGTGGGCGCCAGGCATTTCCCGAATGCTTCGAGCATCGCCAGTCTTTGCGGGAAGGTTATGATTTCCAGTTGATTGATCGAAGCGATATTCTCGAGCAACTCGTTTCGGAGGAGTTCCGTCTCCCGCCTTAGAATGGCGAGATCGGCACGCAACGCGGCAACCTCCTCTTTCAGAGCGACCATGTCGCTATCGGATTTCACCGAGAGCTCATCGCTTCGCAAGGATCCCATTTCTCGCCTTTCATGCCTAGGCGACACGTGTGGAGCCTATTCATACCTCCACCGTGACGCGTTGAACTCCCAAGAATTGCGTCGCGAAAACAGGCGGCCCTTGCTCTTCAATGCACAAATCTATGGCCTCTCCGATTCTATCTATGAGTGTGTCCAGCGACCGAGCCTGAGTATGACAACCCCGAAGTTCCGGAACTGATGCAACGTAAAATCCTTCCTCGTCGCGTTCCACAATTACGTTGAATGTCATCTCCATGAGACGGTCCTCTCTTTCCCTGGAAAAGGTTACTGAAATTCCGGCCGCTATGGCACCTCACAACGAAAATTAATCATCGGAAAGCTGCAATTCCTCCGTTTGCGCGGGCCACCCTCTTTCAGTGGCTCGCTCCAGTTCTTCCTGCGTGTCCTGCGCGAATCGTCGTTCAAGGCGACGCCTTTCTTTGTCAGCGAGGCCGAAGCGCCTGCAAAACCCCTCAAAGGTCTGCATTACGGAGTCAAGGCGGTCCGGCGGCAAGCATTCCCGCTCGAACTTCCAGTACAGGGCGCGGATGTCCACACATTGCTCAGGCTCAAGTTCGGGATTGCACGCCATGAGGCTCTTGTTGCTGATGAACGCCGCGGTGGCGAGCTGGGTATTGTAATGGCGAACCGAAGTCTGGTTGCCGTCGGATCGAATGCGGTGCGCGTACAGCGCTTTGGGCACTATCTTCGTGTTGTTGGCATGAGACAGTCTGCACCACAGGTCGAAATCCTGAGCGCAGGTCAACTCTTCATCGTACATACCCGCCCGCACAACTGCGTCCTTGCGCAGCATGACCGATCCGTGTGCGTAGTTGTTGTGGAATTGGAGCCGCCACAGTCGGTACACGGAGTCGAGTGGCAGCTCTTTAGTCTCAATAACAGCGCCGCGGTCATCGATGACATGAAAGAAGCATCCGACCAGTTCCAGAGACGGGTCCGCGTCCAATTCCGCGGCCTGGACTTCGAGCCGCTCGGGGTGGCTCACGTCGTCCCCGTCCATGCGGGCGATGTATTCTCCGCGGGCAAGGTTGAGACCGCGATTCAAGGTGCGCGTCAGACCCTGATTCTCCTGGCGATGAAATCGGATGCGCGGGTCCTGGAACGATTCGATGATGTCCTGGACCGGCTCGACAGACCCGTCGTCAATGACAAGGAACTCAAAGTCGCCTCTCGTCTGACCGAGGATGCTTGCCATCGCCTCAGCGAGGTAGCGCCTGCCGTTGTAGACGGACATGAGAACCGTTATCCGGGGATCGCTCATCGAAGCTACTTTCAGAAAAACCTCGTTCTCACGCGTGCTCGCCGCCGATCGATGTTCGTGGCACCGCTTCCGCCCAAATCTCGCCCCAGCGGAACTCCTGGTGCGTGACCGCCAGACCGGCCGCCACAAGTTCCGCAACGAAGCTTTCCGGCGTGTACTCGATAAAATGAGTTGGGTCCAGGCGATAATCCATCCCGAGTTCTTTCTTGAGAGGAACTCGCCAATCCCGCTCGAACATGGGCACCCTGAACAGCACACGACCGGGACGGATCTTTGCGATCACTCCACTGAGAAACTCCACCCGACGCTCGACATGCTCCAGCACATTGGAAAGGACCAACACGTCGAATGGTCCTTCGGGCGGATTTGCCACGGCGTCGGCGTGAATGTACAACACATTCGGGTGCGAAAACCGCTCTTTCGCGATCGAGATGTGCTTCTCTTCGAGATCGACACCGACCACCACAGCGCCGGCTCGTTGCGCGATGTCAAAGGCAAGCGCTCCAATACCGCAGCCCACGTCGAGCACACGTTCGCCCGGCCGAATCCTGTCGGTGAAGAAGTCGTGATACCGCGTGTGGCGGTGCTTGGTGTGCACTCCTCCATCATACGCGACGGCCAGCCATCCTTGAGCCGGGTATAGCGCCTCGTCCAGCTTGAAAAGAAACCGGAGCCCTCGATCGGGTGACAGCGCCTCGGCCCGTGCTTTCGCCACATCTGCGAGAAAACCCGCGAGCGCCGGTTCGGACATCCTAGCAAGGATCGGCCGCACAAGCTTGATCGCGATACTGCCCAGAAACTCCTGTGCCGTCATCGTCGGGCGACCTCCCTGAGCAAGGAGGTCTCCTGCTCCGCGATCCGGTCGAGAGAGTAATTCTCTTCGATGTACGCGCGCGCGTTCTTTCCCAGTCGCTGGCTCAACGGTGCGTCTGCGATAAGCTCTTTCAGGGCGCCGCGAATGCTCGATGCGTCTGTGCCGCTCAGGAGCCCTGTTTCACCGTGGCGGATCATCTCTCGGATTCCGGTGGAGTCAGCGCCAACCACCGGCACGCCACAGGCCATGGCCTCCGCGAGGGATTTCGGGTGACCTTCGTAGAACGACGGGAGCACAAACGCGGTCGCTCGGTTGAGATACTCAGGCAGCGCCGAGTTGGGAACGTTCCCCTCCCACACGACCCTATCGCCGAGCCGAGCGTAGCATGACTGCAATTCAGAACGAAGCTTGCCCTCACCGATGAGGATGAGCCGCACGGGCAGCGGTTCGATCGCTTCCAACAATGCAGCCAAGTTCTTTTCGGGAGCGATCCGACCGACGAAGACGATTGTGTTCAGTTCTTCCCCGCCAGGCTTTGGGCGGAAGGTCGAGGTATCCACGTAGTTGGGAATCACAACGGTCTTCGCTGCTGCATCCGGGATGCGTTGCGCAATGTCGCTACGCATCACCTCGGTGGTTACCACTACCCGATCCGCTGCCTTAAAGACCCGCTCTTCGGTCGAGCGCGCCTGGATTGCCTTCGGAGAGTCGCTGCCGTACTCACGGGCAGCGTTGTGCGACCACATGTATCCGCACCGGGCCACAAGGCCGGCGGAGAACCGCTCCGCAGCACGCTGAGCAGCGTCCGCGCCGTACGTCTGATTGGTCTTGATCACGCGAGCCGAACTGAGAGAGTCCGCGTGGATTTCCAGCATGGACTCTTCATATGCTCCGAAAGGCAAGTCACGGTCATTGCACAGGATACGAATGCCGTCGAGTCGGTCTGCGAACTCGAGGTCGCCGGGACCGCCGTAAGTGACGAAGCTCACGTCGAACCCCTGGGTCAGGAGCCGTCTGTACACGGCGACTTCACGATCGAGCATGCCCACCATGTGCCAGGTGCGCAGCGACACTCCTCTCGTGAAGAAGAGAACCAGGCCGATCGTCATTGCACCACCTGGCGGATCACCGCGAGGTATTTATCTGCAACGTCGTCCATACGCGAAACCACGATGAGGCGCTGAAACATCTCATAATGCTCGACCAGCCGATCGAGCTGCGACAGGATTTCGTCCTCGTTCTCGAAGGGGAGTCCGCCGTATCCCACTAACTCCGGATGACCGCCGTCGTTCAAGTAAAGCACGGGCAAACCGCAGCTCAAGGCCTCGATAAGCGCGTTGGAGCACGGGTCGTTTCGGCTGGCAGCAACATAGATGTCGTGGGAGCGGAGCATGTCCGCAAGCTGCTCAGACGGCACCGGGTCCACGTGGCGGATGCGCTCGAACTTCTCCGATACATTCCCTACAAAGGTGTACTCGAACCGATCCCAATCCAGATGTTGGTCTATCCACTTGTAAGTGGGGCCTCCTTTGCGAGGATTGGGGGACCAACTCGAGGAGATGAGGCGCGTCTTCCGATCTCGGCTGAATAGGACTCGCCTGCGGGAATGAAAGATCGTCGGGTCCACGGCATTGTGAATGATCACGGGATTCACTGGCCTGTATCCATGATCTACGATCTTCCGGTAGGTCCACGCAGACTGCAGCACGGTAGCGGAGGCGAAGCGAGCGTTCAGGTCGTAGGAGAGTTGATCCTTCTCTCGGTCGAAGCCTCTGATCAGGTGGATCGGGCCGTCGATTCGGTGGATCACGTTGATCCGCGCTCGGCGGCTGAACTCCATGAAAGCATCCACATCAAAGTGAATGGAGTTCAGGACGTACGCGTCGATTTCCTCGCCGATCTCGTTTTCCCGGATCTTGACGTTTTGCCGCATGAGCGCCTTGCGTAGGGCCATCATAAACTGGTTGCCGCCTCCCCACGGCGGCTTGAAAAAGGTGTGCCACAATGCCACCGTCAGGCTTTGTCGCGCCCCCTCCTCGAGAGAGAGATCCCGGTGCACTGTGCCGACACGGCCCTGCGCAAACAGTGGCACATCTTTGATGTATTCGTACACTTCCTTGAATCGAGGGGCAGTGGACGCGGGTGTGTGTTCTCTGTGGACGCGGGCCTCGTGTGCCCATACAGTCCTCGCCAGCGAACGGGAGGTGATATGGCGCTCAACGATATCCACCGCGCCATCGGGAGACCCGAAAACGCATTGGGGCTCCAGCACGTCCGGCGCCATACCCACCCGGGCGCTCACTATCGGGCAGCGGGCCGCAGCCGCCTCGAGGATCGCGTGAGGGCCGCCTTCAGAGCGGCTGGCCACCAGGCACAGATCCACCAGGTTGTAAAGGACGTTGAGCACGGAACGCGGCAGTTTATTGGCTTCGATGTCGTCGCCAGCTACTGATTTGCCCACGTACGTGAACGGGATACCAAGTTCCGACAACCGATGGATCATCCAGTTACGCCGCGGGCCCGCGAGCACTACGTGGATGTCGTGCCCGCGTTCGCGAAGCGTCCGCACGATTTCCGCGAACACGTCGGGCCCTTTGACCAGCTTGGGACTTCTCAAATCGGAACCTTCGGTGTCCCGCTGGAAGCTGCCGATGAGAAAGCTCGTCGTCGGGATGTTCCACTTCTCCCGGAGCGCTTTCACGTCCGCGTGGTCGCGGCCCAGCGGCTTGAAGACGTTCACATCGACCAGATACGGGACCAGCACACTTTCCACGCGCACATCGGCAAGTTGCTGTTTGGCCTGAGTTGTCCGAGTCAGCCACCGTCCGACGAGTTCCATGGCTCTACTGTGTCCCGGTTGCGTCATGTATCGATTGGGTTCGCCCGGCACGTGGCAGATGATGCGTTTGCCTTCGAGTTGCTCCTCAGGGACCTGGAGAAGCGCCTCCCACCACGACATATGCACAACTTCCGCGTCGTCGATGTCGACAAAATCCACCAAGCCGGCAAGGGCTTCTCGGGTGAGCTTCAAATCCTCGTCCACCGCCCAACCGATGCCGTCACCGCCGGAGAGAAATACCTTGGGTTTGCTCATATCCTCACTGCCGTCACGCCGAACCCTGTGGTAAACGCGTGCGCCAGGGACCTTTCGTCCCGTTGACGCCTCCGGTCCCACCGAACAGCGTGTTGTTTGCTCCTTCCGATCGCGAACGCGACCAGTCTTCGCAAAAACGCGGACCGCGGACGGTCCTGCATAGCCTCAGCGTACGCCATGTCCCGGATCATGTCCACAACGACACTCCAAAAAAGCCCCTGCCGCTCGATAGTCACATCGCGGAACCCGATCCGGTGGAGTGTCTCTCTCAGGAAGGAGTCCGTATATCGTCCGTAGTCGTGCGGATCGCCGTGGATGCGATTCAAAAACGGAATGCACACGAGCAGCAATCCGTCCGGCTTCAGCACTCGATGCACATCCTTAAGTACCACGCGTGGGTCCGGAACATGCTCGAGGACTTCCGAACAGATCACCCCGTCGAACGAGCCATCCCGAAACGGCAGCCAAGCGGCATCAGCCTGCACGTGCGGTTGCTTCGCCGTTGAAACATCAGCGTACACAACCCGAAGGCCGTACGCTTCGATATCGAAAAGCCCCCGCTTGGACACCCGGTTGCCCCCGAGGTCCAACACGACCGATCCCGGTGGGAACTCCGGCACGTGCCGGAAGTGGAATTGATCCACGTAGTGGCGTCGAAGCGAGTAATCCAGGCTTCGAATGCGTTGCAGGTCGAATCGGTCGGTTTGAGCTTCTCCACCCATCGCCTCTCCTACTTCAGGAGATGCTCTCGGGCGAAACGGATCCAGTCCTGCACATCGACTCCCTTGACCGGTTCGCCACGCGCTCGCCTCACGCCTCTCCCGAGGTGCAGGAAGATCGGATTGCCGTCATCATCCAGACTCCGATCCACCGAGAAATCTCGCAGCGGAGGGTCTTCGGGAAGGATCGCGATCAATTCGGGCTCCCAAAGCGTGTTACGACAAGCGAATATGCCATGACCGGCACGCCGAAGGCGAACCGTCACCAGATCACCTACATCGTATGCGGGCAACTCCGGAAAGAAATCGAGCTCCAGTCTTCTAAATGCCTGATAATCCACCATATATCCAAGCACATGGAGCACGCCCTCGGGAGTGCGCGTGCGATCGAGCCGCACGCCTGCCGCGGCCACACCGTTGTGCAACTTGGACCGGAGGAACGTCAACCATCCCGACCTGCACGGCATCACGTCCATATGCATGGTCATAAGACACGCGGAAAGCGGGTCGATACACCGCACCGCCAGCTCCAACCCAATCGCGTTCGCGTAGCTCCCCCAGGTCAGTTGTCTGGCAGTATTGACGAGGCCGCGATCCGCTGTCAGCGCCTCCGCAGGCAGAGGTTCCGTGCGGTTGAGGATCACGTTGACGTCAGGCTCATCGAGGAGCTTCTCAGCTGCCTCGATTGGCGAGTTGTTGTCCACTACCCACAGTTCGTGAGGTTCCGGCGTGAACCGGCGCACCGCGTCAATGCAGACGCGGAGAAGCTCCGTCGCGATCGGCGTTTCCTGGTGTGCGACCACCACGAGCCGCGGCGCCGACGGGTCGAGCCTGACAGGGCGACGAACCCGCAGCTCGTAATTTCGGCCGTCGATCGCTTCCGTAGCCTCGATAGCGGCCGAAGCTATGTTCGCCGAAGGCGGCAACTCATGTCCCCTTCCTACCAAGAACCATGAGGCTGTCGCACCAGTCCATTCTGAACGCCTGGCACGCAGTCATCACCACCCATCTCTTGAGAGGATTTCTCGTGAGCGGAATCTTGTTATACCGCGCCATACGCACCACGTCGAGTCCCGCGCTGCGCGCGATACTGTACAGATCGTTCATGGGCCATGCGGTAATGTGGGTGCAGTCCCGTTGGCGTACCGGATGAGCTGCATTCGGGACGGTAGCTAGGAGAGCGCCGCCCGCGGCAAGATGCTCGTGAACCGATGCGAGAAGCATGAACGCGTCACCAGCGGGAAGGTGTTCGAGCACCTGGTTGGCGATCACCACATCAAACGTGGCCTGCGTGGGTACTTCTTCGAAGGAGCGGAAGTCGAACTCGCCGTCGGGATCGGTATCCAGGGCAAAGTACTCCGCGCCGATCCTTGTCACCGTACTTTTGAGTGGCTTGTGCGCCCCCGCTCCCACGTCGAGAACTCGAATGCCGGAAGCGAGCACTCCTTCAATCTCGGCTTGCACGTTGCATACCGGTAGATCGAGAATACCTCCGAACTGGCGATGGCATTCGCCCCGCCAGCGCATCAGGCGGTTCCACGACAACTCTGCGGCGTCAACCTTATCCACGGGCAACGCCCTTCCTGATAGAGAAGATCGTGCGTGCGACAGCGGTGCCGCTGCCGTTCATGGGGCTGCCGGGCGGTTGTTCGTCGGTCCAGACGACGCGGTCGATGTGTGCAGCAAAGAGCTTGTGCACGCCGTCCACCCCGCCGTAGTCAAAGCGGTCGGCACCGCGTGGGGTAAACTTGATCGGCACCTCGACGGCAAGTATCGCGCCGCTTTTCGCGACGCGGATGATCTCTCCCACGACCCGCGCCGGGTCATACGAGTGCTCCAGTGAATGGGAGGCATAGACCACGTCGAAAGAATCGTCGGGAAAGGTCATCCGATGCATATCCATGATGAGGACGTCGGGGCCTTGAGACAAGAGATCGATGCCTTGCACTTTCCGGAATCCCATGCGCTTGAAGCTCTCAATCTCGTAGGTATCCCGAGGTCCAATGCAAAGCACGGTTCCGTCAACGTTGGGTTTGCCCATTTCGTAGAGCCGGTCCATAAGGACAGTACTCCTCCGTGCAGGAACCTGGTTCCTCTTGGAATAGGTCCGTTCGAACTGCACCGAAAGGTACTCCTGGTAGCTCGCGTCACGGTGGGCAGCGAGCCGTCGGATCCTGAATCGGTGTCGTAACCTGTCGAATAGATTTCTTACGCTCTGCACTGATGCACCACCTGCACGAGAAAACGGCGATTAGGCTTCCGGGCCGATTGTGACAACGTCCCACCGACATGGCTCCGCGAGGACGCCACGGGACCTCGGTGCCCCGATTACCGCGAAACTCGCCGCACCGGCAATACGTTCGAGAGTCTCGAAGGAGCTTGCGTCCCGCACGGCGAAATGCACCTCGTACGCGCCCGTTGCGAGGTGGTTTGACTCATACCACGCCCTTACCTTGCACCTGCTGCCTGTCTCAGGTCGCGAGAACCCGTCCTCTTCGGAAATATTCCACATGCAGAGAATCCCCGCCGCGTTCACGATGCCCAGTGAAAACAAGGGGCGCTCAAGCTCGCGGCCGATGCTGAGGTCGACCTCGACACCGAACGAATCGCCCGCGGTGATCTCTGTGAGTGTCTCGCCGCCGTCTCCGTAGATTCGAGCGTGATGGATCTTGACCTCTTGGCTGGAAATGCGATTGCGCACCTTGTGCTGAAGCCGTTCTTGTTCCGACCTGAAGACCAGAGTTTCGTATGCGTTGATGGTCTCGCGGGACGACCCGCCTGCCACCGCCCTCCCCCGCTCCAGGAGTATCCCGCGCGCAGCCACGAACTGGAGCGTGTCCAGGCTGTGACTTACCAGCAGCACGGTCGCTCCGCTTTCCCGCATCTCTTTCACCCGAGCGAGGCTTTTGTTCTGGAACTTGAGATCGCCCACAGCGAACGTCTCATCAATAAGGATGATGTCGCTCTCTACGTTAACAGCTACTCCAAAGCCGAGCCGCGCGAGCATCCCGCTCGAATAGGTTCGGACCGGCTCGTCGAACCAATCGCCGAGTTCACAAAAATCCTGGATTTCCGGTATTTTGGACTCAATTTCCCGCCGCGAGAACCCCATGATCGCGCCAAGGAGCCTGATGTTTTCCCGGCCCGTAAGCTCCTTGTGGAGCCCGGCATTCAACTCGATCATCGGGAAGACGCGGCCGAGTACCTCTACTCTGCCGCGAGTCGGAGCGCTCACTCCGGCCAGCACTTTGAGAAGGGTGCTCTTGCCTGCGCCGTTGCGACCGATGATCCCGACAGTCTCGCCACGACGCACCTCGAGGTTCAAGTCCTGCAACGCCCATTGGCCGTCTCCATCGCGAGACTCTCGATTGCCGCGGAGGAACGCAGCAGCGGAGCGCACGACAGCCGGCACGGGCAGCCCGTAGCGTTTCCAGAGACCTTCAACTCGTATCACGGTGTCATGGCCCATAGTGTACTCACAAGACATCCGCGAAGTACGCGGAAAGCCTACGGAATGCTGGCCATGAAACCGCAAGGAGCACGGTCGTGACGGCCACAGAAGCGAGCAAAGGCTCCATGGGCGGGGCAGTTGCCTTCAACAGCACCGTGCGAAACCCTTCGATTACTCCGACCATCGGATTAAGAAGATACAGCGAGTACCAACGGTCGGGCACGCTGCTGATGGGATAGATTACGGGCGTTACAAAGAGCCAGGTCTGAACAAGAAACGGAACAGCGAAGATGAAGTCCTTGCGAAATGTGCCGAGCCCTGCCAACAGCATCCCGATGGAGAAGGCTACCGCGGCGGCCAACGCGACCAGCACTGGCAGCCACACGAGCGACCAACCGACCGCGACCTTGTACCACACCATCATCCCCGCCAGAACCATGCTCGACATGCCGAGATCAAAGAGCGCCGAAGCGATCCCCGCCAGCGGAAAGACCTCCCGAGGCAGCGCGATCTTCTTGATCACTTCCGCGTTATCGATGATGCTCGGACCGCAGGATGACAGCGAGTTGGCAAAAAACGTCCACGGGACGAGCGCAGCGTATGTGAAAAGAATGTACGGAAGACCGTCGCTGGGGATGTTGACGAATCCGCGGAGCATGCTGAACACGAGCATCAAGACGAGGGGCTGGATGAAGGCCCACCATAGCCCAAGCGCAGAACGTCGATACTTCCCGGTGAGGTCGCGCACGACAAGCGCCCATAACAGGTTGACAAACCTGGAAAATGGCGTACCCGACGGTGACAGGTTGATGTACGCGGCCTTGCTCATCACGTTTGGCTGGAGGGGAGAGAACTAAGCACGCTAGGCGAGATCTCCCCACAAGATGAGGTCGTCGCCCAGCCATCGGTGACCCGGATTATTTATTCGGAGAAAGCACTTGGGATCGGACTGGTTTAGGTCGCTGACCGCGCGCAGCCCCCCCACGAAAACGGGAGACACTGTCAGAACCGCATAATCGGCCAGCCGTGCTAACAGGAAGCTCGTGATTACACGGGACCCCCCTTCCACCATGACGCTGCGAACACCCATTTGGCCGAGCCGATCCAGCAGGGAGTGAAGGCTCACCTGTCCTCGGGAGTTGGGATCAACCGTGAGAACGGTTGCGCCCACATCGACGAGTGCACGGCAGCGCTCTTGAGAGTTGCCGTTCCTGGTGACCACCATCGGCGATCGACCGTTCTGGCTGAAGACGCGTGCGCCGGCAGAAACCCGAAGGCGGCTATCCAGGATGACGGGCCGGGGATTCTTTCCTTCGACCAGCCGGACGGTGAGCCGCGGATCGTCGGACAGGATCGTACCGATCCCCACCAGAATGACCTCGTGGTGAGCACGCAGTTGATGGGTAAGGGTCAGTGATTCAGATCCACTTATGGCCAGAGGCTCTCCAGCACGTGCACTGATGCATCCATCGAGGCTCTGGGCGTAACTCAGTGTCACAAAAGGACGTCCGACACGCCGAAGATACCCATCCGCCTTTTCAACAAGCGACTCAATTACTTCCATCACCCGCCCACTTGCACTCCCGCATAGTGAAATTCCCAAAGTACAATCCGGGTACAATCGTCATACACGACAATTATCCCGCAGTACTGTTCCTACCGGCAAGTAAGTTTTTTCAAATGCCGGAACTTTTCTGCCGATATTTCCTTACGATCCGACGGATCGGACACGAATATCTGTTGGGCAAAGCCTCCCACCTGGCTGCAAGATTGATCGTCCTCATCCACTTGTGTCTTGCGGCCCGCCTTCACGTCCAAAAAATTTCTGCCGCCGGTGCTGTTCGGCTTGCCCCGGCGGCTGTCCATATTCAACTCGCAGCCCTGCACGCGCCACAAACAACAGGGACGTCGATCACGGCCTCTCTCCGTTAGTCGCCATCCCGGTGTCGCGCACTATCATCTCTGTGCTAATGATACTACTTTGAGCTAATGTCAAGAACTTCCGCACAATCCCCGCGATGGAATGACCGCGAGTGTGCTTAAACCGCTCCCAAACGGCCGCTCAAACCGGCCGTCTCGACGAGATCGATTTCCTACGGAATCCCTGGAGAAACTTGACTTCAGAACCCGAGGGCGTATTCTAAGGTAGAAACGCCCTTCGCGGAGTGCGTCATGGTGAACCGTGCCGTCGTATCTCTTGTGTGTGTCGCGCTCATCCTCATCCCGTTCGAAGGTCTTCTTTTCGCGGCATGTGAGAGAACGGGCCATTCGGAAAGCGGAAAGGTTTGTGGTTGCGGGTGCCAGAGCAACGAGCATCAGGCGAATAATCATGGAAACTGCCCGTGCGTGACCCCATGCGCGCTTGAGCGCGTTTCCTTGCGGTCCGACATGTTGCTTGTTCCCGCCCCCGACTCCGCTCATAGATTAGTGCCTACGACGGACTCAACCGAAGCGGACGTTTCGCACCGACAGCGACCTGACGGGGCTTTCGTCCCTGTTCCAGCCAACCGCATCACGGTCCTCTTGAAGACATGTGTCTTTCGTTCGTGATAATTGCCCCTGCGCCTTGACGGCCAACTAACGGGGCGGGGGAGAACGCTCGATCCCTTTGTTCGGATGGCTCGCCGCCCCGACATCAGGAACTCTGCTGTTACTTGCGAGAGGACACAATGGCCGATTCCGAAACACTCCGACGCATCAGGGAATCTTCTGGCAAGATTATTGTTGCCATCATTATCGCGGCCGCGTTTGCAGTCGGCTATTACGCGGCCCACCCGCGTCGCGCCGCGGATTCACCACCTCCCCCGCCACAGGCAGCCTCCACAGCGCAAGCGCCGGACAAACCAGCTGCCGAGCAGAAGAAGCCCGAATTGTGGACATGTTCCATGCATCCACAGATCAGGCTCCCTAATCCCGGCAAGTGTCCGATCTGCTACATGGATCTTATTCCGCTGGAAACCGAGGAAGCCACCCATGACGACCACGCGGCCCCGCGGTACGTCATGTCTGAGGCCGCCAAGAAACTCGCGGAAGTTGAGACCGCGGAGGTGAAACGCGACCGAGCCACAGTTCTCGTCAGAATGGTGGGACTCGTGTACGCCGACGAAACCCGTGCAGCGGCCCTCACGGCAAGAGTCGATGGCCGGCTCGACGAGATCTACATCAACTTCACCGGTGTCCGGGTCAACAAGGGCGACCCGATGGTGAAGATATGGAGTCCAACGCTTATCAAGTCCCAGGTCGAACTCTTCGAGACGATCCGTGGCTCCGATCCCAGTCAGGAGGTGATCAAGGGGGCGGAAGAAAAACTAATCCAGTACGGCCTGACTCCCGAACAGATCCAGGAGATCAAACGGAGCCAAAAGCCCAACCTGTACGTGACGCTTCGGGCTCCCATCAATGGTGTCGTGACGAAAAAGATGGCGCTCCTCGGCCAGTTCGTCAAGGAGGGACAGGAGATGTACATCATCGACGACCTCTCCAACGTCTGGGTCAAGATGGACGCTTACGAGACCGATCTTCCCTGGATCCGGTACGGCCAGACCGTACGCTTCACTACGAGTGCGGTGCCCGGCCGCACATTTACCGGCAAGGTTCAGTTCATCGATCCCACTGTGGACATGCGCACTCGGTCAGTGAAAATCCGAGTAGAAGCACCTAATCCCGACTTCACCCTTAAGCCTGGGATGTTCGTCTCAGCGGAATTGGAGGCGGAAATCGACGCCAAAGGTCGTGTCATCAAGTCCGAATGGGTCGGCAAATACATCTGTCCGGTCCACCCCAGGGATGACGCGAGCACTGAACCCGGCATCTGCCCTGAGAGCAAGATGCCCCTTCAACCGCCTTCGTATTTTGGATACGCGGACGACCCGAACCCCGAACAGCCGCTGTTGATTCCCGCGTCCGCCGCCCTTGTGACCGGCAAGAGGGCTATTGTCTATGTGGAAGTCCCTGGAGATCAGCCGGCGTACGAGGGGCGCGAGGTGGTTCTCGGCCCGCGAGGCGGCGACAAGTATGTGATCTACGGTGGTCTTCGTGAAGGCGAACGGGTCGTCACCAAGGGCAACTTCAAGATCGACGCAGCGATGCAGATCCTTGCCAAGCCGAGCATGATGAGCCCGCCCGCTGATAAAGCACAAGAAGAAGCGGCGAAGAAAGACGAAGATGAGGTCGTTGCGAGGCTTCAAGCGCCTGAGGAGTTTCTCAAGCAACTCACGCCGGTAATCGACCGGTATTTGCAGCTGAAGGACACGCTCGCCGAGGGGAATGTCCAGGACAGTGCGCGCCTCGCCGGCGACGTGGCCACGGCAGTGAAGGATGTCAAGGGCGACATGCTTGAGCCTAAGGCCCGATCGTTGTGGAAGAAACAGTCCAAGGCGATAGTTACTCAATCAAAGATCCTGGGGGCGGCAAAAGAGATTCAAAAGCAGCGCAAGGCCTTCGATCCATTGTCCGATGCGCTTGCCCGGAGTGTCATGGCATTCCGTCATATGAGGGCGGAACCTCTTTATCTGCTGTACTGCGCTGACGCTCTGGATCGGCAGGGCGCCTACTGGCTCCAAACCACGCCGCAGCCTCGTAATCCGTACGCTGGGGATGCGACTACCGTGGATCGGGCCTTGCAGACTTGCGGCGAGGTGGAGGAAACTATTCCACCCGAAGGAGCCTCGAGTGAACAGCAGGCTGCGGGCGCTACGCCAAGGGCGGTCGAAAGTGAGGGCCATTCCGGCCACGGAGGTGGCGAATGACCCCGACCCAGCAGCCCACACAAAGAGACCAGTTCCTCGGCCCGGCGGAGCAGTCGCTCTTTTCCAAGTTCATGAAGTTCTGGACCGAGCAGAAACTGTTCGTTGTCATAGTGATTCTCGGCACGCTGCTCGCGGGCCTTGCGGTCGCGCCATTTGACTGGGAGATCTCGTGGCTGCCCCGGGATCCGGTCCCAGTAGACGCAGTCCCCGACATTGGCGAGAACCAGCAGATCGTATACACCACGTGGGAAGGCCGTTCCCCCAAGGACGTGGAAGACCAGATCACGTATCCGCTCACGGTATCCCTCCTGGGCATTCCGGGCGTAAAGGCTATCAGGAGCAACTCGTTTTTCGGCTTTTCCACAATCTACATAATCTTCCGTGACAACATCGAATTCTATTGGTCTCGCTCCAGGATACTGGAAAAACTGAATTCATTGCCTGCCGGCACCTTGCCCGAGGGCGTCCAACCAACGTTGGGACCGGACGCAACCGCGCTCGGCCAAGTATTCTGGTACACGGTCGAGGGTGACGGATTCAGCCTGGACGAACTCCGCACAATCCAAGACTACTACGTCCGCTATGCCCTTCAGTCATCCGGCGGAGTAAGCGAAGTCGCGTCCGTGGGCGGGTATGTGAAAGAGTACCAGATCGACATCAATCCCGACGCAATGCGAGCCCACAATATTACATTACCGGAAATCTTCAACGCTGTCCGCATGGCGAATTTGGACGTAGGCGCCGGCACCATCGAGGTGAACCGTACCGAGTACACCATTCGAGGTTTGGGCTTCATCCGGTCGGTCCGAGACATCGAGCAAAGCGTTGTCAAGGTGAACGACAACATCCCGCTTTTCATCAAAGACGTGGCAACGGTCTCCCTCGGGCCCGAGGTGCGCAGAGGTGCTCTCGACAAAGAAGGCGCGGAAGTGGTGGGCGGTGTGGTTGTGGTGCGCTTCAGCGAGAACCCGCTGGAAGTCATCAAGAATGTGAAGAAAAAGATTGCTGAGATCTCGCCGGGCCTACCCAAAAAGACCCTGCCCGATGGAAAAGTGTCGCAGGTGCAGATCGTTCCGTTCTACGACCGGACCGCGCTCATCCACGAGACACTCGGCACTCTGAAGAAGGCTCTCTCCGAGGAAATCCTCGTCACGATCATCGTCGTTATCGTCATGGTGAACCACCTCGCCAGTTCAGTGCTGATCTCGGCGGTGCTGCCCCTCGCGGTGCTCTTCACCTTCATTATTATGAAGTTCACCGGAATCGATTCCAACATCATGTCCCTCTCCGGAATCGCCATCGCCATCGGCGTCATGGTGGACATGGGAATCATCCTTTGTGAAAACATCCTGAGACATATGGAGGAAAATCCGTCCCGCGGCGTAACTCTGAGTATGATTCGCGGGTCTGCGGCTGAGGTTGGCGGCGCAGTGGTGACGTCGTCGTTGACAACGATCATCTCCTTCCTGCCGGTCTTTGCACTTACCGGTCCCGAGGGCAGGCTCTTCAAGCCCGTCGCGTTTACCAAGACCTTCGCGGTAGCCGCATCGCTGATCCTGGCGCTCGCGGTGATACCACCGCTCGCACACGTGGCTTTCCGAAGGTGGAAGATTCCGGCGAACACGAGGCTTATCATCGCCGCTGTGGCCGTCGCGGCCGGAGTCTGGATCGGATTCGCCATCTCGTGGTGGATCGGAGCGGCAGTGATCCTCGTGGCAGCGGTGCGCGCAGTGTCCCACTACTTGCCGCCGCGAGTTCAGGAGAAGGTGCCGACGGCATTGAACGTGGTCGCGCTCGGGCTGGTGGTGGTTCTGCTCACCGAACACTGGTTGCCGCTGGGACCGGCAGCGGGGTTCGTACGGAATCTCATATTTGCATCGACAATCATTTTCGGGCTGCTAGGGGTCCGGAAGATTTTCACCACTTTCTATGCGCCGTTTCTCCGTTGGGCGCTGGCCCACAAAGCAGCGTTTCTTACGCTGCCCATCAGTCTGATCGTCTTGGGACTTTGCATATGGTTGGGCTTCAACCAGGTCTTCTTCTTCATCCCGTGGACGGTGCAAAAGGTGTTACCCTCCCGCCCTCCTACGATCACCGCTCAGCACGTCCATACGCCCGAAGAGAAGAGTGACGCGCCTGCTCCAGAACTGCGGGCTGACGACCCGGTAAGGAACAGTTGGTTGTGGTCGAAACTCTCACACGCTTTCCCCGGATTGGGCAAGGAATTCATGCCGGACCTCGATGAAGGCTCTTTCCTGTTCATGCCCACCACCATGCCCCACGCGTCAATCGGAGAGGCGCTCGACGTGATTCGCAAACAGGATCTTGCGATACGAGCCATCCCGGAAGTGGAGTCGGTTGTCGGCAAGATCGGCCGCGTCGAGAGCGCGCTCGATCCCGCGCCGATTTCCATGGTCGAAACAGTGATCAACTACGTGCCCGAGTACAAGACGGACCCAGTAACGGGGAACCGCGTCGTGGACCCTGAAACCGGCAAACCAATCCGTAACTGGCGACCCGAAATCAAGTCGCCTAACGACATCTGGAAAGAGATCATCAAGGCCGCCAAACTGCCGGGAAGCACCTCCGCACCGAGGCTCCAGCCGATCGCTGCTCGGATCGTAATGCTTCAGAGTGGCATGAGGGCGGCCATGGGAGTGAAGGTCCGCGGACGCACACTTGCCGAGGTGGAACAGGTAGGACTTCAGATTGAGCGATTCCTCAAAGAAGTACCGCTCATTGAGCCTGCATCCGTGATCGCGGACCGAGTTGTCGGTAATCCCTACCTCGAGATCGACATCGACCGCACAGCGATTGCACGGTACGGGGTGAGAATCCAGGATGTGCAGGATGTGATCGAGATCGCCATCGGCGGCAAGCGGATCACCACGACCGTTGAGGGCCGGGAACGCTACCCGGTCCGGGTGCGCTATCAGCGGGAGCTTCGCGATTCGCTCGAATCGTTGGAAAAGATACTCGTCCCCGGCGCGGAAGGTGTCCAGGTCCCTCTTAACCTGGTGGCCACTATCCGGTATACGCGTGGCCCTATGACCGTAAAGAGCGAGGACACGTTTCTGGTGAGTTATGTTCTGTTCGACAAGCGACCAGGGGCCGCGGAAGTAGACGTGGTGCGGGCAGCCGACGACTATCTCCGCCACAAGATCAGTACCGGCGAGCTTGTTCTCCCTCCAGGTGCGTCGTTCACGTTCGCGGGGTCGTACGAGAACCAGGTGCGTTCCGAGAAGACTCTCCGGATTGTCATTCCGGTGTCGCTCGTGCTCATATTCATGGTGCTGTATTTCCAGTTTCAGTCGATCCCGGTTTCCCTGAACGTTTTTTCGGGAATCTTTGTGGCCTGGTCGGGCGGATTCCTCATGATCTGGTTGTATTCCATGCCCTGGTTCCTGGATTTTAACGTCTTTGGCGTGAACATGCGGGAGCTATTTCAGGTGCGGCCCTACAACCTGAGCGTCGCCGTTTGGGTTGGCTTTCTGGCGCTATTCGGGATCGCGACCAACGACGGCGTGATCTACTCCACATATCTCGATCAGGTGTTCGCTCGACATACTTTCCACTCTGTGGCCGACATCAGAGAAGCCGTTGTGGAAGCCGGCCTCAAGCGAGTCAGGCCCGCGCTTATGACCACTGCCACGACGATCCTTGCGCTCATACCGGTGCTCACTTCATCAGGTAAAGGGGCGGACGTCATGGTCCCGATGGCCCTACCGAGCTTTGGAGGCATGACTATCGACATCATCACAATCTTTGTGGTTCCAACGATCTATTGCCTGGTCAAAGAGATCGAGTTCAAGCACTCGCTCAAAATCACTTAAGAACGAAAGGAGCCAACAATGTTCAATTGTTCACGAAACCTACTGATGCTTTTTGCTGCCGTCCTGATGGTCGCGAGCGTGCAGGTGAGTTTCGCCACAGGCGCCACGTTGGACCTTCCTGACGGGTCCAAACTCGACCTGTCCCAGCCCTGTCCCGTATGCGAAATGAAACTGGAAGCCAGCGTCGTAGGACAGGCGGCCGCGATATTCACGGACGGTAAGGTCGTGGGCTTTGATGGGCCCGGCGACCTGTTGCGGTACTACCTCGCTCCGGCCAAATACGGCTTCGACCCCAAGAATATCAAAAACATGTATGTCACCGAGTATGGTACGAAGAAGCTCATTGACGCCAAACAGGCCTTCTTTGTTGTGGGAAGCGAACTCTCGGGAGAAATGGGACCCGAGCTTGCCGCCTTTGCGACCAAGGAGGCGGCGGAGAAGTTCAAGGCCGATCACAAGGGCAAGAATGTAGTGAATTTTGCAGGGGTCACCGCTGACGATCTTGTGTCGAAGAAGAAAAAAATGAAGATGGAGCACGGTTCAAGCAAGCACTGAAACAGGTCGAGGATCTGAGAATTGCTTGATTTGTTTGGCCGAGCCGCGAAAGAAAGGAATTGACACGCGGTTACCCGGTCCGGATACTGACACCAAGGCTATTGATGGTCTGCGCCGGGAGGCACTCCACCCCGACTGCGTCCAAGGAGTCTCCGGTAGCCGTGCATCATCACTGCACGCGACGGTTGAATCCGAGGACCGGCTCGCTATTGCGGGGCGCCTCCACCCGCTCGCGTATCCGTCCTGACTTCTAGCTCGGTGCACTGCGTCGCGCGGGAGGAAACGGCTGCGGAGGACCTTGACGTGGTAGACCGCCCAATTGTGAACAAACCACCGAAAAACGTCTCCGACTTGACAGCCGCAGACGACGCACCGCAAAAGGAATCGCGGGGATCGCGTTCCGCCGCGAAACAGCCTCGCGGCCGCATTGAAGAACTCGAGAAGCAACTCGCGCACACCGCCCGGGAACTCGCCGAGACCGAAGAACTCCTACGATCGTCGAGAGAAGATTGGGAGCGCACTTTCGACGCAGTGCCTGACCTCCTCATGATCCTGGACTGCAATCATCGGATCGTGATGGTCAACCAAGCCACAGCGAACGCGCTGGGAGTCACCAAAGATCAGGCCGTGGGGCGACGATGTTTCGAGTGCTTCCATTCGACTGAGGGGCCATGGCACGTCTGTCCCCATTCGCGCCTCATCGCCGACGGCACCGAGCACCGTGAAGAATTGGATCTGCCCAAGTTCGGCGGCACCTTTTTCGTGACGGTCTCGCCGATTCACGACGCTCAGGGTCAGGTCGTCGGCGGCATCCATATTGCCAGGGACATCACCTATCGCAAGCAGGCCGAGGCAGCGATCCGCGAGAGCGAAGAACGCTTCCGCCAGATCGCAGACAGCATCCGGGAAGTTTTCTGGCTTGCGCCACCCGATGAGGAACGGCGCTTCATTTACGTGAGCCCCGCCTGCCGACAGGTTTGCGGCTGTACACCGGACGAGCTTTGCACGGACACAGGTGCTTGGGTCTCGCTCATACACGCGGACGATCGTGATGCTGTCGTCGAGAAATACCGAGACTTCCTCGACGGGTACGGCGACTTCAGCGCGGAATACCGGATCGTTAGGCCCGACGGCTTGACGTGCTGGGTTTGGGACCGGGCATTCATCGTCAGTGACGACATGTGCGGCGAACGTCGAGTTGCGGGCGTGATTCAGGACATCACCCAGCGCCGCGCGGACCAGGAACGGCAGCAGCAGCTCATGGAGGAATTGAAGCATTTTGCCTACTTCGTATCACACGACCTCCGCGCGCCCCTTGCGAACCTGAAGGGCTTTGCTGGGGAAGTACGGCTCGGCGTCGATGCGCTCCGCAGCACGATCGACGTAGCGCTCGAACACTTGTCCGAGAGTGAGCGAAGCGTCGTCCTCAGCACCATCCGAGAGAACCTTCCCGAAGCGCTCGGATTCATCGATTCGTCGGTGGTGCGCATGGACCACCTCATCAAAGGGGTGCTCAGACTCTCCCGACTCGGTCGTCGTGAGTTGGTCTTCGAAGCGATCGATATGGGCGATCTCGTTAGACAAGTCTTGAACTCGATGGCGCTGCAGGTCAGCCGCTCGGCCGCGGAAGTCATTGTCGGACCGATACCCGAGACAATCGCGGACCGTACGTCCATGGAGCAAGTCGTCGCGAACCTTCTCGACAATGCAATCAAGTACCTGGATCCCTCGAGGTCGGGCAAGGTTGAGATTTCCGGCGAACGCGTCGGCGATGAGACGCTCTTCCGAATCGGCGACAACGGCCGAGGCATTGACAAGGCGCATCTGAGCAAGATCTTCGATATGTTCGAGCGCCTGGGCGTTGCGGACGTTCCCGGCGAGGGCATGGGACTGTCGCAGGTCAGGACGCTGGTCTGGAGGCACGGCGGCCGCATTTGGTGCGATTCAACGCCTAGTGTAGGCTCCACGTTCATGTTTACAGTTGCCAATGACGCTCGCGAGCACTGGTGAGCGACCACATGCATCGAGGTGCCAATGGACAGCTCATCGATCCGCACGACGCCACTCCATGACCGCCACGTGAGTCTCGGCGCGCGCATGACCGAGTTTCACGGCTGGGATATGCCTCTGTGGTTCTCGGCAGGCGCGGTGGCGGAACACCGTATAGTCATAACCGCCGCGGGTGTATTCGACACGAGCCACATGTCGGTTCTCACCGTCTCGGGATCGGTTGCTTTCGAGCTACTTCAGCTCTGCTTCACACGTGACCTGATGTCATGCGCGGTCGGAGGCAAGGGACCGCTCAATCCCGGAGACTGTGTGTTCGGCGCGTTCCTCGACGAGCAAGGGCACGCGATTGACGACGCGGTGGCGTACCGGACCGGCCGCGACTCCTTCATGATCGTAGTCAATGCGGGAATGGGAGCCACCATTGCGAACCACCTCCGGTCTCACTGCAAAGGCGGAGACGCGGACGTGGTCGATCTTACCGGGCTCATGGGCAAGATCGATCTCCAAGGGCCTCACTCAGGCGCAATACTGGCTAGAGCGCTCCTTGACCCGGATGCAGTCCTGCGCGACATGCAGTATTTCTCGTTCCGAGGAGAGTTGAACGCGGGATCGCTGTCGAACGAGGTTGTACTTACGGACGGTACGCCGGTGATCGTTTCGCGCACGGGATATACCGGCGAATTCGGATTCGAGCTTTTCATGCGAGCGGATGACTTGGTGGCAACGTGGGATGCCATCTTTGCCGCGGGCAAAGATTTTGGACTCCTTCCGTGCGGGCTCGCAGCGCGTGACTCACTCCGGGCGGGAGCGGTTCTTCCGCTGTCGCGACAAGACATCGGGCCGTGGCCTTTCATCAATCATCCCTGGGAATTCGTGCTCCCGTTCACCGAGGAGCGCAAGGCTTTCACCAAGCGTTTTATCGGCGAATCCGTCATCGAAACGCGCGACTCGGCCGATCATACGCTCCCATTTGTCGGGTATGATCCGCGGAAGGTCTCCATTCACGATTCCGCAACGGTCGAGACCGCGGACGGCACTGAGTTAGGTGTTGTTCTCACGTGCGTCGCGGACATGGCCATCGGCCGATGCGACGGCCGGGTGTTCAGCATCGCCAGTCCCGACAAACCTGATGACTTCAAACCGTTGGGGCTCGGTTGCGGCCTCGTAAGAGTGAAGGAGCGGCTTACGCCCGGAACGAGAGTCAACCTGCGTGACTCCCGACGAACGATACCCGTGGAGATTGTGGACGACGTCCGTCCCGCGCGAACAGCGCGCATTGCGATCGAGCTGGCGCTTGACACGGATTATGCTGTCTGACAGCTGTAGGGGAGAGAAAACAGCCGACCTCTGATCGACCTGAAGCAGGTACGCTGGTACCGCATCAAGCCAAGTTGTCCACCGGTGGGCCGCAAGCAGACGCGGCCGCACCTTTTCGGAAGGAATCCCCATGAAGGAAATGGACGAGCTGACCATACCTGACGATTTGCGCTATGCGCCCGATCACGAATGGGCGCGACTCGAAGGCGATACTGTGCGCATCGGCATTTCCGATTATGCGCAAGACCAACTGGGTGACATCACGTTCGTAGAAATGCCGAATCCCGGTGATTCGTTCGACAAAGGCGCTCAGTTCGGGACCCTCGAATCGACTAAAGCCGCAGCGGAACTCTACATACCTATCAGCGGAGAGGTGGTCGCTGTCAATACTGAGCTGGCCGAATCCCCCGGACTTATTAACGAAGATCCGTACGTTGGTGGGTGGGTCATAGACGTTGTTCCCACGCGGCCGGCAGAGCTGGATGAGCTGATGGATCGCGCAGCGTACTTGGAGTTTCTGCAGGGACTTGCTTAGTCACCATTTCGCAATTACGGTCGCGTGTGGTTCACCTGAGACCCGAGCACTCCAACCTCAGCCACATCTACGCCAATGCGAGATTGCGAGAAGGATTACTGAGATGCGCTACCTGCCACATACCGACGAAGACGTCGCTGCCATGCTGGAGGCGATTGGCCTGGCGAGCCTCGACGACCTCTTCGTCACTGTGCCACAGGACTGCCGCCGTTCCGGTCCTCTCAACTTGCCGGGACCGCTGACCGAGTGGGAACTCACTGACCGCATTAATCACCTCGCGGGAAGCACGGCCGCGTCTCCGATGTATCGGGTATTTGCAGGCGCAGGCAGCTACGAGCATTTCATCCCTGCATCAGTCACGCATCTCCTGGGCCGGTCAGAATTCAGCACTTCGTATACTCCCTATCAGCCGGAAATCAGCCAGGGGACCCTTCAGGCCATCTACGAGTACCAAACGTTGGTCGCTCGTCTTCTCGGCCTGGAGGTCTCGAACGCATCCCTTTACGATGGCGGCTCTGCTCTCGCGGAAGCTCTGCTGATGGCCGTCAGGATTACCGGACGCAAACGCGTGGCAGTCGCTCGGGCGGTACATCCATTATACCGCCGCGTGGTGGCAACCTATTTCCAATCTACCGACATCGAAACGCTGGAGCTACCCTACGACGCCACCGGCCGAACGGACCTGGGGCAGCTGGACACCCTGGGAGACCTGGCCGCGATCGCGGTGCAATCGCCAAACTTCTTCGGCTGCATTGAAGATCTGCAAACGGTCAGCGACAAGGCACACGACCTCGGTGCCCTGTCCGTCTCTTGTTTTTCGGAGCCGCTCGCATATGGGCTCCTCAAGACTCCCGGCAGCCTCGAGACAGACATAGCCTGTGGCGAAGGGCAGAGTTTCGGTATCCCGCAGTCTTTCGGCGGACCATCCTTGGGGATGTTGGCCACGCGAATGCGGTACGTGCGAACCATGCCCGGCCGACTAGTGGGGCGTACGGTGGATCGGGACGGAAAGCGAGGCTTCGTGCTCACGCTGGCCACTCGCGAGCAGCATATACGACGCGAGAAAGCTACATCGAACATCTGCACCAATCACAGCCTTTGTGCGCTTATGGCCGCAATGTATCTCGCGTCGCTCGGTGGTACCGGACTGCGGGAGCTCGCGCTGCTTAACCATGATAAGGCAGAGTATCTCAAAGGGCGGTTGGCCGATGTCGGTTGTGCGCCGGCGTTTTCCGCGGCCACGTTCAACGAATTTAGCGTCCGTGTTCCCGATGGCTTTGATAACACGTATGCACGCCTGCTGGAACGGAATGTAGTGGCAGGACTTCCTCTTGAGCGATGGTATCCCGAACTTGCGGGACACTATCTCTTCTGCGTGACCGAGGTCATTCCCCGCGACGACATGGACGATTTGGTGCGGGAGGTGAGATCATGAATGAATTCCCCGGCGCTCAAGGCCTGGTCTTTAACGAGCCTCTCCTGTGGGAGAAAGGTAAAAGAGGCCGTTCCGGTATGAGCCTTCCGCGACGAGACGTGGAACCCGCACCGCTACCGGATGATCTCTTGGGCGAGCAGCCGGAATTCCCGGATCTGAGTGAGTTGGAGGTGATCCGGCATTATACGAGACTCTCGCAGTGGAATTTCGCCGTGGACGTCGGGATGTATCCGCTCGGTTCGTGTACGATGAAATACAATCCCAAGATCAACGACAAGCTCGCAGCCCTTCCCGGCTTCGCGGGGGCGCATCCATTACTGCCCGAGCAGCTCGCCCAAGGCGCGCTCAAGCTGATGTGGGAACTCAGCCGCTTTCTCCAAGAAATCACCGGTATGGATGCGGTCTCGCTCCAACCCGCGGCGGGAGCGCAAGGCGAATTCGCGGGCATGCAGATTATCTTCGCGTACCATAGGAGCCGCGGCCGACGCCTCTCGAAGATCATCGTGCCAGACACCGCACACGGTACCAATCCCGCAAGCGCTGCCCTGTGCGGCTATCGGCCCGTGAATGTGAAATCCAACGAGCATGGAATTCTCTCTCCCGAAGCCGTTGCAGCCGTGATGGATGAAGACACGGCCGGGATTATGGTCACTAATCCCAACACGGTGGGCCTTTTTGAGGAGCACATCAAGGAGATCGCGGAGATCGTTCATGCCAAAGACGGTCTGGTGTATTGCGACGGAGCGAACATGAACGCGCTCATGGGCATTGTCCACATGGGCAAGACCGGCGTGGACGTGCTGCATCTCAACCTCCACAAGACGTTCTCCACCCCCCATGGAGGCGGTGGGCCGGGAGCTGGGCCGATCTGTGTGAAGAGCTCTCTGGAGCCTTTTCTGCCGGTCCCGCGCGTAATCGAGGAAGACGGCAGGTACCGGCTCTCGGAAGGCTTTCCACAGTCCATCGGAAAGCTCCATGCGCATTATGGGAATTTCGGCGTCCTCGCGCGGGCCTATTGCTATATCCTGACCATGGGGCCACTGCTGAAACGTGCCACTGAGCTGGCGGTTTTGAATGCGAACTACGTGAAGGAGAAGCTACGCGGGAGTTTTCACCTTGCGTTCGACCGTCCGTGCATGCATGAATGCGTCTTCTCGGACAAACTCCAGAAAGAGCACAAGGTCAGCACGCTCGACATCGCCAAGCGACTAATGGACTACGGCTTCCACCCGCCGACCATCTATTTCCCGCTGGTAGTAAGTGGGGCGCTCATGATCGAGCCGACAGAGACGGAATCCAAGGAAGAGCTTGATCTTTTCATTGAGGCCCTCGAGCGCATTGCCAACGAAGCAACCAAAGAACCCGAACTCCTGCGCGAAGCGCCCCACAAGTCAAAGGGCAAGCGCATGGACGAGACCGCGGCAGCACGACATCCATGTCTGGTTGGGTAGTTGGCGAGGATCAAATTGCGAGCGCTATCGCGCGTTGCCGCAGCGCGTGCATGTGTCGATTGCCACAGGCAATACCTTGCGACAAACCGGGCACTCCCACGTAAGGCTTCGGATCAGTTGCGACGAAGAAAAAAGCCTAGTCAAATCCGCCTGTGAGAGGTCCCCGCTCTCGATCAGCGTGGCGAGCGCCTTGTCCAGCCCGCGTTCCGAGAGCTTGTGCCTTTTCATTACCGCCGCAAGGTCTTTCCCTGCGAGGATATCGGCAACGAGCGCCTTCGTGTCAAAATAGGCCGTATCTTCCATGGGTTCAGGACCGATCCTTTAATATCAAGTCGATGCTCTCTGATATCCTTCTTCGATATATTCTGCGGTAACGAAGATACTAATCCCCCCGCGAGGATTCATCGCGCCGCGTACACGAGCCCACCTCGGCCCGCACGCCGCCACTACGTCACTCAGGATCCGATTCGTGATCTCCTCGTGGAACATGCCCGTGTTGCGAAACGCACCGAGATATAATTTCAATGATTTTGACTCGATGCACTTTTCATTGGGGATGTAAGTGATGACGATGTGCGCAAAGTCCGGTTGGCCCGTCACCGGACAGACGCTGGTAAACTCAGGACAATCGAACTCGATTGTATAGTCTCGTGACGCGTACTTATTGGGAAATGTTTCCAGTCGAGCATCGCCCGGACCGGCCGGATAGGCCGTCGCACTTCGCTTGAGCAGTGAAAGTCCCTCGAATTGGTCCTCTGACACCGTTTCGCCTACCTTGGCTTCATATAGTCGGCGGCACGCGCCTACCCGGCACGGCCGATTCTCCCATGCATCGCGGCATGGTAAAACTGAACGTGGTTCCGTGATTGATCCGAGATTCGGCCCAGATCTGACCGCCATGACTCTCGACGATAGCTTTGGCAATGGCAAGCCCGAGGCCGGTGCCGGATTTCTGCTGGGTGCCCGGAACTCGAAAGAATCTGTCAAATACCCTATCCAAAAACTCTGGTGGAATTCCAGCGCCGTTGTCGCTCACCCGTGCAACGGTCAGGTCCCGGGCTCTCTCGACTGTGATCCTGATGCGCGGTGACGGCGGGTTGCCCATGTGAAGCAGTGCGTTCATGAGGAGGTTGGTGAAAACCTGGGCGAGCCTTCGCCGGTCTCCGATCACGAGGCACGCGTCATCCCCAAGATCGAGCGTCACCGAGACCTCCCTTTGATCGATCAACTCCCTGTGCCGCTCGACAACCTCTTCGATTATCTCCACCAGCGGAACGGGACCGCATTCGTGATCCACTTTGTCGGCTCGAAGGACCTCCGAAAGGTCCTTCAACATTGCCAGCATCGTTTCGCACGCGACCGCCACGTGATTCAAGATCTCGTTGACCGCAGATTCTGCTTTTCGCGCTGCCAGGCGGCGGTGAAGCATCCGCACGAATCCTGCCACGGCAACCACCGGCGATTTCAGGTCGTGGGCCACCATCTCAATGACCGATTCCAGTTCCTCGGCCTTTTGCCTGGCGCAGTTCTCCGCGTGCACCAACTGCTCTTCGGCTCGCTTCTGTCTGACGAGGCGAGCGACTTTGTTTCTAAGGAGCGCAGGGCTGATGTCCGGCGATACCGCATCGAACGCGCCCGCTTCGTATGCGGACACCCGAATCGCCTCATCCTCTGCCACCATGAGAATGGGGATCCGTCGGACAAACCGGTCCGCTCCGAGCGTTCGGCACAATTCGGGAGCATTCGCGCCGGACGACGCGTCAACGATAATCATGTCAGGAGGATCAACTCTGGCCACGTCGAGCACATCGAACGCATCATTGACAACTTTCACTCGCGAGTCATTACTTAGCGCCGCGCCGAGGAGATCACCGTTCTCAGCCCCCGCCTCCAGGATAAGCACTCTGCCGACTCTTTCCGCGTCGTCGGACATCCGGCCTGAACCTTGTTCGTGCCCCGATTCGGAACTTCGGTGACACTGCCTGCAGTACAGAAAATGGCCCCGGCGCAATGCGTTGGTGAGATCGCCCGAGTGCCCGCCATGATCCTGCGATTGAGAGGGACGCCGACCAGTACTACAGGAGGAGCATCTCACGGCTCCAGAACGAGCGCGGCACCACATATGTCACTGAATTCGCAACAGAATTACTAAGAAGGCCCCCTCAACCACCGACGACCCAACCCCGCCGAGCTGTTTCCGCATTATGGCTGCCCGGAAAAAACTTTCTTTCATATTCCGATTTTCAATTCATTGTGTCAATCTGAAAGGGTCCAGCGCAGGAGGAGATGGCGCATCATGGCGACCATATCGCCCGACATAGCTGTCGGCGGGTACATCCCCGGCGATTCTCACATTCATCGTCTGGATCCGCGAACAAAGCTCCTGGGGCTGGTCCTTATGATCGTCGGAGTCTCGCTGGCGAGTTCGCCGGCAGGCGTCGCTGTCACTTTCGCGGCTGTAATCATCAGCGCCGCGCTCTGCCGCGCCGGATGGACGATCTGGTGGTGGGCGCTGTCGCGATTCGTGTGGATGCTGGCGATTGTCGCTGTAGCCCATCTGTGGTTCACGCCCAGCGGTACGCCGATCATCGTTGGCAACCGCGAAATGCCAATCACTGTGCAAGGCGTCCAGGCATCGGGACTGTTCACGCTGCGTCTCGCCGAAATCATCGTGCTCTCAATGACTCTTACTTTCACCACTACGCCGCGTGACCTTACGCGCGGATGTGTGCGTCTCGCGCGGCCCCTTGAGCGCCTACGCGTCCCCGTGGATGAAATCGGTCTCGTGATGACTCTTGCCATGCGCTTCATTCCACTCCTGCAGCTGGAAGTCCGCACGATCATGGAGGCGCAGGCAGCCCGCGGCGTACCATTCGCTGAGCCCGGACTCGTCACGCGCAGCCGCAACCTTATCGCTGTATTGGTTCCTGCACTTGTCACGGCCGTCAGGCGTGCCGACTTGCTCGCCACGGCAATGGCGGCCCGAGGCTTCGTGCCGGGCGCTGCTCGTTCCGAGTTTAGGCCGCTGCGGTTCTCGATCGCGGACGCTGTGGCTGGGACAATTATCGTGACACTCTGTCTGGTGCAAGTGATTGCTTTTCGATGATCGTTGCCAGCACGGCGGAACGCGGATAGGATAAGGTCTTTAGCGGCTTACCGCTTAGTACCGTCTTTCATATGTTCGGTCACACGTTTCGATAGAGCCATGGTGGGACAGGCGTCTCGCCTGTCCATTGGATTTCTAGCTCCAAGAGCAATGACAGGCAGGATGCCTGTCCCACCGAAGCCCTGGAAATCCGCGACCGCACATACGAAAAGGCGTACTGAGTACGATTCCATACAGTGGAGATGCGCATGTCGCCGGAAGACAATCCGTGGGATGTTCGGATACTCGACCAAATGGAGCCGGGCGCTGTCACCTTCTCCTGGGATGACGGTGAAATCAGAACCATCAAGACGCCCGACCACGCCCTCGACACCCTCCAGTCCGCATGGGAATGGATTGACCCGAAGATTCGGGAACTCGAACACGAGCGAGGGCGCCCGCGATCGGTCTGTTTCAATCTTACCTCGGGTGAATTCAGAGGGCTCAAGTTTCCCGACTGGAGACCAGGCGAGCTTTGATTGAGAAGTGCATTCCGGAAGCGTGATAGCCTACCCTCTTGCGTGACTTTATCTTTTTTTTACAACATACGGTAATTATGAGTATTGTTAATTGGGGAATTTGTGCTATAAGAGCTTCCGGAGATCGGCCGCGCGACGCGTGGCGTACCTGCCACGCAGCAGACACCAGCAGTTTAAGCAGTTTAGTCCAAATGCCGATCGCCGGGAGACTGAACCATGACCCGTGCAACCGTCCGAAGTATTTTGCTTTCACTGGCCGTCCTGGCTGTGCTCGCAACGTCCGCAGGAGCAGTCACTTCCGATGAGCTTGTGGTCAAGAGCTGCACGGAACTCCTCGCCATTGCCGAAGGATATCAGCAGGACGTCAAGACCGTGGACGTCATGCTTGCCTCGGCAATCGACGCAGGGGACCTTGAACGGATCAAGACGTATCGGTTGAAGAAGAACGCGATTAAGAAGCAGCTCAACGCGGTACTCAAGGCAATCGAGATCAAGGGCTGTTCAAGCAGATAGTCCGCTCACAGTGCAGCGCTGGAAGCTCGTCGGATCGGTATGCCATCGAAACCGTGAGGCGGGTGGATGCCTCCTCCGCTTCGGACGGCAGGCTTAACTCCGCTCCGGAGGCATGCCGTCCCCACACCACAGTCACATTTCTGAAGGTGCACAGGTATCAGGCGTTCTACTGCGTTGTGAGCACGTGCCGTGCCTTGACCACGACGGGGCGAATCGCGCGAAAGACGTTGACCTCGCACCTCGTGATCGGCAGCAGCACGGGCTTAACCGCGCCCACATCTATCTCCCGCCCGTCGTCTTTGTTTCGCAAATAGATTCGTGCCAGCTGATTGTCGCAGATGAGACAGAATAATTCCTGGGCCTCGTTTTCCACCCAGTCGACGAGGTTGTCCTCGTTGGCAGTGACGCGTTCATTTAGAACGGCTTGAGCGTAACGCCGCGCCTTCTCCGCGTCTACCCCCACGCTGCGAATCACTGTGGCGAGCTTGTAGATCAGCAGCTCACCGAGTGTGAACGCTCTTCCCTTCCGAACGGTCTTGACAGGAGTGAGCAGACCGCCCGCGACAGCGTCTTCCAATGCAGCGGTGCTTTCCAGATCGAGCACCTGGGCAGCTTCTTGGGCGTTCACACGACGGTCGAGCATTGTTCCTCCGCTCTCTGAAGCGCCTTATTCACGCGGGGACAGCAGTGAGAGATCCCCAGACTAGACAATTGTACGGATACCACGGGACGCATATCCGGTCAAGACGCGCCGGCAAATTCGGGTGCTCCTGGAAAGGGGGCAATTGGTGGATTGCACAAACTTGGAGATAATTATCCCGCAACCTCAAGGCATTAAACAAGTTAGTTGACACTCTGGTTACAATATGATATGGTGTGGACGAAAATCCAGATAGTTATCGGCTAGACTAAGAATAGTTTCAGCTTTATATTGGAAGGAGATGGTTATGAGAAGAATATCGTTGATCGTCGCAGTCGCGGTGCTCGCGCTCTTCGCGGCACTCCCCGCTGCCCAAGCGTATGTTATGGGTCACGGCGACATTTCCAGAGCCGTGCCGGGCGGCGCGTGTGTGCCCGGATACTGCCTGCCCATGCAGCCGGCTCCCATGATGGGTTACGGTGCTCCGATGCCCATGCAGCCGCCGATGGGCAAGCGAATCAGCAAGTGCAAACCGCCCGCGATGGGATGTCCGCCGCCCATGCCCATGTGCCCGCCACCGATGCCCATGTGCTTTCCCACTGCTAAGCGGTCGGTGATGTGGTACTGATTCGAAGGTGCGCTCAACGCGTGGGCGTTCCCCTGCTTCAGCAGACTGCACGTCCACGGGAACCGCCGTCATTTCGACGGCGCGCTTGAGCCGTGTCTTGCCGAGGCGGGTCTTGAACCCGCCTCGGCGCGTTCTCACAGCCAGAATTCAAACAAGAGCCGCGCCGCAAACTATGGCTATTCTGTGCCCGGCTTCGCGGTAGGCTTTCTCCTGGGGGGGTCCCTCCTTCTCGGCTTGTCCGGCTTCTTTTCTCTCAGTTCTCGTAAGGGTTGTTCCTCAGGTGCCCTCATCCGCCCCAACTGGTCGGTGAACGCCTTCCAGAACGCCGCATACTCTCCGGCTTGCTCACGTATCATGTCCAGTGCACCACGAGCTTCGAGAAAGACCCGCAATGCGTCAAGTTCCTCGACCATGTCGATTTTCCATGGGGACTTTTCGTCAGTGCGGACCAGGCGGATCAATCTGAGCCCGCCCTTCAGCGTTCGTGCCTGGAGCAGAGCGGATGCATCGCCTTCTTTCATGACAACGGGGGGACCAACAGGATCGAGAATATTGAGGAGCGCAAGGTTCTCCGGGGGCTGTCTGAGCCTGTAGGCAGATTCCACATCGACGGCGAGCTTTCTGGACTCATCGGAGAGGAGCTCTCGCGCCTGCGCAAGGTTGCCGGCCTTCATCCGGTCTCGATAGAGGAGGAACACCGCATCGGGCTTCTGTGGAACCAGGCTGCATCCCGCCAGGAGTGCTCCCCCCACCAGGATGATACTCACACAGCGAGCCAGGCCCGTTCTCAAAAAACTACATGGCCAAGAAGCCACAACGAACAATGAAATCCCCTTGTCTTGTCCGTGCCTTCGCCTCAGGCGGGTCGGTTGCCGTGAAGATACCCATTACGATCATGAACTCGCGCCCAATCCGACTTAGCACGCGGTCATCAGCGCGTCAACAAACCATGATTACCGCAGAACCGCACGCGGGAGCACTTCCGGCGCCGGATTCCCCGCCGGAGATCGCTCGTCGCCGCGGTCGGCACAGCGAGGGCGGCGTACCGGGAACCACGCCGCTGCCAGGGTTCCCTCAGGCTCAGCCAGTTCGAGTGTTATCGCGCCTCCGTGGAGCTGCATAATTTGCCTGCAGATGGAGAGGCCCAGGCCTGTTCCTGTTTCTCCCTCGGTGCCGCGATCTCTGGCCTTGCGGAACCGCTGGAACACCCTGAATCGGTCTTCCGGCCGGACGCCAACACCAGTGTCTTGCACCCGAACCTCGACACCCGGCAGATCACCTCGCTCGAGCATCTGCGTGCAGACGGAGATCCGCCCGCGGCGCGTGGTGAACTTGATCGCATTGTTGAGCAGATTGTTCATCACTTGGGCGATCCTGGCCATGTCCCCTTCGACTCGCGGGAGATCTCGCTCAAGGTCTACTGTCAGAGAGATTTCTTTCTTGTCCGCGAGGACGCGCAATCCTTGCACGCACTGATTCACAACCAGGTTAACGTCTACGGGGAAGACCCTGAGGCACACGGAGGACGATTCGAGCCGGAGCAGCTCCAGCAGCGAATTGATGAATGAGAGTTGGTCCCGTGCGCAACGATGAAGCGTTTCAACCTTGTCTGCCGTTTCGGGCGGGATCCGGCTTCCCCGGAGCAGTTCAATAGTGCCCAGAAGCGCCTGGAATGGCGCCCGCACATCGTGGGACAGTACGGACAGAAGTTCCGCCTGGCGCTGATTCGTCTCTTCGGCCTGTTCCCTCAGGCGATTGCGCTCCACGAGATTTTCGATCATCAGCGCGGTTTTGCGCGGATCCATTTCAAGCAGTTCACGCTTTTCCAAATATCCGTCGGCTCCGGCCTGAAATGCTCGGTTCCATGCGTCGACGCTCTCGAGAGACGAGCTGATCACAACGGTCGCATGTGGGCGCTGCTCTTTGATTTCTTTGCAGATATCAATGCCGTTGCCGTCAGGAAATACGATGTCGAGCAAGATCGCGTCATATCCGCCGGTCGCGGCCCTTAACGTGGACTCTGCGGTACCCGCCTCGTCCAAGCGGAATCGATCACCGAGCATCAGCGCGACCCTGCGCCGGATCAGTTCTTCGTCGTCAGCCACAAGCAAGGATAGTCGTTCAGCGTCCGGCATCATGTCCTCTCATACGAATGCGCAGCCAATAGGCGACAATCTCGGACAAGTACTGGTGGGACAGGCATCTTGCCTGTCCCACCAAAATAAGGATGTCACTTGCTTGAAAGCGCATTGGCATCAAATACTCACGGCGTCACGATTCCGGGAGGTTCGGCAGCCGCAGGGTGAAGCAAGAACCCGCGCCCGGGCGGCTCTTTACGTCGAGTCTACCACGATGAGCCGCGGCGATTCGCCTCGCAAGGTATAATCCTCTCCCGGTTCCTCCCGTGGTGAAGCCTAGTTGAAAGACCTTCCCGAGATCCTCCGGGAGAATTCCCGGCCCTGAATCCTTGACGCTGACAAACGCGTCGAGCCCTTCCATGCCGAGAGTTACCGAAATCGAGGCGCCCTCTCCCGAGAATTTCACCGCGTTGCGGATGATGTTGTCGAGCGCCCGAACAAGAAAACGCTCTTCGCCTTGGACCATCACACAATCCGCATGGAGATGATTGGATTCCAGCTTCATCCCTTTGCCCTGGGTGGCGTCTCGGTAGTTGCCAACACACTTGTCAACGACAGCGTTGAGATTCACCGCGGTGGGCCGTATTTGGAACGCGTCCGAGTGAAGGCGGATGAAGTCGATTCGCTCCTCCATCATGGTGAAGAGTTCCCGGCGCCTTTGCTCAACCTCCTCCAGGACCTGGAGCGCCTCCTCAGATCGATCCCGGCGGATGAACTCCTGCACGGTGCTCATACCCGCGCCCATGACGTCGAGCGCGGCCTTCAACTCATGGCGGTAAAGCTTGCCGATCTCTTGTTCGATAAGGTGACGATCTGTAGTGTCTCTGATGAGGATTACCTGATGACCAAGCTCCACCTCGAAGCGCTTCCCTTCCAGTGCGATCGCCACCCGGTCCCCGAAAACCTCGGCCTCATCGCCTTTGTCCCGGATCGACGCCTTGATGCGGGCGAGTGTGCTTTCACGGGAATAGCGCCGAAGTGCATCTTCGACGGACCCGTTGCCAAAGAGCCGCTCGCGCAAGGCCGCGCTTCCATTCAGCATGGTCTCGGCCGCCTGGTTCATGTAGTAAAACAGCCCTGTCCCGTCCACACAAATGACACCGTCCGGCAGCATTTCCAGCGCCTGCCTGTCGAGCCCGGTGGTGCGAACTCGCCGCTGCCGCTCTTCCTTGGTTCGTTCCACGCTCCGACGATGGACCGTCTCACGGGCGAGCGCATACTTCTCGTAAAGAAACTTCCGAACGGGCTTGCGTTTGTGTGGGTCCGTGGAGAGCATCAAGCCGCCGTTACTTGTCTCCACGACCCCGGACATGGCCAGCCGTTGGAAGAACATCCGGTCGGTGCGGCTCAGCCACAACGATCGCCACTCCCGGTCCGAAAGTGGCACATGAAAGAGCGAAAGGAGATAGAGCGTCCGGGTCAGCGACGACAATTCCCGCATGTCATGCACCGACCGCACGAGTTGGTGGAAGTCGACCGCAGCGGCCTTGTTCTCACGGACGAGGTCCGCGTCGCGCCACGGAATTGGCGGCCGCCACTGGAATAAGATTTCCACTCCCGGAAACCGTGCTTGAAGCGAGTGCAGCAATTCCGGCGACGCTGCATCATCCAAAAGACGCAACACACTCAACCGCGCCGCGGTCCGCAGTTCTTCCACCGCTTCTTTGCGCGTGATGAAACGCTCTAAGAGGAAAGGCACCGCCTGTGCGGGGTCCGCCTCTTTCAGGAGGAGCACCTGCATGAACTCCATCTCCGGAGAGGCATACTCGCGGAAGAGCTCGTCGTACCCGCCTCGAAGCTCTTTGTAGGCCCACAAACACGACGACGAGAGCAATCCGCGCTCGATTACGGCATTGCGGAGCGTCACACGCTGGGCCGCAGAGGACCACCGGACGCCAGCCTGGACCGCGACCGCCTGGAACGAGGGCTCGCCTTCCCTGAGGAAGCGCACCAGTGCGTCGAACCCCTGGCGAGAAAACGTCGGTCGATCGGGTGAGGCTCGGTCAAAGAGATCCTTGAAGCGAGATGTGAGGTTCTCGATGGGGGTGCGTCGCTCAAGTTGCTTGAGAAACTCGTTCAACATGCGGCACTAATTATTCGATATTACGTAAAATGTCAAGGATTATGCACAGGGTGGTACGTGGATTCAAGCGGGATTTATCACGAAGAGGATCGCGAAAGAACTTGACATGTGATTGAGGATTGAGTCTAATGTCAAGTGAGTCGGTCGAGTTAGTGCTATATAGGACGGTCTATGGCTATCTCCCAGAAATCGCAGTACGCGGTCCGAGCTGTCTTCGAGCTTGCCAAGCGCCAAGGTACAGGCGCGACGAAGATTGGCGAAATCGCAGAAGCTCAAGCCATTCCCCAAAGATTCCTGGAAAATATTCTCAACCACTTGAAAGGCGGAGGTTTCGTGGAATCCGCGCGCGGCAAGGAAGGCGGTTACCTCCTCGCGCGTGAGCCGAGAGACCTCTCTGTCGGCGAAATTCTGCGGTATCTCGAAGGTCCCTTGTCGCCGGTGGATTGCACAGTGCGAGGCAAGAAAGACTCCTGTCCCATGGTCGGCCACTGCCCGTTCCGTTCCCTATGGAGTAAGGCGGAACAGGCCCTTGCGAAGGTCTATGACGGAACCACTTTCGAAGAGCTGGTGATCCAGGAGGCCGAGGCAACGGGTGCGCGGGCGCTCGATTTCTCCATTTAGTGCCACCTTGGCAAGCGCTCATCGGGTGACCATTCACTTACGTGGGGCACCGCTGTGATCGCTGCCCCGAACGGGGCAAACTGTGAATAGCCGTAGTCTTTCAGACTACGGATGCGAAGGCTGAAAAGAAACTCTTTGGACCCTGAATGGGTCGGCAAATTATCGTGTGCACGGCCGACCCCTTCAGGGTCGCGGAAGGGATGGACCGGTTTCCGTGGGCTGAAGCCACACGGCTATTCACGTTACGCCCTTCGGGCGAAGACCCTCCCCGGGGAGTGCGGATTAACGAACCTTTGACCCTTTTCCGCGCGTAACTGAATGCTTACCTCTCCGGGAGACGTCTATTTTTTGGAGCCAATGTCGATCATACCGATCGACGTAGTAAACAGTCCGGCCTTTGGCTTCTCGCAAGGCAAAAGGAGAAATAGCAAATGAGCCTCCACCTTTCCATGACCGAGCGGCGGCGGTATTCCCGTAACATCGTCCTGCCGGAGGTCGGACTATCAGGGCAGGCCCGCCTGAAATCGGCACGGGTGCTGATCGTCGGCGCAGGCGGTATTGGATCTCCCGCTGCACTGTATCTTGCCGCGGCCGGTATCGGACGTATAGGACTCATCGACGGCGACACGGTCGAGCTTTCCAATCTCCAGCGGCAGATCCTCTTCCGAACCGACGATGTGGACAGGGTGAAGGTGGACTGCGCCAGAGAGGCGATTTCGGCCCTGAATCCCCTTTGCGTCGTGGACGCTCATCACGTACGAATCGGAAACGCCAGAATTACTCGGGAACTGGTACGAGGTTATGATGTCGTCATAGACGGGAGTGACAATTTCTGCACACGCTTTCTCGTATCGGATTGTTGCTGGATTGAGGGAGTTGCCTTGGTTTCCGCTTCGGCAGTCGGGTTTCAGGGACAGCTGATGGTGATGATTCCCGGTGACGAAAACCCCTGCTATCGATGCCTCATCGAAGAGCCGGAGCCTCATCATAGGAGCGCAACGTGCACACAGGCCGGGATCTTTGGCGGAGTCGTGGGAGTCATGGGAAGCTTGGCCGCTGTGGAAGCCGTGAAGATCCTGCTGGGCAGCGATCCGGGCATCGCCCACCGCTTTCTTGCCTACGACGGTCTTCGTTGTCGGTTCATCGCAGCGGAGCGCGTCCGGGACCCCGACTGCCCGTTGTGCGGCGAGCAACCGGTCGCTGACGATGCTGCCATGGAAGCGGAATCGATACTCCGAGATGGGCGCCATGGAGCACGTTCGCTTCGAACTGTTAAGCAGAGCCAACAATTACGTCAAATTTCTCCAGGGAGGAAAGCAAATGCCGGGAATCTATGCGGACAACAGCTTTAGCATCGGGAACACCCCGCTGATACGCTTGAGCAATATCGCCAAGGGTCTCCCGGGGGTCGTTGTGGGGAAGATCGAAGGTCGCAATCCGTCCTATTCCGTGAAATGCCGGATCGGTGCAGCGATGATCTGGGAGGCAGAGCAACAGGGCCAGCTCACGCCGGGCTCAAACAGCGTGACCGTGCTGGAGCCCACAAGCGGTAACACGGGCATAGCCCTTGCGTTTGTGTGCGCTGCTCGCCACTATCCGCTACTGTTAACCATGCCTGAGACGTTCTCCGTGGAGCGTCGAAAGATGTTACGGGCTTTCGGAGCTGACCTGATCCTGACCGAGGGCGCCAAAGGAATGCCCGGAGCCATAGCCAAGGCAGAGGAAATACTCGCGGGCGATCCTGAGAAGTACTTCATGCCGCAGCAGTTCAAGAATCCCGCGAATCCGGACATTCACTTCAAGACGACCGGGCCGGAGATCTGGGTCGATACGGACGGAAAGATCGATATCCTCGTCTCGGGTATCGGAACCGGTGGCACCATCACCGGTGTATGCCGGTTCATCAAGCATGTGCAGAAGAAGCCCATCTGGGCGGTCGCTGTCGAACCTATTCATTCGCCCGTCCTGACCGCGATTCGCAACGGCGAGGAACCCAAACCCGGCCCACACAAGATCCAGGGTATAGGCGCGGGCTTCAAACCAGACGTGCTGGATCTGGATATCGTGGACGAGATTGCGACGGTTTCCAACGATGAAGCCGTTGAAATGGCCATGCGTCTGCACCGTGAGGAGGGAATCACCGGGGGCATCTCCAGTGGCGCGGCCGCGGCGGTCGCGGTTCGCATCGCAGCACGACCGGAAAACAAGGATAAACTGATCGTCACCGTTCTTCCGGATGCTGGTGAGCGCTATCTGTCTACAGTGTTGTTTGAAGGAATTGCCGGGTAAGCCTCTGATGCCATTGGGCTTTCTAACAAGTGACATAAAGAGGGCCGGCAGAGCCTGCCCCGGACTCGATCCGGGGGACGCCGGCCCCCACCATGTTTGGTGGCGGCCCGGCGGCCCGCGGGGTGCCCGCCATTTTCACTTGTGTGAAAGCGCACTGGTATGAGTCGTCGAAGGGCCAGGTACAGTTCATCGGATTCCGGGTCAGTACACGAGTACGATCAATGCAAGTGTAATGGTTACAAAAGTAAAGCCCTGCATCTATGCGTTTGTACCCGCGAGTTTATGATGATCCGACCTGCGACATGAGGAGTGGATATGCGATTCGAGACACTGAGCGTTCATGGAGGACAAGCGCCCGATCCGGCATACGGAGCGGTGATGACACCCATTTACCAGACCTCCACTTTCGCCTTCAAGGGCGTGGGCGAGCCGGGCGAGTTCGATTACACCCGAAGCGGCAATCCCACACGGAAAGCTCTGGAGGACTGTCTCGCATCTCTGGAAGGAGGAACGGCCGGATTTGTTTTTGCCACCGGGATGGCTGCCGAGGCGACCGTGTTGGAGCTTGTCGGCCAAGGCGATCACCTGATAGTGCATGACGACCTTTACGGGGGAACGTATCGGCTCCTTGTCAACGTCACACGCAAGCACGGTGTTGAAGTGGACTTTGTCAACCTGCGCGACCTGGAAATGTTGCGCGGGGCCATCCGTGCCAACACACGAGCCATATGGACGGAGACTCCAACGAATCCCCTCATGAATCTCCTGGATCTGCGCGCGATTGGAGAAATCGCTCGGGAGAATGGAATTATCACCATCTGTGACAACACCTTTCTGTCACCCTATTTTCAGCGCCCACTCGAATTGGGCATCGACGTAGTCGTCCATTCCACCACCAAGTACATCAACGGCCATTCCGATGTAGTCGGGGGCGCGGTTGTTGTCAAAGACGCCGAACTCGCGAGCCGAATCAAGTACCTCCAGAATGCGATGGGAACTTGTGCAGGACCGTTCGAAAGCTTTCTCGTGCTGCGCGGAGTAAAGACGCTGCCCGTCCGGATGGACGCTCACAACAAAAATGCTTTGGCGCTGGCTCGGTGGTTGGAGGCCCATCCCAAGGTGGAGCGCGTACTGCATCCGGGCCTGGAAAGCCATCCACAACACGAACTCGCCATGCGGCAGATGACCGGATATGGCGGCACGTTCTCATTTTGCGTGAAGGGGGGCGAGCACGAAGCATTCCGCCTGCTCGCGGCGGTGCAGCTTTTCACTCTGGCTGAATCGCTGGGCGGCGTGGAGTCCTTGATCGAGCATCCGTGGTCAATGACTCACGCCTCCATGCCCGAAGACGTTCGGGCCAACATGGGGATCACCCGAAACATGATCCGAATTTCGGTCGGAATTGAACACATCGACGACCAAATAGCGGATTTGCAGCACGCGCTCGAAAAGGTTTGAGTGTGAAGCACACTAATGGGAGTTGCCGAAGGTCTTGACCTCTTGTAGTGGCTGGGCTCCGAAAAATTGGCAGGGCCCGTTGTCCGTGCCGGGATCTACTATAGTGCCAAGACAAAAGGCTGATTAGTCTCGAAGAGAAACATTGTCACTCACGGCAGAGCTCGAACAGGACCAGCCTTGATGGAGTCAAGTCGAAATGGCCAGGAGTTGTGGCAACCGATATAGATGAATTATTATAACTCTTCAGTTCTGCGGGGCCGAGACCCCGTCTGATGCAGCCCGCCCCGGTGGAAGTCGCATCAAATGCCCCGAATGGGGCAAACCAAGAGTAGCCGTAGGGTTCACCCTGCGGAAAGGAGGATCACAAACAATCTCTTAGGACCCTAAAGGGGTCCTCCAGGTCCGAATCGGACCACCCCTCCGGGGTCACTTTTAGTCGGTTGTGGTGCCGCATTCCGTGCGCTGAAGCGTACGGCTATTCACGTTACGCCCTTCGGGCGAAGACTTGCCCCCAAGCCAGGGAATCAACAACTCCTGTGGCCTGTCCCGCACGTAACGATTCATTTGTTCACAATACGCCGGCACGGAGGCCGACGCCACCAATCACCTGAGAGCGTTCGTGGCAATCGGGCAGTCGTCTTGGCAATCGCCATAGTCCGGCACAAGACCGGTCATTCGCTTTGGTCCAGGCCGAACTTCTGTAAATGGCGGTACAGAGTATCGCGGGAAATGCCGAGGATTCGGGCAGCTGTCTTCTTGTTCCCGCGGGTGCGTTTCAGCGCTTCGACGCAGAAAGCTCTCGTCAGTTGGTCCGTGGCCTCTTGAAGAAATCCGCATTCCGGAAATGAAATAGTCAAACCTGTGTCCGAAAGCGAGGGATCTGCAAAACACTCCAATTGAGGGTGCCCGAGATCAAGACACTTCCCGCCCGAAAGCATCAAGGCCCTCTCCAGAACGTTGCGCAGTTCCCGGACGTTGCCGGGCCATTCATATTGCTTGAGCGTGTGTATCGTAGCAGAGTCCACCGTAGGCATCTTGTGGATCTGAAGCTCACGGCAGAGGTGCTCGAGCGTATCCCGGACGAGCATCGGGATGTCCTCAAGTCGTTCACGAAGCGGCGGAACAGAGATTACCATCACGTTGAGTCGGTAAAAGAGGTCCTTTCTGAAGCCGCCGGATTCGACTTCCTTTTCCAGATCTCTATTGGTGGCTGCCAGGATCCGTGCGTTGACAGAAGTCTCGCTCTCTCCTCCCACGCGCGTAAACTTCTTGGTATCCAAAAAAGTCAGTAACTTGGCCTGCAACGGCAGAGGAAGCTCCCCTATTTCATTGAGCAAAAGAGTGCCGCCTTCAGCCAGTTCCAAGAGGCCTCTCTTTCGGGTGGCCGCGCCGGTGAAAGCCCCTTTCGCGTAGCCGAAGAGCTCCGATTCGGCAAGCTCGGCCGGTATGGCCGCGCAGTTGATAGCGAAATAGGGGCCATGCGCGCGGAGGGAATTGTCGTGGATGTACTTGGCAAGGTAGTCTTTTCCGCTGCCGCTCTCACCTAACAGCAAGATACTGGATTCACCTCGTGCCACGAGCCTCGCTTGACGGAGCGCGGACCGCATCGCTTTTGACGGGTAATTTTCATGTGCCGGATGAGGCTTGGATTCAGTTCGCCGCCGGTCGGTCACCTCCCTCGCAATTCCGCACAGCCCGTCGATATCTCTGGAGCTTTGGCGTAATGGGATCTTCACGATATTCCAGGTCGATTTCACTCCATCAATGGCAAACGTACGCTCTTCTTCGATCGTTTCTCCGGTCAGCACACGTATGTCAGTTTCTCTCATGCGCGCAGACTCATCACCGAGCAGACTCCCGGCCTCAAGACCTTCCAGTGCCTCAGGGGAGCGTTGAAGAATTCTGGCCATTGCCGGATTCACATGAGTGGTCCTCAGTTTTCTGTCCTTTATCCAAATGGCGTCAGATGCGCCGTCAAAAATCGCCCGAAAGCGCTCTTCACTCTGCCGTAGCGCCTCTTCGCCGCGCCTGACCTGAGAGACCAGTCGATGCCGCTCAATGGCATAACGTATCGATCTTCTCACTGTGTCACCATTCCAGGTGCCTTTTACCACGTAATCCTGTGCTCCCTGTCTCACGGCTTCGCCTGCCACGATCTCATCAGCCAGCCCGGACATCACTACAATGGGGACGTTAGGATTGGCATCCTTAATCGCCACGAACGTTTCCAGCCCGTTGCTGTCGGACAGGCCCAGATCTAGCACAAGCACATCGAAGTCTTCCCTGGCGAGGCGCGTTTTGGCTTCCCGCAAAGTCTGCACGTGAGAGATCGCGAAGTTCACGCGCTCCGATTGGCGCAACTCTTCTTTCAACTGGAGGACATCGACCGGATTGTCCTCGACCAATAGTAGCTTAACGGTTTCCATCTCCGTCTCTGTGATCACCTGTGGGCAAGGTCACGACCGTGAACCAAAAGTCCCCGAGCCGTTTGAGGGCATGAGTAAACTGCGAGATATCCACGGGCTTGGTAATGAAACAATTGGCCTGCAATTCGTAACTTCTCCAGATGTCTTCTTCGTCTTCCGACGTAGTGAGGACGATCACAGGAATGTGTTTCAAGTCAGCATCCTCTTTAATCTCGGCGAGGACTTCTCGCCCGCTCTTTCTGGGCAAGTTTAAATCCAGCAGGACCAGATCCGGCACGGGAGCCTGGGCGTACCGGCCACGCCGATAGAAGAAATCCATCGCTTCCTCGCCGTCCTGGACGACGTGCAAGGTGTTGAATATGATGCTGTCGTCGAAGACTTCCCTCGTGACGAGCACATCGACCGGATTGTCTTCCACCAACAGGATTTCCACCGGCTTGAATCTCCCCCCCGTGACGATCATGTGTTGCCCTCCTTTGCAGGTATAGTGAAATAGAAGGTTGCGCCGGCGTCCGGCTCGGACTCCAACCAAATCATCCCTCCATGACGCTCGACGATCTTCTTCACAATAGCCAAACCCATTCCCGTGCCGTCATATTGAGACTTCCCGTGCAGCCTCTGGAAGATCACAAAGATGCGTTCCTGGTGGCGGGTGTCAATCCCGATACCGTTGTCTTTGATGGAAAACACCCAATTGCCGCCATCTCTGGCAGCTGACACATGGACGTGCGGGAGTTCCTTGCTGCGAAATTTTATGGCATTGGCGATCAAGTTCTGAAAGACCTGCAACATTTGCGTGTAATCGGCAGTAACGGTTGGAAGTGGATCGTGCGTAACCACAGCCCCTGTTTCCTCAATAGACTCGCGAAGATGCGTTAGGGTTTGGTCCATTACTTCTTCGCCGCTCGTTGGTTGGAAAGCGCCACCTCTTGTGCTGATCCGGGAATATGCCAATAGGTCCGAAATGAGGGTTCTCATGCGTATTGCGGACTCGACCGCGTAGCGAATGAGTTGATCGGCTTCCGCGTCCAGCTTGGCCTTATATTTCTTCTCGAACAGGTGCATACAACTGGCCACATTGCGCAAGGGTTCCTGAAGATCGTGAGATGCGACGTACGCGAATTGTTCAAGATCTTTGTTCGAGCGCATCAGATCCTCTTGCGTCCGTTGCCGCGTCCGGATCTCATCTCTTAGGGAATCATAGGACTGCTTGAGGCGTCCGATCATGGCGTTGAACGACCGTGCGAGCTTTCCGACTTCGTCATCACACGTAGATTCCATGACATAATCGAAACGCCCCGCTCCTATGGCATCCGCTCCTTTCACGAGGGCCCGCAGGGGAAGCACTACGGATCTCCTGATGAGATAGAAATTAGCGAGAAGGATGACGACCATTGCAACTGCCATCGTCACGATTGCTCTCTCGGCCAGTTTCTGCTTCGTCAGCATTTCCAGCTGGCACGCCTTGTCCAATTCTCCGGCCGCGTTGACCAACTCTTCCAGACGAAGAGACATCATATCGTGCAATGTGGTTTTCAGTATCTTTCTGTCCTGCGAGTCATACTCACCCTGCCCTGCAGCTCCGACCTGCGCCACTTGGGGAAAGAGCGATTTCACACTACGATAGGTCTTCGTCACATCTTCCACGAGGGTCCGGTCAACATGGGCAAAGGCCTTTTCATCCGCCAATACTTTGTCAAGGCGTCGATCATATGCCACCCACTGCCTCAATGACCGTTTATCCCCATTGTCCAGGTATTCATCCATAAGAACTCTGAGCTTGAAGGATGCCTTGACCACCTGAGCGCTCGACTCGATCGCGGTCATGCCGCTACGAATCTGATGCGAATTCCAGAAAAGGATCGAGCCCATCGTAACTAGAGACACGATGAGGACACCGGCGGCGACCTGCAATTTGCGCTCGACTGTCATCGATCCTGACTTAATGAAGTAGTCCGACTTTCTCAGGGCTCACCGATTTCAACGCATTAAAGGAGATAACATCAAGAAAGTCGGGGGAGTCGGATTGCCCGGACCCAGCCCGGGTAGCCATCCATCGGGTTTCGGTCTCGAGTGCCACAATGAGAGGGCGGTGCAACCCAAGTCTAAACCTGTGCTGCTCCCATGTGGACACGATATGGCCGCTTTCTAGTTGTCGCGCAAGCAAATGCATAGCTTCCTCTTCGGATTTCTTGATAAAGCTTTCAGCAGACGCGAGTGAAGCCAAGAGCCGCTGCATGGCCGCGGGTCGTTGTTTAACGACCTCCTCCCTGCTGAGCAGCAACCAGTAATAGGCTTGTCCGCTTTGCCCCTCCCAACTCACCGCATTTGCTCCCAATCGGTCTTGCACTTGCTTGGCATATGGTTCCCAAACGAGCACCGCGTCGATTTCTCCCTTCGCGATTGCTTCCACTTGGCCGGTCGGCAACAGATCCACGATTTCGACGTCGTCAAGCTGCACCCTTTTCAGCGTCAACATGAGTTGGAGAAAGAACTCCGCATTACTGCCGCGGGCCAGCCCCACTCGTTTGTGCCTCAGCTCCGCGACCTCGCTAATACCGTGGTCCCTCCTTGCAACCAGCTTGATGTCATTACTTTCGGCAAGGATGGAAATGATTCGCAGGTCAGGGTGCAGCTCGATTTGACGCGTGACGACGAACTCGGTCGCGGTGCCGAGATCCAGTTTGCCGTCCAAGACGTCCTTAACCGTCAACGATCCGGATTCGTACAACTTGATGTCAACATCAAGTCCTTGCTCGTCAAAAAGACCTCGCTCCTTGGCAATCCAGATGAGGGACGAAAGGTCACCTGGAAGCGTGCCGAGCGTGAGGCTCTCCCGCGGGCCTCCCTGCCCTGCCTGCGGCTTCGGCGGGCCGCAGCCGGTTGTGATCAACCCGCCGAGCACGGACAATGATATGAGCAGAATTGCAGCAGTACGCTTCATCAATAGGATGGGCCCCTCCCAACCCGGAATTATGCGACGTCTTTGGCCAATTGGGGGCCTTCTACCAGTTGACAGCAGCGCGAACGATCACTCGATATTCAGCAACACGCCCCCAAACCTGTGGCGAGCCTCCGTGGAGGCACGATCGCCAGCCTTGTTCTTGACAAATTCTCTAGCCGCGGGCGGAGCCTACCACTCCTCGACGCCTCACGTCAACTATGATGTTGCACCAAGCCGCTACTGGCGGCAATCAGTGGCAACCGAGGGGCTCAAGAAGTCACATCGTACGCTGATGTGGCCCCCGGCCAATCGTAGGGGCGACCGGCCGGTCGCCCGTCTTGAATCGCCGCGCCACCTATGCGGGCGACCAGCCGGTCGCCCCTACAATTTGAGGAATTTGGTCCCTCATGTCAGTGACCTCCGGCAAAGCCGGAGGCTTGAATTCGGGAACCGCTCAAAGCGATTGACGTGGGGGCAGCCTGGTTGCTTATCCCATGCCCCTTGGAGACTTGCTCTTCTTGGGCTCTTTG
>Ga0172373_10000145_pt1 | contig 104621 bp, 99 predicted proteins | sample Lak10m_2_FD_114546 | JGI IMG/M metagenome (GOLD analysis project Ga0172373, IMG submission 114546) | Freshwater microbial communities from Kabuno Bay, South-Kivu, Congo - kab_092012_10m | ecosystem: Environmental > Aquatic > Freshwater > Lake | place: Democratic Republic of the Congo...
AAGCAGATGAAACCGAGACGGTTCGAGGCAAAAAGTGAGGCGGGACGCGACGTATCCGCCCTGTTAGTGAGGCGCAGACAGCTGGAAGAGATGCTAAAAGCGGAAAAAAGCCGCCTGCGGACGATCTCGCCCAAGATGCGACCCTCGGTGGAGCGGATGATCGAGACGTTGAAGGAAGAGATCAAGCGACTGGAAAAGGAACTGGACCAGTTCATGAAAGAGAACGAAGAGTGGCAGGCGGGGGAGCAGATCCTGACGAGTGCCAAGGGAGTAGGGCGGATCACTGCCACGACCTTGCTGGCAGAGCTGCCAGAACTTGGAAAACTGGACAGGAAGAAGATCGCTGCCTTGGTGGGGTTGGCACCGATGAACGCGGACAGTGGCAAGAAGCGCGGCTATCGCAAGACGAAGGGTGGGCGAATGGAGGTGCGGAACGTGCTGTATATGTCGACCTTGGTGGCGACGCGATACAACCCGTTGATCCAGGCACAGTATCAGCAGTTGTTGAAGAGGGGGAAGGTGAAGAAGGTGGCACTCACCGCGTGCATGAGAAAATTCCTAACGATTTTGAATGCAATGATGAGAGACAGGGTCCCATTCAGGCAGACGGTCACGGTCTGAGACGGACTGGTTTTCCCTTTAATGGTGGTTTTGCTCTTGACTTTCAAGACAGTTGCTGCACGCTTTGTTGGGCAGGTTTTGCAAATTACACAATTAATTTTTAGGAAGTAACATTGTAATAATCGGAGCAGCCAACGACTTGACTTTCTCTGCTACGGATACGACTTTTGATGTTTTTTCGATAATAGCAAAAAACTTTTCCAATGTTTTCTTTTTTGTTTCATCTTTTGCCGCTTCAATTATTTCTTCACGTCGCAAAAAAGTTGCACCAAGTATAGATTCCAACACTTCTTTAATTCCTTGATTGCCACGAATTTTATAGCCGAGCAACGCCTGCCGCATTTTTTCAAGGTTATCAATTAAAAAATCCCTTAAATCATATGGAAATTCTATCTTTAACACTTCTGTTAATAAGGCGTCAACATCTTTTTGCAAATTGGTAATATCGTTAGCGGGTACAGTGGGGTCGGTATAAGTTGTCGAAAGTATATCAGCACATACTCGCAAAGAAAGCATATCTATATCAGTGAGAACTCGATTTGCAAATGTTCTTGCCGAAACATCAACATTGGTAGATATTAAACCCTTTTGGATTTTTTCCAACGGAGCGATATAGGTTTTATGATTAATATTCGGGATGGTTTTAACTAACTCGGCGGATTTGTTGGCAATTTCGGCTAACTCAACCAAAAACAAAAACAACTTCGCGGTTTCAGTTTCATTATGTCCTGATACGTCCGCCAGTACTGCCCGAAGTTTATTTTTTGAATTCGGCGCTTTTGATTTAGTTCGAATCGACTCTAATTGCAGAAGTAAACGACTTGCAGGATTGCTTGTATCAGACATTATTTTCTCCGCAACGATGTTTTTTAGATTTCTGTTTAATAATTACTTGACGAGATTAACTGCCCAACTAGGGTTTATACAGCGCGCTGTATAAACCCCCTGTACGGGGTGTTATACGGCTTTTTTGCTGTATAACACCCTTTATATTGCATAACGACATTATACGCCCCACCTTTCCGCACCACAAGAAACGAGTACACGAAGAAACTCAGGCGAAAAACCGGGTTTTACCAATAACCTCTCACTCATCTGCCACCAACTATCCACCACCAACTGTTCCCCACCTACCACCCTCAACCCGACTATAATACCAACATGTCCTCCATTACCATCCCAGCGCGCGGAGAGGGTCATCCCAACCTTCGCCCACTCAGCATCCTGCGTGACCTGCCCGCTGTCGCAGACCTTATCGAGCTGTGCTTCTCCAGCACCATGGACACGGACGGCAGGCGCTACGTGCAAGACATGCGCCGCGCAGGCAAAGACAACTCTTTTATTAAATGGGCCAACCGCGCCGCCGAGACCACGTCCCTGCCGCTCACGGGCTATATCTGGGAAGAGAGCGGACAGATCGTCGGCAACACCAGCCTCGTCCCTTTTCGACACAATAAAGAGCGTATCTACCTGGTTGCCAACGTTGCTGTGCATCCTGCATATCGCCGCAGAGGCATTGCCCGCGCCCTCACTGAACGCGCCATACAGCACGCCCGCGAGAAAAGGGTCAACAACATCTGGCTTCATGTCCGTGATGACAACCCCAGCGCCATTGATCTCTACACCAAACTTGGATTTGTCGAACGCGCTCGTCGCACCTCCTGGCAGGCCGCCACAGACCTGTATGCCCAGCCCCTGGAAACAGACATCGCCATCACCGGCAGACATCCCAACCACTGGCAGACTCAACTCAACTGGCTTTCACGCCTCTATCCCTCCGCTCTAAGCTGGCACCGCGACTGGAACATCAACTCCCTGCGGCCCGGATTCTGGAACTGGTTCTACCTGATGTTCGTGGATATCAACATCCGTCAGTGGGCGGCGGTGCGCGCAGGGAATGATCTGCAAGCCACGCTCTCGTGGATTCCGACCGGGCGTGGCGAATCTCTTTTTGCCGCAACAGGTGAAAGGTCCGCACCAGAGGCGTTAACCGCTTTGCTCATCCAGGCCCGCCGCGAAATACATCAACAGTATCCGCACATCGCTCTCGAATTCCCCGTCAGCCAGTTTGACGGAGCCATCGCCGCCGCTGGCTTCAAACCTTTACGCACTCTCATTTGGATGCAGGCAACTTCCTAGTTTTTTCTTCGTATTATAGGTACAGCAAGATTTATCTTGCAACACACAAAAGGAGTACGAATGACAAAATTTATCATCCGCTGGGCTATTAACGCACTCGCCTTATATCTGGCCGTGCTCATCGTGCCTGGGATCAACTACGACGGCGAATGGACGGGCATCCTCTGGCTGGCGCTCATCTTTGGGTTGCTTAATGCCTTGTTGCGTCCCCTGCTCAAATTGCTCACCTGCCCGTTGATCCTGCTCACGCTGGGACTCTTTACCTTCCTCATTAACGCGGGCATGCTCTTGCTCACCAGCAACATCGGCCAATCCCTCGGCATCGGCTTCACTGTGGATGGCTTCTGGCAGGCGCTGCTTGGCAGCCTCGTCATCAGCTTCGTCAGCATTATCATGACCCTCATCCTCCGCGATGAGCTAAAAGGCAAGAAGTAAATATTCAATTTTGGAAGTTCTATTTCTCAACTCCCGCAGAATAAAAAAGGTGTCACTGTAAAAGTGACACCTTTTTGTTCTTTCAATGTGTTCAATGGCCTTTGTGGCAAAACGATTTTTTCTACCTCGTGTGCAGGAAGGCCACCGTCAGCATGAACAGGATCAGCCTGGTGTTATTCGCCAGCATCAACCCTACAAACCCCAGCAATGAAAATTGAAACCAGCGCTTTCTCGAAAACTCCTGCCAGGCTAGGGCTAGAAAGAGAATGATCGCATAGGTCCAGTTCGCCGCGTACAGAAAGACATCTTTACCGTACTGCAAATGCAGCGCAAAATAGAACAGCAACGTGACGATAAACGTAAGTGGGAATCGCATATCCGTTTTAAAAATATTTTTCAAGAACAAGATACCGCCCAGCGCCACAAACCCCAGCCAGAGATACGCAACCGAGGTTTCAAACCATCCATAGTACTGCCCGATTTGCATTGGCGCCTTTCGGATGGAAGCGCGGAACATCCAGATCTTTAAGATCGGCGGGTATTCCTTAAGCAGCAAAGGTTCCGGGGCGACAAAACTGGTCATCACCATCACACGTCCGAGGTAATTGGCACGTTGAAGATTCGGCGGGAAGACGTTTTTTTCCTCCCAGCCAATGGCTTTGAAGTCCCAAAAATATGGGCTGACGTTAGGATAAATATAATTATTTATAAAGCTGAGCGGGAAGACCAATGTGGAAACGATCGCCCCGTAGATGATCCATTGTTTGATGTTGCGTTTAACGAGAATGTGCGCGAAGACCGTCTGCGCGAAATTGGAAATGGTGATGCCAAACGCAGCGATGCCCGTAATGATCAGCATATACGCTGGCTTTTCTTTCAGCAGAAGGATGATGAAGATCAGCGCAATGGCTCCCAGAAATACGTAGGTGTCAATGATCGAACCGTAAACGATCTGTGATGTTGAACCGCCAAACAGGGCGCCGATCAATGTGGCGTAGAGCGAACTGCCGGTCGTGTTCTTCACAAAATACCACACGAGAAAAACGGAAAGAGCGCCTGTCAACGCTACAAGTACGAATGTGGCGTACAGTTGATCCCCTTTCAGGAACAGGGCGATCAGCCTTACGAACGGACGTACCACCATCAGTACAAGAGGATGCACCGGACGTTCGAAGTAATCACGGTAGCTTTCCGTTGCGAACCGTGTGCGCCACAGTTTGCTGTCTGTGTCGAAGAAAATGTCGTCATAATTGAAGATCATCTGGTTGAATATCGAAGCGATGAACAGATAAACGGTAAAGCAGATCGCCGCCAGCAGCAAACCGTCCAGATGGGCGTCCATGAATAAAAAGAATTGACTGTTCTTGAAACCCCTCTTTTCCGCAATCGCCGAAATCCACAATGCCGTGGGAATTGCCGCTGCCAGTCCAATAAAGAAATAGACGAGCATCCCGGGCTCGATCAAATAGATGGTTCTATCGAACACGCGGGGGAATTCCAGTGCCATGGTCACAAGGCGAATGAGAAATGCGGCCATTGCAATTGCCAGCAGGGTATAGATCAGCATGTCCACCCGTTTGGAACGATACTCGCTTTGTAGTCTACTGATGAGGTAGGAGCCAAAAAGTGTGACGAATGAATGGATCACGATCGAAACGAAAAGGAACTCGATCCCCGTAGTGTAGAAATTACTTAAGAACCCCAGGATGAAATAACTAAAAGGAATGCCAAGCAACCAGGCAAAGAGAAAGCGTTTGTTTATCTGCGACACAGCGGTAGCGTCCTTGGTGTTTTATGAAATGGGGCGTTTGGAGTCTGCCGTCGTTTCTTGCGTGGCCAGCCTCAAAGTCCTAGAGTTACCAAATTCTATCATGGATGGTATGGTAGGTTTTTTAGGGATTTCTCATAAACATGAGCTTCATGTTCGTGGAAATCACCTGTCTCCTATTGAGGAAGGGAAATTTTTAGTTGGGGTTGAGAATGTAGAAGAAGGTATCGAACAACCAACTGTTGTTTAGCATCAGGAAGAATACAAAAATCAACAAGGTGGTTTGGAACCACCTGTGTTTTGAAAGTCCCTGCCAGGCCAGTGCCAGCAGCAGGATCAGCGCATATGTCCAATTGGGGGAGTACAGGAATAATTCCTTGCCGTAGCGTAAATGCAGCGCGATATTTATCGACATGCAGCCGATCAATGCCAGCGATAGACGGTTGGTTTTGTATTCTTTATTTTTCCACAGAAAAACAACAATGCCCAAGGCGATCAGGCCCAGCCAAAACCATGCCGTATATATTTGCAGGGGTGAATCGTATACGCTGAGTTTATCGATTTCAGGTTTGAAGAACCTGAATTGCGTAAAAGGAATATCGCCATTGTACAAGATCGGAGTGGGTGCAACTACATTGTGAAATAGGAATTCGCGGGGAAGCGCCTCTGCCCGAAGTTTGTTGAGAGGATATATATTCCGTTCTTCAGCTAACAGCGAGGATGGGACAAAGAAAAATGGCTGGGCGTCTGGAAAGAATAAGTTGTTCAAAATGCTAAGCTGAACAAGGAGCACCAGCACCACAGTCACATAACGGACCATTCCCTTGATATTGGGTCTCATGGTAAAAAGCGCCAGCGTGTTTTGTGCGAAGTTGGAATGTGTAATACCGATTACGGGCAGGCTGGCAAGTATCAGGGCGGATAATGGTCTTTCTTCCAATAAGAACACAAAGAACAATAGCAAACATGCTGCGAGGAAGATGTACGTTTCGATTAGCGAGCCAAAAATGAGATGGGATGCAGAAAAGCCAAGGATGGATGCGACCAATGCAGCGTATACGAAGTTTCCCGTCGCGCCTTTGACGAATTTCCATGCCAGGAAGACACAGGCTGCGCCGCCAAGTGCCACTACAACATACGCGCCGAATAGCTTGTTGCCCCGAAGCAGCATGGCAACAAAGTCCACGGGCGGCTTGAGAATTAATAAAACAAAGGGGTGTACAGACCGCCAATAATAATCATGCCAGGTATCTGTGGTGAGGCGTAACCGCCAGTTCAAGCCGTCTGCATCAAAGAAAATATCGTCGACATCGAGAGTGGGGTGATTGAGCACGGTTGCGGTCACGAGATAGACCGCAAAAAAAGCCAGAGCAAGCGCAATGCCGGTCATGTTTTCGTCAATAAAGACATATAGCTTTGTGTTTTTGACCTGTTCTCGAAATCCGACCTTTTCAAGTTTTGAAAGAAGCCAGGCTTGCCAGGGGATGAAGAAAACACTCAATGCCCCAACGATCGGTAACAGGCTTTTTTTCAGCAGAAAATATTGCGGGTTCAATAGGGCTGGGGCTTCTGAGCCGTATTGGAAGAATCGTTCAATGAAAATAAATGTGGTCAGGAATAATCCGAGGATAAGCAGAAAGTCAACTGTGCTTTTTTTGGCAAAATTTCCAATTCTGTTGACAAGAAAATACATGCACACGCCAATGACTGCCTGAGACACCAAGGTAATGATGGCAATTTGAATGAAGTTCTCGTAGAAATTATCCAGAAAGCCTGTGATGAGAAAAATGAGTGTGGTGGCAATTGCCCAGCCTGCGATAAGACGGGGATGCAACTTTTCTGTGACCGCTTTTTGGAGGGCTGTTGCGGCAGGCAGGCTGCCTGCAAAGAAAGCAGCCTGCAGAGAAATAAACACAGCAAATGAATATAAAGGGGATGTGGCGAATAAGGGAAATGCGATAATTAAAGCGGAAATCAGGGCTGAAAAGGAAAGAATGCTTCTGGCGGGTAATGAAATTTGAGTTAGTATTTTTTCAAAGATGGGGAATATACAATACGCGCAGATTGCTGCTGATACGGCTGGCACGGCAAAAAGAAAAAACTTGTCTATAGCCGAATATTTACTGTTATTGAAGTAATAAAAAATCAGGGCATATGCTGCTGCCGCCCCGACTATAACACTTGAGAGGATTTGCTTGATGCTTTGATAAAAACGAATTGTCATTAGGGTGCTTTTCAAAAACAGTTTCTTTTACAAGCGTGACCTTAAGATTTTTTATGATGATTTGCGTACAAAACAGACTATTCAAGCGCAAAGTATGGGGAAAGTCCCTGCATTATCGTAAAGATAAATTTAGCATTATTAGCCATTACCATAAGAAGGAAAACAGCGAGAGCTATATTGATCCACGTTTTTTTTGATAGATCCTTGAGAGAAACAGCAACAAAAAAAACGACTAGGAACGTAAAGTAAGTTGAATATAGGAATATTTCATCACCATAGTTCATGTGGAGGAAGTAGTTAAATGCGATTCCTCCCAGTAAGCTTAATAGGAGAGGGGTGTCTTGAATACTGATGTTTTTTATGAAAAAGACTGCAGATGTTGTTAATAGTAGAATCCACAAGGCAAGGGGAATGTTGGCTAATCCACCGTACCACGCCACTACGTCATCTTTAAAATTATAGGTTTTGAATTTGATGATCGGCTGATTTGTTTGTTTGCCTGTGTAGTCTTCGATTGGAGTCGGGGCAAGCGTTCCGTAAAGGAAAATCGTTCTGCCGACAACTTTTGCTCGTTTGATAAGTTGATCTTTTGGACTAGCGTAAACAGGTTTGGAAAACCGGGATTCAAAAAGAATATCATGAGGCACATAAAAAAAAGTTTGATTGTTAGGATATACCATGCTTACAAATGCTGTTAAAACAATCCCGGTAGAAAGAACGGCCACACAATATCTTACGAGCCGCCAAAAACCGAATTTCTTGAAGAATAACTCGATTACGCTTTGGCCAATATTGGTGATGGTAATACCAAAGACTAGTAAACCAGCAGGTACGAGAATAAAAAATCGCTTCTCGTCTGCCTGAATGAGTAGGAAGAAAAACATCAGGGATGCCATTCCGAAAATGTAAGTTTCGGTAATCGCTCCAAACAACATGCGAGATGCTGTTGCCCCAAGCAGTAAGGTGAAAATGAAGCTGTAAGTGTCGTTTTTTACTGCGCGCTTGAGAAATATCCATGCCATAAGCACGGTAAGACCGCTCATTATGGAGATTGATATCATGGGAGACAGAAACCAATTTTCTCCCATAAAAAAGCCGATGAAGCGTGTAAATGGGCGCATTGTGAATAAGACTAGCGGATGCACGGCACGGTTGACATCATACCCATCAGGATATCCCATGATGTTAAGCCAAGGCTCCGCATCTGCCTCGAAGATAATGCTGTGAATATTAAATCTGAGAGAGTTGATGGCGCGTGCCAAGATCAAGTTGATAAGGAGAAAAATAAAGCCCGCATAAATTCCAGGCAGATTTTCTTTGATGAAACCAAATAGTTTTGTTTTTCTAAAAGCTTCGTAAAGTCCACGCTTTTCAATTTGCTCAAGTACCATGATGCCCAAGGCGCCAGCAATAGTTGAACTACATAGATAAAGATCGATCCATTCCGGGGGAACTTGTATGTATCCAATTGGGAACATGCTGGGGAAGTTTAGGCTTACAAGGAACATTGCTACGAAAAAGGCGGGCGCGGCCAGTGCTAGGAAAATATTTAGCCAGCTGCTGAGAAAACCATTTTTGAGAGAACGCGCAGCACGGCGAATAAGATAATATCCACTGATGTTGCTGATAAGGATGAATATCATGGCAAAGGCAATGATATGGTGCCTTTCATACATGGTGCCGCTTAAGTAGCCCATCGCTCCGTATGTGAAAAGAAGGCTAAATAAAAATGCGATCAAATAATGCCAGGAAGAATGATGAGCGATACTTAGACGTTCTAAAGACTGTATTGCTGGCGCCATTAGAGTGAGTAAAGCTAGAGCAAAAGATACCATGCCGAGCAAATATACACGTGATGTTCCGGATGGTAGAACTGTATATGCTGAGGCAATCACTGATAAGAGGCCAAAAGTGAAAAGAAATCCAAGTTTTCGATGAGTAATCCAGTTCCAGACTAGAGGGAATACCTGAAAAATTAAAAAGCCAAATGCTAATGTGGGGACTGCAACCAACATGAAGCGATCTATGGCATTTTTATACTCGGAATAATTAAAGTAAATGACAGCAGATGAGATGCTGATGGAAAAGGCTATTGATAAGCTGATCGCCACTCTAAATAATAATTGAAATAATTTCATTTTGAAGTCTCCAAAAAATTCATGGAGCCCAACGTGTTGGACTCCATGAAGACCGTTGTCTGTTACTTTAATTCCTTCACTAACTGGAGGAATTCAGCCCATTCCTCTTGAAAGAAATGCACGGTGACGTTGTTCACTTCAATGTGATAAGTGACTTCGCCATCGGGTTCTTCGGCTTTCCAGGCGAGGAAGTTTTCGGTCTCGGCGAGGGTGCCGGTTTTGGGCTCGTTATTGTTGTTGCTCATGATGCTCTCCTTGGTTGGTTATGGTTTTTAAGAACAATGCTGTGGGGTGGTTATTTTTCTTTTTTTAGTTGCAGGCCGAGGGTGCGCAAGAGGCGTCTGAATTGGACGCGGATGCGTGAGCCGAATGGTGGAGGTGCATGATGCAGCTCCTCTTCAGGCCAGGGATCTACATCAAGCATTTTTCGCATGGTGTACTTCCACAAAAGGGCGGCGGTGGCCAGGATGGGTGCTGCAACGACCACGCCTAAGATACCGAATAAGTTGGCTGCGACGATGGCTGCTACGAGGACTGCGGCTGGATGAACTTTTAGCGCATTGGATAGGATGCGCGGCGAAACGATGTTATCAAATATCTGGTCGATGACGAGAGCTATGACGAGTACAAGAAGAGTGTAATAGAAAGGTGAAAGATCGAATAGCTTGTAAGTTTGAAAATAGGAGACGAGGACGAGAACTCCCCAGTTGATGGCAGGACCGATGTAGGGCACGAACCGTGCCAGCCCTGCGAGGAATGCCAAACTGAGAGCGTAGCGTACACCCAAAATGCTTAATACGATCGAGTATACGATCACGGTAAGGAAGAAGATAATAATTTGCCCGCGTAGGAATGCGTTCCAAATCCGTCCGAGTTCACGGCTGAGGCGGCCAATATCCTCTGTGTAACCAGGGACATCAACGATGATAAGACGGTTCCGCAAGCCGCCGCTTTCGGCTAACACGAAGTAGGAGACCAGAATGACGAACAACGTCCAGCCGAGAAAATTTGCCGCACTGCCCGCTACTGTACCGAGCAGAGTGCCGGTGCGGCTTAGTAATGGCTGGACCATACCGAGTACCTGACTGCTCAAGTCTTTCAAATCCAACGCACTAAAATCCAGTTTGAAGGGGCCGAATTGATACACTTTGCCTGAAATGTTTGCGATGAGTTCAGGGAGGGTTTTGAGAGCATCCTGTACGATAATGACAAGGCTTTGGATCTGTTGTACGAGTCCGACTCCGCCGAGCGTCAGCAAGCCAAGCAAAAGAACGATGATAACGATGTAGATGATGCCGACGGATGCACCCCAAGAGAAGTGCAGCTTCCGCTGGAAAAAATCAGCTACGGGGTGGAATAAGTATGAAAACACAAGCGCGATCAACAGCGGGCTAATGATGAACTCGAATTTGACAAGTAGCGCACCAAGGATCACCATGATGGCGAGGGCGACAACCAGTTTTGTGTTTGTGCCCCAGGCGGGCGAGGTGGGGTTTTGGGACGGTGTCATAATTTTATCTATGCTCTAAACTTGTTAATGGAGAGTGAAACCTGTTGTTTTCATTTTATCAAAGATGGATGATTTTACAACATTATTAGCCTCGGTGCGGGGTGGATAAAAAAACACCCCGCGAGCAAATCGCGGGGTGTTTGATGGAGTTTGGATCAACAACCGGACAGGAAGGGGAAGAATACGCACCAACGGTAGGTGGCATCAACCCACCAGAAGAAGCCGGCACAGACGCAGATGAAAAGAAGTACACCCACCCCGATGAGGATCGGGGTCAGATTGGTTTTTTTGCCGGCGGTTGGAGGAGGAGCATAAGCCGGTGCGGGATTTGATGCATAAACAGGCGCTGCATGTTGTACGGGAGGCGGTTCCACGCGGGCAGATTTGCGAGAGACGGCCACGGTGGCGCCAGGGTCCATGTTGATGGCATCATACATCAGTACAATTTGTTCACCGAGGGAAACCACATCACCTGCCTTCAATACAACGGGACCGGCAAGGCGTTGACCATTCACAAAGGTACCATTGGTGGAACCCAGGTCTTCAATCACATATTTTCCGCCTTGAAATGAAAGGCGCGAATGTTTGCGTGAAACTTCGGCATCGTTGATAGCGACACCGTTGGACGAATCACGGCCAATGGTGAGCTGGTCGCCATCAAGAGGGAAGGTTACCCCGGGAGTGGGGCCTGATCTCATAACGAATTGAAACTGTGCCATCTTCTTCCTCCAAACATAAGTTCAAAATAATTTTTCTAATTTTACAGTTTTCGGGGTAAAAAGTCAAATCACCCTTTTTTACCAGTTTTTTTTTACCGTTTCTTTTACTGTTGTTGCAACTTCTTCGGTGCGCGGCTGGGTCTGACCGACTGTTTTTGGTAAACAGATCATGAATACGGTTCCCACACCGATCTTGCTTTTTACCTCAATACGTCCGCCATGCCCGTGGACGATCTGCTTGCAGATGGATAACCCGAGCCCGGTGCCGGATGCGCGCGATTCGTGTTCGCGGACGCGATAAAATTTTTGAAATAAATGCGGAAGGGATTCATCGGGGATGCCAACGCCCGTATCCTGAATATAGATGACGAGTTCGTTTTCCTTTGATTCAGCGCGCAGCATCACGGTCCCGTTGGGACGGTTATATTTGATGGCATTGCTTAATAGGTTTAGCAGCACCTGCTTGATTTTGTCGCGGTCTGCTTCGAGCAGAGGCAGGTTTTCGGGCGATTCGACGCGCAGCTGGATATTGTCCTCAATGGCTTTGGATGACATCACATCCTTGCATTCGTACATAAGGTCTGCAACGCTGAATACAATTTTGCGGAATTGCACACGTCCCGATTCAAGCCTCGCGAGATCGAGGAAGGAGGAGGCCAAAGCGTTCAAGCGCATGGTTTCGTTGTGAATATTGTTGATGATCTGGTCTCGTTGCTCCTGGGACATTTCAGGCCGCAAAAGCAAATAAGTGGCGGTGCTTAAGGAAGACAGGGGTGTGCGCAGTTCGTGGACGAATTCAGAGATCAAGTCTGATTGCTGGAAGAGGCGGGCGTTCTCAATAGCGACTGCGGCTTGAGCACCCAATACCAGCAGCATGGATTCGTCGGTATCAGAAAATTTTCCGCGGTGTTTGTTCAACGCTTCCAAAACTCCCACGATCTTGTTCTTTGTGACCAACGGAATTCCAAGGAGTGATTCCGTGGGGAAGCCTGTGGTGGTTTCAACATTGGAGAAGAAACGGGGATCATCATGCGCATTCGAGATGCGAACCGGCTTGCGGTTGTTTACGATCCAGCCGGCAATACTTCCTTCCAGTGGAACGATAAGTCCTCGTCGTGTGGATTCATCCAGATTTGTAGAGACTTGAAAGTATAACTGGCGGGAGGTGTCGTCATATAAAAGAATGGATGCCGCCTCCGCGCCGCTGATCTCCGCGGCGGCATGGACGATGCGTGAAAGCAGGATGTCGAGATCCAGGGTGGATGCGAGATCGCGCGCAATGTCAATTAATCTGCGGTACCCATCCAGTCGCTCGGTTTTTATTTCAGCCATTTAGCACTCTCTCCGTGATCGCGGGAATGATCAAAGCTACATCTTCCATGATCGACACATCCGCGCGAACGTTTAAGTAAGTTGGAGTATTGTTAATAATAATTAGGTGCGCGCCGCGGTCCAGCGCCTGCATGGGTAGACCGGCCACCGGCAGAACTTCCAATGAAGAACCTGCGACCAGCATCAGGTCGCAGCTCCGGGCATCCCGCTGTGCTTTGGACACGGCGGCTTGCGGCAGTTGTTCACCGAAAAGGATCACATCAGGTTTAAGAAGCTGGTTGCATTTGGGGCACAGAGGCAAGTCTCCAGCGGTTACGAATTCAGTGATGTAGTTCTCTGCCTGCACCTGATGATAACACTGCGAACAGGTTAAAGTTTGCATGGTGCCGTGCATTTCGATTACAGTTTTTGACCCCGCCTTTTGATGAAGCATATCTATGTTTTGGGTGATGATGGATTTTATTTTTCCAGCCGCTTCCAATTTTGCCAGAGCAAGATGGGCGGGGTTGGGACTGGCGTTAAAGATCTGATTTGCCAGCGGGCGGAACCATGAAAAAAAACGTTCCGGTCTTGTGCGGAATGTGTGCAGCGAAGCGGCGTCCAGCGGTTCATCTTTGGACCACAAGCCTGTTCCTGTGGAACGGAAATCAGGAATCCCTGACGGTGTGGAGAGACCGGCTCCAGTAAGAATGACAGCGTGCTTTGATTGGCGGAACAAGTCCGCGGCGAATTGGATGTTTGTCTGAGTCTTTTCAGAAAAGGAGATCATCGAGCCTTTTCGCGCTCAATGACTGCATCAGCAATTTTCAGGAATTGCTGCGAAGTCATGTTCGTCGGTTGAGACATGACAGCAGAAGTTTGCATACGCGAGGCCTGCATGAAAAGCTCAGGGGCGGGCGTAAGCATGGCAGTGATCGGATGTCCCAGTTTTTCCTGAACAACGGCCCACGCCATTTGCGCTTCGGTGCGCTGACGGTTGTTTAGGACCACGTTGATATTTTTTCGATCGATATTCAGCGCCGTAATTTCTTCGATCAATAATTTAGTGTGTTGAATAGTGCCGGGCACGCCTTCGAGTACGACTATGCACTCGTTGCACAACGGAAGAATCTTTTGTACGAAGGACGGCAGACCCACGCCCAGGTCCAGTACGATATAACGACCAAGGGCTGCGAGACGGGTGATCAGCGCTTCATAGTTTTGGACTTGTGATGTCAATGTAACATCCCGCGGATTTTCAGAGGCGAGCAGGAGTTTGATGCCTGATCCGTGAGGTAAAAGAGCAGATTGTACTTTTTCGCGGGTGACCTCAACAGCATTGCCTTGTAGAATTTCAGTCAGGCCTTTTTGGTTTGGTGTGCCAAAATCCATGCCGAGTGTCCCCTGGCCGGGGGTGAGTTCTGCCAGGATGACATCCGTTTGAGCCCGTGAGAACAAGCCTGCGGCGAGGTTGGATGTGAGAGTGGAGACTCCCAACCCGCCTCGGGTGGACAGGATGCCTATCACATAACCGTGCTGCTCATGGATCGCGGTTGCGATATCGCTGCCGCTTTCCTTCGGCGCGGCGCGAGCCAGAAGGGCTTTTACGTGGGCCTGTAATTCGGTGGGGTGGGTGGGCTTGGTTAAGTAATCATCTGCGCCCACTTCGAAGCCGGTTACTTTATCGTCCAGTTGGGTTTTCGCCGTGAACATTAGGATAGGGATGGCGACCGTGGCTGGATTTTTGCGCAGACGGCGGGTGACTTCATAGCCATCCATGTCTGGCATCATTACATCCAACAGAATCAGGTCGGGGCGTTCTTCAAGAGCTTTGGAAAGTCCCTGAGAGCCATTGGAGGCAGCACTAATAAGATAGCCCTGTCGTTGCAACATAAGGCCGACAAGTCTTAATGTGTCTACATCGTCATCAATAATTAGTATCTTTTCTGCCATTAGTGCCTCAACAATCGAACTGAGTCTAGCACAAACAAAGGCAACGGACAAGTTTTTAGGGGTTCTTCAACGCTTTTACGTATGAAAATCTGATTTGGTGACGTCCTTATGCTGTTTCATCACAATAATGGGAAAGGTAAATGTGAAATTTTCAACCCCAAATTCAGAAATTGACCCTTCGGAGGGTGAAGGTCTTTATGAAGTGTGCATTGCCAATATCAGCCCGGCGGAGCGGAAAAAACGGCTGAATTTTGGCATTACCCAGTTTGTTGTCAGCCTTGCTTTGCTTTCCGCTCTGCTCTTCTTCGGTGCCGACAAGGTCTGGCGGCTGCCCCTGTTCCTTCTGTTTGCCGCTTCTGCTACGGGTTTCTTCCAGTGGCGGGATAAGACTTGAGTAGCCCTCGCGAGTCGTGGTTCACGGCTCACAATAAATAAAATGGAAGATATTGAAGATCAAAGCGAGTTAAAGCAGGTCAGGCGGCAGGCATGGAGAGTGTTAGGGAAGTCCATGCTTGTTGCAGCGGTGCTGACTTTGTTGGTGATGTTGTTGCCGTAATTGGAAATGGAGTCCGCAAGTTCTACTTGCGGACTTTTGTTGCAGAGTGGGGAAATGCCTGGGCTGACCGAACAGATTTCGGGGCGGCGAGAGGCGATGATTGAGATTTGGAGTCTTTCATCGCGTTATAATCAATCCAAAATCGTAGATCAGAAATCGGAAATTAGATCATGCATATTCTTGTAACGAATGATGACGGCGTGCAGGCGCCTGGATTGTTGGCATTGGCGCAGGAGATGCGCAAACTTGGCAAGGTGACGGTGTTCGCGCCAGATAAGAATTGGTCGGCTTCGGGGCATGTGAAGACGATGGAGCGCCCGCTGCGGGTGAAGGAGACTATGCTCGCGGATGGGACTTCTGCATTCGCTTCAGATGGCGCGCCTTCGGATTGCGTGGCTCTGCCGTTGCTCGGATTGATCGAAGAACAAATTGACCTGGTGGTTTCGGGCATCAACCCCAATGCGAACATTGGACATGATGTGACGTATTCAGGAACGGTGACAGCGGCGATGGAAGCGGTGATCGCTGGTGTGAAAGGGATTGCGGTTTCGCTTGACTCACCTGAGGGATTCAAAGGCTTGTTGGATTATTCCTGCGCGGCATCGGTGGCGCGGCGTGTGGCAGAGCAGGTGATCGCGGATGGGTTGCCCGAAGGCGTGGTTTTGAATGTGAACGTGCCGTATTTGAAAGAGAATGAACTCAAGGGATTTATGGTCACGCGACAGGGATTGCGTGTCTATCGCGATGCGTTGGATGTGCGCACCGACCCGCGCGGCAAACCATATTATTGGATCGGCGGTGAAGCGCCGACCGGTGTTGCCGAAGACGGTACGGATTTCGGAACACTCGCACAGGGATATGTTTCCATTACGCCGTTGCAGTTGGACTTGACCCATTACAAAGCAATGGATGTATTGAAGAAGTGGAAGTTTTGATTAGACCGTGGACGATGGACGGCAGACCGTAAAAAAACGGTCTACGGTCTTTGGTCTACCGTCCAATAAAGGATACCCATGAACTTTTTCCAAAAACTCTTCGGCAGTTCTTCTTCCTCTCCCAAACCTGAAAAACGCTTTTATACCTTCACGGTCAAATGCAAGCGTTGCGGCGAATTGATCGAAGGCCGCATTGATTTGGATAACGACCTGAGCGTGGAATACGATGAGAACGGCGGCGAGATGTACCGTGTCCGCAAGGTGTTGATGGGAGAGAATCGCTGCTTTCAACGAGTGGAAGCTACTTTTGAATTTACACCCAAACGTATTTTGATCGAACAGCAGATCAGCGGCGGAGAGTTTGTTCAAAATGGATGATCCACAGGTTCGGTTGTATTGGGATTCCTTCCTCACAACTCTTCCTTCTGATTCGTCTTATCGTGGAAGAACGTATGTTGCCGAAGGTTTTGGCGACCACCCAAAACTTGCTGATGAACTCGGCACATTGGTTGTGAGCGGAATCAAAACAGGCACATGCTCATCGCTTTGGGAATGGCAGGCGGAAGGAAACCCAATTCCCGAAGTCGGTCTCATCACCATTGTGTTGAGTGGCGCAGGTGATCCCATTTGCATCATCGAAACCACGAAGGTCACCCAACAGCGTTTCAACGAAGTAAATGAAGAATTCGCGCATTCTGAAGGCGAAGGCGACCATACCCTTCAATACTGGCGCGAAGCTCACACAACTTACTTCTCGCGCGTCCTCCCCAAAATTGGCAAAGAATTCAGCGAAGATATGCCGCTGGTTTGCGAAACATTTCAAGTCATCTATAAATAATGCGCCCCGCATCTTATATCATCCTGTTTCTACTTGCCGCCTTCCTCATCACACAGGCGGCGTATTCCCTCCGCTGGCCCATCGCGCATGACGAAGCTCCGCTCTTCTACGAAGCTTTCCTCATGCAAAGCGAAGGCCGCATCCCCTATCGTAACATCTTCGATTTTCAAATGCCAGGCAGTTACATCGCCTATTATTTGCTGGGCATGTTCAGCGGCTTCGGCCCGTTCCGAATCCGCATCCTCGACCTGCTCATCCTCGCCGCGCTCATCTTCATCACCTTTCAAGCCATGCGCCGCTTTGGCAAAACGCCCGCGCTCGCCGCAGGCATTCTCTTCGGTCTCAAATATCTGCAAGGCGGCCCGTCCCTCTCACTGCAGCGCGAATACCTCTTGCTTGTCTTCATTGCCCTCTCTCTTTTAATAGGGATGCGGGACACTCTGACTCCCAAACATAGACTCAGCCTCGGCATTCTCTTCGGTCTATCGGCAGTTATCAAACCCCACGCCGCGCTCGGACTCCTCCCGTTCCTGCTCTTTGACATTGCAGACATTCGCCAACGCCCCAACATGACTCTGCCAAAAGCCGCATGGACGAGCCTCCTCCCCGCCGCCGCTGGTTTTGCGATCCCTGTTTCAATTGTCATTCTTTACCTGGCGATTACCAATTCCCTATTCCCTTTCCTCACCATCGCCCTCAACTACTGGCCGCTCTATTCCCAGATCAACGGTCAAATGGAGATCACACCTACAGCGGAGAGAATCTCTTTTCTGCTGAATCAAATTTGGCGTTTAGGAGGAAGCGGACTTTGGCTCATCCCCGCCGCGTTCGGCATCTATCTCAATCGCAATCGTCAAACCTATCTACTCGCCAGTCTTGCTCTCTGTTATGCCATCTACCCCGCTCTCTCGGGTCAATTCTTTCCGTATCATTACATCCCGTTTATTTACATTGTTATTCTCATTGCATCGTTATCGCTCACCACTTTCCACTCACCACTTTCCACTTCTTTCCTCTTTCCTCTTTCATCCCTCATCCTTTTACTCGTCATCCTTGTAAGCATCCGCCCCTCCACCACTTTCCTCCGCCAAATTCAAGGCCGCCCCATCGCCACATCCACGGACCGCGCCGAAGAGATCGCTCACTTCCTTGAAAAAAATCTGCAAGCAGGCGAAACTGTCCAGCCGTTGGATTGGACAGGCGGAACACTCCTTGCCATGCTCGAAACCCACACACCCATTGCCACACCGTACGTTTTTGATTTTTATTTCTATCATCACGTTTCCAGTCCATATATCCAATCCCTGCGCGTGGACTTTATGAATCAATTGCAAACTGCCTCCCCGCGCTATATCGTCGAAGTCACTGCCATAGACAAGCCCTGGGTCTCCGGCGAAGACACCACTCGCGAATTCCCCGAACTGCGCGAGTTCTTGAACGAAAATTATTCCGTTACAATGGATAGAAACGATTACATCATCTACGAGTTAGACGACAGACCATAGACCACGGTCTACTGTCCACCGTCCACGGTCTATCCATGAAAACCCTCCATCGCATCACCATCCTGTACCTGATCATCCCCTTCATCATCTTTTGCATGGGCTGGCTGCGGTTGTCCGTTGCCATTCCTGCAACTATCATCATTGTTTGGGCTGTTTGGCAGTTATTCAAACAAATCCCTCCAGTACAATTACCAATTACCAATTACCAATTCCCTTATTACTTATTACTTATTACTTTCACCTGGACCCTCCTCTCCGGCGTCGGCGGCTACACCTTCCAAAACTGGGACCATCACTGGCGTAACGCAGTTTTGCATGACCTCATTAATTACGATTGGCCTGTCTTTTACTCCACTCCTGAAAGCGGACCAATCAAAATGCTGGTCTATTACGTGGGATATTGGCTGCCTTCCGCGCTGGTCGGCAAACTCCTCGGCTGGCAAGCCGCAAATTTTTTTCTTTTCCTGTGGACATGGCTTGGCGTTACTCTCGTTGCGCTGCACCTCGCTTCTGCTCTGAAAACAGCACCAACCAAAGCCATTCTCCTTCTCATCTTCTTCAGCGGCATGGACGCACTCGGCACGCTCTTCCTCGCACCAGAATACCCAACACTTTTCCCCGCCATGACTCACCTCGAAATCTGGAATGGCAGTTTACAGTATTCATCTTTCACCACTCAATTATTCTGGGTCTTCAATCAGGCTGTCCCTGCGTGGTTGTGTATTATGTCGATTGTCACCCTGAGCGACAGCGAAGGGTCACTACTGCAAAATCACGAGACTCTTCGCTCCGCTCAGAGTGACATAAGAGGACAATTATTTCTCCTTTGGTCACTTTGTTTCTTCTTCGCCCCTCTTGCTTCCATTGGACTTCTCCCATATCTGCTCATCGAACTCATCAAACAAACCAACTTCAAATCCCCTTTCAAAAACCTCCGTTGGGACATTCTCCTCGCCGCCGTCATCATCTTTCTTCTTTCCGCTTTCTTCTTCACCTCCAACACCGCCGCCCAATCCCGCGGATTCCAATCCCTCGCCCTCAAAGACTTCTTCATCTTCTTCCTGCTCGAAGGCGGCATCCTCTGGCTTTTGCTTGCTCCCGTCAAATGGCGTGACCCGCGTTGGACGGTTACAGGCTTGCTCCTTGCTATCATCCCCTTCATCGAACTCGGCAGCGGAAATGACTTCGTCATGCGCGCATCCATCGCCCCGCTCTTCTACCTGATGATGATGGTTGGCGAAGTAATTTTCCAAAACACTCCCCCCCGCGTTTTACGTTTCACTTTTTACTTTTTACTCCTCTTAGGCTCCCTCACTCCGCTCTACGAGATGGACCGCTCTGTGTATCGAACTTACGAATATTATTTCGTTCCAAAAGAAACTGATTGCAGTTGTGATGCGCTATTACAGGTTACACATCTGGAGCAGGGCGGCGCTCCCGAATTGGAACATCAAGACACGTTGGTCGCCGATGAAATAAGAACCCTCCAATACATGGACGATAAGCTCTCGAAGAACTTTATTGCCAACGTTCGGCAGTCGTTGTATTATCGATATATCTCATCTCGTTAATGTTATACGTCATTGCGAGGCGATGCGCTTTCGCCGAAGCAATCCCTTTATGATTTAACAAAAAGGAATACCTCATGTCTGAACTTAAAACCCCTCCCAACCCACAGGAATTTTTTGCCGAAGTTTGGGAAATCGTCCGCCAGATCCCGCGCGGAAAAATTGCATCATACGGTCAAATTGCAAAAATGCTCCCGCTGCCTGAAGGTGTGGATGTGGATACGTTCGTGGAATTTGGCGCGCTTTGGGTCAGCAATGCTGTTGCCGCCAGCCCGAATGACGTCCCCTGGCAGAGAGTGGTCAACTCAAAAGGCGAAATCACCGAAAAGAACGGACTTGAAGCCAAACGGCATAAGCTGATGTTGGAAGATGAAGGGGTTGTATTCAATCCACGCGGCCGCATTGACATGAAAAAATATGCCTGGACTCAAAAGCTGAAATAAGGAGCGTCTCATGCCTTCTTTTGCTTCTCCGCCCAACCCGCAAGCCTACTACGAACAAGTATGGAATATTGTCCGCCAGATACCTGCTGGCAAAGTAGCGGCTTATGGACAGATAGCCAAAATGATTCTCCCGCCCAGTGGAGTGGAACTCGAAACCTATGCCGCCTTCGCCCCGCGTTGGGTGGGTGGTGCCATGGCAGCCTGCCCCGATGATGTTCCGTGGCAGCGCGTGATCAACTCGCAAGGCAAGATCAGCGAACGCGCAGGCGCGGAAAAGCAGCGTCAACTTCTCGTAGAAGAAGGCATCATCTTCGACGCAAAAGACCGCATTGACCTAAAAAAATACGGCTGGAGCGGAAATAACGAAGACGATATTCCGAAACAAGCAACGTTGTTCTAGCGACAAAGAAAGACGAAAGAAGAAAGAAAATCAACGCTCAACTTCTTTCCTCTTTCATCATTTTTCAATTCATCCTTTCCCATGACCATCCTCATCATCGGCGGAGCCTCCTCTGACATCCTCCATCTCGACACACAAACAGTTCCCTCTGCTGGCGGCGCTGGCATGTATACCGCCATGGCCGCGCATCGCGCAGGTGCGCAAGTTTCACTCTTCGCGCCTCGCCCCAATCCCATCCCTGAAATTCTCCAACCTGTCGCGGATCGTTTGCATGAATGGCTTGGACCTATCGTCCCGCCAGACCAACTCCCGCATTTTGAAATCTCATATCGCGGCGGCAAGACCGAATACATCAAGGCCACTTTTGGCGCAGAGTCGATCCTCACGTCTGAGATGCTGCCGAATGACCTGTCCATGTACGATTGCGTGCATGTCATTCCGCTCGGTGACGCACACAAGCAATTGACCTTCATCCAAGCCTGCCGCGAGCGCGGTGCAAAACGCATTTCAGCAGGGACGTATCTCGCCAGCGTGCGCGAAGTGCCGCAGGTTGTCCGAGGCATCATGCAAAGCACAGATTTGTTTTTCATGAATCAAAGCGAAGCCATTGGTTTGTTCGGTTCGCTTGAATCTGCAAAAACAGAATCAGGAAAAGTTTTATTCATCACTCTCGGAGCGGACGGCGCTTGCATTGTGCAAGGAGATCACAAAACTTTTATTCCCGCCGCCTCAACAACCGAGCTTGATCCAACAGGTGCGGGCGATACTTTCTGCGGTGCCGCACTTGCCTATCTCACGCAGGGCGCACATCCCATCATGGCAGCGCAGCACGCCATCCCGCTCGCCGCGCAAATGATTTCGCACGTTGGCCCCGCCGCATTGCTCTTCCACGAATCCGCTCCCGCAATTCCATCCGACTCGCGTGCGCAAATCAACACAACGCAAATCCAAAAGATTTCTCAAATGGTGTCTGCGCTCGAAGAAGCCTCGCCATTCAATTTCATCGGTCCCGAACTTCCCCTCGTGCATGATCCCAAAGCGCTGGATTATTTCTTCGCGGTCACGCTTCAGCAATTCAGTTTTTGGACGGAGCAAAACAACCGTTATTACCAGCCACTCCTTGCGCCGCTTGGCGGGGTCATGCAAAAGGGAGCATTCTATTTGTTTGCCGCATACAGCCGTCAGCTTGAGTCTGATGCGGAATTTTTCTCTCCCGAGCGTCAGGCAAATTTAAGTCGCAAAGAATTGCTGGATGTCCTTCGTTCAGATGATGGACTCGACCCAATGCCCGCGCTGGATTTGCATCTGGAATTAGCGAATGCATACGGACGCGACATGCTCGCGCTTCATCTCACGCCGGAAACTGTTTTGCAAAAAGCACAGGCATCTGCCACCCCGCAGCGGACTCTCATCTCCATCCTCGACACGATTGGCGGATACAAGGAAGACCCGCTCCGCAAAAAAAGTGGACTGCTCGCATTGATTCTGAATCAACGACCCGAAGCATTTTTGGATTTTGGAAAAGATGAACAGGTCGAGCCCGTCATTGACTATCACCTCATGCGCTCCTGCCTGCGCGTGGGACTGATCGATATTCTCGATGAAGATTTGAAAGCGAAGTTGGCCAACCGCCAGATCATTTCCGCAGACGAAGAGTGGGCGGTGCGTCACACCGCATATCGCGCCATCGAAGAAGTGGTTGCGCTTTCAGGGAAATCCACCGGCGCCGTGGACTGGTTCTTCTTCGGCGCGCGCAAACGCTGCCCCGAAATGTCCGAACCCGAATGTCATCTGTGCCAGATCGATTCAGTTTGTTCACATCGCAAAGAATTATTTCAACCAGTGCTAAGAACAACTTTCTATTAACGACTACAGACGATGGACAACTGACCACGGTCTGTCGTCCTGTAATGAAACTGCATAATTTTTCTACTTCCATTTCGTGTAAAGTAATAAAAAGGAGGTAAATTATGTATATCTTTCAAGTCCATCATTACATCAAGCCAAACCAGGTAGAGGCGTATAAAGCGGCAGTTTTGGAAAATGCGCAAAAAACGATTTTGGAGCCAGGGGTGATCCGCTTTGACGTATTTCAAGACTCAGCGGATCCTACGCATTTCAGTCTCTTTGAGGTCTATCAAGACCTTGCTGCACGCGATGCACACCTTGAAACCGAACACTTCCTGAAATGGAAAGATGTGTATCTCGCCACGCAAGCCCGCATGGGAAATGGCGATGAGTTTATTGCTTTGTATCCAGAAGAAGGGGATTGGAGAAAAAAGAATTAACGAGCTAGTTCAACAACAAGGGTATCCAGAGCCAGGTCCAGCGTGACCTGGCTTGTTTTTACCTGTTCATCAATTTTCAACAGGCGATGGTAAATTCCCTCCAATGCTTCCATCGAAAAACGTCCCGCCTGCCCTGTTGTTTTTTCAGCCACAAAGGGATGCACGCCCAGCGCGCGCGCCACATCATCTTTATTTCCCCGACCATCCAAAATTTCACGCGCTTGAATCAGCAAACGGAATTGACGCACGACCATGCCCCACAACGAAAATGGATCTTCATTTTCCCAAAGCCGGTGCAATAATTTTTGAGCGGATTTTCCATTGCCCTGCGATAACGCATCGACAAAGTCGAACACGCTTTGCTGGGATGTGACGATACAAACCGCGTCCACATCGGACCCTCGAACTGGTCTGCCCCAATTGACATACGCCAACAACTTGGCAATTTCCATCCCCGCCTGACGGGTATCCACACCGACCATTTCAGCGAGGCGGGCGGCGGCGGCGGGTTCGATCTGTCCGTTTTGATTCTTAACCTCGTTGATGATCCAGCCGGGCATGTCTCTTTGCTTGGGCAAGAAAAAGGTTTGTAGTTTTACCAGCGCGGTGCTCTTCGTCGCCCATTTCACCAGCCAATGTTTTTCCACTTCCTTCGGCTCCATCAATTCATGGATGACAAGCTTGGCGGTGTCTGGCGCGTTGCTGAGGAACTCCTGAAATTTTTTGCGGGTCGCGGGGTTGTTGAATTTGGCAGATGGGTTGGAAAGGATGACCAGTCTCTTTGGCGCGAGGAATGGCATGGCATTGACCGCGTTGTTCAAGTCGTTCTCTGTCATCGTGCGCGCTTCGAGACGGGCCGTGTTCATGCCTGCCGTCGTCGGGTCGCTGAAGTCAGCCTCGAAATCCTTGAGCTTGCGGTTAATGGCAAATTCGTCATTGCCGTGGAGGAAGAAGATGTTGGGCATGTTTTTTAACCACGAAGTTCACGAAGTAACACGAAGAAAAACCTTTGTGTACAATGTGCCCTTTGTGTTTATTTTTATTTTGTGATGACTCGATGGACACCTTTGCGGACGGGGATAATATCCACGATTTGTAGGTTGCCGAGATTGGCTTCGGTAGTGACGTATTTCTGAAGCCACGGGCCGAGCGGACGGCTGAGTTGGTAGCCTGCAATGGCAAATGCCAACGCAAATGGAATGAGCAGGATTCGCCACAGAGTGGACTTTGTTCCTCGAAGCGGGAACCAGGCGAAGGTCGCAGAGAGAAGCGCTGTCGTCGCCAGGTTGGTGCCGCAGCCGGGATGAATCGCCAGTCCGCTTTCGCCGGAATTCAATCGCGTGTGTGCTTCTGTAACCGATTCCCAAATTTGTTGGGTGGTCAGGTCACCGAGCAGGAAAAAGCCCGTTGGGTTGGAATGCCCCGCCATGCGTTTGCCGGGATTTTTATGCGAGAGCAAATGAATGGACGCATGTTCAAGCGCGTGATTGCGCCGTGTTTCGAGAATGAGGGGAAGGTCAAGGATCATGATTTGATTATAAGTTGGTTTGAAGAATCGGCGAGTCATAAATTCTTTCAAGCAGTTCCAAAAACTCGGCAGAGGGACGTGTCTTGAGAATTTCTTTGCGCTCGTCGCGGGTGAGGTGCTGCATCATCACGTACTGCACAGCGTTCTTGCGGAAGAGTCGCGAGCCGTCTTCATCGCCGTAGAATTCAACGCTGCGAGCGAGATGTTTGCGAATAGTTTCTTTGACCATCTCATGCGGGACGTTGTCGCGGTCGAGACGTGAGAAGATCCACGGGTTGGGGATGGCGCCGCGCCCGATCATGACTGCATCCACCTTGGTAAGCGCTTTCATGCGGTCAATATCTGCGACGGTTTTTATATCGCCGCTACCGATGACAGGAATCTTGACGAGCGATTTGACTTCAGCGATTGCATCCCAGTCCGCATTGCCTGCGTAGCGTTGTTCCCTTGTGCGCCCGTGGACGGCGATGAGCGAGCCGCCTTCTTCTTCCACGATGCGAGCGATGAGTTTGTAGTTTTTGTTTCTGTCCCAACCGAGGCGGATCTTCCCCGTGACAGGCACTCGCAGATTTTTTACCAGCTTGCGAAAGGTGCGCGCGATCTTGATCGGAGTCGGCATCATGCCCACGCCCGCGCCGCGGTCCGCGATGGTCTTGGCTGGGCAGCCCATGTTGAGATCGATCACGTCGGGATTGTTTTCCTGAATTTTTAGCGCGGCTTGCAAAATGAGTTCGGGGTCGTCGCCGTAGATTTGAAAAGTGATGGGACGTTCGGGTTCGGTGAAATACATCCGCTTGGCGGGCTGTTTGGATTTGCTGAGGATCTTTTCCACTTTGATGAATTCGGTGTAGCTCATGGCTGAACCGAGCTCGCGGCAGATCGAGCGGAAGGGCCAGTCGGAGTAGCCGTCCATCGGCGCGAGGACAGTGTCTCCATAAATGGGGACTTCGCGAATATGGAATGTGGGCGATTTCGTTTCGTTCATTGGTTTTGAGTATAACAAAAAAAAGACCCTAAAGGTTTCAAAAACCTTTAGGGTCTTGCAACCTACGCGGGTTGTTTCTTCAACAACTCCAGATAATGCTTTCGGAACTTGGCAACTTTCGGCGCAACCACAGCCTGACAGTACGGCTGATTCTGGTTGCGGACAAAATATTCCTGATGGTAATCCTCGGCGATATAGAAATCCTTGACCGCCTCCACCTCCGTAATAATGGGGTTGTTCCAGATCTTTTGGGCGTTCAACTCGCTGATGAGATTTTCGGCGATCTCTTTTTGTTCAGGCGTGTGATAGTAGATTCCAGAACGGTATTGCGTGCCAACGTCCGCACCCTGGCGGTTGAGCGTGGTCGGGTCGTGAACCGCGAAGAAGACATTCAGAATGTCACGGACTGAGATGATGGATGGGTCAAACTTGATCTGCGCGACTTCCGCGTGCCCGGTCATTCCAGTGCAGACATCACGATAAGATGGGTTGGCGGCATGCCCGTTGGAATAACCGGAGTCTACGGAGAGCACGCCTTTCACTTCATCAAAAACAGCTTCGACGCACCAGAAACATCCTCCGGCCAGTGTGATGGTTTCGTAATTTGTAGTCATAATAAAGTCTCCTTCTTGATTTATCTTTTTTTGATATTGTTTTTCCTGCTCCCGCCGCCGTCCTCGCCGCCGAGGACGGCGGCAGGAGCACTTATACAAATTTTTATTTCTGAATGTTGGTTTTGAATAACTTCAGGTACTCGCCGTATCCTTCTTTTTCCAATTCTTCCACTGGAATGAAACGCAGCGCGGCTGAGTTTATACAATAGCGCAAGCCGGTAGGCGCGGGACCATCGTCAAAAACGTGCCCCAAATGGGAGTTTGCAACTTTCGAGCGGACTTCCGTCCGCACCATGAAGAACTTGGTGTCGGTGTGCTCTGTGATATTTTCTGAAATTAATGGCTGCGTAAAGCTGGGCCAGCCGCAACCAGAGTCAAATTTTTCAAGGGAACTGAACAACGGTTCTCCCGAGACAATGTCTACGTAGATTCCGTCCTGTTTGTGATCCCAAAATTCATTTTTGAACGGAGGCTCCGTCCCTGCATGTTGTGTGACTTGATATTGTTCCGAGGTTAGCCGCTGGCGCAATTCTTGATCTGATGGCTTGAGATACGTTTTCATTTCAGGCTCCTTCACTAAAGTTTGGTTTCAACATCATTATGACAACATGTATGCCGTAAATTACATTAAGAAAGCATGATAGTTAAATCAAAAGGCCGTCCAGAAATGGACGGCCTTTTGATTTTTATCTCATTCCAGAGACTGTGATCAATCCGTTCGTGACATTGATGTTCATCAGTTTCAACCCTGGGATCTGCGAGTTTATCTTTTCTGCCAATAGTTCATTCAGCCAGGCTTCGGCTTGCGAAAGTAAAATATCAGGGACGGTTTGTTGGCCGATCTGCATGGACTCTAGTGTAAAAACAGGCTGGGAATACGAATCAATGCTCACGGTTCCAGTGAGAAGCGCGGAAGTTGAATCCGTGCTGCCGTTGACCATTCCCCAGATCTGGATCTGTCCGCCGCGCAGGTATACTTGAACATCGCTCAAGGGCAGGTCTGGGCTATTCTTCATCTCCATCGCAAGCCAGGATGTGATCTGCTGTTCTGTAATGGTTGTGGACGATAATGAACCGGGTTGCGGGATCGAATTGGCGAACATGGCCTTGGCTTCTAGTGCCACATTATCTGATGTCATGATCGGGTCGCCGGGACGGTCGGGAGCGCCTTCCATGCCGTTGTCTGAGTTTTCAATCGCGAACTGGAGCAGGGCGTCTACGAGCGGTGCATATTGCGGATACTTCACGCTGATCTCTGCACGGGTGTCGGACGCGATATCACTTTCGATGGCGATTCCATACACGTCCGGCGTGGCTTTGATAAGCAGTTTTGCGACTTTGGATTCAGGGTTGTTCCGCGCCACAACAAGTGTAGTGGTTCCAAATATGAACAAAACCACCACACCTGCAAGGATGGCGCGTAATGTGCTTTTATATGGTTTTGACGATTGCGCGGGGGTGATGCTCAACCGTCCATTGAGCGGCAGGGTTGGGTTGGATGAGTCTATGCGGGTGAGTGCGATGCGGGTTTCGTTGTTGCCCGGGTTGATCTTGATCGCGCGTTTATAGCATTCGATCTTGCGTTCTTTTTCTTCCACCACTTTTGCGAGCAGAAGCCAGGCGGCTTCCTCATTTGGGTATGCGGCGAGAAGGTCGGAAAGATATTTCTTCGCCAACTCGCGGTTGCCGCGCTGGTAGTTGTAATCGGCTTGCTTGAGGAGTTCTTGTTTCGTCATTTATGATATAGACCCTAAAGGTTTTTTGAAAACCTTTAGGGTCTCATAGTTTTCTTCTTCTACAGGCTAGGTTCTGCTACTGCGGCTTGCGCTTTTTCGAGTGCAATTTCACCGTCATCGTTGATGACTACTTCAACAGAGTCTCCATCGATAAAGTCTCCGGAGAGCATCTTATCCGATAGCGGGTCTTCCACTTTCTGCTGAATGACGCGGCGTAGCGGACGTGCGCCAAACTCGGAGTCGTAGCCCTGCTCTGCGAGCAAGGACAATGCTTCGGTCGAAGCGGTCAGCACAAGGTTATGGTCCTTGAGGCGCTCGGCAACTTTGGAGATTTCCAGAGATACGATCTTCTGGATGTCTTCCTTGTTTAACGCGCGGAAGATGACCACGGAGTCCATGCGGTTGATGAACTCGGGGCGGAAGGCGCGCTTGAGTGACTCGTTCAGTTTCTTGCGCATATCATCGTAGGAAAGTTTTTCCTCGGTGACTTCATCGCGCTTCAATGCAAAGCCGAGGGAGGTCTGCTTCTTGATCACATCTGCGCCGATGTTGGATGTCATCACGATGATGGCGTTGCGGAAGTCAACCTTGCGGCCCTTCGCATCGCTGAGGTGACCTTCTTCCATAATTTGCAGCAGCATGTTGTGGACTTCGGGATGAGCCTTTTCGATCTCATCGAAGACGACGATAGAGTATGGGCGGCGGCGCAGGGCTTCAGTGAGCTGACCTGCATCTTCGTAGCCCACGTATCCGGGAGGGGCGCCCACCAAACGGGCTGCGGTGTGGCGTTCCATGAACTCGGACATGTCCAACTGAATGGCGGCGTCTTCGCTGCCGAACATGAACTTGGCGAGGGTCTTGGTCAATTGGGTCTTGCCTACGCCTGTGGGTCCGAGGAACATGAACGAACCAATGGGGCGCTTGGGGTCTTTCAAACCAGCGCGGGCGCGGCGGACAGCGCGGGAGATGGCGATGATCGCATCTTCCTGGCCGATGATGCCCTTGCGGAGTTCATCTTCCATTTTGAGCAGGCGTTCTGATTCAGCTTCCGCCAGCTGCATGAGCGGCACACCCGTCCACATGGAGACGACTTCGGCAATGTCTTCGGCGGAAACAACGGGGCTGTTTGCGCGATCCCAACCAGTGCGCAGACGTTCGATCTGCTGGTTGAGGTCGAACTCGCGCTCTTCCCATTCCTTCACATCTTCGTTGTTGCCTTCCTCTTGAGCGAGGGTGCGGTTCTGACGCGCAGCGCGCAGCTGACCGAACAAATCCTTGGCGTGTTTCGCGGCGGGGCTTTTGTACATGCGAACACGAGATGATGATTCGTCAATTAGATCAATTGCTTTGTCGGGTAAAAATCTTTCAGTAACATAGCGGGATGATAAATGCGCGGCAGCTTCGAGAGCTTCATCGGAGATCACCAAATGATGGTGTTCTTCATACGCGCCGCGAATGCCCTTGAGAATTTGGATGGTCTCTTCTTCGGAAGGCTCGTCCACTTGAACGGGCTGGAAGCGGCGTTCAAGTGCAGCATCGGATTCGATGTGCTTGCGATACTCGTCCAACGTGGTGGCGCCAATGACTTGAAGTTCACCGCGCGATAAAGCGGGCTTGAGGATATTTGCTGCATCGACGGAAGAGCCTGCGGCTCCTGCTCCAACGAGCATATGAACCTCATCAATGAACAGGATCGCACCTGACGTTTTTAACTCGTCAATAATGCGCTTGAGTCTTTCCTCGAACTGACCACGATACATGGTGCCAGCTACGAGGGAACCCACATCCAATTGCAGGACGCGCTTGTTCATCAGCGGTGCGGGGACGTCACCTTCCACGATGCGCTGGGCGAGACCTTCCACGATGGCGGTCTTGCCGACACCGGGTTCACCGATGAGCGCGGGGTTGTTCTTGGTGCGGCGCGCGAGGATCTGAATGACGCGCTCGATCTCCATCTGGCGGCCGATGACGGGGTCAAGTTTCTTTTCTTCAGCCTTCGAGGTTAGGTCGGAGGCGAGTTGATCGACGAGAGGGGTTTTGGGGTTGGCTGCCCCAGGGCCAGCTTTGGCTGGTTGTGGGCCGGCAGGCGTCGGGGCGGAGGTTGAAGCGGATTCATTCAACACGCGGCGAGTCTGGCGGCGGATCTGCTCGGCTGTGACGCCGAGTCGACGAAGCACTTCCATCGCAGTGGATTCGACGCGGACCAATCCCAATAAAATGTGTTCGGTTCCAATATAGTGATGACCGAGGCGGCGGGCTTCCTCCACGGCATATTCAAGCACTTGTTGAGTTTCAGGGGCGAGTTCGATGCGGTTGGGGTCGAAGGTGACGGCGGGGCCTGAAACGCGGGCGACGACTTCGCGTACGCGTTCGGAGGTCATGCCGAGTTCGCGAAGGACGCGACCCGCAACTCCGCCTTCTTCATCCATTAAGCCGAGAAGAAGGTGCTCGGTTCCAATATTGTTTTGGCGAGCGCGTTCAGCCTCTTGATGGGCGAGACTGAGAACACGCCTTGCACGCTGTGTAAATCTTTCCATACCAGCCATATTTTTTCTCCTAATTCCTGTTTGGGATTCTACCAAAAAGGGGGAAAGTCAGTGTAGGAAAAAGGTTAGAGTTTCCTAACGGGGTTCAAGTTGTAATGTTGCAGGGTAGGAGTTTTTGCCTGGAAAATGTTCAGATTTTGAATTTGTGAACTTTTAACCTGTAACTTCCAACTACTTATCGGTTGTCCCCATCTCCCTGTATCTTACCACGCGCCTGCCTATCCAAAAGTTTAGTTATGTTGGATTCGGCTACCTCATCGAGGGACAGGTCCAGTTCTGTGGCAACCTGCGCGAGGTACCAAAGCACATCGCCGAGTTCGGCTTTGAGGGCTTCGCGAGTTTCGGCGCTGATCTGGCCGTCTTTGTCGCGGAAGACTTTCTTGATCTTGCCCGCCACTTCGCCCGCTTCGTTGACGAGCCCGAGCGTGGGGTAAATGACTGCGTGCCCGATGGCGGGGTATTTTGCGGTGCCGCGTGATTTGGTCTGGTAATCGTTGAAGTTCATGGAATTTTTCTGCTCTCTTTGTTTTGGATTTTTAAATTGAATCCGCTAATCTTTGCGAATAAAATGTGTTATGTCGCTCTGAGGGAGCGTTCTTCGCGACCGAAGAGCCTCTACTATGTAGGTAGCGATCCTTCGCTTCGCTCAGGATGACATATTATTAATTGAACGCCTTCGCCATCTTCTTCCACCACTCATCCTTCTCGCCCGGGACAAAGGGGGTGTAGAGCGTGATCCGGTCCGCGATGCCGCCGAAGCGTTTCTTCAAGTCCTCGGCCAGGTTTTCCTGCGTGGTCATCAGGCAGAACTCATTCAGCATTTCATCGGTAATGAGCATGGGCATTTCGCCCCATTCCCCTTTGGCGGCAAAGCCTGATAACTTTTCGGCGGTCTCCCCCCAGCCGTGCAAATCCATCACGGATTTGTAGGATGGCGTGCTGGCGTAGAACGCGATCTGCATTCGTGCGAAGCCAACTTCTTCTGGCGTGGTCGCCATGAACGGAGTCATGGAGATGCTGATGTCGCTCCGTTTGCGTCCGCCTTTTTGCAAGCCCTCTTCAATCGCGGGCAATAGCACTTCATTCATATAGCGCGGACTATTAAACGGATGCGCATGAAATCCTTCGCACAGTTCGCCCGCGAGTTTTGCGAGCCCCGCATTCACGCCCGCAATGTAAATTGGGATATTTGGATTCTCAATTGCGCCTGGATTAAAGAACGGCGACATCAACGTGATCTTGTATTGTTCGCCGCGGAAGTTCAACTTTGTTCCGTTCTGCCACGTATCCCAAAATGCGCGGATGACTTGAATCTGCTCGCGCAGTTTCCCCGTCACAGACTCAGGCCACGGAACGCCGAAGCGCCTCTCAATATGCGCCTTTACCTGAGTGCCCAACCCCAAAATGAATCTACCCCCAGACTGTGCCGCCAAGTCCCATGCGGTGTAGGCAAGGTTGGCAGGCGAGCGCGAGAACGACACGGCGATGGCGGTGCCAAAGTCCATGCTGGAAGAATGTTCCGCGATCAACGTGCAGGGGAGGAATGGATCGTGCTGGGTTTCTTGAGTCCACAGCGCGGCGAAGCCTGTCTCTTGTGCGGCTTTCGCAATGGCGGGAATATCTTTCAACGCAACGGGGGGAAGAGCGGCATCCAGTTTCATGGTTTCCTTATTCACTCAAAAAATACGCCATGATCCAATTCGTGGTGGCGTTCAATCCGTCCATGTGGGCGCGTTCATAATTGTGGGATGCGTCAATGCCGGGGCCGATGAGCGAGAGCGCCACGTCACCGCCTGCACGCCAAAACGCCTCTCCATCCGAGCCGTAGAATGGATAGACATCCGTTTTGTAGGGGATGCCGTGCTTCTCAGCGAGCGCGCGCATCTTTTTATTCAGGCCCTCATGGTACGGCCCGCCGCTGTCTTTGATGCACAAGGTCGCATGGAATTCATCCGACTCTTGGCCTTCGCCGACCACAGCCATATCCACCGAGATCAATTCTGTCACTTCGTCAGGGATTCCTGCCGCTGCGCCGTGACCGACCTCTTCATAATTGGAAATGTGGAAGTACACGCTTCGTGCGGGACTTTGGCCTGAATCTGCCAATGACTTGATCGCCGCTACGAGATTTGCCACACACGCCTTGTCGTCCATGAATCGCGAGCGGATGAATCCACCCGTCACTTCGGTGCGTGTGTCAAATGCCACGCAATCGCCGACATTGATGCCGAGCGCACGTGTTTCCTTCTCAGATGTCGTTCGCACATCCAAACGGACTTCCATGTGCGCATCGTTGCGCGGAGTCTCACCGCCTGCGCCGCTATAAATATGCCCCGACGCCGTATCAATCAACACCGAGCCGCGGATTTTTTCTCCTTTGGCAGTGATCACCCATACGCCTTCCGTTTCCACAGTCGGCCATTGGATTCCGCCAATGCGGCTGAGTTTCAACCTGCCATTGCCTTTGATCTCTTTCACCACTGCGCCAAGCGTATCCACATGTGCGGTCAATGCAACGGGAGGCAGATTACTTTCCACATTCCACTTTGCCACGAGCGCCCCTTTACGAGTTCTGGATAATTCCAATTGCTTGTATTTGGACAGTTCCTTTTCCACAAATTCAATCGCGGGTTCGGCAAAGCCTGTCGGTGATGCGATGTTGAGCAGGTCAACAAGGAATGTAGTGAAATAGTTTTCGTCAATTTTTGGAAGGGACATGGGATTCCTTTTTTTATCATGTCACCCTGAGCGTAGCGAAGGGTCTCTATATTCATTAGTAGAGATGCTTCGCTATGCTCAGCATGACAAACTAAATTACATTCCTTCAAATGCTTTTATTTTCTCGCGCCATTCGTGCGGAATGTTGATTGTTTTGTTGTCTTTGTAATCGTAAGTCACCACTACAACTTCCCCTTTGGCTAATTCCCTGCCTGTCTTCGCATCCACAATGTTTTGCGCCCATGTCATAGACTTGTTCCCCATTTTTAAAGCATGGACACCAACTTTGATGTGCTCGCCAAAATAAACAGGCGCAAGGTAGACGACGTGAACGTCTGCAAGGATCACCCCGATCTCCATGAAGGATTGATCTTTTGTGAATAGTCCCAGCTCGATCATATAGGCAATGCGTGCCTGTTCAAAATAGGTTAAATGTTTGGAATTATTTACATGCCCTTGCGGGTCCAAATCCCCGTAGCGGACTTCAACTGGATGAAAGAATTTATAGGTAGTCATGGAGGGGATTATAGTTTGGTAGTTCTTAGTTGGGTAGTTGTTTCATTGTCTGCTAAAAATATAGCCGCCAATTGAGATCATCAACTGGCGGCTATGAAACTATCAAACTATCCAACTACAAAACGAATCAACTACAAAACCTCGCCAACCCTTCTTTATTATGGATATTGATACGTCCATCCGCATCCATGCTGACTAGGCCCTCTTCCTTGAAATACACCATTGTCTGATTTACACGCTTACGAGATGCACCCACCAGGTCGGCGATGTCGCTTTGCGTGAGCGCGATGCGGATTTTCACCATGCCGTCCGCGTCGCGTCCGTAGCGTTCTGCGAACGCCAGTAGTTGACGCGCCACCCGTCCATTCACATCCAACGTGGCGAGGGATTGGATCATCTGATCCGAAAGCCGCACGCGCGCCGAAAGGATCTTCACCAAATTCCGCGCGATGGGCGGGAAGTTATCCAGAATGTAATTGAACGTAACCTTGTCCATCCACAGCATCAGCGAATCTTCCAGCGTCACCACACTGGCAGAGCGCCCCACGCTGTCGATCAAACTCATTTCGCCAAGCAGATCGCCGCTCCCCAAAATGGACAGGATCGCATCGCGTCCGCCTTGCTCGGTGTAGACCTTCACCGTCCCATGCAGGATGATAAACACCGCTTCGCCGGGCTGTTCGATCAACATCACATTTTTTCCTGTCGGAAACACACGGCGATGCGCGCGTTGAGAAACCCAGTCCAATTGCGCGGGCGTGAGTCCTTCAAACAACTGAATGTCCGAAAGGATGTTGCGGGTATCGTCTTTCTTGAGTTCAACCATTCTTAACATATTTTACATCCTTTAATCCCCTCTCCCTCAGGGAGAGGGGTAGGGGTGAGGGTGAAAGCAGTTCAATCTCCATGCCTTCAAACGCGGCACACGAATCAGGAAAAATATTTTTCGCGCTGGCTTCCTGCGCGGCGACGAATTCGTCAGAGTAGGCGGGGTCGTGATGGAACAGGATCAACTGTCCGCTTTCGGCAGAGGCGGCGACTTCCGCAGCCATCTTCGCGGTCGAGTGTCCATATCCCTGCGTGGATGGGAATCCGGCGAGGCATCCATAATAATGTTCATCGCTGTACTGCGCGTCGTGGATGAGCACATCCGCATTGCGCGCAAAATTCACCAGCTTGCGATCTGTGCCGATGTAACCTTCCGTGTCGGTCGCGTACACGATGGACTTGCCGCGATAGCTGATGCGATACATGTACACACCGCCGGGATGCGCATGGGATTTGTACATGCGGATGACAACCGCCTCATCCCTTAATCTGGAAGTTGATTCAGCCAAATAAACATTATCCTCGTCCCAAACAATGACCTGCGACTCGCGCACCGATTGAATATCCTTGCTCGCAGACATATCCCGCAAGCTGACAGGGAACGTCTCGGACGATTGATTGTGTTCGAGCACATGCTTCAAAGTTTCAGGAGTTCCGCCAGGCCCATAGATGTGCAGCTTTGTATTTGGAATATAAGCAGGCACGAAGAATGGAAAGCCCTGTGTGTGGTCATGATGCAAGTGACTGAACAGCAAAAGAATCTCGCCCGCGCGTTTTGTTCTCACCAACTCGCGCCCCAGCGGAATAATGCCTGTGCCTGCATCGAGGATGATCGTGCGCCCGCCAGCGTTTATTTCCACGCAAGCGGTATTGCCGCCATATTGGATCGTCCCCGCGCCGGGTGTAGGGTAACTTCCGCGCACGCCCCAGAATTTGATGTTGAATTCGCTGTTCATGTCATGCCTCCGTTCATTGGTGCTTTAGGTTTTCAGGTGGCAGCCCCCACGCTCAGAAATTCCTACCACCTGAAACAACTTTATTATCTGCGATACGGCGTTTCCTTCAAGGAAAGTTTTCGCACCGTGAGTGGGAAATATTTCTCATGCTCCGCAGACGATGGACGATAGACCATTGACCTTCGTCTGTCGTCCATCGTCCGGTCACGGCGGTATAATTCTGCGCATGCTTCCAGATTTGCAACTGAATGACCATTTGCGTTTGCGTAAGCCGCATCCATGCGGCTCGTATGAATGGACAGTGATTCGCCTTGGCGCAGATATTGGCTTGGAATGCAAAGGGTGTGGACATCGCGTGATGCTGACGAGGCGGGAACTCGCGAAGCGTTTGAAAGTAAATTTGACACCACACGAAGAACATAACAAAGACCTTTAGGGTCTACTAGGAGATTTCATGGAATCACAGCACACAGACCAGCAGCTTCCCATTGGCTCGCTTCGTATTGGCTTGTTCACAGACACGTATGCGCCGCAGGTAAACGGCGTTTCCATTTCCCTGCAATTGATCTCGGAGGGACTGAAGAACCGCGGACATCAGGTCACCATTTTTGCGCCGAAGTTCCCCGGCTACAAAGATGACCAGCCGAATGTGATGCGCCTGCCTTCGCTTAAATATTTGAACAATCCGCCCATCTATGTGGCGGTGTTGGGTTCGCCGCGTTCCACATGGTCACTGACTCGTAAGCATTTTGACGTGCTCCATGCACATAGTCCCGCCAGCGTGGGATTATTGGCATATCTCACCGCATCCACGAAACGGTTGCCGTTGATCTACACCTATCACACATCCATTACCGATTACACCCATTACATCAAATTTATCGGCGGGACGCGGGTCATCAAATATGCGGCGAGTTGGTTCAGCTCTGCATCCACCAATCTTGGCGACCAGATCGTTGTGCCGTCGCCAAAATTCCAGCGGTTGTTGCTGGCGCAAAAAGTGACCCGCCCGATCAATGTCATCCCGAATGGGATCGATCTGGGTATTTTCAAGGCGGAGAAAAAGCCCGGTAGTTTGCGAAACAGGCTTGGGATTAAGTCCGATGCGCCGATCCTTCTCACCGTAGGCCGCATGGATCCGGAGAAACGTCTCGACTTCATCGTGGATGCGTTTGAGATCTTGTCGAAACGAGTCCCGAATGCGCATTTGGTTTTTGCAGGAGATGGAAGCTCGCGCAAAGGGTTGGAGGAAAAAGTGAGTGGTACGAAAGCAAAGGACCGCATCCACTTTTTGGGAATGGTCAACCGCGCAGAATTGCCTGATATCTTGCACGATGCCACAATTTTCCTTTCCGCTTCCACTACTGAAGTGCATCCCATTTCTGTGATCGAAGCGATTGCATCAGGCAGACCGCTGGTAGTGGTTAACGATGAGGCGTTTGAAGGAATGCTCGAGAACGACCAGAATGGGTACACCACTCCATTGGACCTTGAAGTGTATGCAAATACCATCGCAGACCTTTTAGGAGACCGCGAAAAACTGGAGCGCTTCGGAAAATATTCCCTGCAACTGAGCGAGAAATATTCCATCGAAGGGCAGGTGAAGGCGTTGGAGAAATTGTATCTGGAAGCCATTTTACAGAACTGGCGCGGCAATTTCTTCGAGCGGATGATGCCAAAGAGTATGGAAAGAATTCCGCGGCGCATCAACCGCATGATCCGCACCGAGATCGGGAAAATAATGCCGCGGAAAAAGAAGTCGAAGTAGGAATTTACACGGACCACGCCGGCAACATGGGAAATCTAACTTCCCCATGTTGCCGGCGTGTGAAATTATTTTTGTAAATTAAAACAGTTTGTGAATGGGGGCGGTGTATAATTCTTTCGCCATGCCCATTTTAGATGCCCACATGTTGGAATTTTTCAGCCGAAGCCCTGAGCAGACGCGCCGTATCGGCATGCGTCTCGGTGGTTCGTTAAAAACTGGGGATGTGATCTGCTTGCAAGGTGAGCTTGGCGCTGGGAAAACCACCTTCGTGCAAGGACTTGCGCAGGGGTGGGGCTCCATTGATGCCGTTTCAAGCCCGACATTCATTCTCGTCAATCAATATCGCCGGGCAGATGGCGGCAGGCTTTTTCATCTCGATGCCTACCGTCTCGAATCTGTACCGGAGGGTGAAGAGCTTGATCTCGATGCAATGCTGGTGGAAGGCGCGCTTCTCATTGAATGGCCTGAAAGGCTTGGCAACTTGATCCCCACGGAGAATTTGTGGCTTCACCTTGACCACATCGCCGACGAACATCGGCAGATGAAATTTCACGCGAGCGGCAAACGCAATGACGACCTGCTGGATGCCATTCGTCAATCCATGTTTGGAGGGGCATAATGCTTCTCGCAATTGATACCTCCACCGCGCAAGTGGGAATGGCTTTATATGATGGGACTCAAGTGCTCGGCGAGATGACATGGTCAACCCGCCAGCACCACACGACTGAACTGGCACCGGCTCTTTCCGGACTTTTGAATCGGTCGGCGGTTTCTATGGATATGCTCTCTGCTTTGGCAGTTGCCATCGGACCGGGGTCATTTACGAGTTTGAGAGTCGGGTTGTCTCTGGTAAAGGGATTTGCGCTTGCGCGCCGTTTGCCGATCATCGGCATTCCAACATTGGATATCGTCGCGGCGGCACAGCCTGCGGCGAAGCAGCCGTTGATCGCGTTGCTTCAGGCAGGGCGGACGCGAATCGCTTTCAGTGTGTATAAAAGCCAGAAGAAAGAGTGGCAAGCTGAAGGCGGAGTCCGAAGCGGGACTGTGGACGAGCTGCTTAATGAGATCGAGAGTCCAACGATTGTGGCGGGTGAATTATCCGCTGAAGACCGAAAAAAAATTTCCAAAAAGAAAAGTGTGATTCTGGCTTCGCCCGTGCTTTGTTTACGCCGCCCGTCCGTGCTTGCCGAGTTGGCGTGGGCGCGCTGGCAGAATGATGAAGTGGATGACGCGGCCACGCTGGCGCCGATCTATTTGCATGTGGCTGGGACACCGATTGCATGAGTTATGTGATCCGCGAAATGACTTTGGATGATCTGGAGCAAGTCGTTGCGATTGACCAGCTTTCCTTTAGTTTGCCGTGGCCTGTACGCTCCTTTCAATTTGAATTGACTGATAACGAAGCTTCGCGCTGCTGGGTTACGGATCTTGACGGCCGTATCGTTGCGATGCTGGTCGGGTGGTTCATTGTGGACGAACTTCATGTTGCCACAATCGCCACGCATCCGGAATTCCGCGGGCAGGGTTTTGGTAAATCCATTCTTTTCCATGCTTTACAGGCTGCAAGGGAAGAGGGTGCAATAAAATCGTTTTTGGAAGTGCGCGAAAGCAATGAGGTCGCGCAGAAAATGTATATCAAATTTGGCTTTGTGGAAGATGGCCGCCGCGCAGGATATTATAAAGATAACGGCGAGGATGCCATCTTGATGTCGTTGGACCATTTGCCCGGAGGATGACTTGACTGCCGAAGAGACACTCGCCCAGATCGCAAAAGATGTATCGGTTTGCGTCAATTGTGCCTTACATGAAGGCCGCAAGAAATCTGTGCCGGGGGACGGTCCTGCGGATGCGGAGATCATGTTCATTGGCGAAGGCCCGGGTTTTCATGAAAACGAACAGGGACATCCTTTCGTGGGGGCGGCTGGAAAATTTTTAGACCAGCTGCTGGCACAGGCCGATGTGACCCGCGAAGAAGTGTTTATTGCCAATGTGGTCAAATGCCGCCCGCCCGGGAATCGTGATCCGCTGCCCGAAGAATTGGCGGCATGTGATGTTCATCTGGAAGCGCAGATACAGGCCATTAATCCAAGTATCATTGTTACGTTGGGACGTTTCTCGATGAATAAGTTCATTACCGGCGCGAAGATCAGCGCAATCCACGGGCAGATGCAAAAGGTAGGCGGGCGGTATGTGATCCCCATGTTCCATCCTGCTGCTGCTTTGCATCAGCCGCCATTGAAACCATCGATTCTTGCAGATTTTGCAAAACTGCCCGAACAACTAAATGAAGCGCGTGCTGCATTGGGTAGAAAGATCGTGCCAAGGAAGATAAAGGAAGCGGTAGTGGAGCAGGATGACAAGCCGCAGCAGTTAAGTTTGTTTTAGGAAGAAGATTTGTAAACGGATATGCGGGTTGAATGGAACTAGTGCGTAGCCGTAAAATAAAGAAGAAATGGAAAACATAAATGTCTACAAAAGAAATTCTCGTAAAGAAATTAAAAGATAAGAACTCGAAAGTTGCCATTCTTGGGTTGGGGTATGTGGGGCTGCCTCTAGCGGTTGTGTTTGGTCAGGCGGGATTTCATGTCACGGGTGTGGACCCTGATAAGCGTAAGATTGATGCGCTGATAGAGGGAAAGTCCTATATCCCTGACGTGAAAACCGAAGATGTGGCGAAACTCGTCAAAGACGGTATGTTTACTGCTACAACCGATTTTTCCGTTTTAAAGGAAATGGACGCGGTCAGCATTTGTGTGCCGACTCCGCTGCGCCAGACGGGCGACCCGGATATGTCCTTTATCATTTCCGCAACGGAGCAATTGGCGAAGTATATGCACAAAGGCATGGTGGTTGTGCTTGAGTCGACTACGTATCCTGGTACGACCCGTGAGCTGCTCCTTCCAAAACTCGGCATTGAACATGATCTGAAGGTTGGAGAAGATTGGTTCCTTGCATTTTCGCCAGAGCGTGTGGACCCAGGCCGTGAAGATTACACAACCATCAATACTCCCAAAGTGATGGGCGGAATTACGGAAGCCTGCGGCGAAGTTGCCACTGTTTGGTATGAAGGCGCGATCAAGACCGTTCATCATGTATCCACGGCAGAAGCGGCGGAGATGTCCAAGCTGCTGGAAAATACTTTCCGCATGATCAACATTGGATTGGTCAATGAGCTGGCGATCATGTGCGAACGCCTCGGTGTGGATGTGTGGGAGGTTATCGATGCTGCCGCCACCAAGCCATTCGGCTTTATGAAGTTCACTCCCGGCCCCGGTTTGGGCGGTCATTGTATTCCGATCGACCCGTTGTACCTTTCATGGAAGATGAAGTCTTTCAATTACAATGCGCGCTTCATTGAACTCGCATCCGAGATCAATACCAACATGCCGCGTTACGTCGTCAGCCGTATCTTGGAAGGTATGAATGACCGTGGCAAGCCTCTTAAAGGCTCAAAGGTTCTTGTTCTAGGTGTGGCTTATAAACCTGACATTGATGACGTCCGCGAATCCCCTGCATTGGACGTGATCGGCCTTTTGCAAAAGAAGGGCGCGATCGTGGAATATCATGACCCGTACATTCCACATATTCATCATGAGTACGATGGCTGGAAAATGGACAGCATCAAAGATGTAATGAAGTCGGTAAAGGAAGCTGATGCGGTAGTAATTGTGACCAATCACAGCCAGTATGATTATAAAAGTATCATTGGCGCCGCGAAATTTGTTTTCGACTCGCGGAATGCTACAGGAAAACTTGGGAAAGATAGCGAGAAGGTTGAAAGACTTTAAATTACGGAACGCGCATCCAGACTAATGGGTGAGAGGAAAAATGGCCAATTATTTAGTAACAGGTGCTGCAGGTTTTATCGGTTCGCGGACATCGCACATGCTCATGGAGCAGGGACATACTGTTGTCGGTATCGACAACATGAATGACGCCTATGATCCGCGCATTAAAGAATATCGTTTGAAGAATCTTCAGACGCAGCCGGGATTTAAATTCCACAAGCACGATATTTCTGAAAAATCTGCTATCAACCTCTTTAAAAACGAAAAACTAGATGGGGTGATCAACCTCGCGGCGCGGGCTGGGGTGCGTTTCAGTGTGGATAATCCCTGGGTGTTCATGGAATCTAATGTGACAGGCACATTGAATATGCTGGAAGTCTGTCGCCAGTTCGGGTGCAAGAAATTTATCCTTGCTTCCACTTCCAGCATTTACGGCGAGAATCCACAATACCCCACGCCGGAGACAGCCTCCAGCAGTGAGCCGATGCAGCCGTATGCGGCGAGCAAGAAAGGCGCGGAGGCATTGGTGCATTCCTACCATCATCTTTATGATATTGATGCGACCATCGTCCGCTATTTCACGGTCTATGGTCCCGCGGGCCGCCCCGACCTTGCCATCTTCCGCTTCGTGAAATGGATCATGGAAGGCGAGCCGATCCGTATCAATGGAGACGGGACTCAATCACGCGGCTTCACCTACGTGGATGACATTGCCCGTGGAACGATTGCCGCACTCAAGCCGCTTGGCTATGAAGTCATCAATCTTGGAGGGCATGAAGTCATCTCCATCAATGGGTTGGTTGAATTGGTTGAAGACCTGACAGGTAAGAAGGCGAATGTGCAATACGGCCCGCCCAACCTTGCGGACATGTTCATGAATCAGGCGGACGTGAGCAAGGCACGCGAGGTGCTGGGGTGGAATCCACAAGTCAACTTGCGCGAGGGAATCAGTAATCTGATCGAATGGTATAAAACGGAACGAAGCTGGGCAAAGGATATTTTAATGCCGTAATATTCTCATTCAGACCTCCGAGTTTTTCAAAACTTGGAGGTCTTTTTTTAGCGTTTATAATTTCACCTATGTCCCTCCTTTCAAAATTCAAAAATGACCCGCTCTTTGCAAAAGTGATTCGTTCCAGCGGGGTCTTGTTCAGCAGCAACACCATCAGCCTTGGATTAAGCGTCTTGCAGGGAGTGTTGGTCACCCGCCTGCTTGGGCCTGCGGGATTTGGTTTGATCGGCGTGGTGATGGCATTTGCCTCCACAGTGAATAGCATTTTCTCGTTTCGGATGAGTGAGTTGGTTGTACGTTATGGTGGTGAATATCTTAGCAAGGGAGAGAAAGATAAAGCCTCAGCCATCATGAAAGCAGCGGGGTTAACCGAAGGAGTAGTCTCTCTTGCGGCGTTCTTCGTTGTCATGTTCACAGCAGGGCTTGCCGAAACATATCTTGCCAAAACACCAAACGTCTCGTGGATGTTCACAGTGTATGCGCTTGGCCTGCTTGCGAATTTCAACACCGAAACATCCACGGGTATTCTTCAGGTTACAGACAGAATCAAATTGCAAGGCACGATCAATCTTGCGCAGAGCATTTTTACATCCCTCATTATTGTTGGCGCATATTTCCTGAATGGAAGTATCACCATTATTCTCGTTGCATATTTGCTGGGGAAATCAATTCTCGGGCTTGGCATGTTCATTACCGCGCAGGTTCAATTACACAAAGCCCTCGGCGCGGGATGGTGGCGCACTCCTTTCTCTGCGCTTACCTCCACGCGCCAGTTGATTCGTTTTGCGTTCAGTTCAAATATCAGTGCCACCATCATCAAGATTTTCCGTGAAAGCGAATTGATCTGGATCGGCTTCTTTCTCGATACTACTGCGGTTGGTTATTATCGCGTCGCGTACACCATCGTCCATTTTCTCGCCATTCCTGCCGACCCGCTCATCTCCACAACCTTTCCTGAGATCAATCGTCTGGCGGTGGAGCATGCCTGGGGTCGTCTCAAAAGTTTTCTACGCAAGATCACAGCCTTTTCATTCGCGTACAACATTGCTTTGGGCGCGGGACTTATCCTCTTTGGCCGCTGGGTTATCCTTATTTATTCTGGCGAAGAATACCTCAATGCCTATCCCGCATTGATCGCACTGACTATTGGGCTTGTGTTCAACTACATTTTGTTTTGGAATCGTCCGCTGCTGCTTTCGCTGGGATTGCCTGAGTTCCCGATCTATGTCACGCTGATTGTTGGTTTGCTCAAGCTTGGGCTGTCGTTTTTGCTTGTGGCGCGTTATGGCATCATCGCCGCCGCCGCATTGCTTTCGTTCTATTACATTGCCTCGGTGGGTGTGATGGTCTGGCGCGGTTTGGTGGAAATAAAGAAGAAAGAAGAAAGATGAAAATAGCTCTCATTACAAACTCGCGGATTCCATCATTGACCGCAAATTCGATTCAAGCGATGAAGGTTGCTCAGGCGCTCATGCAATTGGGACATGACTTGCGGATGTACGCGCCTGCGGAAGTAGAACCCGCGACTCACGAATCACTCCTCACACATTACGGACTGCGCCTCTCTCCCCGCCTTGAACTGCTCCCGTCCATCAAGCGGCTCAAACGCTTTGACTTTATCTTCCATGCCCTGCGTGCTGCCAAAAACTTTGGCGCGGATTTAATTTACACATGGCTGCCGCAATCTGCCGTGCTGGGATTGTGGTCGGGGTATCCCGTTGTGTTGGAAATGCACGCGGATAACTCTGGAAAATTGGGCGCGTGGTGGATGCGTCAATTCTGGAAGTCAAACGGACGCAAGGTGATGACGGTCACTACGTCAGCGTTGAGAAATGCTTTGGAACATTCGACCAAGCTCCAGTTTAAGGATGAGGCGGTGCTGCTCGCGCCGAACGGCGTGGAGTTGGAGAAGTATGCAGGTTTGCCAAGTCCAACCGAAGCGCGTCGTCAATTAAATTTGAAAGAGGGGCTGACGGTTGGATTTACGGGTCATATTTATCCGGGGCGCGGCGCGGATCTTTTGTTTGAACTCGCCAGACAAATGCCTGTGGTGAATTTTTTGTGGGTGGGTGGCACGCCGGAGTTGGTTGAGTTTTGGCGCGGCAAGTTGAACGAAGCGAAGATGACCAATGTGACGATGACAGGTTTTGTGAATCATGAGCGCATTCCGCTCTATCAAGCCGCCGCAGATATTTTGCTGATGCCGTACAGCCGCTCCATCGAAGCCAGCAGCGGACAGGATATTGCCGAGGTCATCAACCCGATGAAGATGTTCGAGTACATGGCGGCGGGGCGGGCCATTGTTTCGGCAGACTTGCCTTCGATCCGCGAGGTGTTGAATGAAGGATGTGCGGTGTTGGTGGAGGCGGGGAATTTTGAAAATTGGAAATTGGAAATTGAATCTTTGCTTGCCGATGAATCGCGCAGGTTGTCGTTGGGCGCTCAAGCGCGCAAGGATGTTTCTAAATTGACGTGGGTGAAGAGGGAGGAAATGGTGATGGCGAGAATTGAAAAGTTAAAGAGAAACTGAACCATTGCGGACAAGTTCAACCATTTGCCGTATCGCATCAATTACTAACTCGGGTTGATCGACCTGAATCCCGTGACCGCTTTTTTCAGCAACAAGTAATTGACTGTTCGAAGAAAGGCTGGCTAGGTCTGTTTGCAGTTCCTGCCAAACTTGTTCAGCCTGCTTTGCGTGAGCGGCAGGCATACTCGCAAACAGATCAGGGATTCCATGGCTGATGACGGTAAGAGGAATATTGCCTAGCGAGCCTGTGGCGGCCAGTTGTTTGTCGCTTTCAGCGCTTGTTGCCAGTTCGTCAAGATTGCTTTGAAAATATTTTGGCTGAAACCCAACTTCAAGGTAGGTTGATCTGATTTCTGGGGGCAGTTTCATCACGATTGGCGGAGCAGCTTTTTCTCCCATCAACTTTCCTAAAAAATTCAACACGCCCAGTTTGGACGATGCCAGCAAAAATTGATACATTCCTTTTCCTGTTGCCTCCAACTTCTTCCATGATGAGGGCATTCTTGAGTTGAGGGATTCGTGCCGTGCATCCAACAGGATGATCCCAACTACTTCGTCAGGGTATTTTTTGGCAAAGAGTCTGGCGGTATGTCCGCCAAATGATGCTCCAACGAAAATATATGGTTTTCTAATTTTTGCTTTCGTCAATAAAGAATGTAACTCTGTAACGATCTGCTCGCTAGTACGGGGCTTGGGGCCAGGGTCGCTCCAGCCGAATCCTGCGCGGTCATAAGAACAAACACTGGTAAATTTTGCCACTTCTGTTTGAATCAGGTGCCAGTCCAGTGACCAGCTTGCGCCGCCCGATTCAAACACAACCGTTGGACTGCCTTCGCCAGAGGAATAAATATGCAGCTTGTGCCCATCAATATCTATTAATTTACCTATAGGGGCTTTTGGATTCATGGCATGCGTTTCCTTTGGATAAGTGTATAGTAGTCAAAGAGCGTGAACAAGCTACTGCGTGACTACGTTATTCTCATCCTGTAGTAGGGTGTATTCTTTTGCATGACATGATAGCTGTTCTATTTCAGTTTTTTTATGGTGGTAGAATTTTCGCCATGCCCCAGAAATTTTTTGGCTCACGAAAATCCATAATTCTTATTCTTACAGGAATTTTTTTGCTCGTTTTGCTTACACTGACATGGTGGGTTATTTCCCTGCAACGTGTCGCCTCTGAAGCAACAGTTGAACCGGTCCTCAAGATCGGCTATTGCGGAGCAGAACCCGAGGAATTGTGCGTGTTGTCCTTTGGACGGGATTTGGATGAAAATATGGTGGTGAATGTATTTGTGCCAGACCGCAAGTTTCCCGCTTTTTATTTGAAGATCAAACGGGCCGCGACGGAAAGTGTCTACGAATGTGAAAAGGATAAGGAAGTCCCTACAAATATTTACTGCTACGGAGATATGGTCAACTTGCAGGAGAGAATGGAAGTCCGCTTGTTTGCCAATGCGGACGAACATTTGGTTGCGGCGGGAACTTTCACGTTGAAAGCGATCCTGATCTCGGAATCATCACAGTTAGGCGGGATGAATGACACGGCAACACCGCCTATGGAAAAGACTCCAAGCTCCACTGATGTTTTTAATACCCCAACGGAAACAGAAACTCCAACCCCAACGTTGACTTTAACTCCTGATACTTCCTATCCTGATTCGTCTTATCCAAATTCATCGTATCCGTAGCGGCTTTTATGAATATCTTTATGGACGGCATCACCGTTCTTGTCAATCAGATTGAGGCGGTCTTTAGCATATTAATTGCCATTGTTTGGGGACAAGTATTAATAACTGCACTGTTTAGAAAAATATTCAAAGATCAATTGACAAGTTCCGAAACCATTTCACTTGGATTGGCAGGGTGGATTTTGCCTGCGGCTCTATTGTCCGCGCTGATGTTTGCGGGCGTGGTTTTTCTCGAGAAAATTGCCGTAACAGTCATTTCTGTATTCGCGGTCATTGCCTTAGGCTATGTTTTATTTGCCAGCAAGTTGAATCGAAAGTCGATCCTTGCTGGTTTTGCCTTTCTCGTTGCTTTGACAGCTTCCTTGATTCTCCAACTTGCTTTTCTCAAAAATATGCTTCTGCCCTCCTATTTTGACTCCGCGGAACACTATCGGATTATCAAATATTTTGCCGAATATTATGCCTCTTCAAGCGGAAGTTTTCCCTTGATCAATTACTACCACGTGGGATTTCATCTGCTCAGCGCAACGGTATCCTATGTTTTTCATCTGGGTATCGTGGATACCATGCTCGTGTTCGGACAGGTTATTCTGGCGATATTGCCTTTCTCTTTGTTTTTTATCGTCAGGCATGAGACAGGGTCAAATGTAGCAGCAGTTTTCACCTGTCTGCTGGCTGGGTTGGGATGGCATATGCCTTCTCATTTGATGGATTGGGGGAAGTATCCCGCTCTATTTAGTCTGATTGGCATTCAATTTGTTCTGAATTTCGGATATTTGATCTATAAAAATAGCCGCTCCCAAACTGAGAGCTTTGTTTTGTATTGGCTTCTGATCTTTGGTGTTTTGGTTTCTGCTTTGCTCCATACCCGTTCATTATTTTTTTTCGCCTTTATGGGTATTTCTTTGTTGCTGACGGTCAGGATCAAACATCTGCTGCTTTTGTTTCAACGCATTGCTAGTGTGATTGTGATTACGCTGCTGGTCGTGGAGATTGGCGCTGTGCAAAATAGTGCTGTACTTGGCCTTTTGTTCGGAACGTACGTGCGGCAGGATATCTTTGTAACAGGTTTGATTCTTTTCCTGCTTATCTTTTCTGCATGGGCATTCCCCAACCTAACCTTGTTTCTACTTATTTTAATTTCTTTGATGCTTGCTGGGTTGTTCGTCCCTGTCACGGGTTTCATGGGATACGGCTCTTTGACTCTTTTAGACAGGCCGTACGTGCAAATGCTGCTTTACATCCCGCTTTCCATTTTCGGCGGATTAGGGTTGGCAGGCTTCAATCAATTTCTGAAAAAGTTTTCTTCTCTTCCAAAATACTCCGCCCAAATGGTATCTATTCTGCTCATTGTTTTTATCGTTTTGAACGCCAGTTCCACTCATAGCTTTTATCCATCAGACTGCTGTCAAATTGTCAGCCATGATGACCTTTCCGCCATTCATTGGATGGATCAAGCGCTTCCGCCGGATGCCAGGGTTCTGATCGCTTCTGCGGATCTGTATGTGACTTCTTTGGAATCACCAAACACTCTCACTGGTGTGGATGGCGGCATTTGGGTCACTCCTCTAATTTCCAGAGTTACATTCCCCACGCGCAAGGATGCGAGTTTTGAGCAGTCTGATGTTCATCTGGATCTTTGTAAAAAGAATATTGGCTACATTTATGTCGGCGGCACGTCCCAAAGTTTTGATGCGCTTCAACTTGACGCACGCCCGGATTGGTATCAGGTCGCTTTCTCCTTGCCTGCCGCGAAAGTGTATAAAGTCATTGGGTGTGAATAGCTCTTCGACAAACATAGTTGGATTCGTGGTAAAAGTGGGGATATGAAGATCTTAAACCAACGCGATTTCCTGTGGATGATTCCTTTGTCTCTTGGGTTGGGAGCGATTCTCGCTTCTCTCCAAGCTGGGAGTTGGATCATTGGTCTATTGGCATTTTCCTTCCTGTTTCTTCTTTCTTTTTCCCTTTTGGTCGCATCCACAAGATGGGCGGGCGGCGGTAAAACGCTGGCATGGATGGTTGCGCTGGCGTTTGCGTTACGCTTTGCAGGCGGTGTTGCGGCGTACTTTGCACTTCCCGTCTACGGTTATGTGGAGGATGAAGACCAAAGCGCTGGCTTCACCTATACGGACGCGCATCGCCGTGATGCACAAGCCTGGGACCTGGCGATTTCTGACAAACCCATTCTGGATGCGTTTAATAAAAAATATGCCTACGATCAGTACGGCGGACTGCTTGCTTTCAGCGCCTTTATCTATCGTTACCTTTCACCTGACGAGCATCGCGTGCTGCTGCTGGTGTTGATATCCGCGTTTATGGGAGCATTGGGCGTGCCGTTTTTGTGGAAGGCTGCTACGCAGGAGTGGGGAATAAAAGTAGCGTTTGCCTCAAGCTGGATTTTTGCGTTGTACCCTGAAAGCGTATTGCTTGGCGGTTCTGCCATGCGTGAACCATATTTGCTCGCATTCAGCGCCTTCGCGTTATGGGGGTTCGCAGACTGGCATGGCGCCCAACATAAAATTTCGTTGACATGGCTTGGTCTCGGCGTTGCAGGGATGCTGTTGGTCTCGCCATCCATTGCATTGGTGACTCTGGTCATTTTGGGCGGTTGGATGTATTTCGGCAGCGAGCGTGGGCGTATTTCATGGACTGTCATTTCTGCTGCGGTTTTTGTCTTTGTTGCGGGTTTGTTTATTCTTTCTGCTGCTTTGAATCGGCAGGGTAATTTAGGAGATGGGTCACCGATCGGGGTGATCAACAATTTTATCCACGAGGCGTTGAAGTGGAATGTATTTAAGATCGAAGAGGGATCAGGCTGGGTGCAAAAGCTGTTCGATGAAATGCCCGAATGGGTGCGCCTTCCTTTTGTAATGGTCTATGGCTTTTTACAGCCCGTGCTGCCTGCGATTCTATTCGTCCCAACCACTATTGCGTGGAAGGTTATTGGCATTTTGCGGGCTGTGGGTTGGTACGCGCTGCTTCCAGCGTTGATCCTTTCTTTCGTGGCGGCGGCAGGCGCGGGCGGAGAAAAGAAGCGAAAGCTTTTCCTGTGGTTGAGTCTGGTTGTGTGGGGCTGGATTCTCTTTACAGCGTTGCGTGGCGGCGGAGATCAATGGGACAATCCGCGCTATCGGTTGATCCTGTTTCTTTGGCAGGCGATCCTTGCGGGGAATGTCTGGGTGTGGTGGCGTGAAACAAGGAATGCCTGGTTTGGACGAGTCATTGCCATGGAAGTTGTGTTTGTGGCGGTCTTTGGACAATGGTATGCGAACCGTTATTTTCACGTGGGTTTGCAGCTGCCATTTGCTTATATGGTGGCGATCATTTTTGGAGTATGGGTTTTGATATTTGGGTTTGGTCTCTGGCGTGACAGAAAGCGGTACGCCGTAGATAGTGTATAATTCAGCGACTGAATTTTGGATTACAAAACACAGCATAAGTTAATTTGCTGGAATGATGATTTTCACTTCATAAATTTTACGCAACAGTAGTGCGTTAAAAAAACAAGCAATAGGAGAAAAGAATGCCCACTGCAATTATTACAGGAATCACCGGACAGGATGGTTCCTATCTTGCTGAGTTGCTTTTGAAAAAGGGGTATCAGGTGATCGGCGTTGCGCGCCGTTCGAGTACAGTTAATTATGAACGCATCCAACATTTCGTCGATGACATTACCGTCGTTCAGGGAGATTTGCAGGATCAGGGTTCCCTGCTTTCACTGCTCGAAGAATACAAGCCCTTGGAAGTGTATAACCTTGCGGCACAATCCTTTGTGCCGACTTCATGGAATCAGCCTGCTTTGACGGGTGACGTTACTGCGTTGGGTGTGACGCGCATGTTGGAAGCCATCCGCTTTGTGAACCCGAAGATCCGCTTTTATCAGGCGTCATCGAGCGAAATGTTTGGTAAAGTGATGGAAGTCCCTCAAAAAGAGGATACTCCCTTTTATCCGCGCAGTCCGTATGGCGTGGCAAAAGTATACGGACATTGGATCACGGTTAACTACCGCGAGTCATTCGACATGTTCGCCACCTCGGGAATTTTGTTCAACCACGAAAGTCCGCGCCGTGGCATGGAGTTTGTGACACGCAAGATCTCGAATGCGGTTGCAAGCATCAAGCTCGGGAAGATGAAGGAGTTGCGCCTTGGCAACCTTGAGGCCCAGCGTGACTGGGGATTTGCAGGTGATTATGTGGAAGCGATGTGGTTAATGCTTCAGCAGGATCACCCCGATAATTACGTGATCGGCACAGGCGAAACCCATGCGGTACGTGAGTTTTGTGAGATCGCCTTTGCCCACGTAGATCTGGATTATAAAGATTATGTGGTGATGGATGAGAAGTTCTACCGCCCCGCAGAAGTGGACTTGTTGATCTCAGACCCAACCAAGGCACGTACACAGTTGAAGTGGGAGCCTGAGGTTTCTTTTAAGGAACTTGTGAAGATGATGGTGGATTCTGATCTGGCTCGTTTGAAAAAACTGTAGATTTCTTTCAAGTTTTAATTTCTATGAAATTGTTCGAGCTGTTCAAAGAGAAGAAGTGGCCTTCATGGACGCCGGGGTTGCTGGCAGGCGCGGCGGCGCTTCTTTATTTGCTTCAAGCGGTGGTGTACGCGCATACCACAGTCAGCAGCCTTGATGAAGGCTCGTATTTGATTAAAGGGATTCTCTACTGGCGTGGGGTGTATGTGCCGTTTCAGCCTTATGGTCCTTTAACGAATAAAGCCCCGTTTGCCTTTTTAATCCCCGGGTTTGCGGAATACCTTTTTGGCGCAGGCCTGCGGACAGGAAGATACTTCTCGATCTTTCTGGGGCTGCTTACAGTCCTGGGGGTCTGGGTCACAGCGCGCCGCTGGGCGGGGAAGTGGCTGGCGGCAGGCACAGTGTGGGTTTTTGCGCTCAGCCCGATGATCATCAAATTGCATGCGCGCACGGTTTCGGAAGTCGTCATCGCCTGCATGTTGACTTGGATGTGCGTGCTCGTGCTGGATGAAGAACGTCCGCTTTGGCAGGTTGTGCTGGGGACGGTGTTGGCAACCTTTGCCGTGCTGACACGTCAAAACATGGTTTTGATCCTGCCTTTGCTTATCCTTTATATTTTCTGGCAGCATGGCAAAAAGAAGGGCATCTGGTCTTTCGTTGCCGCCACGGTTGTTTTCCTCGCTGTCCACGCGTACTATTGGCCCAACATTCTCACCATTTGGGCGCCATGGCTTCCCGATTCCCTGACTCCGTTTTTGAATGCATTTCGATTGCCCAAAGATTCCACTCCTGTCTGGGATCCTTCTATTGATTTTTGGAATCGCACCAACGCCTTCTTTCAGGGGATGCGCTATCACTTTATTGCTCTGGTTGGCGGAATTTTTGCGATTCTGTTTTGGGCGCCTCGCTCTGACTGGAAAACAGTTCCTGCTTTGCGGGCGGCAGTTTTCCTCGCCTCATCCTATTTCATTCTCTTTGCCATGCATGCGTGGGCGGCGTTGGCGAGCCAATATGAAAGTTATAGCTGCGTCTTTTGTTTTTCCAATTACCTGTCATTCTTCGACCCGCTGGGAATCCTTCTGTTTGTGATCGTGTTCTCCGCCGCGTGGAAGAGTCCGCCGAGTATTGTGCAGGGATTGGCGATCATCCTCGTGATCGTTTTCTCGGTCGGCATCGGTTTTTCCCTCTTCGAGAATATCGGCAGCGGAATTCTAAACCTTTCCGTGCCTCGCATGCGTGACGGTCAATTTCTGTCCGGCACCACCACACTGGCGGACATCCTGAAATACAAATTTAGTTTGGAGTTGACCGCGATCAAACGGGTCATCAGCTCCGCCTTTGGCCTGATGGCGGGGATTGGTATATTGTTAATTGCATTAGTTGTACGGCTTCGCACAAAAGACATGCAAAAGCGCCCGAGCTTTGCTCTGGTTTCGATTAACCTGTATCTTGCGGCTGGTTTGCTGCTGTCCCCCATTCTGCATTTGGGGGAAAGCAGGTTGGATTGCAAACAGGATATGATTCTTGCCCATGAGCAGCTTGGCGCTTACCTTTCCACGGTCATCCCGCCGAATAGTCTGGTATATTGGGATGGAGGCAACGCCTTCACCCCGATGGTCTATGCACCGCAAGCCCGGATTTTCCCCATCCAGATCAATGATGGGTACACGTATCGGATCGGCGGCGACCCGGAAACACTCCATCGTTTTAATCATTGGAACGATGCATTGGGCAAGGAATGGCAGGAAGCGGCCGATGTTTTCATCATTGAAGGAAAACGCTTTTCTACATGGAAAGATTACCTGACTCCTCAGACTTTTGAAGAATATGCGCCGCCACCCGCTGCGCCTACATGTTATGAAGGTGGCGAACTAAGGATATTTCACAGAATCCCATGAACCTATCAATTGTCATACCAGTTTATAACGAGCGGGAAAATCTCCCGCTCCTGTTCGATGCGCTCTACAAGGTTATGAATCCCATGCAGAAATCATGGGAAGTTATTCTTGTGGACGACGGCAGCCGCGATAAAAGTTTGTCCGTTTTGAAAGAGTACGCCGAAAAAGATCCTAAGCACATCCGCGTTGTTTCCTTTCGTCGCAATTTCGGGCAGACTGCCGCCATTGCCGCAGGGTTGGATTATTCAAAAGGTGAGATCATTATCCTGTTGGATGCCGATATGCAGAACGATCCGGCCGATATTCCCATGATGCTTGCCAAGCTGGATGAAGGCTACGACCTTGTCAGCGGCTGGCGCAAGGATCGCAAGGATAATGCGGTGACCCGCAATTTCCCGTCCATGCTTGCGAACGGATTGATCTCCCGTGTCACAGGCGTTCGCCTGCACGATTATGGTTGCACTTTGAAGGTCTATCGCCGCGATGTGCTTGAAGGCTTCCGTCTATATGGTGAAATGCACCGCTTTATCCCGGTCTATGCCAGCTCGGTTGGCGCCAATATTACCGAAGTCCCCGTCCGCCACCACCCCCGCCAATTTGGAAAGACCAAGTACGGGTTGGAAAGAACCGTGAAAGTCGTCCTCGACCTGTTCACCGTAAAATTTCTCGTCGCCTATTCATCCAAGCCTATCTATCTGTTCGGTGGCGCGGGTAGCTTTCTAATGTTTGTCGGCGCGTTGATCATGCTCTTTCTCTTTATCCGCCGCATCTTCTTTTCTGTGGGAATAGCCACCTCGCCTCTTTTGCAGATAAGTGCTCTCACTCTCGTCCTGGGTGTTCAATCCATTTTCATGGGATTGATTGCTGAATTGTTGGTTCGTACTTATCACGAATCCCAACGCAAGCCCACATATACAGTCCGCTCAAAGATCAATCTTGACCAGGATATAGATGGTTAAATGGCTGCGTGAGAACCGTCAAATTGCTGTGCGGGGGGTGGGCAGCATTCTGGCATTGATTCTTCTGCTCGTGTTGATTCAAGAACAAGGAGATGGGCAGCTTTTCTCCGCTCTCAGGCGTGTGTCCATCGGATATTTTCTGGGAGCGGTGGTTGCATTAATCATCTCGCGTATGTTCGCTGCCACACGCTGGCACATTTTGCTCCAGTCGGCGGGGGTGAAGATTCCCTTTATGCGCTCGGTGATGCTGACCTTTACTGGAAACTTTTCTTCCAACTTTTTGCCGACCACCATTGGCGGGGATGTGGTTCGGCTTGGCGGCGCGATGCAATTAGGATATGATCGCGCGGTTTGCGTTGCTTCGCTCGTTGCCGACCGTTTGATTGGCCTGGCAGGAATGAGCATTGCCCTCCCTTTGGGTTTGGTCCCCGTATTTTCTCTCGGCAATGGTGTGACTCAATCTGTCGCGTTTTCTGCGCTCATCCAGAAAGGCGTGGACTTTGCCAAACGCACATTCGAGTCGTTTTCCATCTGGTTGAAGAAACCTGTCGCGTTGGGCGGTTCCCTGCTTGCCACCTTCGGCAACATGATATTTATCTATCTGGCGGTCTACCTTTTGCTACTGGGCATTGATCATCATGTTTCGTACTGGCTGGTGGCTGGGTTGTACACGCTCACCTACTTTGTATCCCTGTTTCCCATTTCGATCAATGGGTTGGGTGTGCAGGAACTTTCCATGACCTTCCTGCTCATACAATTAGGTGGATTAACTTCTTCTGAAAGCGCAACGGTCGCTTTGCTTACCCGCGCGCTCTTTATCATTACCAGCCTGCCAGGCGCATTCTTTTTACCGTCCATCCTTGCCGCGATGAACGAAAAGAATCCCAGACCTGATTAATTGCATGGATTGGAACATGGAAGCCCTGCCTACAAAAAAATTCCTGCAAACATTCATCTGGACAAGCATTTTGCTAGGCGGTCTGGCGATTGTCCAAACCATTCGTCAGGTTAACGAACTAGGGATCATCCTCTGGCATTCCAAATGGATATTTCTTTTGGGGATATTTGCTCTTAACACCGCTGTCGGTGTGTTCGTTCTTTTTTCTTCCCTTCTGGAACGCATTTCCGGTTGGATGGATGGTGTGGAGTTTGATCCTTTCAATAATTTAAAAAGATCATTTGGGTTGGCGTTGGTCGTATTTGGCTTTTTGCTGGTGTGGATGGTTCGGTTATTTTTATTCGGGGGATTTCTCCCGCAGTTGATGCCAATCTTGTGGGTGTTCCTGTGGGCCAGCCTTCTGCAAACATTTGGTTTGAAATTGTTGAGCGGTTTCAAGTGGTATCCGCTTTTTGTGGCAGCGATACTTTTGCAGGGTTTTTTGTATCAGGTATACGGTCATCTCACGGCCATTTCAGATTATCCATTTTCCATCGGGTACTCGGAAGCCAGCCGTCATTATTATGCCTCGTTGTTTTATGCAAAACCCCTGTATGGTATACAGATTCCCTATCCATTTTTACACCCTTCACGTTATTTATTGATGTCCCTACCCTTTCTTGTCGACGGGCTGCCACTTTGGTTTCACCGTATGTGGCAATCCCTGCTGTGGCTGACCTTGACCTTAGCTTCTGCCGTCTTGTTAGTGCGCCGAATGCGCTTGAGCGGCTGGATGCACTACCTGGCAATCGCCTGGGCGTTTTTGTATTTTTTGCAGGGCGCGGTGTATTACCACCTTCAGGTTTGTGTCATCCTTGTGTTGGCCGGCGTTTCCGTTAAACATCCATGGCGTTCCCTGCTTTTCGTATTCCTCGCTTCGGTTTGGGCAGGTATTAGCCGTGTGAACTGGTTCCCGGTCCCAGCCATGTTGGGGATCGCGATCTATGTGATGGAAACACAGTTTTTAGGAAAAGGCTGGCGTTATTGGGTACATCCATTTCTCTTGGGAGTGACTGGGCTTGCGGCTGCGTTGACTGCCCAATTTGTTTATATTGAAATTTCAGGCAATGCAGATGTGCGTGCCTTTGGCTCCAGTTTCACTTCTGATCTGCTTTGGAGCCGCCTGCTTCCGAATAATACATTTCCCTTGGGTATCATTTCGACCAGTTTGATCGTTGCTGCGCCCCTCGGGATTGCCTTATATCAAATGCTGCGCGGAAAACTCGCCAATCTTCACCCACTGCGTTCCCTTGCGCTATTCGGGCTCTTGCTGGTTTTGTTCCTCGGAGGATTGGTGGTGAGCACAAAGATCGGCGGCGGCGGCGACATGCACAACATGGATGCTTTTCTAGTTATGTTTGCTTTAATCGGTACTTCGTTCTTTGCAGGGCGTGTTGTGGGCGATGGCGAACCAACTCCCAGGTGGGGAAATTTCCAATGGGGCGTGGCAGCTTTACTTGTCCCGCTTGGATTCGCGCTTCCACAGATCGGATTCTTTTATTCGTACAACCACGTCAAAGTGGATAAGGATATCCAAAGACTTCAGCAGGTTGTTTCAGAAGCGGTTAACAATGGCGGTGAAGTCTTGTTTATTACTGAACGCCAGTTGCTGACTTTTGATGAGATTAAAAATATTCCACTTATTCCTGAGTATGAACAGATCGAATTGATGGAAATGGCGATGTCTGGTAACCGTGATTATTTGGAACACTATTATTCCGATCTGGATAAACGCCGTTTTGCCCTCATTATTGCCGAGGAGCAAAGGTATGCCCCGCAAAAAAAAGGCTCGTTCGTGGAGGAAAGTACTGCATGGGTTCGTTATATTGGCGCACCACTGTTATGCGATTATAAGCCTTCCGAAAGCCTGTTGTCCAATAATATCCAGATATTTGTGCCGCGCCGCGGTCATCCGGTCTGTAAAGACCCATTTGCTGATCAATAAATTTCATGCGAATTCTCACAGTCATTTATGAATTTCCACCCATCGGCGGCGGCGGAGGCAGGGCCGCCTACGACATTTGCAGGGAGCTTGTTGCCCGAGGGCATGAAGTTACTGTTTTAACTGCGCACATGCACGGGCTTCCATTTCAAGATAACGAAGATGGGATACATGTTGTGCGGATTTCATCCTTGCGGAAAGAATCCTTCCGCGCGACTTTTTTTACCATGCTAGCCTACGTTCTTGCTGGACTTTGGGCTGGTCTCCGTTTAATTTTCATTCACCGACCCGATATCATTCACACCCACTTCGCCGTCCCATCCGGCGCCCTCGCGTGGACATTATCCACACTAACCGGCATACCATATGTGTTGACCGCACATTTGGGCGATGTGCCTGGTGGTGTACCGGAGAAAACGGGGAAGTGGTTTCGTTGGCTTGAGCCGTTCACAAAGCCAATATGGCGGCGCGCATCTAAAGTGGTTGCGGTAAGCGAGTTTACGCGCCAACTGGCGTTGAATCATTACGCTGTGAATGTTCAAGTCATTCCTAATGGCGTGGATGTGTTGCACCTTGTTCCTGACGAAGTAAAACTTAATACCCCGCCTCGTTTGGTTTTTGCCGGACGCTTTGTATACCAGAAAAACCCGCTCTCCATTATTAAGGCTCTTTCCCGCCTCAAAGATCTAGATTGGTCCTGCTCCATGCTCGGAGATGGACCGATGTTCGATGATGTAAAGGCAGAGATTGCAAAAGAGGATTTGTCTGACCGTTTTACACTGCGGGGCTGGGTTACACCGCAGGATGTGTTGGATCAATTCTCGCAAAGCGATATTCTATTCATGCCTTCCTTCTCGGAGGGGTTGCCGGTGGTTGGTGTGCAAGCGCTTGCTAAGGGACTTGCCATCGTGTCTAGCCGAATTGGCGGCTTTCTTGATCTGGTAGAAAATGAAAAGAACGGCTACTTGATTGAAGTTCGTGATATAGCAGCATTTTCACAAGCTTTGCGAGGCCTAATTTCTGACTCTGAACTTCTTTTGCGATTCCGAAAATCTAGTATTGAAAAATCACGTAACTTTGATATACAAAAAGTGGTGGATAAATATCAGTCTATTTTCCAGCAGGTAGTGGGCGAGAAATAAAAGTACAGCCTTTTTGTAACTCCTAAGTTAACTATAAATTCGCGGCTAAAAGCCAAGCTCACAAGAATTTCAACTTGACAAGGGAATAGTTCTATGTGAGAATTCAGAAACTGAATTCTCACACTATGACAGAAATCAAAGAACACGAATACGCACTACTCAATGAGATTGCCCAAGACTCGATGGTGACCCAGGCAAATCTTTCCGACCGCCTCGGGATTGCCGTGGGTAGCGTCAACTGGTACATCAAACGTTTAATCACTCGTGGCTGGGTAAAAGTTTCCCATCTTGATCGCACCCGCTTGAAATATGATCTTACATCGGAAGGTATGAAAGTATTCACCCAGCGTGCCGTGTCTTATGCGCGCGATTCCCTGAAGATCTATGGCAATTTCCGTGAACAGGCAAAGTTGCTTGTAGTGGAATTAACACAGCGAGGAATTAAAAGTGTCTATCTTAATGGCGATGATGAAATGATCGATATTCTGCGGCTTACCTGTATTGAGGCGGGGATACAGATTAGTGTTATCCCTGATGGCTGTGTCCTTGAATCTACCGGACAGGGATATCAGACCATCCTTAGGAAAATAGAATAATCTTTGAGAGACTAAAAAGGAAAAAATATGGCAAAAAATTTCGCTGTGATCGGCGTCGGTGGTTACATCGCGCCCCGCCATTTGCGCGCCATTCGGGATACCGGCAATCAACTGGTGGCGGCTGTTGATCCCAAGGATTCCGTCGGGTTATTGGATCAATACTCTTTCGATGTGAAGTTCTTTACCGAGATCGAACGCTTTGACCGCCATTTGGAAAAATTACGCAGGGGACCGGAAGACGGACGCATCCACTATGTTTCAATTTGTTCGCCAAACTATTTGCATGATTCACACTGCCGCCTTGCCCTGCACGCCGGAGCGGATGTGGTCTGCGAAAAGCCGCTGGTAATCAACCCGTGGAATCTGGATGCCCTTGAAGAGATCGAGTCAGAAACAAAACATCATATTCACACCATTTTGCAATTGCGCGTGCATCCTGCGCTCATCCAACTCCGTGAGTCTTTGCAAAAGGAAAATACTGTCCATGATGTGGAACTGACCTATATCACAAGCCGCGGCCCGTGGTACCAAGTCTCATGGAAGGGGCATAAGGATAAATCCGGCGGGGTGGCTACCAATATCGGCGTGCATTTCTTTGACCTGCTCTTGTGGTTGTTTGGCTCCGCGGCTGGCATTAAGGTCTATCACTCCGATGAACAGCGCATGTCTGGCTTTATTGAATTGGAGCGTGCCCGTGTACGCTGGTTTTTGTCTGTGGATAAGAATGATCTGCCGGAATCTGCCAAGGCTGGCGGCAAGACCACCTATCGTTCCATTACTGTGGATGGCAAAGAGATCGAGTTTTCGGAAGGATTTACTGATTTACACACGCGCGTTTATGAAGAAACACTGGCTGGGCGAGGATTTGGGATTAAAGATGCGCGTCCTTCGATCGGCCTCACCTATGCAATTCGCACAGCTGAAATTTCACCGAAGGATGAATTGGTTCATCCGCACTTGAAGAAATAGAGTTAACGTGGCTGATTATTTTATTCACGAATCCAGTTATGTGGATGATGGAGCGGAGATTGGCGCAGGGACGAAGATATGGCATTTCTGTCACGTCATGGCGAAGGCGAAAATTGGCGAATGCTGTAACATCGGTCAGAATGTATTGGTCTCCTCAGGTGTGACGCTTGGAAATAATGTAAAGATCCAGAATAATGTTTCGCTTTATACAGGCGTTATCGTGGAAGATGATGTCTTTCTCGGTCCCTCGATGGTGTTTACAAATGTGATCAACCCACGCAGCCATGTCAGCCGAAAAGATGAATACAAGACCACGCTGGTGCGAAAGGGTGGATCCATCGGTGCGAACGCGACCATTGTGTGCGGCATTACGCTGGGTAAATATTGCTTTGTCGGTGCGGGTGCGGTGGTGACGAAGGATGTGCCCGATTACGCGCTTGTGTATGGTTCGCCTGCGCGGGTGCGCGGGTGGATGTGTCAGTGTGGCGAGCAGTTGAAGTTCGAGGATGATCGTGCAGTTTGCAAGAGCTGCGGCGATGCTTATAGAAAACAGGATCAGGCTGTCGGTCCAGAGAGAGGCGAGTGATGATTTCGTTGGTCGATCTAACGGCGCAGTATCATTCCATCAAAAAGGAAATTGATGCGGCTGTATTATCCACATTAGAGTCGGGGCATTTTATTCTTGGCCCACAAGTTGTGAAATTCGAGGAAAGTGTTGCTGTGTATCTCGATGTGAAGCATGCCATTGGCCTTGCCTCCGGGACAGATGCGCTTGTGCTTGCGCTGCGTGCGTTGAATATTGGCGCAGGCGATGAAGTGATCATTCCTGCATACACCTTCTTTGCAACGGCTGGCACGGTGATGTCGGTTGGCGCGAAGCCTGTATTTGTGGATGTGAATCCGCAAAGTTATCAGATCGATGTGAGCAAGATCAAATTTGTGATCACTTCAAAGACGAAGGCCATCATCCCCGTGCATCTTTACGGCCACCCGTCTGAGATGAACCCGATCCTTGATATCGCGCGCGAGAATCATTTGAAAGTGATCGAAGATAACGCGCAGGGATTTGGCGCGGAGTATCTTGGCAGGAAGACCGGCTCATTTGGCGATATTGCCTGTTTGAGTTTTTTCCCGACGAAAAACCTGGGTGCGTTTGGTGATGCCGGTATGGTAGCGACGAATGACCCCGTACTTGCTGAGCGGATGCGTATGCTGCGCACGCACGGCTGGAAGAAAAAATATTATTCAGAAGAGGTCGGCTACAACAGCCGCCTGGATGCACTGCAAGCGGCGATCTTGCAGGCGAAATTTCCACACGTTGATTCGTGGAATGACAAGCGCCGCGAACTGGCACATCGGTACAGTGAACATCTTGCGCCGCTGGGTATTGCGGTTCCCGTGGAGCAAGCATGGGGTAGACATGTTTATCATTTGTACATTATTCGTATCGTGAAGCGTGACGCGTTGCAGATGTTCCTGAAAGAGAAGGGAATCGCTTCGGAAGTGTATTACCCGCTTCCGCCGCATCTTTCCGTGCCTTGCCGAGAATTTGGCTATAAAGAAGGAGATTTCCCGCACGCGGAGTTGGCTTCGCAGGAGACGCTGGCGCTTCCACTTTACCCGGAGTTGACTCTGTCTCAACAAGATGAAGTGATCGCGGCTGTGAAAGCATTTGCTGGTTGACAGGGCTGTTCAATTGTGTGAGAATTCAGAAAATGAATGCTCGTTCAACGAATAGCAGAAACAGGTAAACGATACTAATGGAAAAAAAGTTCGAAGCTGAAAAATGGACGGACGTTATCAAGCCGCAAAGAGGATGGCTGGATTGGCGCTTTCGTGAATTGATACGTGCGAGAGATCTGATCATGTTGTTCGTGTGGCGTGATTTTGTCTCCGTTTATAAGCAAACGATCCTTGGTCCGCTCTGGTATTTGATCCAACCGCTGCTGACGACGCTGACCTTTACAATTATCTTTGGAAGGATCGCCTCTCTTCCCACCGATGCGGTCCCTGATTTTTTGTTTTATCTTTCAGGTTCTGTAGTCTGGTCGTATTTTGCAGAGTGTCTAAATAAAACTTCGGTGACATTCATTGCTAACTCAAATCTGTTCGGAAAAGTATATTTTCCACGACTATCCGTGCCTATCTCAATCCTGATTTCCAATATGATCGCTTTTGCAATTCAGTTTGTGCTGTTCCTTGTGTTTGTGGCTTACTACTGGTTGATTGGAAGTGCAGTCGCCCCAAATTGGACAGTGCTGTTGTTGCCGCTCTATATAATTGTGATGGCGGGACTGGGACTGGGTTTTGGCATTATCGTTTCTGCTCTTACCACCCGTTACCGCGACCTGCAATTTCTGGTGCGTTTTGGTGTGCAATTGGCAATGTATGCGACGCCAGTCATTTATCCGCTTTCGTCCATCCCTGCGAAATACCAGTTGCTGATCGTTGCGAATCCGATGACTTCCATTGTAGAGGCGTTTCGCTATTCCTTTTTAGGTTCGGGCAGCATTAATCCTTGGCATTTGGTGTATAGCTTTGTCTTTATGCTGATTTCCCTGGCAATTGGGATTATGCTTTTCAATCGGATCGAAACAACTTTTATGGATACCGTATGACAATTTCAATTTCTGTTGAAAATCTTTCCAAACAATATCGTCTGGGTGTGATAGGGAATCGGACGCTATATGAAGACCTTAATCGCTGGTGGGCGCGTGTCCGGGGTTTGCCTGACCCGCTTGCAAAGGTCGGTGAAGTGAACCACGGAAATCGTGCGGATGGTTTGCTATGGGCTTTGCGGGATGTAAGTTTTCAATTGCAACAAGGTGAAGTGCTTGGGGTGATCGGTCGCAATGGCGCCGGTAAAAGTACCTTGCTTAAAGTTCTCTCAAAGGTTACCGGACCAACTTCCGGCCAGATCAAGCTGCGAGGGCGTATTGCCAGTCTCTTGGAAGTGGGGACCGGTTTCCATCCTGAATTAACCGGCAGGGAAAATATCTACCTGAATGGCGCAATTTTAGGGATGTCTCGTGATGAAATAAACAAAAAATTCGACGAGATCATCGCTTTTTCGGAAGTTGAAAAATTTGTGGATACCCCGGTGAAGCGTTATTCCAGCGGCATGTACGTCCGTCTGGCGTTTGCCGTGGCCGCACATTTGGATCCGGAGATCATGGTGGTGGATGAAGTGCTGGCCGTTGGGGATGCCGCCTTTCAACGCAAGTGTCTCGGCAAATTGAGCGAGAACGCAGGCGAGGGACGTACCATCCTGTTCGTGAGCCATAATATGGCAGCGATCAATCGTCTGTGCAGTCGTGCTGTGCTTTTAGATAAAGGGCAATTGGTTGCAGATGGCCTTGCTACTGAAATTACCGCAAAGTATTTATCTACGGCGAGCGGAGAGACTAGTAACCGTAACTGGAGTTTGGAGAATGCTCCTGGTACCGAGGAACTTCGCCTTGTTTCTGTTCGATTACTTGGCGAGGATGGTAAACCGATTTCAGTTGTCGATGTGCATGAGAAGCTTGTTCTTCGGGTTGAGTATCAAGTCAATAAGCCAGGCTTGAAGTTTCGATGCACTTTTGGCTTTAGCACACAAGGTGTTTATGCTTTCGCAGCAATGGAGCCTACTGAGGAAGTTCGTGCTCACCGAGGACGTTATTTTTCAAGTATTATGGTCCCCCCTCATTTGCTCGCAGAAGGTGAATACATTATCAGTATTTCGATATTTGCTTCCTCGGGAGCAAAAATGCATTATGTTTCTTTGCGGGATGCGCTTGCCTTCCAAGTCTACGACTCAATGACCGGACCATCAGCTCGCGGTGATTATGCTCAGAATTTTGCAGGTGTGGTCAGGCCTCTTTTCCAATGGGAAGGTGGTATGCTGGAAAAAGATACTTTTCAGCTTCCCGGTTAATGTTTTAGTTATGAAAAATTTCAAAAGGTAATTGAATGAAATTCCCCAATAATTTTAAGAATGTGACTCTTAAATTTCTTCGATATGTTTTCGGTATGATTGGGTTGGAAATCTTTGTCCGAAAAGCGGGTAGCCACTACGCCCCTGATTATTTTGGAAGATCAGCTCATAAACAGCAGGATATTCGAACGCTGCCTGTTTTTGGCGAATTAGCTGGGGTGGTTTTGCGCGATGGACGTTCAGCACTTTATTATGACCGCCTTTTTTCCATTTATCAGATCATCGAGAATTTAAAAAATTCTTATTATGGTGAATATCTACAAATTGCAGAAGTGGGCGTTTATAAAGGCGGCACAAGTTATTTTATTGCGTCTCTTGCTGACAGACTTGGTTTAAGATACCGTCACTCCTGTTTTGATACTTTTGAAGGCCATGCTGCAAAGGATATCAATGAGGATGTGGAAGTTGCGCATATGGCTGGAGCATTTAGTGATACCAGTTTTGAATCTGTAAATGGCTATTTGGAAAAATTTAAGAATGTCGATATTTATAAAGGGCGTTTTCAGGATACAGCACATTATCTTAAGGATGCTCAGATACATTTCGTGCATCTTGATATGGATATTTACGAACCAACAATTTTTGCGCTGAACTTTTTTGATAAAAAATTGGTTAGTGGTGGGGTTGTGTTAATGGACGATTATGGGTTTGATACTTGCCCGGGGATACCTAAAGCAGTCAAGGAGTTTGCTGAAACTCACCCGGGATATTTTGGTATGTCATTGTTAACAGGCCAGTACTTGTTCGTAAAATACTAGAAAGATAGGAATTCATATGCCTAAAGAGATCACGATTGACAACTTCACCATTTCCGACAGCAGCGACTGCTTTGTGATCGCCGAGATCGGCAACAATCATCAAGGGGATTTGCAGAAGGCAAAAGAGATGTTCAAGGCTGCCAAGGAATGTGGCGTGAACGCGGTCAAACTGCAAAAGCGGGATAATAGATCCCTGATGACTCGTGCGGCATACAACAAGCCCTATGACAATGAGAATAGTTTCGGCGCAACCTACGGTGAACATCGTGAAGCCCTTGAGTTCGGGCGGACTGAATATGTTGAACTAAAAAAGTATGCCGGGGAACTTGGCTTGACCATGTTCTCAACCGCCTTCGATATCAAGAGTGCAGATTTTCTGGCCGAACTCGACATGCCGCTGTATAAAGTGGCATCAGGTGATTTGAAAAACACCCCGTTGCTTAAACACATAGCCAAAATTGGCAAGCCGATGATCATCAGCACTGGCGGCGGCACAATGGAAGATGTCCAACGTGCGTATGATGCCATCATGCCGATCAATCAACAACTGGTTATCCTGCAATGCACGGCCTCGTATCCCGCTGAGCCGGAAGACTTGAACCTGCGCGTCATCACCACCTATCGTGAAAAATTCTCCGATGTGATTATCGGATTGTCTGATCATGAAAACGGAATTGCTATGGCACTGGCGGCATACGTGCTTGGCTCTCGTGTGGTAGAACAGCATTTCACCCTCAACCACACCTGGAAAGGTACCGACCATGCCTTCTCGCTTGAGCCGATTGGGATGCGCAAACTTGTCCGCGACCTGCGCCGTGTTCGTATCGCCCTCGGCGACGGCGAGAAGAAGATATACCCAAGCGAAGTGAATCCCATCACCAAGATGGGAAAGAAACTTGTCGCTTCGCACGACCTGAAAGCTGGTCACAAACTAACGGCAAAAGACATCGCTGTAAAATCTCCCAGCGATGGTATCCCGCCGTATGAATTGGATAATGTCATTGGCAAAGTCCTCACAAAAGACTTGCTTGAAGATGATAATTTTTCCTTCGAGAATTTGAAGTAAAAAGATTTTGCAAGTCATGCTCGAAGCGTGACCTGCGTATGATTCAAAGGTACACATGCTTCCCAATCAAATCCCAAATTGGATCGGCACACAAGAACAACCTACTCAGTCAAACGAGTGGTTCGATAAACTCAACCCGGCAAATGGACAAGTCCTTTGCAGGGTTGCGCGTTCGCGTCAGGCGGATATTGCGCAAGCCGTTGAACTTGCAAAGAAAGCCCAGCCTGCCTGGGCAGATACGCCCGCTGTACAGCGCGGCATGATTTTGCATAAGATCGTGGCGGGAATGCAGAACCGTCAGAGGGAGATCGCTGCCATTGTCACCGCCGAAACTGGAAAGTCCCAGAAAGAGGCGTTGGGTGAAACAGGCGGAGCTATCCAGTGTGGGTTGTTCTATGCCAGCGAGGGGCAGCGCTTGTATGGTCGCACTACCACGAGTGGCACAGCAAACAAATACGCCATGACTATTCGCCAACCAATCGGCGTGGCGGGGTTGATCATCGCCGCGAACACGCCGATCGCGAATGTGGCATGGAAGGTTTTCCCCGCGCTTGTTTGTGGTAATGCCGCCATTTTGAAAGCCGCCGAAGATACGCCAGCCACCGCATGGATCTTCGGGCAGATCGCCAAAGAAGCAGGCTTGCCAGATGGAGTGCTGAGCATCCTACAGGGATTTGGCGAAGAGGCGGGCGCACCGTTGGTTGCGCATCACGATGTGAGCGTCATCAGTTTCACTGGTTCGACCGAAGTGGGACGCATCATCAACCGTTCGGCGGGGGAGCGCTTCGCGCGCATCTCTCTCGAATTGGGTGGAAAGAATCCGCTCGTGGTGTGTGATGATGCTGACTTGGAGAACGCTGCCATGTGGGTATTGCTCTCTGCATTCAGCAATGCAGGACAACGCTGTGCATCTACAAGCCGCATTATCATTTTTGAATCGGTGTACGAAAGGTTTCGTGACTTGCTTGTAGAGAAAACGAAGAAGTTGAAAGTCGGCATCGCCGATGATTGTGATTTTGGCGCAGTCATCAACGAAGGGCAATTGCTCAATATGGTGGATGCTGTACAAAAGGCAAAGAAGAACGGCGCGACCATCCTTTGCGGCGGTGAGCGCATGACCGATGCAGAGCATAAAGACGGCTATTATATGGCGCCGACGCTAATTGAAAATATTGACCCGCACGATGAAATTTCAGAATGCGAGTTGTTTGGTCCGGTGGCGTTGTTATTCAAAGTGAAAGACTTTGAACATGCGCTTCAAATGGCAAACGATACCCCCTATGGGTTGACCGCCAGCATTCATACCAAAAGCATTCACCGCGCCACACGTTTTTATGACAAAGTGCAGACAGGTGTGGCAGTGGTCAATGCTGGGACGCATGGCTCGGAGCCGCATATGCCGTTTGGCGGGCGCAAACTTTCAGGGAACGGTTCACGAGAACCAGGTACCGAAGCGCTCAATATTTATTCCGAATTGAAAGATGTCTATATTAATATAGATTCGACGCAGGTATGAGTAAAACCAATCCTTCGGTCATTGCTTTGATCCCTGCGCGTGCAGGTTCAAAACGAGTGCAAGGCAAGAATATCCGTCCGCTGGCGGGGCATCCGCTGATTGCGTACACGATCTGTGCTGCGAAACAGAGCGGAATTTTTGCGGATATTCTTGTTTCAACTGACTCGGAAGAATATGCAGAAATTTCCCGTCAGTATGGCGCGGAAGTTCCTTGCCTTCGTCCGGCGGAAATTTCAGGCGATCTCTCGTTGGATATCGAGTGGTTGGACTTCACACTTCATAGACTGAAGGAAATGGGACGCGAGTACGATTGCTTCAGCATTCTGCGTCCCACCAGCCCCTTCCGCCTGCCGACGACCATTCAACGGGCGTGGAAGGAATTTCAAAATGAAGAAGGTGTGGACTCTCTCCGCGCTGTGGAGAAAGTAAAAGAGCACCCTGGCAAGATGTGGGTAATTCGCGGTAGGCGTATGATGCCGTTATTACCCTTCGGTCCAAAAGAACAGCCGTGGCATAGCACGCCGTATCAGGGATTGCCCGAAGTGTATTCACAGAATGCCAGTCTTGAAATTGCATGGTCGCGGGTGGTGTTTGATGGACGGACGATCGCGGGGGAAGTCGTTATGCCGTTCATCTCGGAAGGATACGAAGGGTTTGATGTGAATCATCCTTATGATTGGGAATTGGCGGAACGTCTCGTTGCAAGGGGAGAGGCGCAACTGCCAAAGGTAGAGAAAGTTTCATAAAGAAGAATCAGGCGCGAGCGCGGAAAGAGGCGCAGCGTCCACAAAGAGGAAAACATGGTTGACCTGAAATTAATCCCTGTTGAGGAATTCAATCGCGTGCGAAATGCTTCGATTAATAAATATAAAAAGTTGAAGTTGATCGCGGATATGTGCCGTGCGAACACGCTTGTTGAAGTGAAGCGTGCGGGGTCGGGGCATCTCGGCTCAAGTTTCAGCGCAATGGATATTGTGGTTTGGATGTATTACGAGGAAATGAATACGCTCAAGGTCGGTTTTGATAGCCCCGACCGCGATATTTATTTTTCGTCCAAAGGACATGATGTACCCGGCTTGTATGCGGTGCTGTATTCGCTTGGTGAAATTCCTGAACATATGCTTTTGTCGCTGCGCCGCCTCGGTGGTTTGAATGGACATCCCGATATCAGCAACCGCGGCATGGAAGCAAATTCGGGATCGCTTGGCATGGGCATCTCGAAGGGACGCGGTATGGCGTGGGCGAAGAAGCATAATGGCAATCAGGGCCATGTTTTTGTGATGACGGGAGATGGCGAATTGCAGGAAGGCCAGAATTATGAAGCCTTGCAAGTGACCGCGCATCACAAGACGGTTAACCTTACGGTTATTGTGGATAACAACAAAGTGCAGTCTGATAAGCCGGTTGCGGAAATTATTGACATCGGAAATCTCGAAGAAAAATTCAAGGCCTTTGGCTGGCATGTCATTCGCATTGACGGACATGATTTCCGTCAGTTGGAAAAGGCGCTTGCCGAAGCGAAGCAGGTCAAAGGTAAGCCACAGATCATTATTGCGGATACGATCAAGGGACGCGGCGTTTCGTTCATGGAACACCCTGCTGCGCTTGAGATCGGCAAGGGGTTGTATCCCTGGCATTCAGGTGCGCCGGATGATGCTGCTTTTGATCTGGGATATAACGAACTAATCGCGCGCATCAATGCTGACCTGAAAGCTGTTTCGCTCGACCCGGTGCATTTGTCTCCCGTTGAGCCTGAGGCGAAAGCCGCAGCACCAACCGTGCTCGAAGGTGAGCCGCTTAGTCAGGCGGCGTTGGAACGTCTTGCGGTCAAACCGACGGATGAATATGTCTCGCGCGCGTATGGTCAGGCATTGGTGGAACTCGCTGCCACACGCAAGGATATTGTCGTGTTGGATGCCGACCTCGCCTCCGATTGCAAAGTCCGTGATTTTGAAAATACTTACCCTGACCGTTTCATTGAAAACGGCATTGCCGAGCAGGACATGGTTTCGATGGCGGCGGGACTTGCCCGTCAGGGACTTTTGCCTGTCGTCAATTCGTTTGCAAGTTTCCTCGCTTCTCGTGCGAATGAGCAGATCTATAATGCCGCGAGCGAGAAATCCAAGATCATTTATGTTCTGCATTATGCAGGCTTGATCCCCGCAGGGCCTGGCAAGTCTCACCAAAGTCTGCGCGATATTTCGCTCTTCTCCGCGCTGCCGAACTGTCTCGTCATTCAACCCTGTAATGCAGAAGAAACCCGTATGGCAGTGGAATACTGCGTGAATCAAACGGATGAAAATTCTGCGCTGCGGATCATTATTGGCCCAAGTCCGCGTCGCATCGCGCTCCCGGCTGGGTACGAGTTTAAGCTTGGGCAGGGCACCCAGCTGACAGCGGGGAAAGACGCGGTCATGTTCGCGTATGGGCCTGTCATGCTGCATGAAGCGCTGCTCGCCAGTGAACTGCTTGCCGAGCGCGGATTCGGATTGAGCATCATCAATATGCCCTGGCTCAACCGTGTGGATGTGAGTTGGCTCGCTGAAACACTCAAGCCTTACTCCACCATTTTTATGCTCGAAGATCATCATCCTGCTGGCGGTTTGATGGACAACATCCTCACCGTCTGCGCTGGGAATGGATTGTTGAACGGCAAGCAGATGATCAAGTTCGCGGTGGAAGGCTATCCAGCCTGCGGCACGCCACAACAGGCGCTGGCGTTCCACGAATTGGATGGCCTGTCGTTATCCAAGCGTGTGATGAAGTATTGCGGATGATGAATGCCTGAAATAAAAATTGGAATTCCCCTGCACGGCAAGATGGCGGCGCGAGCTTTTCATCAACCGTCCTTTCGTGAACGTCTCTTGGAGGGTGGGTTCAAGCCGCTGTATTTTCTCAGCCCTACCTACTTTCGATCTTTTGAGTTTGATCCCGAAAAATATTTCGAACTGCAGGTGGAACAATATGATGCGCTGTATCAAAAACATTTTTTTTTGCAACAGCTAAGGATGTTGCGACGCTTTGTAGTTGTGACAGGTACAACAGACCTGCGTTTTCGCGAAACCATTGAGAGTAAACTATTTGATGCAACTTTGCTGGGGATTTCGGGACAATTGGCGTTTGTCAACTTTATCCGCGGCATCCCAAGTATGGGGCGTTTTCTTGGCTGGCTTGAAAAACAAATTTATATCACCCATGCTCACGATAAAATATTTAAAGAGCAGGAGATTTCTTGCGTACTAACGCCAGGTATGGGGAATTTTGGCTTTTGGAATGAAGGTAGTTTTGCGCTTGAAGCTCAGCGTATGGGGCTCCCCGCTTTTGCCGCCATTACAAATTACGATAATATTGTAAATATGGGTTATCGAGGTTTTAATCCGACGTGTCTTGCTGTTTGGAGCAAACAAATGGCAGATGAAGCGATCCGCCTGCATCAGTTTCCTGCGAGTAAGATTGAAATTACCGGTCCGGTACAATACGACCGGTTTAAAGCACGTCTTCCAAAGAACCGATCTGAGTTTTTAAGGTCACTAAATCTTGACCCTTCAAAGAAAACCATCCTGTTTGCGGGCGGAGTTAATATCCAACATTACTTCGATATTTATCGCGTCTTTGTCGGCCGGAAGGAAAAAATTTGGCGTGAGCCGTTCAACCTTGTCGTTCGTCCCTATCCGCATGTCAAATTACTAGGCTCTCCAGCCTGGAAAGTGCTGGAAGATATGTTTTTAGATGCGGGCGCGTATCTTTCCAACCCTGGCTCAATCGATGCAACTGGTGATCGAACTGCTGAGTTAGCAATGGATCTTTCCTTTAGCGAGGGACCAGATGAGTTGAATTACCTTCTGCGTTATAGCGATGTGATGGTTAATTACTTTTCTACCATTGGCCTTGAAGCCGCAATTTGTGACCTTCCTACGATTCATGTGGGTTATGACACCTATACTTTTGGCCAGCGTTTTAGTGTCTCCACGAGATTCCTACAGAGACAGACGCACAACCGCCGGCCATTGCGTCTGTCTGCCTCCCGTGTGGCAAAAAATGAAAAAGAACTATTTGCTGGGCTGGAAGCATATCTAGGCGATCGTACGCTTGATCGTGATGCCCGTCTCGCTTATGCCGAATCCGAATGTGGCGAACTGGATGGAGGATCTGGTTCGCGATTGGTGAAAATGATCAAGAGCAGAATATAAAATGAATGCAATTGAAAAAAAGATTGTCCCTGAAAAAGATGGCTTTTGGAAGAAAAATTATGTCACCTATCGGCGCTTATGGCTTGACGCCTGTCTAAGTGCTTTCTCCAATGAAATGCGCGGTACGGTTCTGGATCTTGGCGGCAAGCGTGAGAAAAAACGCGGTTCATTCCAGCCACCGGAACAGCAGGCGCAGGCATGGTGGTATATCAACCTGGATTGGGTGACCGTTCCAAATATTTTTGCAGATGTCACTCGAACTCCCCTGCAAGAAGAAAGTGTGGACTGTATTCTCTGCACCGAGGTGCTGGAGCATCTCCCAGATCCACAAGCTTGCGTGGATGAAATTCATCGCCTTTTGTGTACCGATGGAATTGCTCTTGTTTCTATACCATTTTTCTACCCTGTACATGCAGACCCCTACGACTTTCAGCGTTTTACAGAAGATGGCCTGCGTAAACTTTTTCGGGAATTCAAATCTATTGAGGTGTATCGGATGGGTGGGTATGCGGGGTCTTTGGGATTGATGATTGAGTTAGGGATTTCTGGGCTCAGCGGAAGAGCCTTTTTGGGCAAGATCCTGCGCTGGGCAATGAAATGGATCTCCCGTGGATTGTGTTGGTATGACCTCTCTATATTTGGTAGTGAGAGCTTATCTTGGCAAAAGTTTACAACAGGTTATTTTTTGAAAGTCGTTCGTTAAAATGAAACTTGGTATCAGAACTTTGTTGGATTTCCTATCGACCGAGTTTTCCATTTTGGGAAACTGGTTTTCCTCCGCTGATCTTTCTATTTTCCACGAATTTGATCCACCTCCAGCAGGCGGAGGACATCAATTCCTCCGTGCGTTCGTAAAACAGGCAAAGGCGCATAACCTGCGAACTGAGAGCAATGCGATCTCTCGCACCACACGAGCTTGTTTATTCAATTCATTTAATTTCAATGATAAGCGCCTTCTGCGAATGAAACGTGATTCGGTATTATATGTCCATCGAGTGGATGGGCCTGTGGATGTCTATCGTGGGCGGGATGATGGTGTTGATGAGCGTATTTATAAAGTCAATCAAAAGATTGCAGATAAAACCATTTTTCAATCTCGCTATAGTCTTGAAAAGCACTTGGAACTAGGGATGCCGTTTCGAGAACCGATTGTGATCTTGAATGCTGCCGATCCGCAAATTTTTCACCCACGAGGTAGGGCAATCTTTTCACTCAATCGAAAGATCCGTTTGATCGCTGCTAGTTGGTCGGATAATGCTAATAAAGGTGCGTCTGTTTATCAATGGTTGGATGAAAATTTGGATTGGCGTCGGTTCGAGTTCACATTTGTTGGACGTAGCAAAATTACATTTAAGAATATTCGTGTCATTCCACCGGTTGACTCAGTCCGTTTGGCCGATTTATTGCGCGAACATGATATTTATATTACCGCCAGTAAGAACGATCCCTGCTCCAATTCACTGATCGAAGCGTTGTCGTGTGGCCTTCCTGCGGTCTATCTTCAGAGTGGCGGTCACTCTGAGATTGTGAATCAGGCTGGAATGGGATTTGAGGCAGCAGAGCAAATTCCCGCATTGCTAGAAAAGGTAGTAGATGAATACGAATTATTCCAGTCCCGGATTTCCAACCCGTCCATTCAAGAAGTCAGCGAATCTTATTTGAAGATATTGGAATTGCTTTGATATGAAATCAGTTATACAAGGTGTAGCAAAAGGTTTACTCAAGGCAGGTTCCGTTGGTTGGAAACCGTATTCACGTTTGATTCTGTACGGGGATGACTCTGGCTGGGTATTAGATTGGGAGATGCGTGAATTAAATGAAATTTGCTCAAAACTAGGTGTGCCTGTTGTAAAGCCGATTTGGAAATACTCGTATACACCGCAGTCTGTTTTTTTCTCTAACCAATTCTTTCTTCAGAAAGATGATTGGATAAATTTGCTTCCCAATCGGGTTGGGTTTGCGTATTTTCATGGGATGCCAAATACTGGAGATGATGGCTTTGATAGAGTGTATCGGGCGTTGAAAAAACATCACGAAAGGATTACTCGTATTCAAGTCTCCCATACCGAAATGAGGGATATGGTTCTTGAAACTGGGATAAACCCTTCGAAGATTTTTCTTATTCCCATTGGTGTCAATTTGAATTACTTTCCTTTTCGCAGCATGGAGCAAAAGTGGAATGCCCGTGAAAAGCTTGGCATTCCGCGATCCGCTTTTGTGGTTGGTTCATTTCAGAAAGATGGCGTGGGCTGGGGGGATGGGCTTGAGCCTAAAATGATTAAGGGCCCGGATATTTTTGTAGAAACGATGAAGCATCTTAAGAAGGATATTCCAGAGTTGTTTGTGTTACTTTCTGGTCCGTCGCGTGGTTTTGTAAAAAAAGGACTCGAGGAAGCGAAAATTCCCTATTATCACGTTTATCTAAAATCCTATCCGGATATTGCTAAACTGTATAAAGCATTGGACCTTTATATAATCTCATCGCGGCAGGAAGGTGGACCCAAGGCTGTATTGGAAAGCATGGCAAGCGGTGTGCCATTGGTTACTACTCGAGTAGGCCAGGCAATGGATCTTGTAAGGAATGGAGAAAACGGATGGATGGCCGATGTTGAGAATGCGGAAGCTCTTGCCTTTTATGCGTTGCAGATATATCGTTCAAACATTGAGTCCCTGATGCCTTTGTTGAATAACGGGCGCATTACTGCAGAAAATAATAACTATGAAAGCCAGATCCCCTTGTGGGCCGAATTTATGAAAGGATTTGTTAAATGAGTTCGATTACCCAAAAAATCTCAAATGCTATCCAAAAGTTTGCATATTATCTTTTGCCTCGTTCCCTGCGAAGGACTATTGTGAAAACAATGCTCGGCGCGGAAAAATCCGCCGAACCACAAGATGCAATTCGCTGGCTTTTGGGAATTTACGACGTTGTCAATTTAGAGATTGACGCGCAGAGTAAACGCTGGGGAAATGGTGTTCATATCAAACATGAATTGATGGACGGTATTCACTCCTTCTTTTATGAGCGCATTCCCGAAAACGCAAAAGTGTTGGATTTAGGGTGTGGATATGGTGCCCTAGCTTACGCGATTGCATCTCATTCCAACGCACAGGTACTGGCGATTGATTTTGATGCCGAACAAATTGAATTTGGGAAAAAGAGATTTTCCCACCCAGGCATAAAGTTCGTGGTTGGGAACGTTTTTACGGATATTCCAGACAGTGGTTCATTCGATGCAATTGTTCTTTCTAGTGTGTTGGAACATTTAAAGAACCGCCCGGAGTTTCTAAGAGATCTGACAATGCGTTTCAATCCAAAAAAGTTTTTAATTCGTGTGCCGACGTTTGAGCGCCATTTTGTAGCGGCTCTGAAACGAGAGCTTGGTTTGTTTCCCTATGTAGACAGTACACATGAGCTTGAATATTCTCCAAAGATTTTCTATGATGAAATGGCACAGGCTGGTCTCAATGTAGCACATTTCGAGATTCGCTGGGCGGATATTTGGGCGGAGTGTGTTCCGATAAAATAATCATGAAGAAATTGGTCAGTTTCCTCAAAAGCCGCTTCCCGGTTATTTTTAAATTTATATTTTATTTGCGCGATTCTTTGCGGAATATACCTATTAGAATTCGACTGAATCGCCTAAGAAAGAGCTTTATAGGACTAAATGTTGCTTACCTAAGCACAAATTTTCCAAATTCTCCTGCTTTAAGAACTGAGTATGCACATGGTGGCTCGGTCAAATTGACTTATCTTTCAGAAAGCTTTCCACATCATTTTCCGTCAGCAAATTTGCTCTACACAGTTAGCAGTGTTGGACATCCTTTGCAAATGGAAATTCTTGCAGAAGCGAGGCGTAAAGGATTGAGTATCATCGTAAATCAGAATGGCGTGGCATTTCCTGCCTGGAATGGTGATAATTATGAGATGTCAAATAACGAGTTGAAAAAGGTGATAAATTTCGCTGACTTCATTGTTTATCAAAGCCAATTTTGTATGAGCAGCGCAGAAAGATATATCCAGCCGCCAAAGGTGCCATATGAAATTGTTTATAACCCAGTGGACACTGTTCATTTCTCACCCCAGCTTGATGTTGAAAAACCAAAAGAGTTGACATTGCTGCTTGGTGGAAATCAATACGAAAAATACCGCCTTGAATTAGCTTTTAAGACTCTGCAATCCTTGCTAACACATGTGCCGACTGCTCGCCTGATCGTTACGGGGAAATTGTGGCAGCCGTATCATGAATCTGACGAGTGGGTTGCCCGTGCTTTGAAGGAAATGGACCTAACCGATCACGTTACTTTTACTGGGGCATATACACAAACGCAGGCACCGCATTTGTACTCGCAAGCGCACATGCTGATCCACACCAAATATGCAGATCCCTGTCCGGGGCTGGTACCCGAAGCTCTGGGGTGTGGACTGCCGGTAGTTTATGTAGGTAATGGAGGTACCCCTGAATTGGTTCAAGAGGCAGGCGTTGAGGTGCACGTGGAGCATAGTTGGGAAACCATCAATTTGCCGGAGCCAGATAAAATGGCTGAGGCTGTTTTGCAGGTGTATTCCCGTTTGGACGATTATTCGCAAGCTGCTCGTCTGCAGGCGCAGAAATTTTCGCTGGAAAAATTTATCGTTCGCCATAAGGAAATTTTCGAGAAGGTATTGGAATTTTGAGAATGAACTTGTCTGTCATTATCTGTACGAGAAACCGTTTTGAAGACTTTAATAAGACTTTACCTTCACTAATGGTACAGACCCGTCTGCCGGATGAGTTGATCGTGGTTGATTCGTCTGACACGAATAAAATTGAGATGTATCTTGGCTCAATGTCTTTTCCTTTTTCTGCTCGCTATTTTCATACCCAGCCGGGACTCACTTTGCAGCGCAACCATGGTATTCGTACGAGTAGGGGGGATTTGATCTTCTTCTTTGACGATGATGTGGAATTAGATAAGGATTATTTGGCAGAAGCCGAAAAAGTGTTTGCAAATGATGTGAACAGAAAAATTGGCGCTGTTGGTGGACAGGTCGTTAATCCATATGGTAATCGGACGCGAACCTTTCGTCTCCGTTTTGAGCTTACAGTGTTTGGCCTCCTCCGATGGATTTTTGGCTTGGTTGGCAGCGGTAGTGGAAGATTTCGGTTTTCAGGAATGCCAACTCATGTGCCCACAATGGAATATGGTAAATATTTTGAGTGCCTTTCCGGCTGTTGTATGGCGTTTCGGCGCGAGGTGTTTGAGAAGGCGGCCTTCGATGAATCCCTTGCCCTCTATGGGCTGATGGAGGATGTTGATATTTCCAAGCAGACTTTAGATGCTGGGTATAAAATCTATTATCAGGCGACTGCCAAGTTGGTGCATAATGAAAGTCAGACCAATCGTTTGGACCGTCAGCGCTGGGCTGAGATGACCGTCACCAACTACAATTATCTTTTCCGAAAGAACTGGGCACATGATTGGTTCCGCTGGCCGTTCTATTATTGGGCACTGCTGGGGTTGATCGTGATCAACCTGCATAACAGGGATGCCTTGCGTGGCACTCTCAGCGGCATTAAAAAGCTCAGGCAGGGATAATCCATGTCCATTGCATTGATCACTGGTATCTCAGGTTTTGTTGGCAGGCATCTTCAACAGCAGTTGACCGGGCAGGGATGGCAGGTCTATGGCTTTGATGTTCGACCCGGGGCGAATGATGTCTTTGCCGGTGATCTGACCGACCGCGTTGCGATTTCCCATGCCATTTCGGAGAGTGAGCCAGATGTTATTTTTCACCTTGCAGGAGTGATTAAATCTGCCACACCTGAGATTTTTTATAAGGTCAACCTTCTCGGTACGCTTGCTTTGTTAGATGCGGTGTTTGAATCTGGTCTTCGCCCAAAGATCGTGGTGGCAAGTTCCAGCGCGGTATACGGACGTAAATCCGGTGAGAGGCCGATCGCGGAGCGGGTACAGTTGCATCCGGTAACAGATTATGCGGTCAGCAAGGTGGCACAGGAAACGGCAGCTTTGCGGTATTATGACTCGTACTCTTTGCCGGTTATGATCGTGCGAATGTTTAATTTGCTGGGACCCGGTCAGCCCGCAGATTTGGCTTGTTCTGCATTTGCGCGCCAGATCGCACTGGCGGAACGAAGCGGCCAGACTGAAATTGTTACCGGGAATCTGGATGCCCGCCGCGATTTTGTGGACGTGCGTGATGCTGTCCGCGCTTTTGAGTTGATCGCTCAAAAGGGGAAGCCCGGCCAAATTTATAATGTCTGTTCGGCGCGCGGTGTGGCGATCCGCAAATGCTTGGGTGAGATGATGTCCATGTCGACGAATCAATTGTCGGCTAGGGTTGACGCGGATCGAGTCCAGAAGAACGATGTGCCTGTGCAGGTGGGCAGCTATCAAAAGCTGCACAAGGCTACAGGCTGGAGTCCAAAAATCTCGCTGCGTCAGTCGTTGACCGATCTGCTGAATGATTGGCGTGTGCGCGTTGCAGAAGTGGAGTCGAAATGAATTGGAACGGTAAAAAAGTTTTGGTGACAGGCGCTGGCGGGTTTATTGCCAGTCATTTGGTGGAACGATTGGTGAGCGAAGGAGCGCAGGTGAGGGCGTTTGTTCGCTACAACTCGCGCAATGATGTCGGAATGCTGAAGCAGATTTCCAGCGATGTTTTTTCACAACTTGAAATAATGCATGGTGATCTGCGCGATGTGGAGGCGGTTCGCAATGCGGTGAAAGGTGTGGATACTGTGTTTCATCTTGGTGCGTTGATAGCCATTCCGTATTCGTACGTGAACCCGCGTGAAGTGTTCGATGTGAACGTGATGGGCACGATGAATGTGATGATGGCGGCGCGTGATTTTGGCGTGCGACGTGTGGTGCATACTTCCACAAGCGAAGTATATGGCACGGCACAGTATGTTCCCATTGATGAGGCGCATCCGTTGCAGGGACAGTCGCCATATTCGGCAAGCAAGATCGGCGCAGATAAAATCGCTGAAAGTTTTTATCGTTCATTTGAAGTGCCTGTGGTTACACTGCGTCCGTTCAATACGTATGGCCCGCGCCAATCTGCCCGCGCGGTGATTCCGACGATCATCACTCAGGCGTTAACCAGCGATGAAGTGAAACTGGGCAGCCTTGACCCTTCGCGTGATTTTACATTTGTGGTGGATACTGCAAATGGATTTTTGCGCGTTGCCGAAGCGGAGAATGTTTCGGGCGAAGAGATCAATTTGGGCAACGATAATACCATCCGCATCGGTGACCTTGTGGAAAAGATTTGCAGCATCATCGGCAAAAATCCGAAGATCGTTTTGGATGCGCAGCGCATCCGTCCTGGTAAAAGTGAAGTGATGAAGCTGTGGGCTTCGAATGAAAAAGCAAAACGTATGATCGGATGGGAGCCGCGCATCTCTCTTGACGAGGGGCTGCGTGCCACTATTGAGTGGATCTCCGCTCATATCGATCTCTACCGACCCGGTCAATACACGGTGTAGCCCGATGCGAGCCATTGTTCTTGCAGGTGGCAAAGGCACACGCCTTGCCCCATACACAACCGTTTTACCCAAGCCGCTTATGCCCATCGGTGAAATGCCGATCCTTGAGATCGTCATTCGACAGTTGCAAAAACACGGCTTTGATAACCTGACCTTGGCTGTCGGTTATCTTGCCGAGTTATTGATGGCCTACTGCGGTGACGGAAGCAAGTTTGGCGTAACGCTGGATTATTCTCGTGAAGAACAGCCGCTTGGGACGGCGGGTCCGATTGCTCTTGTCCCTAACTTGAATGCGACGTTCCTTGTGATGAACGGCGATCTGTTAACCACCATTGATTATGCCGCCATGTTGAAATACCACCGTGAGCGCGGTGCATTGGCAACCATTGCCTGTTATCAGAGGGATGTAAAGATCGACCTCGGCGTCCTTGATGTGGACTCGGATAATTGGGTCGCCAATTATATTGAAAAGCCCACGTATCATTATTCCGTGAGCATGGGCATTTATCTGTTCGAGCCTGAAATCCTTAAATACATTCCTGCCAATCAGCGCCTTGACTTGCCAGAGCTGGTTATTAAATTGATGCAGGACGGCAAAAAGGTGAACGTCTTTAATTTTGACGGCTACTGGCTGGATATCGGCAGGCACGATGATTACGAGCGCGCCATTGAAGAGTTCGCTGCTCATCGCGCAGATTTCCTGCCAGAGTGAAAAAGAATCGAATAGTCACTTGAACCTGTTTTTGTTTACGGCCTCGTACCCATATGATAACGCAGCGGAACAGACCTTCCTTTCAGATGAAGTTGTTTATCTGAAAAAGGAGTTTAACCGCGTTATTCTCGTCCCTAGAGATTGCACAGGGAATCGCCTTCCACTTCCGGACGGGGTTGAAGTGGATGAAAGCTACGCAAGCTTTTTAGCGGCGAACCGAGTTAAGGCGCTATCGACTGCGATCTTTTCTTCACATTTCTTTGCAGATATTTTTTCACGTCCATCCATTTTATTTAATAAGGAAGCCTTGCAGCGTCTGATCAAATTCGTAGGCAAGGCCAACCTTACTCGTCAGTGGGTGGAGCGCTGGTTTCAAAATTCATCGGTCAATCCACACGATTGCGTCTTTTATACGTTTTGGTTTGACGACTCGTCCATGGGAATTGGCCTCGCGAAGAACAACCTGCCTGATGTGCGCGTGGTTTCCCGCGCACACGGTTATGATCTGTACGAGGAAAGATACAAGTTTGCCTATTGGCCCCGCCGTTCCGCAGCGTTGTCGTTGATGGATCGTTTCTTTCCCGATTCTGAAATGGGTCTGCGTTATATGCAATCCCGCTATCCGCAGTACCAGGCAAAATATCAAACCGCACTGCTGGGTGTGATGCCTTCCGGGTTTATTACCCCGCCATCTCAAGATGGAAAACTGCGGATCGTTTCCTGCTCGCGGATCGTTCCCGTCAAGCGTGTGGACTTGCTTTTGGAAGGGATCGCTTCTGCCTCCCGCCTTCGGCCTGACATCCAAATCGAATGGCATCACTTTGGCGATGGAGACTCACGTGCCGAATTGCAGGAACAAGCCCATAAAACCTTCTCTGCAAATGCCAAAGCAACCTTTCATGGATATACCACCCAGCAGGATTTGTTCGATTTTTACCGCGAGACCCCTTTGGACATCTTTGTTAACGTCAGCGAGTCAGAAGGGACGCCGGTGGCGATCATGGAAGCGATAAGCTGCGGCATTCCCATCCTTGCCTCCGCTGTTGGCGGGAATGTTGAAATTGCTGCCGAACAGAACGGGACCTTGCTTTCTCCCAACCCGCCGCCCGAAGAAATTGCAGAAGCGCTTATCAATATTTATGATAATGTTGATGCTGCTGCAAAAAAGAGAAAGGGAAGTTTTCAGGTCTGGCAGGAAAAATATAATGCGGAGCATAATTTTCAGGAATTCGCTGCGCTGTTGAAACAAGTTCGTAGTGAATAGCGGAATGGAGTTTGAATGATAGTTGTTGTTGATTATGGAGTTGGCAACCTGGGTTCGATTGTCAACATGTTCAAGAAAGTCGGCGCCAAGGCAGTCGCCTCCTCTGACCCGGCGGTCATCCAAACTGCGGAGAAATTGATCCTGCCCGGCGTTGGCGCCTTTGATGCGGCGATGCGAAAATTTCACGAGAAAGGGTTGGTCTCTGTCGTTGGAGAACTGGTGCTGGAGAAGAAAATTCCTGTACTTGGCTTGTGTGTTGGTCTGCAGCTTATGACGAAGGGAAGTGAAGAGGGTCAGCTCGCAGGCCTCGGGTGGTTCGAGGCGGAAACGATCCGCTTCAAATTCGATGCCGAGCATGCTCACCTTAAAGTCCCTCATATGGGGTGGAACACGGCTCAAGTCTGTCGCCAGCATCCCCTGGTCGCGGACTGGGACGAGGAGGCGCGTTTTTATTTTGTACATTCCTTTCATGTAGTCGCAAAAGATATGGATGCCGTACTTGCCGAGACCGATTATGGAGTGACCATCCATTCGATCTTGGGTAGGGAAAATATCATGGGTGTGCAGTTCCACCCTGAAAAAAGCCATCGCTTTGGGATGCGTCTGCTAAGGAATTTTGCGGAGAATATAAAGTGATACAGGCCAGGGTAATTCCCGCGTTATTGTTAAAAGGGCAAGGGCTGGTCAAGACGGTTAAGTTCAAGAACCCCAAATATCTTGGTGACCCGATCAACATTGTGCGCATTTTCAACGATAAAGAAGTGGACGAACTCGTTCTTTTGGATATCACTGCCACCCCTGCGAATTGCGGGCCGCAATTTGATCTGCTGAAAAATATTGCCAGTGAAGCATTCATTCCTCTGGCATATGGCGGCGGTATTCGCAACATGAATGATGCAACGACCCTGCTTGGTATCGGCATTGAGAAGTTGATTCTGAATACAGCCGCAGTAGAGAAGCCTGCACTTGTGCGTGAGATTGCGGATCATGCGGGCAGTCAGGCTGTGGTTGCCTCCATAGATGTGAGGAAGAATTTTTTTGGAAAATATGAAGTTTTTACTCACTGTGGGCTGGGGAAGACTGGCCTTGATCCGGTAAAGCACGCTGTCGAAATGGAAAAGATGGGCGCCGGCGAGATATTTATCAACTCGATAGACCGCGACGGTATGATGCAGGGATATGAAATTGATTTAGTCAAAAAAGTGGCGGATGCGGTCAGCCTCCCTGTGGTGGCTTGCGGTGGCGCGGGTAATTTGGACGATGTTGCCGAAGTTATCAAGCAGGGACACGCCTCTGCGGCTGCAGCGGGAAGCATCTTTGTCTTTCAAGGTACATTGCGCGGCGTATTGATCAGTTACCCGGCACATCAGGAATTGAAAAAACTATTGGAGAATCTATGAGCTCTGAATACCGAATGTGTACCCGTTGCGTCATGGATACAACCGATCCTGATATTGTCTTTGACGAGAACGGTGTTTGTAATCACTGTTATACCTATGACCGCATGGTCCGTGAATATGTTGTGGATGGAGAAGAAGGGCTTCAGCAGTTGGACCGGATCGCTCAAAAGATACGCAAGGATGGGCAGGGAAAGAAGTACGATTGTGTTATTGGCGTCAGCGGCGGAGTGGATAGCACCTATGTGGCATTTCGCGTGAAAGAACTGGGGCTGCGTCCGCTTGCTGTTCATTTGGATAACGGCTGGGATTCTGAACTGGCTGTGAAGAACATTGAGGAAACTCTCAAGCGGCTCGATATTGATTTGTACACCGAAGTGTTGGATTGGGAAGAATTTAGAGATCTGCAAGTTTCCTTCCTGAAAGCCTCCACGCCTGATTCTGAGATCCCAACTGACCATGCCATCAATGCATTGTTGGGGAATATGGCTAAAAAGATCGGTGTTACATATGTGATCATGGGGACGAATGTTCGGACGGAGACGCATTTACCGCGCGCATGGTCGCAGGGACATTTGGACTGGAAGTATATTTATGAAATTCAAAAGAGGTTTGGTTCCCGTCCGTTGCGGACATTTCCTCATTTTGGATTTTTTACATATTATCTCCGTATGGTTACGCAGAAACGCGTTGAACTATTGAATTATATCGGTTACAACAAAAAGGAAGCCTTGCGGGTTTTGCAGGATGAACTTGGGTGGCGATATTATGGCGGCAAACATTACGAATCGATTTACACACGTTTTTATCAGGGATTTATACTGCCTGAAAAATTTGGGTTTGATAAACGCCGTTCGCATCTGTCGAGTTTGGTTTGTTCTGGGGAAGTCACACGCGAGCAGGCGTTGGAAGAATTAAGTATCCCCACATACGCGCCTTCCATGCAGGAGGAAGACCGCGAATATGTAGTAAAAAAGCTTGGCCTTACAGACACAGAGTTTAGTGAGATCATGACTGCATCCAAAAAATCTTACTGGGAATATCCGTCCTATGGCCATTTTATGAAACAGGCGCTGATCCAAAAGGCCGTGCCCTTTGTAAAACGGCTGGTAAATTTGTTTCGGTGAAAAATGCGCATCGCCTATGTCACCATCCACGTAGCCCCAGAGATCATGCAGGGCGGTGTGGGGAAAAAAATAAAAAGCCAGACGGGGATATGGCGAGAGCACGGGCATGAGGTTTCCATTTTTAGCCTCACGCCCTCTGAAATCTCGTTTCCCACTGAGTTTCAATTTATTTTTGATGCGCGCGTAAATTTGATCAAGCGTGAGATCAACCGCGCTGCAGCCTTGAAGCGCATGTTTGCTTCCATTGAGCAATACAGACCCGATATCATCTATTTGCGCTATGGGCTGTATTCCTATCCCTTGCATCGCATCTTTAAGATTTCGCCTGTTGTGTTGGAAGTGAATTCCAATGACAAGACGGAATATGCTTCCCGCGGTACATTTTTCTATTGGATGAACCGCCTCACTCGTAATCTGACATTTGCCCCTGTTTCTGGATATATTCTCCCCACCCGGGAGTTGATTGATGTCTTGCCGCCCAAATATAAAAAGCCATATGCTGTGATCGCGAACGGTATGGACTTGAATGATGCTGAGCTTCTTTCACCAACCAAAAACACCACTCCTGTCATCACCCTGGTGGCCTCCCCTGGCATGGACTGGCATGGCGTCGATAAGCTGATCCGTTTTGCCGAAACATCTGCGGATATCACCATCAATATTGTTGGGTATTCTGCACAAGATGTTGGCATGTCCATTCCTCCCAATGTCCATTTGCATGGATTTTTGAACCGTATTCAATTGCGTGAAGTATATTTGAACACGGACGTTGCATGCGGAACGCTGGCGCTGCATCGAAAGAATATGGAAGAGGCTTGCACTTTAAAGGTGCGGGAGTATCTTGCCTATGGGCTTCCTGTCATCCTCGCCTATCGTGATACCGACCTCAGTGAAGTTACACTGGATACCATCCTGCAAATACCCAACCATGAAAATAATGTAACCGAAAACCGCGAGAGGATCCGCAGGTTTGCGTACGACATGATAGGCAGGCGTGTGGATGTTGAAAAGGTATATCCATATTTTGATCAGCGCAAGAAGGAGCAATCCCGCCTGGCTTTCTTTCAAAAAATTCTGGATAGTTCATTAAATCAATGAAACCTCTTTCCATCCTTTTCTTTGGCTCACAGATGGCAACCGGCGGAGCCCAAAGGGTTCTGCTCGATCAAGCGCGCTGGTTCCACGAACACAGTCATGACGTGACCGTCATCTTTTTGTATGACAAGGAAGGGCTTCAGGCAAAGTGGCAGGCGGCTTCACCCTTCCCTATCATCAGCCTCGGTGCGTTTCAGGGACGCGGCAAGGGAATAAGAAACATTCTCCCATTACTAAAGGGGTTGCTTTCTCTTTGGAAATTCCTACGCAAAGAAAAAGTAGATGTGATTGAGACCTTCACACATGACAGCAGCATGGTTGCCCTGCCCATTGCATGGCTGGCTCGAGTCCCGGTGCGCATTGCCACACACCACGGCGTGATTGAAGGGATTTCAGGCTGGCGCGAACGTATCCACTCATGGATGGTCAATCATAATATTGCGCAAATACTTGTGGCAGTCTCCCAAAAAATGTACCATGCTTCCCTGCGGGAAGGTGTTCGACCTGAACGGGTCGTCACTATCCTGAACGGGATTAGGCCACTGCCCATAGAAAACAGAAGCAGGTTCGAAGTCCGCAAAGAAGCGGGAATGGATGTAGACGTCCCTGTATTAATTTCTGTTGGCCGTCTTGTGTATGCAAAGGCGCATGAAGTCATTGTCGCAAGTATGCCTGCCGTGCTGAAAGAATTCCCAAATGTAAAACTTGAGGTTTATGGAGAAGGCGTTTTGCGCGCGGACTTGCAGGCGCAGATCGAGTGGCTTGGTTTGTCCAAATCGGTGAAACTGGCGGGGCAGTCTGATAATGTTGCCCGTCATTTGGCGAATGCGGATGTGTTCATTCTTTCTTCGCGTTCGGAAGGATTGCCCATTGCGCTGTTGGAGGCGATGAGTGCAGGGCTTCCGTGTATTGCCACGAAAGTGGAAGGCGTTGATGAAGTACTCGTGGAAGGGGAACACGGCCTGACCGTGCCAGTTGAAGACGCCGAAGAGCTGGCTCAGGCTATATTACAATTGCTGCGTGACCCTGAAGCCCGTACTAGGATGGGTACAGCAGCTAGAGAACATGTTTCTAATTTTTATACTGTTGACCGTATGTGCGGACAATATTTAGAATTGATGCTGCGCTGCCTGAATGAAAATAAATGAAGTTGATAGAGGAACGAAAATGAATCGTGTCGCCCTATGGGTTAAAGACATATCACTTTTTCTGAGTGCCGCTGTTCTGTTGGTCGGCGCATGTGTTGATTTTTTTAATGTCGCATCAGGGACGGGATTTGCTATTGGCGCATTTTCTCTTAAGTGGTTTCTTTTGCTTATTGTTTTTGATTTCTTTTGTCTCGCTTTGTTTGGCGGACTTGTCTTGTGGCGGATGGAGAAACTTTCGTCTGTTTTTGCTAGACTGCTCTCCATTAGAAGTAAAATGTTTTTTTTGCGATGGGCGTTTGCAGTCCTTGTGCTGGCTTTTCCAGTATGGTTTTTGCAATATACACAATGGGGAATTGTCTTTCACGGTTTCTTTATTCGAGCATTGATTTGGATCGGTGTTATATTTTTGTTTGCATTCTTTTCCAGCAAAGACGAAACCCTTGCTGGCTGGAAAGAAATATTGGGCGCACTCGCGCTTACAGCGGCTTCTTTTTCAATTGCCATCGCATTGCAAGGCGTTACCGATTATCCGTTCTCGCTTGGCTGGTCTGAGGGAAACCGTTTATGGGATTATTCCACTCTCTTTGGAAAATCTATCTACAATGTCCCCGAAAATAATTCCATTTATGTTCTGTTAGATCGAGGACGTTTGTGGGTTGGCGGGCTTCCCTTCCTTATCCCTGGTTTGACCATTGAAATGGCGAGATTATGGGTTGGGCTGACTATGATCATCCCTTATTTTCTAGTTGGGGTCGCTGCTTTTCGCGCTATCAATGAAAATGATCGCAGTTGGTTTTTTATCATCTTATGGATTTTCCTTTTCTTAAAGCAGGGTCCCATTCATGCGCCACTTGTTTTGGCAGCGGCACTTACGATTTTGGTTTGGCGCAGGAGTCTTTGGGTCTCGATTCCTTTAATAATTTATGCGGGATATTATGCCCAGTCCAGCCGCTTCACCTGGTTGTTAGCTCCCGGTATTTGGATAGGGATGCTTGAATTGGCTGGCGCTTCGCTTCGTAACGGAAAGCTGGCTGCAAATCAATGGGCACGGGCAATCGCATTGGGTTTTGCCGGCATCTTCGGCGGATACCTGCTTCCAAAGCTTCTGCTTCTCATGCAAAGCTCCACAGTGGATATTACCAACGTCGGCAGCCAGATTGCAAATAGCGGAGTAAGTTCGGAATTCGTCGCAAATGCAGTCTCCGACCAGCCACTCTTATGGTATCGCCTGTTACCCAATTCGACGTACGGAAATGGTATTCTTCTTGGTTTATTAATTGCTGTATTACCGTTGCTTATCATTTTATTCTGGCTGACATTTACAAAAAAGTGGATAATGAACACTTGGCAGAAGCTCGCGTTGACGGGGTCATTGCTGGCTTTCCTTGCTGTAGGGTTGGTGGCAAGCACCAAGATCGGCGGCGGTGGCGACCTGCACAATATGGATATGTTCCTGATTGGCCTTGCTTTTACCTCTGTTATTGCCTGGTACAACGGAGGCAGAGAAGCCATTCTCGCACCTGATCAAATCCCGCCTTGGATGAAGATCGTCATCATTTCAGCTTTGGTGATCCCTGCGCTCGCGCCGTGGCGTCAGATGCGCTCTTTTCACTATGCAGAGCAGGCCGCCGCTCTTGTGACATTGACAGATGCTCCCAATGAAAAATCACTCGACCTGTTGCCTTCTGATGAAAAAATAAATAAAGCTCTTGAAAAAATCACAGACGCAGTGGCCGTTGCAAAGGAAGATGGTGAAGTGTTGTTTTTGGACCAGCGCCAGTTGTTGACATTTGGGTATGTCACCGATATCACTTTGGTGCCAGAATATGAGAAAAAGGTTTTGATGAATCAGGCGTTGAGTGGGAATGCTGGATACTTCCAATCCTTTTACAAGGATCTTGCCGCAGGCAGGTTTTCCTTGATTGTAAGCGAGAGATTGTTCACGCCCGTCAAGGACAGTTCATTTGAATTTGGCGAAGAGAATAATGCATGGGTCACCTGGGTTACAAAACCATTGCTTTGTTACTACGAGGAAACAACCACCCTTAAGGATGTTGGCGTACAATTGCTTATCCCTAGAGAAATTCCGCAGGAATGCCAGTTGCCCTAAGAGCCTCGCTGGATTTTTGTAAAGAAGAGAAGGCAGTAAGACAACAACAAAAAGAAGTTGGTGGAGAAATTTCCTTGAAACAAAAACTGATCAATACCATCAATAAGCACGAATACATCCTGCCTTTGATCATCTTCCTGCTTTTCCTTGCTGTTTCCCTTCCTGGGGTGAGTTGGGGGGCGCCCGCACTGTGGAATCCGGACGAGTTGATCTGGCGGGTGGATAGCGCCTTACGAGGGGAAATGGTTTTCGATGTAACGGAACCGGACTTCAATTATCCGTCTTTGCCGAAGTATGTCATGTATGCCATAGGCTCCATTGTCTATAGGACGGGACATTCAACTTTTGCTTTCATCGTGGCAGCCCGTTCATTCTCCTGTCTGCTTGGGGCACTGGCCGGGGTGTTGGTTTATTCCATCGCGCGCATGATCGGCGCGAATAAGCGCATCTCAATGTTGGCAGGGCTGCTATATGTTGCAAGCGGCGTGGCGGCGGCAAATGGACGCTTTGCCCATAACGATTTGTATCTGCAATTGTTTGCCATCCTTTGTGTGTTCTGTGTTATCAAGTATCAATATTCACGTTCCATGCGTTGGTTGTATGCTTCTTTCTTCGTTGTGGGGTTGGCAGCTTCAAGTAAATATACAGGTGGGAGTCTGATTCTTCTGCCTGCTGCGGCCTATGTTATTGTGAACTGGGGAGAGGTTCGTGACCGATGGTTTCCCATGTTTGGCAGTCTTTTTCTTGGCGGGGCGATCTCTCTCTTGGGATATGGGTTCGGAACCCCGAAAGCCTTGTTTTCACCTATCTACTATTTTTCGAATGTAATTCCCGCTTTGCGGAATTACCCGCAGTATGGCTTCAACTCGGGTGCGCGGGTCGGCTTGTTTGGCCAATGGGCTGTGTTTGAAGACGCAGTCGGGATTTTTGCGTATTATGTCTTCATTCTTGCTTTCGTATGGTTCGTCATGCGATTGATCTTTTCGAAGTTGGGGAAGGCGCCTATTGAAAACGGAAAGGCGCAGGGTGTGGCGGTTCTCATCTTTGCCATATTGATCTTCGACCTGCCCTTTATGATATCCGTTAACTATATTGGACGGTACTTTATCCCCTTTGTTCCTTTTCTGGCAATTCTCGGCGCGTTATTAATTGATGAAATTGTTATATTTGCCAACCACAATGGTATGGGTTTTGTTCAGCCGTTGATGGTAGTGCTGTTGGCTCTTGGAGTTAGTTATTCTCTTCTTCGCCTGGTAAGTACAGCATTATTATTTGAAAATGATGCCCGCCTCCCTGCGACTGAATATATTGCGTCCATGCGCGGATACCAGAAGAGCTTGGAATATACTTTATACCCACCCATCGTGAACAAAAGACAATTCATGCGTGCCCATAATTACCCAATCTATTTTGTTAAATATCCTACGGATGTTGTGCCAACTGGCGGACGGTATGAATACAATCAGGGCGAACAGGGTTTATTAACCCGCGATACGGATTACCTTGTGATAGATACACTTACCTATTCAAGGTTTTACACCGATTCAATTTGTAAAACCAACCCGGTGGAATGCGATTTCTTCAAGAAGCTCGTGGCAGGCGAGATCACAACATATCGTCTGCTTAAGGAGTTCAAGTACACCTTGCCGCCCTATTTGCCGCAGGTTTCCCTTTCCGCAGTAAACCCTGAAATACAGATCTACGAAAGAGTTCGATAAGAAGAGCGGTCACCGAAAAAAGGTGACCGCTCTTCTTATTTGATGAAATTTCCAACGGTGTATACCGTGCCAGCAATCGGAGGGGTGCTTTTCATTTCAAGGACTTTTCCCTTTGAAAAAACCTTTTTGGCGGCGGCAGCTATTTCCTTCTCCGTGGAAAAATGCTCGTCGCGAATATCATGCCCCAGCATTTTGAACATAAAGACCATGAAAGGTTTTTCGACGGGGGTTCCGTACACCATTTGCCCACCCGGCTTGAGCACACGCTTCACTTCTGCGAAGGCTTGCTCCAGTTCCAGCGGCTTTAGGTGCTCCAGGATGCTGACCATCAACACTGAGTCGAAGAAATTATCCTCATAATAAGGCATGTGCAACACATCTCCCTTTTGCAGGAAGAGCGGAATGCCCATGGGTTCAAAGACTGACTTGACCGCTTCGATATCTGCGGTTAGGTCAATGCCGTGGATTTCCTTATAGTTGTCGTGTAGGTTCGGGAAGGCAAGCCCGGTGCCAAAACCGACCTCAAGGATGCGTTCACCGCCTGAGCATTCACCTAAAGCTAATTCCACACGCTGGCGGTACATTTTCCCAAAGATGGGCCAATAATAATATTTGATCGGATCGTATTGGTTGACGCCTTTATATTTTTCGGCGGGAAGTAGTTTTAGGATTGGGGTCATATAGATTCCTTGAAAAGTATTTTGTAAATGAAATTATAGGTTGGAGAAGTAACGCCTTAATGTCCAGTGCGGTTAAGTAAGCCTTTCGGTACTCTCATTGGTCTGTTTTACGCGGGGCAGGATTAGCCTGTTAAGGATTGTTGTTGAAATTAAGATAATAAACAGGAACGGAAATGCGTTTTGTATTAGAACAGCTCTGTATTTGAATGGATATAAAATGGATGAATATGCTGCAGAAGAGATCATCACCAATAATGCGGCGGTAGTTTTTCTTTTTCCATATTTGCTATTGACTAGAGATGTTAATGCCAATGCCATAGGCCCGACTAAAATAGGCAAAGTGTAATCGTTGGATACCGGAATGATCAGGGCTCCGAGAGTAACCACCAATAATAGGTTTGTGTTGAGAGCTAGGTTGTTTTCATGGTACGCGCGGATGACAATATCAATAAAACAGAGAAGGAAAAGAAGTAGAAACAGGGTTGAGATAATACCGTTATAGCGGTTAATAAAATCAATGATTCTAGCATTTGCTATTCCGTACCCGTCGTTTTCGACAAATTCTGTAAAGAAGGCTTTTATGGAATGATTACCTGTCCACGATAGGGTTGGTTGTAGTAGTTGTTCCTGCACCTTGTGGATAAATTCGATGAACGCGTCCCATCCCATGATGAATAGTAGCAAGAAATTCCCAGATGCGAAAATGAAAAGCCTACTTAGGTTGCCTTTCCAGTCTTTCCAGTCCCTGATGAACATCACTGCAAAAATGGCAGGGTAAATTTTCAACTGAACGGCCATGCTGAACAGGATATATGCATAGCGGCGATAATCATGGTGATGATGATAAATATATACAGCAGCCATCGCGAACATGATTGTAATTACGTTGAATTGGCCTCTTTCCAGTTCGAATTGCATCCCATATGAAACGAGGCCTGTGACAGCAAGAAGTAGGATTATATTTTTGTCGCTTTTGCCTGCGATCAATGTTGGGATGATGAGTGCTGCAAGGATAAAGCAGATAATGGTGATAAGGGATACTATTTTGTAAAGCGTATTAGGGTCTTGAATTAAAGTGAGTGGTGAAAAAAGAACATAGGTAAATGGGGGATAAACTGTTGAATAAAATGGTGTCTGGCCGCTTTCAAGCCATTGACGAATCAGGTCAGCTAGGAATTTCAGATCAAAGCCGATTGGGTACATATCTGGCAGGTACTTGTTGAAATATAGAATCCTGGGAGGTCTTCTAAAAAACATGGGACTGATGAAGAATGCAAGATAGGTAGTGAAGAAGCCTGTAAAAACCCATGTGATAAGCGGCAGTTCTTTTATCCAGTTTGTAAGGCCTGAAAGGGAAAAGTTTCCCGTTTCGTGCTTGTCGGATAGTTGCCTTGCAAAGATTCCCAGCGCAATGGTAATCAGGCTGATTTCAATGAGCAGGATCTGTGCTGATTGGATCTTTAATGTGCCAGTCCTTAGAATATCAACAAGGATGGATGCGGCCAGTCCTGTTACTCCCAGGCCAATGATGGCCGTGCCAAGTTTTTTTATATTCATGTTGTTCTTTAATTTCCCTGTAGGGCTTTATACAAATTTGATTCTTCTTGCTGCAAAAAGAACCATGCGAAGTAAAAGTACACCATGCTTCCAGCGGGAGATATTGGTGGTGCCATAGGTGCGGTCGCGGTAGCGGATGGGAAGGTCGATGATCTTGCGGTTGAGCTTGGCCGCACCGAAGATGAGGTCAAAATCGCCGAAGGGGTCGAAGTCGCCGAAGTAGGAGCGGTTTGCGGCGATCTCGTCATACTCTTTTTTCCACATCACTTTTGTGCCGCAGAGAGTGTCTTTGATCGGTTGGCCGAGCATCCATGAGAAGGTCAGGCTGAATAATTTGTTGCCGATGAAGTTGAGGGTGCGCATGGCTTCTTTTTCCATCGGATAAACGAGACGTACTCCGTTGATGAATTCGCCTTTTCCGGTGACGATGGCGTCGTAGAAGCGTGGCAGGTCTTCCGGCGGGACAGTGAGGTCTGCATCGAGGATCATGAGGATATCGCCGGTGGCTTTCTCGAAGCCGAGGCGGATGGCGTCAGCTTTTCCAATGCCCGGTTGGGGAAAAAGCAGACTTGGGGTCGAAGGATGAAGCGCCATTTCTTTTTCGATGGTTTCGTAGGTGTTGTCGCGCGAATGTCCTTCCACGAAGACCAACTCCGTTCGTGACCCCATTTTAGGAAGGCGCTCAAAAATCGATTTAATGTTTCCAGCTTCATTACGTGCAGCAACAACCACAGAGACAGTGGGTTCTTTTGCGGTTTGCGGGGCGGGGCGGGCGATCACGAAATTGGACAATGCAAATTCGCGGAAGGGCCAGAGCTTGACCAGATAGCGGTCTGCGAAGCCGCCAAGAGGGAGTGGCCAAAGTACTTCAGCAGATGTGCGGACACTTTCAAAGCCTGCGAGTCGTAGCATGTTATCTACATCTTCGGGGGTTAGCCAGTTTTGACTGAGTACCGGAGCCGCAAGGTTGATGCTTTGCGCCAGGGTAAGAGGAATCTGCCAAAGGTGACTGTAAAAGTTTAGGATGAGGCGGGTTTGCGGTGTGCAGAATTTTTTTACCTGTTCGAGTGCGCGCTGTACATCCCATAGGTCATTGACGGTATCTGAGAAAATGATGATATCGAAAGTGCCTTCGAGGCTGGAGAGGTCATGTGCGTCAAGTTGATGGTATTCGATTTCAGGGTGGCGCTGTTTGGCTCGTGTGATCATCTCAGGCGAAAAATCCACGCCCACACCGTGCGAAGGTTTCAAGTGGGCAATTAAACTTCCCATGCCGCAGCCAATTTCAAGGATACGTTGATCCGGATTGACAAGGAATTTATAGATGTCATTTAATCGGCGGTGATACCAGCGTCCCAATCCGCGCCAGTGGTCGCGCTTTTGAGCAACCTTGTTCCAGTGCGTCATGCGGGTGTGCTGATATTCAATGCCTGCTTCATCAAAAGGTGGGGTTTTATTCATGGCGGGATGATTTTACCTGAGTGTTCTGTGTTGCCGCCGAAAAATCGAGTTATAATTCAGCGACTGAATTTTGGAATTATAAATCATGAGTCTTGAATCAACAAATGAAGAACCCAGCGAACTTTCCCTGCTTGAACCTTTGAAAGGCGATTGCTCCTTGGTTGAGGTAAAGATCGATGTTTCGTTTGGAATAGCCTGCAGGCTGAGAATCTATAGTCCATGTATGAATTAATTGCTTTGCTTTCCTTGTTTGTCTCATGCCTCTTTTTAGCGCGCGCTTTTCGGATTAAGAGTGGAGTGGAATATGTCTTTACATTTTTCCTTTTGTTTTCCGCGCATATCATTTCAATCGGATACATACTCTCTTATCTAAATTGCCTTGGTGAAGTGCAATCTTGGGCTGCCACTGGAATGTTTATGGCCATTATCAGCGCTGGCCTTTTGAGATGGATAAAGATTCCTCTGGGTGATGATGGAACATCATCGCCCGGCTTCAGAACTATCTGGTTCGAACTTGTCAGCAGCTTCTCGTCTTTTGAAAAGACTATTCTTATCCCTCTTGCTGTAACTACTGCATTAATTCAGCTATTAAACCTTGCAGTGATTTTGTTCAGTGCCCCGCATAACTGGGATAGCCTGACTTATCATCTTGTGCGGATGGCTTATTATTTACAGCACGAAAACCTTGCTTATTATGATGCTAATTATTGGGCGCAGGTAGTCCACCCAAAAGGCTCGACGACCCTGTTCATATTTACATATTTGGCTTCTGGCAGAAATGAAAATTTAACCCAGCTGGTTCAGTATATTTCTTATCTTGTGTCAGTCATTGCCGTATATGCAATTGCCGAAAAGACTGGGAACAGCAAGGGACAGAGTCTGTTTGCCGCGCTCACCAGCAGTCTCCTGACCGAGTGGATGATGCAGTCTACAACCGTGCAGAACGATATGATTTTGACTGCGTTTATAGGAGCGGCGGTTTATTTTATTTTCTCCTTTCGTGAAACCCAAAAGAGCAAAGACCTTGTTCTTTCTGCATTTGCTGTCGGCTTATCTGTTAGTATCAAGTCTACTGCTTTGATTGCCCTCGTTCCCGTGGCTGTCGTAGCTCTTTATATCTTCCTTACAATAAAAAACAGCCGCCAGTTAAAGGTGCGCAGTTTTGTTCTTTGGGTTGCGTCTGTGTTTGTGTTTACCTTTGCGTTCGCTGGTCCATCAGGATATCTGGAAAATTATCGCCTCTATGGCAATCCGATTGCGCCACAATATGTGCGTAATGCACACTCGTATGAAGGTAAGCCTCTTCGCGATATATTTGTCAATGGCATAAAAAATATCATCCGATTTGGATTTGAATTCCTCTCGCTGGATGGATTGCCGCCTACGGGGGCTGTACAAAGTGCGCAAAATATGATCCGTTTTATCCCCGCCGAAATTTTTCGGTTATCAGCAATCGATCTTGAAACACCTGACGCCACTTTCCTCTTTCAGAAAAAGCCAACTGCCAACGAAGATACTTCTTATTGGGGTATCTTTGGCTTTGGGCTAGGCTGGCTGGCCGTTCTACTTTCCGTTGTTGGCGTAATCAGATCTGTTGACTTTAGGATTCTTTCCCTGGCAGCAATTGCCTTTTTATTCGCTCAATCTTTTGTTGGCCCATTCGATCCTTGGCGTGGAAGGTATTTCATTATCGCGGGAATATTCGTTATTCCGATCACGGGGTTCTGGCTGCGGACAACTTCTGTTGCGTTGAGATGGTATCTATTGGCGATCGTCATGATCGGATGTGTCTCATCGATTACTGCAGTTTTGTTTCGGGTAAATTCCCCAATCCTTGGTGCCGATGGACAAAGTGGGGGGCAAAAGAGCATTTTTTCCATGAGCAGAGAAGAACAGCTCACACGCTCCTCTGTTGACTATTACCAATTGATAAAAAAAATTGACCAATTGGTGCCCGCTAATGCCATTGTAGCTGTCATGGTGTACGAAGACTCCATGGAGTATCCTTTGTTTGGAAAAGGTTTGACGAGGACCATCATCCCAATCAACTCTTTCCTTAAAGGACTCCAGCCCATTCCTGCGAATGCCCAATACCTGCTGTACGTTGAAACATTCCCTTGCATTGATGTTAATCGAGATGTGAATCTCAGTGGTGGCTGGTACTTGCGCAAGCTGAACGAAACAAACCGTCAATGTCCATAACGAAGAAGTTGGGCGGGGAACATTACCAAGGATTGGGTGATTGTTCCAAATCATGTAGTTTTGCTTTCCAGAATCTTCTCTTACCTTGTCTCAAATGGGTTATAATTCAGTGACTGAATTTTGAATTGAAGACATGGAAACAACAAACGACGAACTCCGCGAACTTTCCCTGCTCGAACAGATCGAAAGCGACCCCGATGTAAACCAGTCCACGCTTGCCACCCAACTGGGTGTGGCGGTTGGAACGGTCAATTGGCATTTAAAACGTCTCATTGCCAAGGGTGCTGTCAAGGTCTCACGCGCAGAACGCAAGAAGCTGCGTTACATCATCACCCCCGAAGGCATTGCCCTGCGCGCGCGCCTTGCCGTTAATTATGTCGAGCAATCCTTTTCTGTCTATCGTCGCACCCGCCAGCGTGTGAAAGATCACGTCACCAAGATCCGCCACGCAGGTTTTGACCGTGTGCGCATCGTCGGTTCCGGAGATGTGGCTGATATTTGCAAACTCACCTGCCTCGAACAAGGCATCTCCGTGGTGACGGATAAAACCGCCCCCGCCTTAATTTTAGATGGATACAAGATCAGATTGGAAGGCCTGGAATGACAAATCGCCATGTATTGATCACGGGCGGCGCGGGCTACATCGGTTCAATCCTGACCTCGGAGCTGCTGCGCGCCAATTACCGGGTCACCGTCCTGGATACTCTCCTGTTTGGCGGCGAGGGCATTGTCCCGTTTTTGAGTCATCCCAACTTCCACTTTATCAAATCTGATGTGACCGAATCTCGAACCATTCGTGATGCGGCAAAACGCGAATGGCAGAAGCCTGATGCTGTGGTTCATCTCGCGGGCATTGTCGGTTTTCCAGCTTGTCAGGCCGTGGGGAGGCAGGTGGCATGGAAGTACAATGTTGAAGCCACGAAGATGGTTTTCGAGCAGGCAGCAGATTTGGGCGTGGAAAGATTCGTCTTTGCATCCACGTACAGCAATTACGGTTTATCCGAAGACGGCAAGCCTGTCACCGAAGAGTCCTCTTTAAATCCACAATCCTTATATGCCGAGACAAAGATAGCAAGCGAAGAGTATTTGCTCTCACAAAAAGCTGAGGCCTGCGCGCCTTTGCTTTTTCGCTTTGCTACACTGTATGGAGTTTCCCCACGCACGCGTTTTGACCTGATCGTCAATCAGTTTGTGCTGGAAGCATTCACCAGGCGCGAGCTGATCATTTATCAGCGCGGATATTCGCGCTCCTTTGTCCACATCCGTGACGTAGTGCGCGGTGTGATCATGGGCCTGGAGGCGGAGCAGAGCAAGATCCGTGGGCAGGTCTTCAATTTGGGAACCGAGAACGGGAATTATTCCAAGAACGAGATCGTGAATTTCATTCTCAAACGCATGCCTGAAACGGTCGTGGAATATAAGGACTTAACCTTTGGCGGCGACATGCGCGACATCACCGTATCATTTGAAAAGATCAAGCGCGTCCTCGGTTTTGATACCACCCTGACCGTGGATGACGGTGTGCGGGAAGTGTTGTTCGCGTTGAAGTCCGGCCTGATCCGCAATCCCTCGGATGATCGTTATCGGAACGCGCAGTTTATTGTGCAATAGGTGTGGTTTGAAAGTTACAAGTTGAAAGTTGCAGGTTATGACAACAGCGAAGCGGTTTGAGGATTTGGAGGTTTGGCAACGGGCTAAAGACTTGACAAACCTGATTTATAAATATTCTGCAGATGGCTCTTTCTCGCGCGATTTTGGATTACGTGACCAAATGCGGCGAGCTTCTGTTTCGATCATGTCCAATATTGCTGAAGGGTTTGAAAGCCAAACTCAGGCAATGTTTATCAAATACCTTGGTTATGCAAAAGGCTCGGCTGGCGAATTGCGTGCCCAACTTTATATTGCGAGAGATCAAGGCTATATCACCGAAGAGGACTTTACGACAATGTTTTCCACAGTGGAAATTTGCAGCAGGCAATTGACGCGTTTCATCCAGTATCTGGAATCTCAACCCAATGCACGGCGAGTCCGTGAAGATGGAGCTACGTACGATGTCGAACATTAAACCTTCAAACCTTCAACCTTCAACCTTCTGGCAAAACAAAAAAGTGATCGTGACTGGCGGTGCAGGATTTCTTGGCTCGTTCGTCACTGCAAAATTGAAAGAACGCGGCGCAGCGGATATTTTCATCCCGCGCATTGAGAACTACAACCTTGTTGACCCGAATGACATCAAGCGTTTGTATGCAGATACCCTCAAGGGTGTGGACCCGAAGAATGTGGTCGTCATTCACCTGGCTGCAAACGTGGGCGGCATTGGCGCGAACCGCGAACATCCTGCTGACTTTTTCTACGACAACCTGATGATGGGCGTGGAAATGATCCATCAGGGGTACAAGAACGGCATCGGCAAATTCGTTGCCATTGGCACAGTCTGTGCATACCCCAAGTTCACCCCCGTCCCGTTCAAGGAAGATGACTTGTGGATCGGCTATCCCGAAGAAACGAACGCTCCCTACGGCCTCGCCAAGAAGATGATGCTGGTGCAATCGCAGGCATATCGCGCGCAATATGGCTTCAACTCCATTTTCCTTTTGCCTGTGAACTTGTACGGTCCGCGTGACAATTTCAATTTGGAAACTTCGCACGTCATCCCTGCTCTCATCCGCAAAGCGGTGGAAGCGGGCGAACGCGGCGACAAGGAATTGCAAGTCTGGGGCGACGGTTCTCCGACGCGTGAATTTTTATATGTAGAAGATGCCGCCGATGGCATTGTCACTGCTGCGGAGCATTACAACGGCGACCTGCCTGTCAACCTAGGCTCTGGCTACGAGATTTCGATCAAAGACCTGAGTGAGATGATCGTCAAATTAACGGGCTTTGAAGGCAAGCTTGCCTGGCAGACAGACAAGCCCAACGGTCAACCCCGCCGCGGACTGGATGTCTCCCGCGCGAAGGAATTATTCGGCTGGGGCGCGCAAGTCTCTTTTGAAGAAGGCATGAAGCGCACCATCGAATGGTTCAAAGCCAATCGAGACAAAATCCGCTAAAAGAAAGAAAAAAGAAGAAAGAGGAAGATAGTAAATTTTCTTTCCTCTTTCTTCTTTCATTGGATTAAATATGACCGAACTAACAAAGCACGAACCTCATACTATTTACATCAAACCGTCCACGGGACTTGCCGCATTAAACCTGCGCGACCTGTGGGTGTACCGTGAATTGATCTTCTTCATGGTCTGGCGCGACGTGAAGGTGAAATACAAGCAAACCCTTTTGGGTATGGCATGGGCTGTCATTCAGCCTGTGATGACCATGCTGGTCTTCACCTTTCTGTTCGATAAAGTCGCAAAGCTGCCTACGGAAGGTATTCCCTACCCCGTCTTTTCATTTACCGCTTTGCTGCCGTGGGGACTTTTTGTCACAGCGCTCAACCAGGGCAGCCGCTCGCTTGTGGCGCACAACAACATGGTGACGAAGATCTACTTCCCGCGCCTCATCCTTCCCATGTCTGCTGTGTTTTCAGGGTTGGTGGATTTCGCCATCGCCTTCGTCATCCTCGTGATCCTGATGTTCTATTATCATGTGACACCCGCTTGGAATTTGATGTGGACTCTTCCGCTCTTCCTGCTGCTTGCAGTTGTGACGGCGCTCGGCGTGGCTCTTTGGCTTTCAGCGATCAACGTACAGTATCGTGACGTAAACCAGGCCCTCCCGTTTCTGACTCAGTTTTGGCTGTTTGCTACACCCGTGGCATATTCCGCCTCTGTGATCTCTGCGAAGTGGCAGATCCTGTATTCCCTTAACCCCATGGCGGGCGTGGTCAACGGCTTCCGTTGGGCGTTGCTTGGTACGGGCAACGGCCCTGATGTTACCCTTTGGGTTTCAACGGGTATTTCAATATTAATTTTTATCTCCGGCCTTTTCTATTTTAGAAGCATGGAAAAGACTTTCGCGGACACAATATAGTTGAAAGTTGCAAGTTGAAGGTTTCCAACCTTCAACATTGAACCTTCAACCTTTCAACGGTGCTTATGACAACAGCAATCAGTGTAAAAAACATCGGCAAGCAATATAAGATCGGCGCGGCGGAATCAAAATTCCGCTATAACATGCTCCGTGACGTGATCGTGGATACATTCTACGCGCCTGTGAGAATCGCGAAGGCCATGATCGGCAAGTCTGACCGCAGGCAGAACCAGAACTTCGTCTGGGCGTTGAAGGATGTTTCCTTTGACCTTGAAGAAGGAAAGGTTCTCGGCATTGTGGGACGCAATGGCGCAGGCAAAAGCACCCTGCTGAAGATACTCTCCCGCGTCACCGAGCCGACCGTTGGCACCGTCTCTGTGCGTGGACGTGTCGGATCCCTCCTCGAAGTGGGCACGGGTTTCCACCCCGAACTGACAGGCCGCGAAAATATTTATATGAACGGCGCCATCCTTGGGATGAAACGCACCGAGATCGACTCCAAATTCGATGAGATCGTGGATTTCTCCGAAGTCGTGCAATATATTGATACGCCCGTCAAACGCTATTCGTCGGGTATGTATCTGCGGCTTGCATTTGCAGTCGCGGCGCATCTTGAGCCTGAGATCCTCGTTGTGGATGAAGTACTCGCGGTGGGGGATGCGGAATTCCAGAAGAAATGTCTCGGCAAAATGGGAGATGTAGCCCAGCAGGGACGCACGGTTCTATTCGTCAGCCATAACATGTCTGCGATTTTGCGCCTCACGCAGGAAGCCATTGTTTTGAACAAAGGTCAGCTTGTCATGCGCGCGCCCACACAGGAAGCCGTTGACTTTTATCTTTCGTCAGGGCAAACGCAGGCAGGGCAGCGGATCTGGGAGGCAGATGAGGTTCCAGCGGCGAGCGCTCCATTCAGGCCGATCAACTTGAAGATTATGAATCGAAGCGGCAAGGCTGTGGACACCATCCGTTCGGCGGAACCTGTCACCGTGGAATTTGAATATCAACTCGATGCTCCCATCACGGGTCTGCGCGTTGGCTTTTATCTCAGCACCATGCGCGGCGAATATGTGCTCACATCTTTCGATACCGATGCTCCGAACCTTTTTGAAGAATTTGATTCGCGCAAGGCGGGCCGTTACATCAGCCGCGCCGAAATCCCTGCCGATGTTTTCAACGAAGGCCGCTACACCATCGGCGTGAACGCAAGCTCCTTTGGCGTACGCCGTTTTTTCATGGACGAGAACGCCATCGCTTTCAATGTGGATATTGCCGGCGCGCCTGGCACACATTGGGCGGAGCCGCGTGTTGGCCCTGTGCGCCCGCGTTTGAATTGGAAGATTGAGAAAGTCGGTTAAAAGTTGTAAGTTGTGAGCCTGCAACCACTTATGAAAAACCCCTTCCGCGAACTTCTGGGCGACCTGCCCTTCACTGCCGAAATTGACTGGATGCTTCGGTCAAAGAACCGTCCGCGCAACGATCACTTCAATTTGGATCGTTTGCATAAATCGCTGCCTGCGGCTCGCGCTGTTGTAGAGCCGTTTGCGAAGAACGCACCGCGCGGAAAGAAGGTTTTATTCTTTGCCACGCTGCATTACTGGATCGAGCAGTCCGCTTATCTTGGATTGGTGCTCGCGGGATTGGGACATGACGTTACATTGTTGACCCTGCCTTATTCCGAATGGCACAAGCAAAAGGATAAATTCACCCAGCGTCAGCGGGTGCTCCACACGCATGATGCGCTGGATTGTCTTTCGCCTTTGGTAAAGCATGTTTCGATGCTGGATATACAGTCCTCATCGTTTACCGCGCACAACACGCTTCATGCGGTTCCTCAAAAAGCGCTTCCTGAACAAATTGAAGCCGATATCAAAGAAGTGTCTCTTTGGGATGTGCAGTACACGTTGATGCGCGAAGAAGTGGATATGAGCGATGCGGGTGATCGCGCACTCTACGATCTGCGCATCGAACGCAACACTTTCGCCGCGAAAGCTGCGATCAAGTGGATGCAGATAAACAAGCCTGATGTGGTGCTTATTCCAAACGGGCTGATCCTTGAAATGGGAATCGTCTTTCGCGTGGCACGTTACCTTGGCATTGATGCCGTCACCTATGAATTCAATGATCAGCGCGAACAGATCTGGCTCGCGCAAAACTCGTCCATCATGCAGCAGGAGACGGACTATCTCGTGGACGCCCGCTGTTCCCTGCCCGTTGCCGATGAAATGTTCGAGCGGGTGGCGGACTTGGAAAACGCCCGCCGCGGCGCCCGTGTGTGGGGCAAATCCAAACGGCTGTGGCAATACGTCTCTTCGCAAGGGGCACAGGAGACACGCAAACTGCTGAATCTGGATGACCGTCCTGTGGTAATGCTGGCCGCGAATGTTCTCGGTGACAGCCTCACTTTGGGCCGTGATATCTTCGCCGCATCCATGACTGAATGGATCACAAAGACCGTCCAATATTTTGCCAGGCAGACGGATGTGCAGTTGGTCATTCGTGTACACCCTGGGGAGAAACTTGTCCCGCAAGCCAAGTCCATGGGGACTGTTGTCCGCGGGGCGTTGCCCGAACTTCCTGATCACATCCATGTCATTGGCGCGTTGGACAAGATCAACACCTATGATTTGATCGAGATCGCTGATGTTGGTCTGGCTTACACCACCACCGTTGGCCTCGAAACTGCAATGAATGGACGTCCCGTCATCTCCTGCGGACAGACGCACTACCGCGGGCGCAGCATCACGATTGACCCGAATACATGGGACGAATACTACGCCACCCTTGAAAAAGTTCTGGGTGATATTCCCGCCCATCAAATGAACGAAAAGCAGATCGAATTTGCATGGAACTATGCCTACCGATTTTTCTTTGAATACCCGCGTCCATTCCCGTGGCGTTTGATGAATTTCTGGGATGATCTTGAAGTTTGGCCTTTGGAAAGGGTTTTAAGCGAAGAGGGTTTGGCGCAATTCAAGGATACATTTGGCTTTTTAGTTGGAGAGCCGTTTACGTGGAAATGACATGCCTTGGTGGTCGAGTAGGCGGCATGGTTTTCGCCGCCATATCGAGACCACCTATCAAAAAAATAGTTTAAGTTTACCTGCCACTGTTGGTTTCGATACGACCCTCAAAGAGCATTCGGGTCTACTCAACCAACGATTATTGAGAGAATAACAAATGACAAACGAAACCAAACAAAAAGTACGCGAGTTTTATGACGAGGTCGGCTGGAAGCAGGAGGAAGACGGCCTGTATCAGAACGCCCGCTACGATGACCTGCGTCCCGTCGTAAAAGATTACATTCATGATACGCGTTTGCGTGTCAATCGCGGCATTGAGCCAAAAGGGCGCTTCCTGCTGGATGCAGGGTCGGGTCCTGTGCAATACGATGAATATCTCACCTATTCGCAGGGATATGATAAACGCGTCTGCTTTGATATTTCCATTCAGGCTCTGCGTGAGGCGCGAAAAAGAATCAACGATCACGGTCTCTTTGTGGTCGGTGACATTGCCAACCTGCCGTTCAAGAAGGATGCGTTTGACGCGATCGTCTCGATGCATACCATCCATCACTTGGCGGCAAGCGAGCATAAGCGCTCCTATCTCGAGTTGTTCCGCGTCCTTGCGCCGGGGAAGCGCGCCGCCATTGTCAACGGTTGGACGAACCCTGCCCTCGTCGGCTGGCTGGATAGCTTGATCGTGTACACTACCCGTCTGCGTCGTTTGCTGCGCGGGAAGCCCATCCGCGTTAAGGGCAACAAGGAAAAAGGCACATTTGTCCAAAAGACCAATGCGCGCTGGCTCCGCCGTGAACTTGGCGCCGACCTTCCTGTTGAGATCACGGTCTGGCGTTCCGCATCCACGCGCATTTTGCGGACATTTATCCACGAGAAATTTAACGGCAAAGCCATCCTGCGATGGCTCTACAAAATGGAAGAGAAATACCCCGGGTTCTTTGGCGAGAACGGACAGTATCCGCTCATTGTTATTCGGAAATAATAATATGGATAGTTTGAAGATCATGCCTCGCATGGTAAATAAGTTAACCGTCCCAGTCTCCAGCAATCTTCAGAAGATTTTTTTTGTTTTGCTAGCTTTCAGTATTGGCTTTGCAGTTCGATTTCCTTATCTCATTCTCCGAGATGCATTTCCTCTTGGCGATGGGGGGCTTTTTATTAAGATGATTTATTCAATTAGAGAAAATGACTATTTGCTTCCCCGCATTATTAATTTTAATTCTCAACAAATTCCTTTTGCATACCCTCCACTTGGCTTTTACCTTGCCTTGGCCATGTCTAAATTCTCAGGGCTTTCAATTCTTCAGACAGCAACAGTTCTTCCGATATTGCTGAATTTATTGACCGTTGTTTTTTTTGTCTTATTGGCAGCGGAGTTGACCAGGGATAAAGCTGAGTTATTAATAGCCTCAGTGATTTTCCCGATAATTTTTCAAGTTTATCAATGGACCATAAAAGGCGGTGGGCTTTCTCGCTCACCAGGCTTTTTATTTATGGTTTTGGCCCTTTATTGCTTTTTGCATTACAAGAACAAAGGCAGTAAACTTTATTTTGTGCTCGCAAGCGCAGCCCTTGGCGCTACTTTCTTGTCTCACCTTGAATGGGCATTGATTGCCGTGACCTCTATCCTCGTTTGTGCTTTTTCTTTCCATTCTTTAAATTGGAAGAGAAATGTTCAGGATTTGTTTTTTCTTGGAATTGGCTCTGTACTTGTTTCCATGCCCTGGTGGGGAACGGTTATGTATCGATTTGGCTTGTCTCCTTTTGTAAGTGCTTGGAATGTCGCGGGAATGACCATTGGCCAATTTGTTGAAAAGTTCTTTACTGGCAGCATTTTTTTTATTAATGTATTGCTGTATGAAAATTATTTTTTTCCTCTGTTTGGAGCAATTGGTTTTATTTTGGCGTTATATAGGAAAAGCTTTTTTTTGCCAATCTGGTTATTGGCTTCTTACATTGTTGCCCCGAAGAACTCGCCTATCTCTGGTCTTGTCCCGTTGGTTATCTTGATGGCGATGGGTTTGCGTGACCTTGATAGATTTGTGGCTTATTTGTATTCAAAAATTAAATCTGGTTTTCATAATACTGACTGGCAGTCTGTATTTGGGACGCTTTCAGTGTTTCCATTTAGCATTGTTTACCTTCTTGCAGTCATGATGATTGCCCTTCCGCAGTTAATTGCCAACCCCATACTTCGTTCAATAAAACCAGCCGAAAGGAATGCAATGGAGTATATCGCCAACAATACACCTTCTGACGCAAAGTTTGTTGTTGTGACATCTAGCGAATGGTATTCTGCAGATGCCGCTGAATGGTTCCCCTATTTATCTGATCGACAGAGCATTACAACCCCGCAGGGGCTGGAGTGGGTGTCGACCTCTGATTTTAATGAGATCGTGAATCATGTCTCTACACTTTCTCGTATTGTTCGTGATGAACAGGCTGGAGTAAATTCAGGTCAATTGGTTGGGTATGTAGAAGATCATTTTTTTAACGATTATGAGTATGTTGCCATATTTGCAAATAATCTTGAAAAGGAATTTGGCGGATTTTTAGTATTACAACGCAAGGTTGGTAACGAAAATTAGTCTATTAAAAGAAGGCATGGTATCTTTCTCCAATCACCGCCAAGTGAAAAGGAGAGGAAGACCACCATGCCGAAAGAAATTGTAACC